>Ga0080064_1000680_pt1 | contig 83478 bp, 80 predicted proteins | sample Subgrocontami54m_FD_69260 | JGI IMG/M metagenome (GOLD analysis project Ga0080064, IMG submission 69260) | Subsurface groundwater microbial communities from S. Glens Falls, New York, USA - GMW46 contaminated, 5.4 m (SPADES assembly) (version 2) ... | reverse complement strand
TGCTCTGCGTGTGGGAACACGGAATCAGAAAAGGGTGGTGTGCCCGGGCCATGCCCGGCCAAAGCGGTTTTAGGGTGGCAAGATCGGGGCGAATCGACACCGTGCTCGTCATTCCGAGCCGAACCGGACAGCCGTGGGCTTGGCCCGGCCATCCACGCTGGGTGCTGTCGCGGGGCCGTATGACGTTGATACCTGGGCCAAGCCCGGGCAAGGGATTGGTAGGATGAATGCGGCATCCCGCGCTTTGGGCCCTGCTGCTTTCGCTGCTTCTGCAGCGAATCTGCAGCGAGCCGAGGGGATCAGCCGCCGCCGGGCTGGGGTTCCGGCTCGAGTCCGCTCGGGCGGCCCGAGGGCGGCACCGAGCTGCGCCGACCGGGGCGCGGCGGCTCGTCGGCGGTGGGGCCGGTCGAGGTCTCGCGGACGATGCGCTCGCCCTTGATCAAGCGGCGAATCTCGTCGGCGGACAGGGTCTCGTATTCGAGCAGGCCCTGGGCCAGCGCGTGCAACTCGTCGAGCCGCGCGGTCAGGATCTCGCGGGCGGCGCTCTCGCCTTCCTCGACGATGCGGCGGATTTCCTCGTCGATGATCTTGGCGGTCGCGTCGGAGACGTTCTTGCGCTGGGTGACCGAGTGTCCGAGGAAGACCTCCTCCTCGTTTTCGCTGTAGCGCAGCGGCCCGAGCTTATCGCTAAAGCCGAACTCGGTGACCATGCGCCGCGCCAGGTTGGTCGCGCGACGGATGTCGTCGGCGGCGCCGGTGGTCACCTTGTCCTCGCCGAAGATCAATTCCTCGGCGACGCGGCCGCCGAACAGGCTCGCGACCATCGCTTTGATTTCCAGCTTGGACTGGCTGTACTTGTCGCGCTCGGGCAGGAACATCGTGACGCCGAGCGCGCGGCCGCGCGGGATGATCGTCACCTTGTGCAGCGGGTCATGCCCCTCGGCATAGAGCATGCACAGCGCGTGGCCGGCCTCGTGATAGGCGGTCAGCTTTTTTTCGTCCTCGGTCATCACCATCGAGCGCCGCTCGGCGCCCATCATGACCTTGTCCTTGGCCTGCTCGAACTCGTTCATGCCGACCGAGCGCTTGCCGCGTCGCGCCGCCATCAGCGCCGCCTCGTTGACCAGGTTGGCGAGATCGGCGCCGGAAAACCCGGGGGTGCCGCGGGCGATGACCTTGGGGTCGACATCCGACGACAGCGGCACCTTGCGCATATGCACCTTGAGGATCTTTTCGCGGCCAAGGACATCGGGGTTCGGCACCACGACCTGGCGGTCGAAGCGGCCCGGCCGCAGCAGCGCGGGGTCGAGCACGTCGGGCCGGTTGGTCGCGGCGATCAGGATCACGCCCTCGTTCGCCTCGAACCCGTCCATCTCGACCAGCAACTGGTTGAGGGTCTGCTCGCGCTCGTCATTGCCGCCGCCGAGCCCGGCGCCGCGATGCCGCCCGACCGCGTCGATCTCGTCGATAAAGATGATGCAGGGCGCGTTCTTCTTGCCCTGCTCGAACATGTCGCGCACCCGGCTGGCGCCGACGCCGACGAACATCTCGACGAAATCCGAGCCGGAGATCGTGAAGAACGGCACGTTGGCCTCGCCCGCGATCGCGCGGGCAAGAAGCGTCTTGCCGGTGCCGGGCGGGCCGACCAGCAACACGCCCTTGGGAATCTTGCCGCCGAGGCGCTGGAATTTCTGCGGGTCCTTCAGATACTCGACGATCTCCTCGAGTTCCTGCTTGGCCTCGTCGATGCCGGCGACGTCCTCGAAGGTGATGCGCCCGACCTTTTCGGTCAGCAGCCGGGCGCGGCTCTTGCCGAAGCCCATCGCGCGGCCGCCACCGCCCTGCATCTGGCGCATGAAAAAGATCCATACGCCGACCAGCAACAGCATCGGGAACCACGACACCAGCACGCTGAACAGCGACGGCACGTTATCGTCGAGCGGCGCGGCGGTGATGCGCACGCCCTTTTCGATCAGGCGGCCGATCAGACCGGGATCGGTCGGCGCATAGGTCGAGAACGAGCGGCCGTCGGTGAAATGGCCGGTTATAGTGTTGCCCTGGATGGTCACGTCGGTGACCTGACCGCGATTGACGTCGGTCACGAAATCGGAAAAGGCCAGGGTCGATTGCGGCCCGCGGCTCGACGAGGTCTGGAACAGATTGAACAGCGCGACGAGAAGAAGGCCGATCACGATCCAAAGGGCGAGATTCTTGCCGAAATTGTTCACGCTGAACGCCTTTCCCTACCGCGCCAGGACCCATGCCCCGTTTGCTTCGCAAAACGGCGGCCCGCGCGAGCGAAACATAGGATGCGTTCGGAATTAAACAACTGTAAACCCCGCACGTGTCAGCGGCGCGACCGGGCGAAATACCAGCTCGGGCAATTGCTCCGCGCGCGTTCTGCGATAGCCCAGCGCGGGGATGCCGGCGATGCCGTCCGCGTCCCAGAACGCCGGCAATGACGGGTAGGCGAGGGGCGGCATCTCGCTTCGCGCGGAGGGGCTGTCGCCGGGATTGAACGCGGGGCTTGCCGCCGCGCCGAGATAGCCGAGCATGAGGCTGCCACCCGACGCGCGCGGCGATGATACCGCGAAGCGCCGATCCCAGGTCAAGTTCGCGCCGGGGTCGACCCGCGCCGGCGCCGCCGCGCGCGCCAGCTCGCGGAAGACCAGGAGCCGCCCGCGCCACGGCACGAAACGACAGCCGCCCAAGGTCCGCGCCCGCGGCGGGGCGGCGGCGAGGCCCTCGCGCAGGCGGACGATCCGGGCGCGGCGCGGCGGGTAGGGCGCGCCGTCGCCGAAGGTCGCGGCGACCCGGCCGAGCAGGCGCTCGACGAGATCGGCCGGGGCGTCGGCGATGATTTCGGGATCGATCGCGGCGAGGCCGGCGGGGTGCACCGCGACGGCGCGCGCGATCAGCGCGTCGAGCGCGCGTTCGCGCAAAATACGGTCGCGCCCCTGCCTGCCGGCTTCGGCGAGCAAATCGGCGAGCGACCCGGGGTCGTCGAGATCGCCGCCGAGCCGCAGGCGGGCGCGCTCGAATGCGGGGTCGCGGTTGCTCGGGTCGCTGAGAAATTGCTGGCCCTCTTTCACGAGAATGGCCGCCAGCCGGGCCCTGGCCACGCTGAGCAGCGGCCGCACCAGCCGGCAACCGGACAATTCGCGCACCACCGGCATGCCGGCGAGACCGTCGGCGCCGCTGCCGGCGCGGCGGCGGATCAGGCAGGTCTCGGCCTGGTCCTCGCGCTGGTGCGCGGTCAGCAGATGCAGGCAGGCATGGTCGCGGCACCAGCCCGCGAGCAGGCGATAGCGCGCCTCGCGCGCCGCCGCCTGCACGCCGGTGCCGGGCTTGTCGCCGTCCCACACCAGGATCGCGTGCGGAATGCCGCGGGCGCCGAGCCAGTCGCCGACCAGGCGGGCCTCGGCGGCGCTTTCCGGGCGCAGGCGATGGTCGACGGTCAGGCCCCAGGCGACGCCGCCCACCTGTCGCGCCCAGCGATCGACCAGGATCGCCAGCGCCATGCTGTCGGGACCACCGGAGACCGCGACGGCGATTAGGGGGTGGGGCTCGAACCCGCCGACCGCGGCCAGCGCCGCCGTCAGTTCGGCCAGGGTGAGCGGCAACGCCAATGCCGCCCCGTCAGCACCCGAGGCGCTTTTTCTCGGCCTTCGCGCGCTCTTTGATCGCCGCGGTGGGATGCGGGAAATCGCGATCGAGTTGGGCCAGCGCGACGCAGGCGTTCTGCTTCTGGTTGGCGTGGCCGAGCGCCATGCCGAGCTTGAGTAACTCGTCCGGTGCCTTGCCGCCTTTCGGATAGCGCTTGTAGCCTTCGGCGAAGGCGGTCGCCGCCTCGATATACTTGGCCCGGGCATAAAAGGTCTCGCCCAGCCAGTAATGGGCGTTACCGGCCATCGGGTCGTTCGGATGCCGCTGCAGAAACGCGCGCAACGCCTCCTCGGCACCGGCGTAATTGGCCTGTTTCAACAGGCCAAAGGCATAATTGTACTGCTCGGTGGCCGAGCCGCCCGGCAAGCCGCCGGGGTTCCGGCCGGTTCCGGTGCTGGCCAGTTCGGACGCGGACGGCGGCAGCGTCGCCGGCACCGCCCCTGGCGCCGTCCCTGGCATCGTTCCTGGGGGGGTCAGCGTGCCATAAACGGGCGCGGCGTTCGGCCCCGGCACGGCGGTGCCGGGCGCCATCGGCCGCCCGGGCAATGCCGGGGTGCTGCCGCCGGACCCCATCGGATCGGGCAGGCCGCGCCGAGCCCCGAGGGGAGCGCCGGGCGGGCCCCCGGGCGGGCCACCGGGCGGCAGCGAGCGCGGCGGCAGTGCCGGCGCGGCGGACGCGACCGCCCCCGGCGCGCCCGGGTTCAAGCGCAGTTCGGTATCGCTGTTGATCTGCTCGACCCGCTGGCGCAACTGCTCGATGCGGTTGGTGAACTCCTCGACCCGCCCGGTCAGGTCGCGCATTTGCGATTCGAGCCGTTCCATGCGGATCTCGGCGCTGACCGCGAGGCCGGGATCGCCGGCCATCGCCGAGGAAGGTCCACCGCGATAGACCTGCCGCTGCATCATGTTGAGGTCGCGCTCGATCCGGTCGAGGCGCTCCATCGTCGGCCGGTCCTGGCTCCGCGCCGGCGTTGACAGCAGCGCGCAGCCGAGCGCGACGGCGACGCACGCATGCCACGGGATCGATTGCGCGAACATCAACAAGCCTCGCGAAGCAGGCGGGGAAGCCAACGGCCTCCGCGCCGCGTCGGGCGCGACGGCCGGTCGCCTCGCAGTGCCGGGTCGCCGGGTAACGAACGTCTTTCCTAGGCTTGGTTTTGGGCAAAATGAGGGCGCATGTCAGCCCGACCGCGCGGCCGGGCCCGACCTGGTAGACCGGTGGCGGCGATTAGTTGATTGTGGTGACGCCGCGGCGGTTCTGGGCATAGGATTCGTTGCTGGAGCCGACCACGGCGGGACGCTCCTTGCCATAGCTGATCGTCGAGATCCGCGCCGAGGGTATACCCATCGCGACCAGCACGTTCTTGACCGCCTGCGCCCGCCGTTCGCCCAGGGCAAGGTTGTATTCGCGGGTGCCGCGCTCGTCGCAATGGCCCTCGATCGTGACCGAGACGTTGCCGTAGCGCTTTAGCCAGTCCGCCTGGCGGCCGAGGATCTGCCGCGCCTCGGACGAGATGTCGGCCCGATCATAACCAAAGAACACCCGGTCGCCGGCGGTCGCGGCGAGATCCTGCTGCGAACCCGGCGCGAAACGCCCCGACCCGACGCCGCCGGGGCCGCCGCCCGGCCCTCCGGGCGCCGGCCCCGTCTCGGGCGTGCTGCTGCAAGCGGCGAGCAGGAGCAGCGCGCCCGCCACAGCGGTGAATCGTGCAAGCATCGGCATACTCCCTCATTGCTTAGCGATAAGGAATGTCCTCGCGGGTGGCCGGCACCGCCTGCCATCGCGCTCCTTCCCCGCGGCCGGGTCTTGCCGCCCGGCACCAAGCGGCGCGGACTATATCGTCATATTTCATCGAAGCAAGGGGGACCACGCCGGATCGGAAGCATCCCCCGGAGTATTGACCTCGCGTTGATTGTAACCAGTCAGATCAATCGAGTAGAGACGCGAAGAACCGCCGCGTCCACTTCGACTAGACGCGGTCTGGCGGAAATACATCAGCAGGCGGCCATTGGGCGCCCAAGTCGGACCCTCGACCAGGAAGTCTTGGGTCAACAGGCGTTCGCCCGAGCCGTCGGGGTGCATGACCCCGATATAAAACGATCCGCCCTCGATCTTGGTGAAGGCGATCCAATCGCCGCGCGGCGACCATACCGGGGTGCTGTACTTGCCCGAGCCAAAACTGATCCGCTTTACCTCGCCGCCGCCGGAGCCCATCACATAAAGCTGCTGCGAGCCGCCCCGATCTGAATTGAACACGATCTTGCTGCCGTCTGGCGAATAGGACGGCGAGGTATCGATCGAGGTGGTGTCGGTCAGGCGGGTCATCCGCCGGGTGCGAAGATCGAGCACGAACAGGTTGCTGGCGCCGTTTTCGGCCCGGCTCAGGATCACCCGGTTGCCCTCCGGCGAAAACCGCGGCGCGAAGGTCATGCCGGGAAAGTCGCCGAGCGCTTCCTGCTGGCCGGTGTCGATATTGAACAGATAGACCCGGGGCGTGCCGCGAGCATAGGACAGATAGGTGATCTCCTGCGCCGACGGCGCGAAGCGCGGGGTCAAGACCAGCGCGCGCCCGTCGGTCAAATAGCGATGGTTGGCGCCGTCCTGATCCATCAGCGCCAGGCGCTTGACCCGCTGGGTGGCCGGACCCGATTCCGCGATATAGACGATGCGGGTATCAAAATACCCATCCTCGCCGGTGATCCGCTTATAGATCTCGTCGGCGATGATGTGGGCGATACGGCGCCAGTTCTGCTGGGTCGTGGTGTAGGCGAATCCGGCGAGCTGCGCCTCCGCGAGGACGTCCCACAGGCGGAACTCGACCCGAAACCTTCCGTCCGGCTGGGTCCGCACCGTGCCGGTGACCAGGGCCTGGGCGTTGATCTGGCGCCAATCGCCAAAGCGCGGCTGGGCGTCTCCGGCCGAGACGTTCTGGATGAAGGCGCGCGGATCGAGCGGACGGAACAGACCCGAATTACCGAGATCCGCCGACACCACCTGGGCGATGTCCCCCCCGGTCTGGCTTTCCGCCGCGGCGGTACCGGCAAAGGCCGGGAGCGCGATCGGCATCGGCTCGACCTTGCCCCGGGTGATGTCGAGCCGCAATTCGGCCCGCGCGGGGAAGACGACGAGCAGCACCAGCATGCCGAGCGCCGCCGTAGCGAGGCCCGATCGAGAGAGGGCAAATCTCATAACAAATCCTTCGGATTGAAAAACAGATCGAGGTTGTGCCACAGGTCGTACTTCTCTGGGGGAACCCGCAGCGGCCAACAATGCGGGTTCATCACCGCGCGCTTGGCGCTGTCGGCGGCGGCGCGGAAGAACGCGTCGGAATTGTAACGCCCGGCGTCGACGACCACGGCCGACTGCACCGTGCCGTCGCGATTGACCACCGCCTTGATCTCGATCACCAGGTCGCGCGCTTCGCGGGCGCCGGCCGGTACGTTCCAGCACTGGGCGATCTGCTGGATCAGCAGATCCAACTCGGAGGCAGTGAGCTGGGCGCCGATCGGCGCCTTGGGCTGCGACGACGGCGCCGCCGAGGCGATTCGGGTGCGCCGCGGGGTCTGATCCTCGGCCGGGGCGGTCGGCTGCCGGGTCAGATTTTTCAACAGCGAATCGAACGCCTCGGGCTCGGGCTTTTTGTCTTCGGGCTTCTTCTGGTCGGGCTTTTTGGCGTCGAGATTTTTTAGAAGGGCATCGAACGCCTGGACCGATTGCTTCGGGTCGGGCTTCGGCTTGGGCTCGGGCGGCTTGCGCGGCGGCGGCGGAACCTGTGCCTCCACCGGTTTCGGCATCGGCGGCGGTGTCGGCGGGGGCGGTGCCTTGACCTCGGGCTTGGGCGGCTCGGGAGCCGGCTTCGCCGGTTCGGGCGGCGGTGGGGGCGGCGCCGACGCCGAGGGCGGGGGAGCTGCGGTCGGCTGCGGCGGCTCGGGTTTGGGCTCGGGCTTCGGCGCCGGCGCGGCGACCGGGATGTCGGGCTTGGCGTCGGGCTTGGGGCGATGCGGATTGGGATGGGTCGCCCGCGTCTGCGGCGCGAGGTTGACCAGCTCGACCGCGATCGGCGTCTCCTCGGGCGGCGGCGGGCGGAACAGGGTCGGCAGGCCGAGCACGATCAGGACGACGAGGCCGACATGCAGGGTCGCCGACAGCACGATCCCGCCCGGCATGCGGTCGGGAACCGCCGATTCAGGGCTCGGCCCGTGCTCGGCCAGCCCCTCTGGCGCCACCGCTACGCTCATCGCCGCCGACCGCGCGGGCTCCCTCAGCGCCCGGCCGGGACGCGCGGGCGGGCGGCGGGGGCGGCACCGCCCCGCGGCGTCTCGGCAACCAGCGACACCTTGCGAAAGCCGGCGCTGCTGATCAGGCTCATGACTTCGAGGACGCGGCCGTAATTGATGTCCTTGTCGCCGCGCACGTAGAGGATCGCATCGGGATTGCTGCCGGTGATCGCCTGCAGCTTATCAACCAGCGTGTCGATCGGGACGCTGGTCTCCTGGATGAAGATCACGCCGTCCTTGGTCACGGTGACAACGGTCGGCTCCTTGGGCTCGTTGATCGCCGGGGCCTGGGTCTGCGGCAATTCCACCGGCACCCCGACCGTCAATAGCGGCGCGGTCACCATGAACACGACCAGCAGCACCAACATGACGTCGACCAGCGGGGTGACGTTGATCTCGGCCATCGGCCGATAGCGCATGCTGCCGATGCGGACATTGGCGCCATTGCCGCCGGAGCCCGTCACCGCCATCGCTCAGGGCCTCTCGTCGAGCTGGCGCGACAGGATCGCGCTGAATTCCGAGGAGAACGCCTCGAGCCGCCCGGCATAGCGGCTGAAATCGGTCGCCAGCTTGTTGTACGCGACCACCGCCGGGATCGCGGCGACGAGGCCGAGCGCGGTCGCGAACAACGCCTCGGCGATGCCCGGCGCGACCACGGCGAGGCTGGTGTTCTTCGACGCGGCGATCGACTGGAAACTGTCCATGATCCCCCAGACCGTTCCGAACAGCCCGACAAACGGCGCGGTCGAGCCGACCGTCGCGAGAAAACTCATAAATCGCTCGACCCGTTCCATCTCGCGCCCGACGGTCACGTTCATGACCCGCTCGATGCGCTGCTGCAGGCTGGCGCGCATCACCGCGGTGCCGAGCAGCCCCTTGGCCGCGCTGCGTCGCCATTCGCGCATCGCCGCAGTGAACACCGCGCTCATCGGGTCGAGCGGACGCTGGCCGACGCGGTCGAACAGATCGTCGAGCGACCCGCCCGACCAAAAGCTCTCCTCGAAGCTCGCCGCGGCCGCGCGCAGCCGCCGCAGGCGCAGAGTCTTGTCGAAGATCACCGCCCACGACCAGAACGAGGCCAGCAACAGGATCAGCATCACCAGCTTGACGATGACGTCGGCGTGCAGGAACAGCTCGGTGATCGACAGGCTTGAGGGCACGGAGCCGGGGAGCGCGGTGGTTTGCAAGGGCTGCATAGATGGCGGCCTTTTATGGCTTCATTTGGACATTTGGATGGCAAGAACGGGTTGGTTGCTTTCGGCCGGGGCGGCGCGCGGTCAGGGCGGCGCGCAATTCCGGCGGCAGGCGGCGCGGACGCCCGTCGGGGCCGATGCAGGCGACGACCACGTCGAGCACCGCGAGGAGATCGCCGTCGCGGCGGATCTCCTGGCGCAATTTCAACGTCGCGGCGCCGATCTCCGCGACCCAGGTGGCGACGGTCAACGCGTCGTCGAGCCGGGCGGGGGCGCGATAATCGGCATTGCACCGCCGCACCGCGAAGCCGATTCCGCTTTCGGCGCGCAGGCGGCGCTGGCCGAAGCCGAAATGGCGCAGCATCTCGGTGCGGCCGCGCTCGGCGAAACGAAAGTAATTAGCGTGGTAGACCATGCCGGCCGCGTCGGTGTCCTCGTAATAGACCCGGACCGCGATCTCGTGGCAGATGTTCCCGCCGACCCCTCCCGGGGCGGTCATCGCCCGTCCTCGGGGCCGGGCGGCAGGTTGGCGAGGAGGTCGAGCTGCCCCGGCAAGGTTACCGGCACCGGCAGGTCGAGGTGGCGGAACGCCGTCTCGGTCAGCATGCGGCCGCGCGGGGTACGCTGGAGGAAGCCCTCCTGCAGCAGGTAGGGCTCGATCACCTCCTCGATCACGTCGCGCTGGTCGCCGAGCGCCGCCGCCATGGTCTCGACCCCGACAGGGCCGCCGCCGTAATTCTCGGCGATGCAGCGCAGATAGCGGCGGTCCATCGCGTCGAGGCCGCGGCTGTCGACCTCCAGCCGCAACAGCGAGGAATCGGCCGAGGCGGCGTCGACATGGCTCCAGCCCTGCACCGCGGCGAAATCGCGGATACGGCGCAATAGGCGCATCGCCACCCGCGGGGTGCCGCGGGCGCGGCGGGCGATCTCGGCGGCGCCGTCGGGGCGCAGGTCGAAGGCGAGCACCCGCGCGCCGCGGGTCACGATCGCGGCGAGCTCGGCCGGCTCGTAGAACAGCAGGCGCAGCGGGATGCCGAAGCGCTCGCGCAACGGCCGGGTGATCAGCCCGGAGCGAGTCGTCGCGCCGACCAGGGTGAACGGCTTCAGATCGATGCGGATCGAACGCGCGCCCGGCCCCTCGCCGATGATCAGGTCGAGCTGAAAATCCTCCATCGCCGGGTAGAGGACCTCCTCGACCGCCGGCATCAGCCGGTGGATCTCGTCGATGAACAGGACGTCGTGCTGTTCGAGATTGGTCAACAGCGCGGCGAGATCGCCGGCGCGCTGGATCACCGGCCCCGAGGTGGCGCGAAACCCGACCCCCAACTCGCGCGCGACGATCTGCGCCAAGGTGGTCTTGCCGAGCCCCGGCGGGCCGGAGAACAACACATGGTCGAGCGCCTCGTGCCGACTTTTCGCGGCGTCGATGAACACCCGCAGATTGTCGCGCATCTGCCGCTGGCCGACGAACTCGTCGAGGGTCAGCGGCCGGATCGACGCCTCGGCCGCGTCCTGTTCGCCCGGTTCGGGCGCCACCACCCGCGACTCGCTCACCTGACCGCCCCCTTGCCGAGTTCCCGCAACCCGGCGGTGATCAGCGCCTCGACCCCCGCGTTATCGCCGAGCCGGCGCGCCGCGGCGGTGACCGCGCCATAGGCCTCGGCCCGCCCTACCTCGAGGTTCTCCAACGCCGAGACGGCGTCGGCGATGGCGCCGTTGGCGGCGGGGGGCGCGGCGGCGACGCCGAGCGCGGCCGGCGACGCGAGCGCGAGGCCGCCGATCTTGTCGCGCAACTCGTTGACGATGCGGGCGGCGAGCCGCGGGCCAACCCCGTCCGCCCGCGCCAATACCGCGCGGTCCTGGGCCATGATCGCCAGCGCGATCGCGTCTGGCGCGACCGCCGACAAGATCGCCAACGCGAGCCGCGCGCCGACCCCCTGCACCGTCATCAATAGGCGGAACCAGTCGCGCTCGACCGCGTCGATAAAGCCGTAGAGGTGGATGTGGTCCTCGCGGACATGGGTGTCGATCAAGAGCGTGGCGGCCATGCCCGGCGGCGGCAGCAGCGCGATCGTTCTGTTCGAGCAAAAAATCAGATACCCGACCCCTCCGACATCGATCACCGCCCCGTCGGGCCCGGCCTGATCGACGATGCCGGCGAGCTTGGCGATCATGCCTTCCACGCGCGCATGGTGCCGGCGTGGTGGGCATGGCAGATCGCCACCGCGAGCGCGTCGGCGGCGTCGGCCGCGTCGGCCGAACACCCCGGCAGCAGCCGCCGCACCATCAGCTGGATCTGCCCCTTTTCGGCGTGCCCGGCGCCGACCACGGTCTTCTTGACCAAATTGGTCGAATATTCGGCGACCGGCAGGCCGCGCTCGGCCGGAGCCAACAGCACGACGCCGCGGGCGACGCCGAGCTTCAGGGTCGAAGCCGCGTTCTTGTTGACGAAGCTCTCCTCGACCGCGGCCTCGTCGGGCCGGAATTGGTCGAGCATCGCGGTGATCTGGCGAAACAGCGCGGAGAGGCGCTCGGCCAGGGGGAGGTCGACCGGGGCATGCACGACCCCGTCGGCGACATGAATCAGGCGGTTGCCCGAGATGTCGATGACGCCCCAGCCGGTATGGCGCAGCCCCGGATCGAGCCCGACGATCCGCATCGCCTAGGGCCGCCCGTCATTCCCGCGACAGCGGGAATCCAGGGACCCGAAAACCCAGCGGTTGCCCTTGGACCCCCGCTTTCGCGGGGGTGACGAATAGGGGGCGATCAAACCCGGCATCCGGTTAGGAGCTCAGCCGGGCCAGCACGTCCTCGGCCACTTCGAAATTGGCGTAGACGTTCTGGACATCGTCGCTGTCTTCGAGAGTTTCGAGCATCTTGAACAGGCTGGTCGCGTGGTCCTCGTCAATCGGCGCGACGGTTTTCGCGCGCCATACCAGCCGGGCCGAATCAGCGGGACCGAAGCGCTGTTCGAGGGCGTCGCGCACGGTGTTGAAATCCTCGGTGGTCGAGATCACCGCGTGCTGCTCGCCGCCGCTGTCGACATCGCTCGCACCGGCCTCGATCGCGGCTTCGAGCATATCGTCGGCGCTCGCCGCCTCGGCCGGGTAGGCGATCTCGCCGACCCGGTCGAACATGAAGCTCACGCTATTGGTCTCGCCGAGAGCGCCCGACGCCTTGGTAAAGGCGGCGCGAACCTCGCTGGCGGTGCGGTTGCGGTTGTCGGTCAAGGCCTCGACGATCACCGCGACCCCGCCCGGCCCATAGCCCTCGTAGCGGATCTCCTCGTAGGCATCGCCGGCCTCGGCGCCGGAACCGCGCTTGATCGCGCGCTCGACCGTATCCTTCGGCATGTTGGCCTGGCGCGCGGCCAGGATTGCGGCGCGCAATCGCGGGTTGGCGTTGGGATCGGGCAGGCCCATGCGCGCCGCGGTGCTCAATTCCCGGATGATCTTGGTAAACACCTTGCCGCGCTTCTTATCCTGCGCGCCCTTGCGGAACATGATGTTCTTGAATTGCGAATGGCCGGACATCGCCGCGGCTCCTCATCGATTTCCCGGGTCAATTTCCCGGCCGGAAGCACACATATGGCGGTCTACCGCTGGCGAGGCGGCCTAACAAGCCAATATGGCAGCAATGGGGCGACTCCCGGCGCGGTCGCGGGATCAAAGGGCCGCCAAGCCCACCGGATCACGGTTCGGGCAAATGCGGGGCCAGCCGGCCGCCGATCCGCACCGGCTCGATTCGGCGCGCGAGGCCGGTCGAATCATCGGTCACGACAAACACCCCACTCACCGTGGCCTCGCCCTCGGCGGCGTGCGGGCGCTCGCCGGGCATCTTGCGGACAAAGCGCCGGACCGACGGCTCCTTTTGCATGCCGATCACCGAATCGTAGTCGCCGCACATGCCCAGATCGGTCATGTAGGCGGTGCCGCCGGGCAGGATCTGCGCGTCGGCGGTCGGGACATGGGTATGCGTCCCCAACACCGCCGAGACGCGGCCGTCGGCGAAATGACCGAATGCCATCTTCTCGCTGGTCGCCTCGGCGTGAAAATCGACGACGATCGCGTCCGCGCCATTACCGAGAAGAGCTGGACCGAGAAGAGCTGGACCAAGCGGGCTATCGGCGAGGATCGATTCGAACCGGGCGAAGGGGTCGTCGAGCGCGTCCATGAATAGCCGCCCCATCAGATTGACGACGAGGATTGAACGGCCGTCGGGCAATGCGTACCGCAGCACGCCGGCGCCGGGTGTACCGGCGGGGAAGTTCGCCGGCCGCAAGACCCGCGGATCGCGCTCGATGTAAGAGATCAGTTCGCGCTGGTCCCAGACGTGGTTGCCGGTGGTCAGGATATCGGCGCCGGCATCGTAGAGCTCGCCGCAGATGCGTTCGGTCAAGCCGTAGCCGCCGGCGGCGTTCTCGGCGTTGACGATCGCGACATCGAGCGCCAACGCGGTCCGCAACATCGGCAGGTGCCGCTTGACCGCCTCGCGTCCGGCGCGGCCGACGACATCGCCGCATAGGAGGATATTCACCGCGGATCGCCTTTGCCCATGACCCTTTCCCTCGCTCGCCCGGGCCCGGCCCGACCCACCCGGCCCGACTCACCCGGGCCTTACTCGATCGCCAGCAGTTCGCCGCGCTCGCCGGCGGGCTTGCCGAGCAGGACGCACCAATATTGCACCGGGTCGCCCTTGATGCGCAGTCGCACGCTGCCGCGCCACATCCCGATCTCGGTCAGGTAGACCCGCTCGCCGGCGCGAAACCTGATGCAACCGCCGCGCCGCGCGGCATCGGCGAAAAGCCGCCGCGCCGCCGCCTCGTCGCCGTCGCGGAGAAAGCCGTAGAGCCGGGTCAGCGTATCCCATTTCTTGCAGCCGATGCGGTCGGCGATATGGATCGAGGCGACCGACTGGTCCCGCGCCAGCGCCGCCACCGCAGATAGCAGAACGGCGGCGAGGGCCAGGACGGCGATCCTGATCATCTTGCGCGGGAGGTTGGGTGGAACCGCCTCGGCCGTCGGCCAGCAACTCCCTCGTGGCCCGCCAGTGCAGGTGGGAGCCATGTACCGAAGCCACGACTCCGACAGAGACAGCCCCCATGAGGTAGGTATCGGCCCCAGGGCATTATGAGGCCTAACGCACCGCGCAGCCCCACCCACCCCCTAGCTAGGACGATTCGAGCCGCGCCGCAATGGACTCGATGCGCTGGGCGATGCCGTGGATGCCGGTCGCGACCGCCGCAGACTCGCCGGCGGTGGGGGCAGGTCGGTTGCGCGCCGCCTGCGCGGCCTCGTTGGCGTCGGACAATTCGTCGGCGATCGTGATCGCGGCGAGCAGCATCAGCCGGGCCTCGCCGACCTGTCCGACGATCTTGACGTACTCGGCGACCTTGGCATCGACATACTGGGCCAGCCGGCGGATCCGGGGCTCCTGCCCGTCCTCGCAACTCAAGGGAAAGTCGCGCCCGTTGACCTTGACGACGATAAGGGCCATCTCAGCCATCCTCTCCCAGCACCTGACCGATTCTGTCGAGCGCGGCGTCGATCCGGGTCGCGATCGCGGCGGTCAATTCCCGCACGCGCTCGTCCTCGGCCGCGCGCTCGCCTTCGAGCCGGGCGACGGCGGCCAGCAGATCCGGATTTTCGACAGAAGGGGCCTCGCCGGAAGGGCGGTCAAGCCCGGGCGCCGCCTCCAACCGAGCGACCGCCCGCTCGAGCCGGGCGATCGCGTCGTCGAGTTCGCTCATGCCGCCAGCTTAGAGACCGGCCGCCCGGCTCGTCAACGCGTGGGGTACTGTCGGGCGAGCGGTTCCGGCTGCTTCGCCAAACCGCCGCCGCACCGCCTAGCGAATCCGCTCGTATTTCTGCAACGAGCGGATGAAGGCCGGGCGCGGCGTGTCGGGGAAGAATTGCGGCCACTGGGTCCACGACACCTCGCCGACATAGAGGTCGCCGCGCGAATCGACCGTCAGCCCGTGCGGACCGAGGAACGAGGTCGGCGCGGTGCCGGCATGCATGTCGCCGAACCGCGACAGCAGATTGCCCTTGTTGTCGACGATGCTGACCCGGGGGCCGAGATTGGGGCTGTTGCGGTTGACCGGCTGCACCGGTCCCAATTCGCCGATATAGCACACCGGCTGTTTTGCGTAGTCCATGTAGAGGCCGCAGGGGCGGTGCAGGTTGTTCCACTGCGCCTCGTACTTGCCGTTGCCGTCGAACACCTGGACGCGGTGGTTCTCGCGGTCGGCGACATAGACCCACCCGTCGGCGTCGGCGCAGATGTTGTGGACGATGTTGAACTGGCCGGGGTTGGTGCCCGGCTCGCCCCACGACATCAGCAGGCGGCCCGAGGGGTCGTAGCGGTGGACGCGGGCGTTGCCATAGCCGTCCGACACATAGATGTCGCCGTTCGGCGCCAACGCGGTGTGGGTGCAGCGGTGGAACGGCTCGCCGCTCATATAAGGCGCCGGCTTACCGGGAATGCCAAGCTCGAGCAACACCTTGCCGTCGAGCGAGCACTTGCGCACGAAGTGGCCGCCGTCGTCGGTCAGGTAGATCGAATCGTCGGGTCCCATGTGGACGCCGTGCGCCCGCGGGTACTGGCCCTCGCCCCACGAGCGCAGGAACTTGCCCTCGCGGTCGAACACCATGACCGGGTGCTCACCGCGGTTGAACACATAGACGTTGTCCTTGTTGTCGACGCCGACCGCGCCGACCTCCTTGAACGACCAGCCGTCGGGCAATTTCGCCCAATCCTCGATGATCCGATACCGGTACTCGCCGTCGCCGACGATGATGGCCATGCGAATTCTCCTGAGCCTGAGCGAATGGGAACTAGCGGATGCGCTCGTATTTCTGCAGCGCCCGCAGCCCCGGCGGATGCGGCTGGCCGGGAAACAGCCCCGGCCACAAGGTCCAGCACACCTCGCCGACATAAAGGTCGCCGCGCGAGTCGGCGGCGAGGCCGTGCGGCCCGATGAACGCGGTCGGCGCGGTGCCGGCATGCGGGTCGCCGATGCGGGCGAGCAGTTTGCCGGTGTTGTCGACGATACTGACGCGCGGCCCGAGATGCGGGCTGTTGCGGTTGACCGCCATCCCCGGCCCCAGCTCGCCGATATAGCAGACCGGGTGCCGCGCGTAGTCCATGTAGAGACCGCAGGGGCGGTGCAGATTGTTCCACTGCGCCTCGTACTTGCCGTTGCCGTCGAACACCTGGACCCGGTGGTTCTCGCGGTCGGCGACATAGACCCAGCCGTCGGCGTCGGTGCAAATGTTGTGGACGATGTTGAACTTGCCGGGATCGGTGCCAGGCTCGCCCCAGGACATTATTAACCTTCCGGCGGGATCATATTTGTGGACGCGGGCGTTCCCGTAGCCGTCCGACACGTAGATGTCGCCGCTGGGGGACAGGGCCGTATGCGTACACCGATGAAACGGTTCGCCGCTCATGTAGGGCGCCGGCTTCCCCGGGACGCCGAGCTCCAGCAATATCTTGCCGTCGAGCGTGCATTTGCGCACGAAATGGCCGCCATCATCGGTCAGGTAAATCGCATCGTCGGGTCCCATGTGAACCCCGTGCGCCCGCGGGTAGAGCCCCTCGCCCCAGGAACGCAGGAAATTGCCCTGGCGGTCAAAGACGATGACCGGGTGTTCGCCACGGGTGAAGCAGTAGACGTTGTCGCCGCGGTCGACCCCGACCGCCGCGACCTCCTTGAATGACCAGCCGTCCGGCAATTTGGCCCAATCCTCGACGATGCGGTAGGTATAGTCGCCGCTGCCGACGGTGATCGCCATATCCGTTCCTCCCTGCGTCCGGCCCAGCCCGACGCCAGCATTATCCAAGACCTGGCATCGCACAATGCGCTCGCGGCGCCGTGGCGTCTCTGAGAGCGTTTTCCCCTGGAGCGATGCGAGATAGAGTGCCGTCCATGAACGCTCCCTCCCCCCTCCCCGACCCCCAGAACCCCAAATTACGCCACATGGCCGACGCGTTGCGCGCGCTGGCGATGGATGCGGTCGAGGAGGCCAAGTCGGGACACCCCGGCATGCCGATGGGGATGGCCGACGTCGCCACGGTGCTGTTCAGCGAGTTCCTGCGCTTCGATCCCGAGCGGCCGGACTGGCCCGACCGCGACCGTTTCGTCTTGTCGGCCGGGCACGGCTCGATGCTGCTCTACGGATTGCTGCACCTGACCGGCTACGCCGACATGACGCTCGACGAGCTGAAGCGGTTTCGCCAGATCGGCAGCCGCACCGCCGGCCACCCCGAGCGCGGGCTCGCGAGCGGCATCGAGACGACGACCGGCCCGCTCGGCCAGGGGCTCGCCAACGCGGTCGGGATGGCCTTGGCCGAGCGGCTGCTCGCGGCCGAGTTCGGCGACGCGCTGGTCGATCACCGGACCTATGCGATCGCCGGCGACGGTTGCCTGATGGAGGGGATCAGCCACGAGGCCCTGTCCTTGGCCGGGCATCTCGGCCTGGCGAAACTGATCGTGCTGTGGGACGACAATTCGGTCTCGATCGATGGGCCGACCGACCTCACCGTCTCCGACGACCAGATCGAGCGGTTCCGCGCCCACGGCTGGTCGGCCGAGCGGGTCGACGGACACGACCACGGCGCGGTCGCCGCCGCCCTGCGCCGGGCGCAGACCGGCGACCAGCCGCATCTGATCGCGTGCCGCACGGTGATCGCGTTCGGCGCGCCGACCAAGGCCGGCACCGCCGCCGCGCACGGCGCCCCGCTCGGCGCCGAGGAGATCAAGGGCGCCCGCGAGCGGCTGGGCTGGAATTACCCGCCGTTCATCGTGCCCGACGATGTCCGCGCCGAATGGCGCGCGGCCGGCGCCCGCGGCCGCGCGCCCCGGCGCGATTGGGAAGCACGGCTCGCCGAGACCAACGAGGCGCGGCGCGACGAGTTCAGCCGCCGCCAGCGGGGCGAATTGCCGAACGAAATCGAGGGCGCGCTCGCCGATCTGTGCGACGAGTTCCGCGCCAAGAACGCGAAGGTGGCAACGCGCCAGGCCTCGGGCATGGCGCTCGACGTGCTCGCCGGGGTCGTCCCCGAACTGCTTGGCGGCTCGGCCGATCTGACCCCGTCGAACAATACCAAGGCCAAGGGCCAGGCCGACGTCAAACCCGGCGATTTCGCCGGCCGCTATGTCCGCTACGGGGTACGCGAGCACGGCATGGCGGCGGCGATGAACGGCATCGCCGCACATGGCGGGCTGGTTCCCTATGGCGGCACCTTCCTGACCTTCACCGACTACGCTCGGCCGTCGATCCGGCTGTCGGCGCTGATGGATCTCGGCGTCATCTATGTGATGACCCACGATTCGATCGGGCTCGGCGAGGACGGGCCGACCCACCAGCCGGTCGAGCACCTCGCCGCATTGCGCGCGATCCCGCGGCTGCAGGTGTTCCGCCCGGCAGATGCGGTCGAGACCGCCGAATGCTGGGCCCTGGCGTTGCGCTCGCGCCACGCGCCGTCGGTGCTGGCCCTAACCCGCCAGGCGTTGCCGCTGCTACGCGACGAGGAGCGGTCGGAAAACCGCTCGGCTCGCGGCGCCTACATCCTCGCCGGCGCCGAGGACGAGCGGCAGGTCACGTTGCTCGCGACCGGCTCGGAAGTGGCGATCGCGCTCGAAGCGCGCGACCTGCTGGCGGCCCAGGGGGTCCGTGCCGCGGTGGTGTCGATGCCGTGCTGGGAATTGTTCGAGCGCGAGAGCGCCGATTATCGCGCGGCGGTGCTCGGAACCGCGCCGCGGGTCGGCGTCGAGGCGGCGGTGCGGCTCGGCTGGGACCGCTGGCTCGGGCCGCATTCGGCCTTTGTCGGCATGGACGATTTCGGCGCCTCCGCGCCGATCGAGGCGCTCTATCCGCATTTCGGCATCACCACCGAGGCGGTGGCGAAGGCGGCGCATTCGCTTCTCTCAAGCTAACCGCGCGGAACCGGCCGTTCCACCCCTGAAGCCGGTTCGGGCCGCATTGGCCCTACCGGACCCGTCGCAGGGAGGCACCGCGCTTTTGAATATCGCCAACGCATCGGCCCTCCCGGCATGAACGCTTCCCCATCCCGCCCGCTGGCGTCGCTTTACGTCGCCGGACCGTTCAGCATGGGCTACGTCGATTTCTATACTTTCGTGATCCCGCTTTACGCCTTGTCGCTTGGGTTCGACGCCTCGGAGATCGGCATCCTGGTCGGCGCACGCTCGATCGTCGCGATGTTTCTGTCGATCCATATCGGCGTTCTGATGGACCGCTTCGGCACCCGCCGGGTCACCCTGTTCTTCGTCTGGGTATCGATGGCGTTGGCGCTGCTGTTTCCCCTGGTCCCGTGGTTTTGGGCACTGCTGCTGTTGCAACTGGTCAACGGCGCCGCCGTCTCGTTCGCGTGGTCGGGGGTGCAAACGCTGATCGCGCAACTCGCCGAGGGCGACGCCCGGCACCTGGGCAAGTTCACCTTCTTTGCCCGGCTCGGCTCGACGACCGCCCCGATTCTCGGCGGCGCGGTATGGGATTTCGGCGGTGCCTGGCCGGTCTATCTGCTTGGGGCCGCCTGGGGCGGGGTATTGACGGTCGCGCTGCTGCGCGCCCCGGAGGCCGAGTTTTTCGCCCCGCCGCGACAGGACGGGACCGGTCGCGCCCGGTTCCGCGCCCGCGACGTGTGGCCGCGAGCCTCGGACTACATCGACTCGATCATGCTGATCGCGATCCCGGCCATCGCGCTGTCGATGGCCATCATGTCGATGCGCAACTCCACCTACAGCATCCAGACCTCGGTCTATGTCGTCTATCTCGACCGGATGGGGCTTGTCGGCACGACGATCGGCATCCTGTTCGCCGCCGCCGAGATCGCGAGCGGGTTTGGCGCGTTGTTTGCCGGGCGCGCGATGCGCCTGGGCGATGCGCAGCGCACGATGCTGAGCGGCACCGCGCTCGCCATCCTGCTGATCGCGGCGACCCCGCTGCTCGGCGGCATCTTCGCCTTGCTGCTGCTGTTCCAGGTCGCGCGCGGCTGGCTCGAAGGCGTGATCCAGCCGGTCGTCCTGTCGGTGCAGGCGCGGGCGGTCGGCCGCCATCAGCAGGGCGCGGTCGTGGGTCTGCGCCAGACCGGTCAGCGGCTCACCTCGATCGTGATCCCGCCGCTGATGGGCGCGATCGCCGACCGCTGGGGCGTAAGCGAAAGTTTTTTTGTTCTCGGCGCCTTCATGCTGCTGCTGTGCGTCCCGCTGGCGCTGATCATCCGCCGCATCGCGCGGCGCCAGGCGGCGCTCGAGCGCCGGCCCGCACCCGCCGATTGAACCCCCCTCCCGCGCGGGCGCAATCTGATCTAAGCTGAACCGGTGGTTTCGCGAAGGAGTCGAAGATGGCGGTACGGGTGGCGATCAACGGGTTCGGGCGCATCGGCCGGCTGGTCATGAGAGCCGCCCTGGAGCAGAAGCGGAGCGAACTGGAGATCGTCGGCATCAACGATCTGGGCCCGGTCGCGACCAACGCGCACCTGCTCAAATACGACAGCGTCCACGGCCGCTTCGCCGGCGAGGTCACCCACGGCGACAACTGGATGGACGCCGGCCAGGGCAAGATCCGCGTCACCGCCGAGCGCGACCCGGCGAAATTGCCGTGGAAGGAATTGGGCGTCGACGTCGCGCTCGAATGCACCGGCATCTTCACCAAGCGCGAGACGGCGGCGAAGCATCTCGAAGCCGGCGCCAAGCGGGTCATCATCTCGGCCCCGGCCGACGGCGTCGACTACACCGTGGTGATGGGAGTCAACCACGACGAATTGAGTGCCGCGCACACCGTCATCTCCAACGCGTCGTGCACGACCAACTGTCTCGCCCCTGTCGCATACGTCTTGCACAAGGGGATCGGCATCGACCGCGGCTATATGACGACGATCCACGCCTATACCGGCGACCAGAGCCTCCAGGACACATTGCACGGCGATCTGCGCCGGGCGCGGGCGGCGGCGCTGTCGTTGATCCCGACCTCGACCGGGGCGGCGCGCGCGGTCGGCCTGGTATTGCCGGAATTGAAGGGCAAGCTCGACGGCACCGCGATCCGGGTGCCGACCGCCAACGTGTCGCTGATCGACTTCACCTTCGACGCCGCGCGCGAAACCTCGGCCGACGAGGTCAACACCTTGATGCAGGACGCGGCCAAGTCGAACCGGCTAAAAGGTATCCTCGGCATCAACGACGCGCCGACCGTGTCGATCGACTTCAACCACGATTCGCACAGCTCGACCTTTGACGTGACCCAGACCCAGGTGCTCGACAAGCGCTTCGTGCGGGTGCTGGCGTGGTACGATAACGAGTGGGGCTTCTCGAACCGCATGGTCGAGGTCGCCGCCCATTTCGGGTCGATGGCATAAGTCGGAGCGATGGGATAGGGCCGACGCGCGCGGCCGCCGGCAACCGCAAACCAGGAGAGCAGGTATGGCAGTAGGATATGACAAGCCGCTCTACATCCTGCCCTTTGATCACCGCGCCTCCTTCGAGAAGGGGCTGTTCGGCTTTACCGCGCCGCTGACCGCCGAGCAGACCGCGACCGTCGCCGCCAGCAAGCAGGTCGTCTATGACGGGCTCAAGGCGGCGTTGACCCGCGGCGTGCCGCGCGAGGCCGCCGGCATCCTGGTCGACGAGCAGTTCGGCGCCGCGATATTGCGCGACGCGCGCGCCCAGGGCCTGATCACCTGCTGCCCGGCCGAGAAAAGCGGCCAGGACGAATTCGATTTCGAATACGGCGCGCAGTACCAGCAGCATATCGCCGAGTTCAAGCCGAATTTCATCAAGGCGTTGGTGCGCTACAACCCCGAGGGCGACGAGGCGATCAACCGACGCCAGGCGGCGCGGCTCAAGGAGCTCGGCGACTACGCCCACGCGAACGGCCAGTATTTCATGTTCGAATTGCTGGTGCCGATGACCAAGGACCAGTCCGAGCGGCTGGAAGGCGACCAGCACCTCTACGACCACGATCTGCGCCCATCGTTGATGATCGCCGCGATCAAGGAATTGCAGGCCGCCGGGGTCGAGCCCGACGTGTGGAAGATCGAGGGACTCGACCGCCGCGAGGACGCGGCCGCGGTGGCGGCGGCGGCGCGGCGCGACGGGCGCGACAAGGTCGGCTGCATCCTGTTGGGCCGTGGCTCCAACGAAGCGGGCATCGTCCATTGGCTGCAAGCGGCGGCGCCGTTGCCGGCCTATATCGGATTTGCCGTCGGCCGCACCTCGTTCTGGACCCCGCTGGCGGAATTGCGCGACAAGAAGATCACCCGCGAGGCGGCGGTCGACGCGATCGCCGGCAACTACCTCAAATGGGTCCACACCTTCGAGAAAGCGCGCAAGGGCTGAGGTCCCGGGGGCTGAGGTCCCGGGGGCTGAGGTCCCGGGGGCTGATGTGGCGGGGGCTGATGTGGCGGAGAGTCGCCCCGCCCCCGTCATCATCATTCATTCGCTGGCGCACGCGCTGGCGGCCCTGACCGCCGCGGCCGACGTGGACCGCGAGATCGTGCTAGCGAGCGCGCCCGAAGCCGGGCTCTCTGCCGGACCGGGCTGGTTCCGCGAAATCGTCACGGCGGCGCGCGACGCCGTGCCGGCGGCGCGGTTCTCGGTCCTGCTCGATTGCGGCGATGATACCGGCGCGGCGATGGCGGCGATTCGCGCCGGGGTCGAGGCGATCGTCTTCACCGGCCCCGCCGACGTCGCCACCCGCCTCGCCGGTATCGCGGGGCAGATCGGTTCACGGGTGGTCATCGATCCGGCCGAGCCCGCGCTCGACCTCGCCACGGTGTTTTTCGCTCATCCCGAAACTCTGCGCCGTCGTTGCAGCGAGATTCTCGCCCCGGTCGAAGGTTAGCGTCGGCGAATCTGCTCGACATAGGAGCGCAATACCGCGTTGATGCGCGTCTGATAGCCCTTGCCGGCCTTGCGAAAATAGTCGAGCACATCTCGATCGACCCGCATGTGCAGATCGACTTTGGGTTTTGGCATTTCGGTCGTCACGCTATTCCAATCGACGATCATGCCGGCTTCGTCGGGATCGGCGGCAACCTGGGCTTCAATCTCCTCGTAGGTCGTTGCCGCGGCCCTGGCCCAGTCGGAGTGCGTCTCCCCGCGCTGGCGCATTTCTGATAATTCTTCAGCCGTGTACCTGACGATGTGCTCTTTCTTCGCCATCTCGTGCCCTCCGAAAAGAAATGATGCGCTGATTTTCTCCGCGCCACAGCCACACCACGGTATAGAATTTACCATTTATCTCGGCGGTTGACGCAAAGCGGTCCTCATTGTTGCGTCGCGACGCAACGTGGTTTACAGGCCGTCCATCAAACACTTGGTCCACATCACGGAAATCGAGCCTCCGCGCGTCGAGCACGCGCAACCGCTTGGCCTCGTCCCACTCGAACAGGCTAATGTAGGCATTTTGTGTACACAATTCAATGCGACAGGAAACGCGCAGACGTTCTCGCGTCGGTCGCGCGGTTTTGCTAAAAGGGAACACTCGCGCCCGCCAGGAAGGAATGCCGCCATGAAGATCAACGGACAGGTATCGAAGATCCTCAGCCATTACGAGAGCGACAACCCGGGCACCAAGGCCAACCTTGCCCGCATCTTGATGCAGGGCAAGCTCGGCGGCACCGGCAAGGTGGTGATATTGCCGGTCGATCAGGGGTTCGAGCATGGCCCGGCGCGCAGCTTCGCGCCGAACCCGCCGGCCTACGACCCGTTCTACCACTACCAACTCGCGATCGACGCCGGGCTCAACGCCTATGCCGCGCCGCTCGGCTCGATGGAGGTCGGCGCCGCGACCTATGCCGGCCAGATCCCGACGATCCTCAAGGTCAACAGCTCGAACAGCCTGTCTCGGCTCAAGGAGAACGCGACCCAGGCGATCACCGCCAGCGTCAAGGACGCTCTCAGGCTCGGCTGCTCGGCGATCGGGTTTACCATCTACCCGGCCTCCGACTCGGCGTTCGACCAGATGAGCGACATCTCCGAGATGGCGCGCGAGGCCAAGGCGAGCGGGCTCGCGGTGGTGATCTGGTCGTACCCGCGCGGCGGCGATCTGTCGCGGCCAGGCGAGACCGGGATCGACATCTGCGCCTATGCCGCGCACATGGCGGCATTGCTCGGTGCCCACATCATCAAGGTCAAGTTCCCCTCCGCGCATCTCGAATTGGCGGCGGCCAAGGCGGTCTACGAGAAGCAGGAGATCGACATCGCCAGCGGCGCGGCGCGGATCAAGCACGTCGTGCAATCGTGCTTCAACGGCAAGCGCATCGTCGTGTTCTCGGGCGGCGAGGCGAAGAGCCTCGACGATGTCTACAACGAGGTGCGGGCGATCCATGCCGGCGGCGGCAACGGCTCGATCATCGGCCGCAACACGTTCCAGCGGCCGAAAGCCGAGGCGCTCGACATGCTCAACAAGATCATCAAGATCTACCAGGGCAAGGACTGACCCTCGATCCGCTTCACATGATCGACGACACGCGAGCGACGACCAGGCTGTATCTGATCACGCCGCCCGCGCTCGATCCCGATCGTTTCGCGCGGGAATTGGAGGAGGCGCTCGCTGGGGGCGACGTCGCCTGCGTGCAACTGCGCCTGAAAGAGGTCGACGACGATGCGATCCGCCGCGCCGCCGCGATATTGCAGCCGATCGCACGGCGGCGGGGCGTCGCCTTTGTCATGAACGACCGGCCCGATCTCGCCGCCGAACTCGATTGCGATGGGGTCCATGTCGGCGAGGAGGACATGCCCTATGCCGAGGCGCGGCGGCTGTGCGGCCCGGACCGCATCATCGGCGTGACCTGCGGCGCGAGCCGCCATCGGGCGTTGAACGCCGCCGAGGCCGGCGCCGACTACGTCGCCTTTGGCGCGTTCTTTCCGAGCCTGACCAAGGCCGGGGCGAAATACCGCGCCACTCCCGATGTATTGCGCGACTGGTCGGAGACGACGGTGGTGCCGTGCTGCGCGATCGGCGGCATCACCCAGGAGAATTGCGTGCCGTTGGTCGAGGCCGGCGCCGATTTCCTCGCCGTCATCGGCGCGATCTGGTCACACCCCGAGGGACCGAAGGCAGCGGTCGCCGAGTTCAACGCCGTATTCGCGCGGTACGGAAGGGCGCACGCGGCGGGCTGAGCGTATCCGATTTCCACCCGCTCGAACTCGCGTCAGGGAGTGCCTCGGGCGCCGCCGTGAAACAGCTTGTTCCATCTGAGTCGCAGCCACCCGGGCGGCGGTCCTTTGTCGATATTGTCCATTCCGCGGACGAAGATGTATACGCCGGCGAGGGTTCCCGCCCAGCTGCCGAGGATCAATTCCGGGTACGAAATTTCCTGCGCCATCGATGTATTGTAGCCGGGGTGGAAGGTTAGATGGATGACCAACAGCCCGACAAGAATCTCGATGACGCCAAACAGGCACGGTCTGCGACAACGTAGCCAATAAAATCCAGTCGATACTACGATAGCCAGGATGATATAGATCAGAAAATAGAAAGAGATCATCTGGACCCTTCCCGGAGTAGCATTCTATGATACCGGCATCCACAGAACGTCTTCGATATGGTCGGCGCCGGTGGCGAGCATGACCAGACGGTCGAAGCCGAGGGCGATGCCGGCGCAATCGGGCAAGCCGTGTTCGAGCGCGGCGAGGAAATCCTCGTCGATCGGGTAGGTGGTGCCATAGAGCGCCTGCTTTTTCGCCTGGTCTGCCTGAAACCGCGCGCGCTGCTCGGCCGGGTCGGTCAGTTCGGAAAAGGCGTTGGCGAGTTCGAGGCCGCAGACATAGAGCTCGAAGCGTTCGGCGAGGCGCGGGTCGTCCGGTTTGGCCCGCGACAAGGCCGCCATCGAGATCGGGTAGTCGTACAGGATCGTCGGCGCGCCGATGCCGAGCCGCGGCTCGACGCGGTCGAGAAAGACGCGAAAATAGAGGCTCTCCCAGTCGTCGCCGGGATGCCGGGCGATGCCGGCCCGTGCCGCCGCCTCGGTCAATAGGGCCAGATCGGGTCGGGCCGGATCGGGCGCGGTCGCCAGGATATCGATGCCGGCGTAGTGCGCGAACGCCTCGGCGACGGACAGGCGCTGAAACGGAAGGCGCGCGTCGGCGGAGCGGCCGTGCCAGGTCAGGCCAGCGCTCCGACGCTCTTCCGCGGCGTCATGGCCGGGCGTGTCCCGGCCATCCACGAAGTCCCGAGATGAAGAGGACGATGGAGGCGGCCCCGCCTCCATCGCGACCGGCGGCACTGATGGAAGGGGCGTGGATGGCCGGGACACGCCCGGCCATGACGATGAAGGATGAAGCGGATCACCGGCGGCCTGGACCCGGCGCAATAGGGCTTCGCAGTCATCCATCAGATCTCGGTACGAGGCGTCGGCGTGGTACCATTCGAGCATCGCGAATTCGGGGTGGTGGGTGGCGCCGCGTTCGCCGTCGCGGAACGCGTGGGCGAGCTGCCAGATCCGGGTCATGCCGCCGGCGAGCAGCTTTTTCATCGCGAATTCGGGCGAGGTGTGCAGGTAGCGCGGGTGCAGGGTGTTGTCCCTGGGGTCGTGCAACAGGGTGCCGAACGCCCGCAGATGCGGCTCCAGTCCCGGGCTGACCTGCAACGCCGGGGTGTCGACCTCGACGAACCCCCGTTCGGCGAAGAAATTGCGCGACGCTGAGAGGATACGGCCGCGCGCGGCGAGCCGGTCGCGGCGCGCGGCGAGAAGGTCGGGCCGCCACCATTGCTCCATTGTGCTTTCCCCACCGGTTGCTCGATCAGATGCCGCCGGCGCGTCATTGCTGAAAAACCCTCTAGCTGATAGGTAACCCGCCAAATCCCCGAATTGCCGGTCAGAGATTCCGTGTCATGAAGATCAACGCCATCGATATCAAGCCGGGCAATGTCCTGGAACACCAGAACAAGCTGTGGATCGTGCTCAAGCGCGAACTGGTGCAGCCGGGCAAGGGCGGCGCCTTCGCCCAGGTCGAGATGCGCGATCTGCGCGGCGGCAACAAGACCAGCGAGCGCTTTCGCACGCAGGAGACGGTCGAACGCGTGCGCCTCGACGAAAAGGAGATGCAGTTCCTCTACATGGAGGACTCCCAAGCCACCTTCATGGACAACGACAGCTTCGAGCAGGTGCAGGTGCCGCGCGACCTGATCGGCGACCCGGCCGACTTTCTCGCCGACGGCATGGTGTGCAAGGTCATGATGTACGAGGGCACCGCCTTGTCGGTCGAGATCCCGCCCAGCGTGACGATGGCCGTGGTCGAGGCCGACCCGGTCGTGCGCGGCCAGACCGCGTCGTCGTCGTACAAACCGGGAAAGCTCGAAAACGGACGCCGGGTCATGATCCCGCCCTATATCGAGACCGGCACCCGCATCGTCGTCAGCACCGCCGACGGCGCCTTTGTCGAGCGGGCCAAGGACTGAGCGCGGCGCCTTAGAGGTCTTTGCCGGTGCCGGCGCGCTCGCCGACCCTGAACGTGATGGCCACCGCGGCGTTGAAGGCGTCGCGCGGGCTGCTGCGCGATTTCGGCGAGGTCGAGCAGCTCCAGGTCTCGATCAAGGGGCCGGGCGATTTCGTGTCGACCGCGGATCTGAAGGCAGAGCGCACGATCAAGACCGAATTGACCCGGGCGCGACCCGGCTATGGACTGCTGCTCGAGGAAGGCGGCGCCACCGCGGGGACCGACCCGCGCCACCGCTGGATCGTCGACCCGCTCGACGGCACCACCAATTTCCTGCACGGCATCCCGCATTTCGCGATCTCGATCGCGCTCGAACGCGACGGCGAGATCGTCGCCGGGGTGGTCTACGACCCGACCCGCAACGAGATGTTCACCGCCGAGAAGGGCACCGGCGCCTACCTCAACGACCGCCGCCTGCGCGTGTCCGGCCGGCGCCAGATCGGCGAGGCGCTGATCAGCACCGGCATTCCGTTTCGCGACCGGCCCGGCCAGGAGGGTTATCTCGCCACGTTGCACGCGGTGATGGCCGCGACCAGCGGGGTGCGGCGATTTGGCTCCGCCGCGCTCGACCTCGCCTATGTCGCGGCCGGGCGCTATGACGGGTTCTGGGAATTCGGGCTGTCGCCGTGGGACGTCGCCGCCGGATTGCTGCTGGTGCGCGAGGCGGGCGGGTATGTCAGCGACCTCGCGGGCGGCCATACGATGATGGCGAGCGGCGACGTGCTGGCGGCGAACGACCACCTGCACCTGCCGCTCGCGGTCTTGATCAAGGAAGCGATGCGCGGGGCCGCGGCGGCGTGAGTTTTCCTTGGAGCACGCCCTGAACATTCTGCTAGGTTCCGACTCCCCTGTGCCAGAGATCGGCGGCGGCCGCGATGGCCGCGCCGCGAACGGAGTTGGGTCGCGATGGCGGCAGCGCGCACCCGCAAACCAGACGCCGGTTCGGCGCCGTCGTCCTCCCGTTCCGGCGGCGCCGGCCCGGTCGCGGCGATCGCGGCGAGCGCGATGATCGCCATCGGTTGCTTGGTCCTGAGCCCGTTCAACCCGACCTATTTATTACCGCCGGTCCCGGTCCGGTCGGCGCCGTACCAGGCCGCCGCGCTTGCCTCGCTGCCTGTGGAACTGCCGGCGATCACGGCGGCGGTGGTGGTGTCGCCGCAGCCGGCGACTTCGATCGCGATCCTGCCGATACCGGTCACGTACGACCCGCCGCCGGTGGCGGCGCGGCCGGCGAGTGCCTCGCCGACGCCGCCCAAAGCGGGACGGCTCCAGACCCCAGCCGGACGACCCCAGGCGGGGCCGCCCCCGCGCAAACGCGCGCCGATTGTCGCCGAGGCATTGCCGACGGGGCCGATCATCCCGCCGCACAAGCCCGCCCGGGCCGGCGGGACTCCGCCGCCGCCGCTGACCTCATTGCCGCTCGACACCGAAACGCCGTTTGGCGCGGCGGATACCGGCATTCTCGCCCCCGGCCTGGCAGCCGGCACCGCGATGTGATCGGCGGCGATGGCTGAACGCGATCTGGACGGGGCACGGGCTGGACGGCGCAGGGTCAACCGCTCGCACCGGTTTCTGATCCGCATGCTGCTGTTTCTGGTGCTGGTGGCGGCGCTCGCGGTGGCGCTGTTTCACCCGCTCGCGACGGCGTTCATGGGCAACCCGGCGGTCAACGGCGTGATCCTCGGCATCCTCGCCGCCGGCATTCTGTACATCTTTCGCCAGGTCCTGCTGCTCAATCCCGAGACCGAGTGGATCGAGAATTTCCGCGAACGGCTGGCCAACCGCGACCTGACCGCGCCGAGCGGCCCGGCACCGCGGCTGCTGGCGCCGATGGCGGGCATGCTGGGCGCGCGCCAGGGCGGCAGGGTCAGCTTGTCGGCGACCTCATTGCGCACCCTGCTCGACGGCATCGCCTCGCGGCTCGACGAGACCCGCGAGACCTCGCGGTATCTGATCGGGGTGTTGATCTTTCTCGGCCTGCTCGGGACCTTTTACGGATTGCTGGAAACGGTGCGCTCGGTGGGCGACGTGATCGGCGGGCTGACGGTGGGCGGCAACGACGTCGCCCGCGCCTTCGCCGCGCTCAAGGAAGCGCTGGAAACCCCGCTCCACGGCATGGCGACCGCGTTCAGCGCGTCGTTGTTCGGGCTGGCCGGCAGCCTCGTCCTCGGGTTTCTCGACCTCCAGGCGGGGCAGGCTCAGAACCGCTTCTACAATGATCTGGAGGAATGGCTGTCGACCTATACCCGCCTGTCGTCGGGCGCGTTCGGCGACAGCGGCGACGGGTCGGTGCCGGCCTATATCCAGGCCCTGCTCGAACAGACCGCGGACAGCCTCGAAAACCTGCAACGCATCCTCGCCCGCAGCGAGGAGAGCCGGATCGGCGCCAACACGACCTTGGCGACCCTCGCCGACCGGCTCGGCACTCTCAGCGAGCATATGAAGGCCGGGCAATTACTGATGGTGCGGCTGGCGGAAAACCAGATGGAACTGAAGCCGTCGCTGACCCGCCTCGCCACGGTGGCGGAGAATTCGCTGGGCCAGGACGACGTGTTGCGCACTCATCTGCGCAACATCGAAGCCTATGCGGCGCGGCTGACCGAGGACCTGGCCGAGGGCAGGGCGCAGACCGTATTGGAGCTGCGCGGCGAAATCCGCCTGCTCGCCCGCACGATCGCCGCGCTCGCCGACGAGAGCGGGCGCTGAGCCTCGCCCTGACCGCCGTGTTCACCCCCTCTGGGTTCTGACGAATGGCGCTCGCCACTCGCCGCCACCGGCGCTCCAGCATCGACATCTGGCCGGGGTTCGTCGACGCGCTGGCCCAGCTGCTGATGGTGATCATCTTCATTCTGTTGGTGTTCACCGTCGGCCAGTTCTACCTGTCGGATGCGTTGTCGGGTCGCGACCAGGCGCTGAAGCAATTGCAGCAGCAGGTCAGCGAGCTGACCGCGCTGCTGGCGAGCGAGCAGCAGGCCAATCTCGACCTGCGCGGCAGCGCCATCGATCTGTCCGCCCAGCTCAACAGCGCCCGGGCCGAGCGCGACGTCTTGACGACGCGGCTCGCCGATCTGGCGGCCAAGGTCGAGCAGGAAAGGGCTCGGGCGGACCAGGCGACCGGCCAGCTGCGCGACGCCAACACGATCGTCAGCGCCGACCGGGAAAAGGTCGAATTGCAGCTCAGGGAACTGGAAAGCCTGCGCCGCGACATCGACGCGCTGAGGACCGTGCGCGGCGAGCTCGAGGCGCGGGTCGCCGCGCTCGCCGCCGCGCGCGACCAGGCGCAGCAGGAGGCTGGCGCGCTGCGCGACCGCACCAAGGAACTTACAGCCAGGCTCGCCGCCGAACGGGCGAAGCAGGAAACCACGGTGCTGGCGCAAAAATCCATCGACAACCCCGAAATCCGCCTGCGCCAGCGCGCCGAGCAGGCCGAACAGGCGCTCGCCGCCGAACGCGAGACCAGCCGGGCCGCGCGTGCCCAGGTCGAACAGCTGACCGCCCAGATCGCCGCGTTGCGCAGCCAGCTCGCCCGCATCGCCGCCGCGCTCGACGCGTCCGAGGCCAAGATCAAGGAGCAGCAGGGCCAGATCATCGAGTTGGGGCACCGGCTCAACCTGGCGCTCGTCAGCAAGGTCGAGGAACTGGCCCGCTATCGCTCGGAATTCTTTGGCCGGTTGCGCACGATCATCGGCGACCGACCGGACATCCGCGTCGTCGGCGACCGTTTTGTGTTCCAGTCCGAGGTATTGTTCGCGCCGGGCAAGGCCGATCTCGGCGAGCCGGCGAAAAAGCAGATCGAACCGGTGATCGCCGCGCTGAAGGAGATCGCGGCGAAGATCCCGCCCGACGTCAACTGGGTATTGCGCGTCGATGGGCATACCGACCGCCGCCCGATCCATACCGCGGAATTCGCCTCGAACTGGGAATTGTCGTCGGGGCGGGCGATTTCGGTGGTGCGCTTCGCGATCGAACAAGGCATTCCAGCGACCCGGCTGGCCGCCACCGGGTTTGCCGACAACCAGCCGATCGACCTCCACGACAGTGATGAAGCCTATCGCCGCAATCGCCGCATTGAGCTAAAATTGACCGAGCGATAAGGTTCGCCCCCCACGCTTCCGCGAGCGAAAGGTTTCGGAAAATTGATGAAGCATTTTCGCATGCCTGCGCTAGTATGGGTGCAAGGCTCTCATTCTTGGGGCCACTGTCGAGGAGGAGCGACGGCTGCGTCTGGCGGCCGGCGCCGAAGAAACGGAGTGTACTGAATGGCCGATGCCGTTACCCGCGACCTTCCGATCCAGGCGGTCCGGACGCGTGCCCGTAGATTCGGCAACCGAAAATCATGGATCGCGTTCGGCTTCGCGCTGCCTTTGATTACGGTAATCGCGTCGCTGGTGATCTATCCGGCGTTCTTCGCGATCCACCTGGCCACCTTGAACAAGTCGATGACGCACTTTGTCGGCATCGATAATTTCCTGTTTCTGTTCAAGCGCAATACCTTTTGGATGGTGGTCGAGCAGTCGGTTTTATTCGCCGTGACGGCGGTTCTCTTCAAGGCCGTGCTCGGCTTCATCATCGCGCATTTCGTCCACAACATCCCCGACAAGGGCCAGCGCAAGTGGCGCGGCATGCTGCTGATCCCGTGGGTCATCCCGCCAGCGATGAGCACGCTAGCTTGGCTGTGGCTGTTCGACCCCTCGTACAGCGCCTTCAACTGGATCTTCGCCCACCTCGGCATCCCGGAGGTCGGTTGGCTCGGCAATCCCTACTGGGCGCGCTTCGCGATTATCCTGGCCAATGTCTGGGTCGGATCGCCGTTCTTTATGATCATGTATCTGGCGGCGCTGAAATCGGTGCCCGACCAGTTGCACGAGGCCGCCGCGATCGACGGGGCGAACTGGTTCCAGAAGATTTGGTACGTCAATCTGCCGATGATGCGGAACATCATCCAGATCACCGCGCTATTCTCACTGATCGTGACCTTCGCCAATTTCGACATCGTCAAGATCCTGACTAATGGCGGCCCGGTCGATCAGACCCACGTGTTTGGCACGTGGTCGTTCAGCCTGGCGATCTGGGGCAACGACATTCCGCTCGGCGCGTCGGTGTCGCTGTTCATGGCGCCGATCCTCGCGGTCGCGGCATTCCTGATATTGCGTAACGTCCGCAAGCGCGGCAACGAGGCCTGATTAATGACCATCGCTACCGCAACCCCCGGCGGCGCGACCCGCGCCGCCGCCTACGGCAGCATCGCCCGCGGCAAGCGCCGGACGCTGTACTGGTCGTATTTCTTTCTGTTCCTGTTCGTGATCTTTTTCCTGACTCCGCCGATCTACATGTTCATCACCTCGCTCAAGACCAGCGCGGAGATCTCGGCGGCGAGCAACCCCTGGTGGGTGTACGGGCCGACCCTGTCGAATTATTTCGAGCTGCTGAGCCAGAACCAGTTCCTGATCTTTTTCAAGAACTCGGCCATCGTGTCGGTCTGCGTCGTGTGCATCACGATGGTGATCGCCGTGCTCGCCGCGTTTTCGCTGGCGCGGATGGGGTTCTGGGGTTCCGGGACCTTGGCGACCGGGGTGTTTCTGACCTATCTGATCCCCGAGACCCTGCTGTTCATCCCGCTGTTCAAGATCTTCGCCTTTGTCCATGACTATACCGGCATCGAGCTGATCAACCATTGGTGGGTGCTGATCCTGCTCTATCCGACCCTGACGGTTCCGTTCGCCACGTGGCTGATGATCGGCTATTTCGCCAGCATTCCCAAGGAATTGGACGAGGCGGCCCTGATCGACGGAGCCGGCTATTTCCAGGTGCTGACCCGGATATTCATCCCGGTGGCGCTGCCTGGGATCATCGCGGCGATGATCTTTACCTTCACCGTCTCATGGGCGCAGTTTCTCTATCCGCTCGCCTTTACGACGTCTGCGGATCAGCTCGTGCTGCCCGTCGGCATCGTCACCACCCTGATCAAGGGCGACGTGTTCAATTGGGGACAGATCATGACGGGCGCGCTGCTCGGCGCGGCGCCGCCGCTGATCATCTATGCGTTCCTAATGGACTACTACATCTCCGGGCTGACGGCCGGCGCGACCAAAGGCTAGGCGCCGACCGCATCCCCCACACGAGTCAATCGAGACGTAAGAGGTATAAACATGGCGCAAGTTGCCCTGCGCAACATCGTCAAGATGTTCGACAAGACCCCCGCGGTGCAGGGGATCGACCTTGATATCTCCGACCGCGAGTTCATCGTGCTGGTCGGCCCGTCCGGGTGCGGCAAGAGCACGACCTTGCGCATGATCGCGGGGCTCGAGGAAGCAACCTCGGGCGAGATCTATATCGGCGACCAGCTCGTCAACGACGTGCCGCCGAAGGATCGCGACATCGCGATGGTGTTCCAGAATTATGCGCTCTATCCGCATATGACGGTATTCGAGAACATGTCGTTCGGCCTGCGGCTCAAGAAATTCCCGAAGGCCGAGATCAAGGAGCGGGTCGACAACGCGGCCCGCATTCTCGACATCACCGACCTGCTCGCCCGCCGGCCAAAGCAGCTCTCGGGCGGCCAGCGGCAGCGCGTCGCGATGGGCCGCGCGATCGTGCGCAATCCCAAGGTGTTTCTGTTCGACGAGCCGTTGTCGAACCTCGACGCCAAATTGCGCGTGCAAATGCGCACCGAGATCAAGAAGGTTCACCAGAAGGTCACCACCACGACCGTCTACGTGACCCACGATCAGGTCGAGGCGATGACCCTGGCGGACCGCGTCGTGGTCATGAATGGCGGGCTGATCGAGCAGATCGGCACGCCGAACGAACTGTATCACCGGCCGCAGACCCGGTTTGTCGCCGGGTTCATCGGCTCGCCCGCGATGAATGTCGTGTCGTGCCAGCTGGTCAACGGCGGCGCCGGGCTGTCGGTCAAACTGGCGGACGGCCTTGCCTTTCCGGTGCCGGATGCGCGACGGTCGCGCTACCAACAGTATGTCGGCAACGAATTGCTATTCGGCATACGCCCCGAGCACATCACCGAGCGGCGCAGCGACATGCCGGGGGGATCGCATGTGTTCGACGCGCGTCTCGACGTGGTCGAGCCGATGGGCATGGAGACGATGGTGTATTTCACCGTCGGCGGGGTCGAGGTGTGCGGCCGGGTCAATCCAACCGCGGCCGGCAACGCCAACGAGACGATGCCGCTGGTCGCCGACATGAACCAGATGCACCTGATCGACCCGCGTACCGACAAGGTTCTGTAGCGCGCCATATTCCGCTCGCCCCACTCGCGCAGCGCGGGAGGGCGCGAGCGGCATCGGACCGATGGGGCACCCTTACCCCCGCCGGCAATCGCGGAAATCACCAATGGATGTTCGGGACAAGGTCGTCGCGGTCACCGGGGCGGCGCGCGGCCTCGGACAGGAATTCGCGGTCGCCCTCGCCGCCGCCGGCGCGCGGGTGATCGTCGCCGACGTCAACGACTGCGCCGCGACCGTCGACCGGGTTGGGGCGGCGAACGGCGAGGCGGTCGCGCTCAGCCTCGATGTCGGCGACATCGGCTCGGCCCACGCGATGGTCGAGGCCGGGGTCGCGGCCTTTGGCCGCCTCGATGCGCTGGTCAACAACGCCGCGCTTTACGGCGCGTTGCATGGCGGCCGGTTCGACGCGATCGACGAGGCCGAGTGGGATGCCTGCATGGCGATCAACGTCAAGGGCATCTGGAATTGCTGCAAGGCGGCGGTGCCGGCGATGCGCCACGCTGGTGGAGGCAGCATCGTCAACATCGCCTCGCTCGCGGCGACCTACGGCATGCCGTTCGGATTGCACTACACCACCTCGAAGGCAGCGGTGATCGGGCTGACCCGGGGGCTGGCCCGCGAATTGGGGCGCGAGCGCATCCGCGTCAACGCGCTGGCGCCGAGCGTGGTGGTGACCGAGGGCACGCGCGAATTCTTCGGCGCCCGGATGGAGCGCGCATTGGAGACCATCAAGGCGGGACAGACCATCCAGCGCAATCTGATGCCGTCGGACCTGACCGGCACGGTGATGTGGCTGGTTTCCGACGCCAGCGGTTTCGTCACCGGGCAGACGATCGCGGTCGACGGCGGCACGGTCATGCTGTGAGGGTATTTCGCTTGCACGAGGTGGATATTTGTTTGAACTGAATCGGCCCTTTTATCGCCCTGGCCGGACGTAATCCGGCCATCCACGAAGCGCTTGAACGAATGCGTGGCCCCCCGGAACAAGTCCGGGGGAAGCGATTTTTGAAGCGCTTCCACCCAAATGGATCACGCACTAGCTCGGGGAGACGGCGGATGCAGCTCGAGGGAAAGGCCGCGCTGATCAGCGGCGCCGGCGGCGCCATCTGCCGGGCGATCGCGATCGCCTTCGCCGAGGCCGGCGCGGCAGTGGCCTGCGTCGACATCGATGCCGCGGCGGCGGCGGAAACCGCGCGGCTGGTCGGCGCGGTCGGCGCGCGCGCCATCTCGCAGGCCTGCGACGTCGCCCGTGAAACCGACACGAAGGCGGCCGCCGATGCAGCCCATGCCGCGTTCGGCCGGCTCGACATCCTGGTCAGCGGCGCCGCACCGCACGATCGCGGCGGACCGGTGCACGAAATCAGCGTCGCCGAGTGGCAACAGGTCATCGACATCAACCTGACCGGCGCCTTTCTGCTCAGCCGGGCCACGGTGCCGCACATGATCGCCGGCGGCGGCGGCTCGATCATCTTTATCGCCTCGCAGCTCGGCCGGGTCGGCAGCGCCGGGCGCGCCGCCTATTGCGCGACCAAGGGGGCGCTGATTCAGCTCGCCAAGGTCATGGCGATCGACCACGCGGCGCAGAACATCCGTGTCAACGCATTGTCGCCGGGCGCGGTCGAGACCGAGCGGACCCTGCGCCGCTATGGCTCGTTCGAGGCGGCGAACCGGACGCTCGGCGCCAAGCACCTGACCCAGCGGCTTGGCCGGCCGTCGGAGATCACGCCGGCAGCGGTGTTTCTCGCCAGCGACGCGGCGAGCTTCGTCACCGGCAGCGACCTATTGGTCGATGGCGGGTACACCGCGATTTAGGGCGAATACCGGCGCTACGTTTCGCACAGATCGACCACCGCGCCGTCGGCGGCGAAGCAGGCCGCCAGCAAGCGGCCGCCGCGGCCAGAACCGGCGTCGAGCGAGACGCCGAATTCGCCCTCGACCAGACCGCGCTGGCTGCGGTCGAAGCCGCGGATCACCCGGCGAAACCCCTCGAACCTGCCGGCGAGGTCGACGATGTCGTCGCCGCCCCACCAGAACACATCGCCTTGCGCGGCGAGCGCGCGGCCCGCAGCGACCCCCGCATGGACGAACAGTAGGGCGTTGTCGTCGGTAAACGCGGCGTGGCGCAACGCCGCGAACAGCGCGGTGTGGCCGGGTGCCGCGTTCATCGCGCCGCGCAGCGCGCTGGTCCACCGGGTGATCGTGCGCGGCCCGTCGCGGGTGGCGGCGAACCCCTGGCGCAGATCGCCGCCATAGGCGCGCACGGTCGCCTCGACCCCGGCGCGGACCATCCAGTTCAGCACCTCGCCGGGGTTGGAGGCAAATTGGAGCTGCAGCAGCTTTTGCCACATCTCCTCCTGCGCCCCACGCAGAAACACGACATCGCAGCCGAACCCGCGGGGCGAGGCGAGGATGCGGCGGCGGAAATCGAGCAATTCGTCGATCGTCGCGGTGACCGCCTCGCCATGGCCGAGATAATTGCCGAGATAAACGATGCGGTCGCCCTCGCGATACCGCGCGCCGATCAGATCATGCAATTGCACGAGGCGCTGGGCCTCGCCATGCACGGCGGCGATCGCCCAGACCCGACGCGCGCCGCGCAAGCGGGCGAATTTTTCGTTTGACGCAGTTCCGTTCACCCCGCGCTCCCGCGCGGCGGCCCGTCCCGACGCGGGATCAGGCCGTCAGCATCTGCTCGACCCGTTGGGTCGCCGTCGTTTCATCGATCCGCTCGACCGCGGCAAACTCGCGCACCAGCCGATCGAGCGCCGCCTGATAGATCTGGCGCTCGCTATAGGATTGCTCGGGCTGGCCGGTGTTGCGGTAGAGGTCGCGCACGACCTCGGCGATCGAAGCGGGGTCGCCGGAGGCGATCTTGGCTTGGTATTCCTGGGCGCGCCGGCTCCACATCGTGCGCTTGGCCCGCGACCGGCCGCGCAGTTTCAACAGGGCGGCGTCCATCTCCTTGCGGCTCGACAATTTGCGCAGCCCCGACACCTTCGCCTTGCCGAGCGGCACTCGCAACGTCATGCGGTCCTTGTCGAAATGCACGACAAAGACGTTGAGCGTGTGACCGGCGATCTCCTGATCCTCGATGGCGACGATCTTGCCCACGCCATGGGTGGGGTAGACCACGAGATCACCCGTGGTGAAAGGTACTTTGTCGGCGGTGGCCATCATCATTGTCATCGGTCTCTCGCGCAATCGGCCCGCTGGCACTGTCGCGACGCTTGACAGACGGTCGTCGGCGAGGGCGACCGTCCACAACTCACGATGAGCGCGGAACCGAGGGGGAATGCGTCTGTAGCGCCAGTGATATATATATCATAATTATACCCGCCGAAGCCAGCGCCTCGACCATGCCCGGCGGCGCCGCGTCGCCGCCGCGATCGGCCCGGCCATCGCGATCGCCGCTGCCAGGATCGACCGGGGTCGACCCGGCCATTCGCCTGGTGACGGGAAATTCCCGAGTCAAATCTCGGGAGCGACGAGAAAAATCAGCTGCCGCCGCCCTTGGGGCTGAAGAATTTGTCGTACTTGCCCTCGACGCCCTTCCACTCGTCGGCGTCGTCCGGGGCAGGTTTCTTGCGGGTGATGTTGGGCCACGACGCGGCGTATTCGCGATTGAGTTCGAGCCATTTCTCGGCTTCGCCCTCGCTATCGGGGATGATCGCCTCGATCGGGCATTCGGGCTCGCACACCCCGCAATCGATGCACTCGTCGGGGTGGATGACGAGCATGTTCTCGCCCTCATAGAAGCAATCGACCGGGCACACCTCGACGCAATCCATGTACTTGCAGCGGATGCAGGCTTCGGTGACAACGTAGGTCATGGCGTCGTGTTCTACTCCCCGGGGATTGGCGGCGGCGGGCCGCGGATCGTATCGCCACACCGGTCCGGCGGCGGGCCGCGCGGGTCGGACGCCCGGCCATGCGAGAACCCCCTCGCGCACGGCCCTGCCTAGCACGCGGGTGCCGCAGGGGGCAACCCCACGCGCTTTGGGGGATTGCCGCGAGGCGCGATCGGTCCGATATGCCTCGAGCGAGATCGGGTAAATTCCGCGCCGCATCGGCGTGGCGGAAATTTTCGCCGCTCCCAGCCGTTATCCGCCGGCCCCTGTCCAGCAATGCGAGCAGCCCCCGTATGAGTAATTCCGCATGAGCGATCCCGGGCGCCGACGGGGCAAGATCGTCCTCCTGCATTTCGTCGGTCAGATGCCGCTCGCCGGGATCGCCTGGCAGGCGGTGCATTACCTGGTCGGCCTGGAAAAGCTTGGATACGAAGCCTGGTACGTCGAGGATCACGGCGCCAACCCGTACGATCCGCGCGTCAACAGCGTGGTAATGGATTGCGACTATAACGTCGGTTATCTGCGCGACGCGATGGAACGCCATGGTCTCGCCGGACGCTGGGCCTATTGGGACGCGATCAACGATGTCTATCACGGGCTGTCGCGCGAGCGTGTGCGGGCGCTGTACGCCGAGGCGGACGGGCTCGTCAATCTGTGCGGCGCGACCCAGTTGCGCGATGAGCATCTGCGCTGCCCGGTACGCATCATGATCGACACCGACCCGGTCTACGAGCAGTTCAAATACGCCAAGGCGGACCCGGCGGCGCGCGCCTATGTCGACGCGCACACGCATTTTTTCACCTATGGCGCCAACCTGGGCACCGACAAATGCTCGGTGCCGCTGTGCGGAGTGAAATGGCGGCCGACCCGCCCGCCGGTCGATCCCGCGCTGTGGCCCGAGGCGACCGCCGAGGCGCCGTGCTTCACCACCGTCGCGACCTGGGAAAACAAGGGCAAAAACATCGAGTTCGAGGGCGCCGACTATCTGTGGTCCAAGCACGTCAACTTTCTCAAGTTTCTCGACCTGCCGCGGCATCGGCCGGATACCTGTTTCAGGATGGCGATGCTGCCGCCCGACGAGGCGGTACGGCGCGAGGTCGAGGGCCAGGGTTGGAGTCTCGCCGATCCGCGCCCGATCTCGGCCGATATGGGGCATTACCGGGATTTTATCGCCGGCTCGCGCGGCGAGTTCACGGTCGCCAAGGACATCTATGTCCGGCCGAACAGCGGCTGGTTCAGCGACCGCGCGGTCTGCTACCTCGCCGCCGGCCGCCCGGTGGTGACGATGCGGACCGGGTTCGAGCATCTCTACCCGGTCGGCCGCGGGCTGTACGATTACGCGACGCACGACGAGGCGCTGGCGGCAATCGACGCGATCGCCGCGGATTACCCCGCCAACAGCCGCGCGGCGCGGGCGATCGCGCATGAATACTTCGACGGCGGTCAGGTGATCGGCGAATTGCTTGCGGAGTGCGGGTTATAAAAGCGTCATTCGCCGTTAATTGGGGCAATCCACCTTGACAGCCCGCGACCCATCGGCTCAAACCCTCGGTAATAACGGCCGGCGTCAAGTCGGCCATCTGGAGGCGACGATACCCGCTGCGCCGGTAATGGACTCAACAAGCAATTTCATTCGCGGCTCGTTTCGCTCCCTCCGCGCGATAGCGCGCTCCCCACGGGACAGCCGCGACCGAGCCGAATTGACCTGGGATCGCGTGTCCCTGGGGCTGCTATCGCTCGCCACCATCCTGGTCGTGGCCACCTTTACCAATTACGGCGTGACCTGGGACGAAGACATCCACAACTGGTACGGCAATCTCGCGCTCGATTACTATTTGTCGTTCTTCACCGACCGGCGGGCGATCAACTTTCCCGACCTGACCAATTACGGCGTCATCTTCGATATGACGGCGGCGGCGTTGAACCGGGTGTCGTCGCTCGGGGTCTACGAGACCCGTCATCTGCTGAACGGGTTTGTCGGCATCGCCGGTCTGGTGGGATGCTGGAAGCTCGGCCGGGCATTGGGCGGGGCGCGCGCCGGGCTGCTCGCGGTCACCTTCCTGCTGCTGACCCCGAACTATTACGGCCAGATGTTCAACAACCCGAAGGATATACCCTTCGCGGCGGCTGGCGTGTGGGCGGTCTATTACATGGCGCGGCTGTTGCCGACCCTGCCGCGGCCGCCGCTCCGGCTGGTGGTAAAGCTGGGGGTGGCGATCGGGCTGGCGCTGAGCGTGCGCATCGGCGGGCTGCTGTTCCTGTGCTATCTGGGCCTGTTGCTGGCTCTGTCCGGCGGATGGCAGGCGGCGGCGGCGCGGCGCTGGATCGTACTGATCGGCGCCGGATGGGTCAGCCTGTGGCGGGTGTTCCTGCCGGTGCTCGCGATCGCCTACCCGATCATGCTGGTGTTCTGGCCATGGGCGCAGCACGACCCGCTGCACCGTCCGCTGATCGCGCTCGCCAATTTCTCGCACCAGACCTTTCCGTTCGACACGTTGTTCGACGGCCGCTTCGTGCCGGCCACCGATCTGCCGTGGAGCTATCTGCCGACCTATACCCTGGTGGCGCTGCCCGAGTTGGTGCTGACCCTGCTGATCGCGGCGCCGGTGGCGGCCGCGTTCGCGCTGGCGCGGGGCCGGTTGGCGCGGCGGCGCGAAACGGTGCTTGGCTGGTTCCTGATCGGGTTCGCGATCGTCTTTCCGGTCGCCTATGCGATCGCGATCAAGGCGGTGCTGTTCGACGGCATGCGCCATTTCATCTTCATCCTGCCGGCGATCGCGGTCGCCGCCGCGCTAATCGCCGATGCCGCGCTGACCCGCCTGGGACGGTTCCCATTTCGTCGGCCGATCTATGCCGCGATCGGGGTCTATGGCCTGGCGCATGTCGCGATCATGGTCATGCTGCATCCCGATCAGTACGTGTACTACAACGCCTTTGTCGGCGGGGTCGACGGCGCGCAGCGCAAGTTCAAGCTCGATTACTGGGCCAATTCATACGCCGAGGCGGTGCACGGGCTCGAACATGTGTTGCGCGCGCAATATGGCGCCGATTTCGAGGAGCACGAGTTCACGGTCGCGGTATGCGGCCCGGCGACCTCGGCGCGGTATTACTTCCCAGGCAATTTTCGCCTGACCTATCAGCGCGAGAAGGCCGAGTTCTACATCGCCTTCACCAAGGACAATTGCGACCGCGCGCTGCCCGGGCGGCCGGTCTATCGGGTCGAACGGATGGGCGTATTGTTGTCGGTGGTGCTCGACCGCCGCGACATCGTCGCCGAGCAGCGGGTATCGCGGCAGCCGCTCGCCGGGCGCGTGCCGAGCCGGGTGCCGTCATCGGCGTTTCCCTGACTCCGTAAGGCGCGGAAGAGCCAGCTATCATGGAATAGGCCGGGCGGCGGCGGCGTTTTCAGCACCTGTTCGTTACCGCCCGCCCGCAGCGGAGGCTCCGCCTGGACCGCGCCGAATACGACAAGCTCGATCGGGTCGAAGATCGGATGTGGTGGTTTGCCGCCTGCCACGCCAATCTGCTGGCCTTGTATCAAGGCATCGCGTTGGATGGAGTCGGCGACAACCGGGTCCTCGACGCCGGCTGCGGCACCGGCGGGTTGCTGACCAAGATCGGCGCGCGCTACCCCGACCGCGTCGCGATCGGGATCGACGCCGACGAGTTCGCCTGCGCCCGCGCGACAGCGAAAAGCGGCGAGCCGGTCTGCGCCGGGTCGGTCAACCAATTGCCGTTCGCCGATGCCGCGTTCGCGGCGATCTTCAGCACCGACGTGCTGTGCCACCGCGGCGTCGACGAGTACCAGGCATTGGCCCAGTTCCGCCGCTGCCTCGGCCCCGGCGGCGTCCTGGTCCTGAACCTGCCGGCCTATTCGTGGATGCTGTCGCGCCATGACGCCGCCGTCTACAATGCGCGGCGCTATACGCGCACCGGCATCACCGCGCTGCTGCGCGCCGCCGGGTTTCGACCGATCTACACAAGCTATTGGAATACAGTGCTGTTTCCATTGATGGTGCTGACCCGCAAGCTGCTGCCGTCACCGGAAGGCGGCAGCGACGTCAGACCCTATTCGCCGGCGGTCGAAGCGGTGTGCCGCGCGCTGACCGCGGCCGAGCGGATGTTGTTGCGCGGTGGGCTGAGGCTGCCGTTTGGCGGCTCGATCGTCGCCATCGCCGCCAAGGAGGAAAGCGTCGATGCCTGATGCCCCCGCGTCCCCCTTGGCGCTATCGCCCCAACTCGCGTCGTCGCCCCAATTGGCGCTGTCGATCGTGGTTCCGGTCTATAACGGCGCCGGCAGCGTCGGCGAACTGGTCGGCGCGCTCGAGCAATTGCAGATTGCCGGCGGGCACGAAATCATCCTGGTCAACGACGGCAGCCCCGATAACAGCCGCGAGGTGTGTCAGGGGCTGATCGAGCGGGCGCGGGTGCCGATCACCCTGGTCGACATGGCGCGCAATTTCGGCGAGCACAACGCGGTGATGGCCGGGCTGCGCCACGCCAGCGGCGCGCACGTGATCACGATGGACGACGATTTGCAAAACCCGCCGGAAGAGGTCGAGCGCCTGCTCGCCTTCGCCCAGCAGAGCGGCAAGGACGTGATCTACACCTATTACGACGAAAAGCGACATTCCGCCTGGCGCAATCTCGGCAGCGCCTTTACCAACTGGATCGCCGGGTTCGTGCTCGACAAGCCAAAGGGGCTTTATCTGTCGAGCTTTCGCTGCATGAGCGCGTTTGTCGTGCGCGAGGTGACGCGGTACGAGGGGCCGTTCCCCTATGTCGACGGATTGCTGCTGCAGGTGACGCAGAGCATCGACCGGCTGTTGGTGCGGCACCTGCCGCGCGCGATCGGCCGCAGCAATTACACGATGCGCCGGCTGTTGCGGCTGTGGATGAGCATGTTCGTCAATTTCTCGGTGATGCCGCTGCGGATCAGCACGTTAACCGGGTTCGCGCTCAGCGTGATCGGCACGGTCGGCAGCGTGATCACCTTGATCGAAAGCCTGTTCCTGGCGACCCCGACCGGATGGGCCTCGCTAATGGCGGCGGTATTGCTGTTGTCGGGGGTGCAATTGGTGATTCTCGGCATCGTCGGCGAATATCTCGGTCGGCTCTATTTGACCGCCAACCGCAAGCCGCAATCGGTGATCCGCACGGTGACCCGGGGCGCGCCGCCGCCCCCGGCCGAATTGGCGGGCACCGCCCGGCCGATTCGGCGGCAGCGCGCGCCGGCCTAGGCGCGGACTGCAGGCCCGGGCCGGATCATGGCGATCTATTATGCTAGCCTGGTCGGGGCGATCCTGTTCGGCATCGCCGGGCAGATCGCGCTCAAATCGGGGGCGGTCGCCGCGCCGAGCGTGATCGCGCAGTTTCTCAACCCGCTGACCATGATCGGGTTCGCGATCTATGCGCTGGCGGCGCTGTGCTACACCGTGGCGCTGAAGAAGATACCGGTTTCGGTCGCGTTTCCGTCGGTGGCGGCGAGCTACGCGGTTGTCGCGATCATCGCCCATCTGCTGTGGAACGAGCCGTTCGGCTGGCCCCAACTCGGCGGGCTGGTACTGATCGGCACCGGGATTTTCCTGATCCACCAGTATTGAAGTGTTCGGGCCGTCAGCGCTTAACCGAAAAACCGCCGGATTTCGGCGATGACCCGGTCGATTGCCGCGTCGGCGAGCTGGGGATAGATCGGCAGGCTGAGGATCTCGCGGGTGGCGCGCTCGCTATGCCCGAGGCCCGACGGGCCGGTGGCGACGCGGCCCTGATAGGCCGGGTGGAGATGCACCGGCAGCGGATAGTGGATGCCGGTGCCGATCTGCGCCGCGCGCAGATGCTCGCGCAGCTGGTCGCGCCCTGGGCCGCGTTCCGGCAGGCGGATCACATATTGGTGATACACATGGGTCGCGCCTGCGCGACAACGCGGCAGGACCAGCGGCAACCCAGCGAGGCCGGCATCGTAGCGCGCGGCGATCGCCTGGCGCCGGACGTTTTCCGCCCCCAGGGTTGCGAGCTTGACCCGCAGGATCGCCGCCTGGATCGGATCGAGCCGGGTGTTGATGCCAGCGCGGGCGCTGATATAGCGCTCGCGCCAGCCATATTCGCGGATCTCGCGCGCGGCGGCGGCCAGCGTATCATCATCGGTGACGATGATGCCGCCATCCCCGAGCGCGCCGAGATTTTTGGTCGGATAAAAGCTGAAACAGCCGAAATCGCCGAACGAACCAGTCACCTTGCCGCGGAACGTCGCACCGTGACTTTGCGCGCAATCCTCGATCACGCGCAGCCCGTACTCCCCGGCGAGGTCGGGAATGCGGTCGAGCGCGGCCGGCTCGCCATAGAGATGCACCGGCATGATCGCGGCCGGGCGGCCTAACGGCGGTGCGCGCAATACCCGCGCCAATTCGTCCGGGTCCATCGTGAAGCCGTCTGGCTCGATGTCGAGCAACACCGCGGCGGCGCCCGCCCGCTCAATCGCGGCGATGGTCGCCACCGCGGTGTGCGACACAGTGAAGACCAGGTCGCCGGGGCCGATCGCGGCGGCGCGCAGCGCGAGTTCGAGCGCGTCGGTGCCGCTGGCGCAGCCGATCGCGTGGCCGACCCCGATCAGCCCGGCGAACGCCGTCTCGAACCCCTCGACCTCGCGGCCGAGAATGTACTGGCCGCTTTCGAGCACCCCGGCGATGGCGGCGTCGATCGCCGCCTTCTGGGCCAGATAGCCGGCGCGCGGATCGGTCTGCGGAATAGGGCTGACGGTCATCGGGATCTCAAAGATAGAGGGCGACGCGGTCGCGGTAATAGGCGATCGAGCGCGCCAGTCCCTCGGCCAGCGACAAGCGCGGCGCCCACCCTGCAAGCGCGCGGAACTTGCGGTCGTCGGTGATGAAATCGCCGATGTCGATGCGCTTGCGCTCAGGCGGAAACTCGCGCATCTCGAACTTGCCGCCGCCATTGGCATGCACCAGTGCCCGGGCGATCTCGACCAGGCTATAGGGCGCGTCGCCGCCGACATTCAGCGCCTGGCCAGCGCTTTCGGGGCTGACCGCGGCGGCGAGAAAAGCCTCGACCGCGTCGTCGACATACACCATGTCGCGGCGCTGCTCGCCGCCCCACACCTCGAACGGCTTACCCTCGACCGCGAGGCGCAGCCAGATGCCGAGGAAATTCTGCCGCGCGTCCTTGATCCGCATGCCCGGGCCGTAAACGTTGGTCAGCCGCAGGGAGCGGGTGTTGATGCCGTAGACGTCGTGGAACAGCAGGTGATAGGCCTCGCCGGCGATCTTGTTGACGCCGTTGACGTCGGCGGGCCGCAGCGGGTGTGCCTCGTCGACCGGCAGATAGCGCGGCCGCCCGTATATCTGGCGGGTGCCGGCGTGGACGATCGTGATCGCCGGCGCCACCCCCCGGCAAAGCTCAAGCAGGCGCAACTGGGCGATGCAGTTGATCGCTAGATCGTCCTCGGGCGCGGTCATCGAATCGACGTGGCTGGTCTGCGCCGCCAGGTCGAACAGGAAATCCCGCCCGGCCAGCAGGTACCGCAACGCGTGGGTGTCGCGGATATCGGCGATGTTGACCCGCACCCGCTCGCTTATGTCGGCGATATTGGCGAAGTTGCCGCCGTATTCCGGGATCATGCTGTCGAGCAATACGATGTCGGCGCCGAGCCCGAGCAGCCGCCGCGCCAGTGCCGATCCGATCAGCCCGACGCCGCCAGTGATCAGCACGCGCGCGCCGCGGAACGCCGAATAGCGCGAATCAGATCCCGAATTCACGATCCCTCCCCTGTCGCCGACATGCCATCCCGGATTCGCCCGACGAGCAATAGTTTATTGATCGAACGACGCTTTCTCGCGGTCCTGCCCGGTGCGGATAGGCGCGGTCTTGACCCGGCGCGGCGACGAGATACCAGCAAGAACGCAAGAGCCTCCGAGGTATTCCGCCATGCGACGGCTGGTTTCGCTCGCGGCGTGTTGCTGGCTGCTGGTCTTGGTGCTGGGCGGCTGCGCCGGGCGGACGCAGGACAGCGGCGCGCGGGCGTGCCTCGCCAATCTCGATCGGCACCGGATCGCCTATACCCCGGTCGCGGTCGCCGACCCGAGCAACGCGCAATGCATCATCGACAACGCCGTGCGGGTCAGCCGCATCGAGGCGCGTCTCAACCGCGCCGCGACGATGAGCTGCGCGATGGCGAGCCGGCTCGACCAGTTCGAGCGCGAGGTGGTACAGCCGATGGCGATGCGCGATCTCGGCCGCAACGTCGCCGAGATCGAGCATCTCGGCAGCTATGCCTGCCGCGCCAATACCGGCGCGCGCGGCCGGCTCAGCGAGCACGCCTATGGACGGGCGTTCGACATCGCCGCGTTTCGCTTTACCGATGGCACCGTGGCGAATATCGAGATCGACTGGTCGCGGCCGGGGCCATACCGCAATTTCCTGCGCCACGTCGCGCGCAGCGCGTGCAGCTATTTCTCGGTGGTGCTGACCCCCGACAGCAATCGCGACCATTACAACCATTTTCACTTCGACATCGGACCGGGGAAGCTGTGCTCGGGGGTGTGACGGGGTTTGCTATTCGTCGCCGAGCAGCGGCACCCATTCCGGGGCCGGATCGATGCGGCGCGAGAGCGGCGCGGTCTCGTCATAGAGGCCGCGCGCTTCGGTGGCGGAACCGCGCCGCAAGCCGAGCCCGACGACCCGCGCCTGGCGCTGCCACGGGCCCTGCAGCACGGTGACGAGATCGCCGACCCGGACCGGGTGATTGGCCTTCTTGACCGGGCCGCCATTGACCGAGACCGCGCCGCTCGCGCATAGCCGCGCGGCGAGCGACCGGCTTTTTGAAAACCGCGCGAACCACAGCCACTGGTCGAGCCGGCGGGTCGCGGGAAACGGCGCGATATCGCCCACGCTCAAGCCAGTTTCAACTCCTTCAGTTTGGCGAAGGGATGTCCCTCCGGCGTTGGGGTGTGCGGCCTGGTACGCTCGCCAGCGCCGCGCCGGCGGCGCGCCGGCGCCAGCACGATCTCGCCGCCCGCCGCCGCGGTCGCGCGATAGCCGAGCCCGGCCAGGATCCGTGGCAATTCGGCGATCGTCGCGCCGGCCAGCGCGGCAAGTTGCGCGTCGACCGCGAACGGACCGCCGCGCGAGCGCCCGCGCGCGGCCGCGGTGAGCCGCTCCAGCGCGTCCGGGCGCAATGCCAGCCCGGCGACGACCCGCCGCCCGATCGCCGTGTAGAACGCGCGCGACAGGCCGGGATCGGCCTCCCACGCCTTGTTCTGGCTGCGCCCGCCCGGCAGGCGCGGGATACCGCCGCCGTGCCGCACCGCCCATAACAGCGCGCGGAACCGCACCGAATCCGGACGCAACAGCGGCTCGACATAGACGCTCTCGGCGCCGAAGCGGACTCCGAGCCGACCGAGCTGGCGCCTGGCCGGCGGATCGAGGGCGCGGAGCTGGGCGGCGACCTCATCGGCGGCGACGCAGCCCAGCGCGTCGACGAGCTGGAACACGAAGCCGCGCGCGGCGGCGGCGAGCGGCAGGTCGCGCACCGCGAACAGCGGGGCGAGCCGGCGCTCGACCTCGCCCCTGACGAACAGAGCCAGGCGCTGGCGGACGCGCTCGCGCGCCTCGCCGTCGAGGAAATTGCCGGCGGCTACGTCGACGCGCGGGGCGAGGATCGCCTCGCCCGCGACGATGCGGCCGACCAGGCCATCGCGCCAGGTCAGCCCGCCCACGGGATCGATCGCGAACGCATCGTCGCCATCGGCGGCGAGCCTGCGCGCCCGGGCCGCGACCTCGGTGCGCAACACCCGGTTGGCGGCGGTGATCAAGGTGCGCATCGCCCCTTCCTCGACCGAATCCGGGACGAAGCGGAAACCTTCGAGGCGACCGACATGCGCGCCCTCGACCTTGACCTCGCCGGTCTTGTCGACCGAGGCGAGCAAATCGCCGTCGCCGGCGAGCCGGCGCACCAGATAGGCCGAACGGCGGTCGACAAAGCGCTGGGTGATGCTGTCGTGCAATGCGTCGGACAGGCGGTCCTCGACGGCGCGGGCGCGCTCCTGCCAGTCCGGCGCGCCTTCGACCCAATCGCCGCGATGGGTGATGTAGGTCCAGGTGCGGATATGCGCGATGCGCGCCATCAACGTGTCTATATCGCCGTCGACCCGGTCGAGCTGGGTCATCTGGCCGGCGATCCACGCAGTCGGCAACCGCCCGGTCGGCCCGGCGAGATGGACAAAGCACTGGCCGAGAAAGCGCGCGTGGCTATCGCTCATCATCTTGCGGAAATCGGGGATCTGGCACACTTCCCACAACAGGCGCACCGCGCCGGGGTTGGTCGCCAGCGCCATGATCTCTGGGTTGCGCGACAATAATTGCAGGACGGCATGGTCGTCCGCGTCGCGCACCGGCACCAGCGCGGGGGCCGGCGGCCGCTCGTCGAGGCTATGCAACAGCGACGCGACCGACTGAAAGCGCAGCCGGGTGTTGCGCCACGCCAGCCGGGTCAACGGCTCGAAGCGATGCGCCTCGACCGCGGCGACGATCGCAGGGTCGAGCGGCCCCTCGTCGGCGGTGGTGCCGAACGTGCCGTCGCTCATGTGCCTTCCGGCGCGTCCGGCGATCTGGCCGATCTCGGCGGCGGACAGCCGTCGCGGGCCGCGCCCGTCGAATTTGCCGAGGCGCGCGAAGGCGACATGGTCGAGATCCATGTTGAGCCCCATGCCGATCGCGTCGGTGGCGACCAGGTAATCGACCTCTCCGGCCTGGAACATGCCGACCTGGGCGTTGCGCGCGCGCGGGCTCAGCGCACCGAGCACGATCGCGGCGCCGCCGCGCTGCCGCCGCACCAACTCGGCGAGCGAGAACACGTCGGAGACGGTAAAGGCGACGACCGCGCTGCGCGGCGGCAGGCGGGTGATTTTTTTGTGGCCGGTATATGACAGGGTCGAGAAGCGCGGCCGGCTGACATATTCCGCGTCCGGCACCAGCCGCCGCATCAGCGGCCGGATCGTGTCGGCGCCGAGAAACATCGTCTCCCGCGAACCGCGCGCGTGCAGCAGCCGCGCGGTAAAGACATGGCCGCGCTCGGGGTCGGCGCAAAGCTGGATCTCGTCGACCGCGAGAAACTCGACCTTGCGGTCGAGCGGCATCGACTCGACGGTACAGACGAAATAGGACGGGTTCGGCGGCAGTATCTTTTCCTCGCCGGTGATCAACGCCACCGCGCGCGCACCCCGCCGCCTGACCACGCGGTCGTAATTTTCGCGCGCCAAAAGGCGCAGCGGAAACCCGATCATGCCGCTCTGGTGATCGAGCATGCGCTCGATCGCGAGATGGGTCTTGCCAGTGTTGGTCGGCCCGAGGACCGCGACGAGCCGCGGTGCGGCGCGGAACATGCCCATGGCGGGAAAGTGCTGTCGTCGCGCCGGCAGGGCAAGCGCAAAAGCTCGCACCGCGGTATCGGTGCGCCGCGGGGTCGCCTCCGCCCGCGGTACGACCGGGATCGCCCGTCCGATTCGGCAATCGGGGAGGCGCGATTAAAGCTTCCTTATCGTTCCTGGTTTAGACAAATGCGCAGACGCCGACGGGGGTAATGGGCACGTGCGGGGACGCCGAGGACAATCGCTGCTCAACGACTATTGCCTCCAACTGGGGACCTTGCTCGAGCGCCGGCATACCGAGCGCACGCTGATCGAGGCGAGACAACAAGCCGAAAACGCCGCCAGCCTGGCCGAGGAAGCGATGCGGCAGGCCCAGGAAGCCGATCGCGCCAAGACCAAGTTCCTCGCCAACATGACCCACGAATTGCGCACGCCGCTCAACGCGATCATCGGCTTCTCGGAATTGATCCGCAACGCGCCGCCGCAAGGCAGCGACAACCCGACCTACGCCAAATACATCTTCGACTCGGGTACGCAATTGCTCGGCATCTTGAACGGCGTGCTCGACCTCGCCCGGATCGAAGCGGGCCGGCTCGATCTCGAAGAGCAGATCGTCTCGCTCGAAGAGGTGATGCGGGTGGCGACCTTGGCGATCGAGCCGGCCGCCACGAAAAAATCGGTGGCGGTCGCCTGCCAGATGCCGACCGATCGCGCCGTCTCGCTCGATCCCAGCAAGATGAAGCAGGTGTTCGTCAATCTGCTGTCGAACGCGATCAAGTTCACCCCTCCGGGCGGCTGGGTCGAAATCGACAGCGAAATCGCGCCGACCGGCGAGCTGGTGGTCGCGGTTCGCGACAACGGCTGCGGTATCCCGGCCCAGCATCTGGAAAAAGTGCTCGAACCGTTCGGTCAGGTCGAGGACCACCTGACCCGAGAAGCAGAGGGCGCCGGGCTGGGCCTACCGATCGCCCGCGCCCTCGTCGTGCTGCACGGCGGCCTGATCGCCATCACCAGCGAAGTCGGGGTCGGAACCACCGTCGAGGTGCGCCTGCCCGCGCATCGCGTGCGCGCGCTTGACATGGCGATGCACTAACCCAGGAACCCGGGCGGCGCGGCAGCGGCGTCCTCAGCCGGTACGAGAAGCAGATGGAAGCAGGTAACGTTCAACACCAAGGCGGCGCCCGGATCGGGCGGATCATCGCGGTATCGCCCGCCCAGGTGATCGCTCTACTGCAACCGCAGGTCGCGGCAGGCGCAAGCCTCCCCGCGCTGGCACTCGAAATCGGCTCGCTGGTCAAGATCCACACCCGCGCCTCGACTGTCTACGGCATGGTCAGCGGGTTGCGCGTGCCTCTGCCGTCGGTGGCATCGTTTGACGACGATCTCAAGATCGTCGAGATCGAGTTGCTCGGCGAACGAACCCGCGGCCATTCCGGCGAAGAGCTCCGCTTTCGCCGCGGCGTGTCGGTATTCCCCGCGCTCGAAGACGCGGTCGACCTCGCCTCACCGGAGGATTTGTCTCAGGTCTATGCCCCGCCGGCGGTGGCGACCGCCCCGATCGGCACGATTCACCAGGACGAAACCGTACCGGCCTATCTCCTGGTCGACGATCTGCTCGGCAAGCATTTCAGCATCGTCGGCACCACTGGGTCGGGCAAATCCTGCGCTGTCGCGACGATATTGCGCGCGGTCATCACCCGCATGCCGAACGCGCATGTGCTGCTGCTCGACCCGCACAACGAATACGCCCGCGCCTTTGGCGAGCAGGCGGTCGTGCTGAGTCCGAGCGACGGGCTGCACCTGCCCTATTGGCTGTTCAATTTCGAGGAACTGGCGGAGCTGGTGCTCGGGCGCGGCCACGACGCCGAGCAGGTCAAGGTGCTGGGCGACGCGGTGCTCGCCAGCAAGCACGCGCATTTCGTCAAATCCGGGCTCGACAAGCACGGCACCGTCGACACGCCCGTCCCGTATCGGATGTCCGACGTGTTGCGCTTTCTCGATACCGCGATGGGCGCGCTCAATCGACCGGAGAGCGTTGCCGCGTACCAGACGGTCAAGGCGCGCATTCTGGCGTTGCAGACCGACACCCGATTTTCCTTTGTGTTCGGTGCGAGCCTGAGCTTGCGCGACGACATGTCGGACGTGCTGTCGCAATTGTTCCGCATCCCCGTGAAGGGGCAGCCGGTCACGATCATCGATATTTCGGGCGTTCCGTCCGAGGTGCTCAACGTCGTGATTTCGTTGATATGCCGGTTGACCTTCGACTTCTCATTGTGGAGCGAGACGCCGATCCCGATCACGATCGTCTGCGAAGAAGCGCACCGCTATGCCCCACGCGACAAGGAATTAGGCTTCGAACCCGCCAAGCGGGCGTTGTCGCGGATCGTCAAGGAAGGGCGAAAATACGGGGTCTCGCTGTGCGTCGTGACTCAGCGGCCGACCGATCTCGCACCCGGCCTCCTCTCCGAGTGCAACACCCTCTTCGCGTTGCGCATGAGCAATCAGGAAGATCAGGAAATCGTTCGCGGCGCGCTGCCCGAAGCCTCGCACGGACTGATGAATTTCCTGCCGGCCCTGCGCAACGGCGAGGCGATCGCGGTCGGCGAAGGCGTGTCGATGCCGATGCGGATCTGCTTCGCGCCGCTGCCCGAGGATAGCCAGCCGCGCAGCGCCACCGCCTCGTTCGCGGACGCCTGGGCCAAGGACATCGAGGACCATTTCACGGTGGCGCAGACGATCGAGCGCTGGCGCCGCGGCGTACGCGACGCGGCATAAAGGCCGCCTCCGCCAGGCCCGCCCCGACTGACATCCTCGGTCATGCCGAGGAGACGGGCGAAGCACGCCGGCTCGAGGCACGCGACAGGCCATCGCCGCGGCGGTTAAGCCCTTGCGGTGGGCCGGCCCGGGGTACATATGTCCCCCGGCCCCTCAGCAATCACCGCCGCCTCAGATGACCCAGGAAACTATCCAAGAAATCGCCCCGGAAACCCGCAGTTTCGAGGCCGAGACTAGCCGGCTGCTCGAAATCGTCGCGCATTCGCTGTACAGCGAAAAACAGATCTTTCTGCGCGAATTGATCTCCAACGCCTCCGACGCCTGCGACCGGCTGCGCTATGCCGCGCTGACCGAGCCCGCCCTGGTCGAGGGCGACGCGCATTTCCGGGTGGTGCTGACCCCGGTCAAATCGTCGCGGACCCTGACCATCGCCGATAACGGCGTCGGCATGAACCGCGCCGAGCTGATCGAGAATCTCGGCACGATCGCGCGCTCGGGCACCGCGTCGTTCCTCAACGAATTGACCGGTGACGCCAAAAAGGACGTGAGCCTGATCGGCCAATTCGGGGTCGGGTTCTATTCGGCCTTCATGGTCGCCGACCGGGTCGAGGTGTTGAGCCGCAAGGCCGGCGAGAGCGAGGGATGGCGATGGGCCTCGGACGGCAAGGGCAGCTACACGGTGGAGCCCGCGCCGAACCTGCGGCGGGGCGTGCGCATCACCCTCTATCTGCGCGAGGGCGAGGACGAATACCTCGAACCGCAACGGCTCGGCCACATCGTCAAGACCTATTCCGACCACGTCGCGCTGCCGATCGTGTTGGCCGACGGCGCCAAGGAAGAAACGCTCAACACCGCCTCGGCGTTGTGGACGCGGCCGCGCGCGGACATCACCGCCGAGCAATACAAGGAGTTTTATCACCATGTCGGCCACGGCTTCGACGAGCCGTGGCTGACCCTGCACGCCAAGGCGGAGGGCGTGCTCGAATACACCTACCTGCTGTTCGTACCGTCGTCGAAGCCGTTCGACCTGTTCGACCCGGAGCGCAAGAGCCGGTTGAAGCTCTATGTCCGGCGCGTGTTCATCACCGACGAGGGCACCGATCTGTTGCCCGCCTATCTGCGGTTTCTGCGCGGCATCGTCGACAGCGAGGATCTGCCGCTCAACATCAGCCGCGAGATGCTGCAATCGAACCCGATGGTGGCGCGCATGCGCCAGTTCCTGACCCGCCGGGTGCTGGGCGAACTGGGCAAGAAGGCGAGCGAGACGCCCGAGGAATACGCAAATTTCTGGGACAATTTCGGGGCGGTGCTTAAGGAGGGCCTTTACGAGGACCGAGATCACCGCGACACCTTGCTCCCGCTCGTGCGCTTCCGCTCGACCACGCGCGAGGGGCTGGTGTCGCTCGACGAGTATGTCGCGGGGATGCGCCCCGGCCAGGAGGCGATCTATACGATCACCGCCGACACTCTCGACCTCGCCAGCAAGAGCCCGCAGCTCGAGGGATTCCGCGCCCGCGGGGTCGAGGTGTTGTTGCTGACCGACCCGATCGACGAGTTCTGGGTACCGGCGATCGGCACCTACCAGGACAAGCCGTTCAAATCGGCGACCCGGGGCGGGCTCGATCTGGCCAAGATCACGCCGGCGGAAGAGGCCGAGGCCGCGGTCGAAAGGCCCGAGCCGCCGGCCAAGCTCGCCAGCCTGATCGCGATCTTCAAATTGGCGCTCGGCGAGGCGGTCAAGGACGTGCGCGGGTCGGAGCGGCTGACCGACAGCGCGGTGTGCCTGGTCGCCGACGAGGGCGACATGGACATGCGCCTCGAACGGCTGTTGAAGCAGCACCGCCAGCTCGACACCGCCGCCAAGCGCATCCTCGAGATCAACCCGCGCCACCGGCTGATCGAACGACTGGCCGCCGCGGTCGGCGATACCGGCGCGACCGAGCAATTATCGGAATTCGCCTGGGTATTGTTGGACCAGGCGCGGATCGTCGAAGGCGAGCAATTACCCGACCCGTCCGCCTTCGCCCGGCGCCTCGCGCTGTTGCTGGAACGAGGGCTGCCGGCCGGGGTTTAGGCTATTCCGGAAAGTACGGCGCCGTGCCGGCCGGAAGGCCGACCTGGAACACGTTGAGGTTGTTGCCGATCGCGGTGTAATAGCCGACGATCGTCGAAAGCTCGACCACCCCGGCTTCGCCGAACGCGGCGATCGCCTCGGCAAAGCTCGCATCCGACAGCCGCTTCGTATCGATCAGCTCGGTGATGACGCGATAGACGAGGGCCTGGTCCTGGGCCGCGAGGTTAGGCGCTGCGCCGGTGCGGATCGCCTCCATCGCCGCCGCCGGCACCCCGGCCTCGACCGCGAGCGGCGCGTGGGCATGCCATTCGTAATTCGCCCGGATATCGCGCGCGGTCAGGCAGATCGCCAATTCGGACAGGGCCGGCGACAGCGAGCTGCCCCAGCGCAGATACTCGCCGAGCCGGGACAGGTGCTGGCACACCTCCGGCGAGCGGATCAATAGCTGGAACGGACCGCCGAACCGGCCGCGCTTGCCGCCGACGATCTCGTCATGGACCTTCTTTTGCGCCGGGTTCATCTCCGCGGGGGTGATTTCGCGATAGCGGGCCATTTCCTGCTCCTGGTGGGTTGCTGCGCGGATCATAGTCGAACCGCCGCGGCGTCGCCATCCGCCCCACCGACGCGACGATCAGATCACATCGGTTTTACCCGTCTTCGCGCGCGGCGCGGATTTGTGCTGCCTATATGTAAGCGCTAAGGAGATCAGCCGATGTCGCCAGTCTTTTCGGGATTCCGCTTTTTGCGTCATGCGGGGTCGTCCCTCGCCCTGGTATTGATCGCCAGCTGCGCCGCGGCGCCGACCACCCCGCCACCGCTGGCGGGCGCCACGCCGATCCCGCCCGGCAACGCGCGAGTGTGGTTCTACCGGGTATTCTTTCCCGACGACACCGGCGACATGCCGGCGGTCTACGTGAACGGCATCACGATCGGCTATGCGAAGGCGGGCACCAGCTTCTATCGCGATCTGCCCGCGGGCGCCTACCAGGTCACCGTCGACAGCTTCGGCAAGGATCAATACCAGTCGCAGTACGTGACCTTGGCTCCGGGCGGGCAGCAATACCTGACGATTCAATCCGCGCCGACCTGGATCGCGGATTTCTCCGGGGCCCGCCGGCCCACCCACTACGTCGCCATCCTGGAGCCCCGGATCGCGACGCTCCAGCTGTCGCAGACCAGCTTCGGCTCGGGTTACTGAGGTTTCTCGGGGTCCGGTTCCCGCTTCGTACGCGGGCGCACCTGGCCGATGACCCGGATTACAGCGAATTAATCCGCCTGAAAGGGGGCTGTCACCTCGCCATCTCTATCTGCTGCCAACAGCACAGCATCGCCGCCCTCGCGGCGGCTCGTGCGCGGCAGGAGATTGGACATATGAGACAGAATTCGGCGGCTCGGCCCGGCAATCCCTGGTGGCAGACCGGGCGTGGGGCGGCACTGGGTTTCGGGCTAGGCGCGACCTTGGCATTGTCGCCGCTGGTCTGGGCCGAGAGTCCACCCGCCGGCACCCCGCCCAGCACCACCCCGCCCGTCGCCACGATGCCGTCGGCGCGCCCGAGTTTTGCGCCGCTGGTCAAGCAGGTGTTGCCGGCGGTCGTCAACATCTCGGTGACCGAAAAACCGGGCACCGAGGAACTGTCGGCGCATTCGTTCGAGGGCGCGCCGCCGTTCGATGAATTCATGCGGCGATTCTTCGACGAACGCGGCGGCGAGCGGCGCGCGATGCCGCGCGAATTTCCCGGCAACCCGCGCGAACAGGGCGGCCCCAAGCGGATCGCGCTCGGCTCCGGCTTTATCATCGATCCGGCCGGTTACATCGTGACCAACAACCACGTCGTCGGCGAAGCCGCCAAGGTCGAGGTCACTCTGCAGGACGACAGCAAATACACCGCCAAGATCGTCGGCCGCGACAAGCGCACCGATCTCGCGGTGTTGAAGATCGAGGCCAACCGGAAATTGCCGAGCGTCGGCTTTGGCGACAGCGGCGCGGCGCAGATCGGCGACTGGGTCATCGCGGTCGGCAACCCGTTCGGGCTGGGCGGCTCGGTCACCACCGGGATCGTCTCGGCGCGCGGGCGCGACATCAACGCCGGCCAGTTCGACGATTTCCTGCAGATCGACGCGCCGATCAACCGCGGCAATTCGGGCGGCCCTACCTTCAACCTCGACGGCGAGGTGATCGGCATCAACACCGCGATCTATTCGCCCAATGGCGGCAGCGTCGGCATCGGTTTCGCGGTGCCGTCGAATGTGGCCAAAACGGTCGTCGAGCAGATCCGGGCGCACGGCAAGGTCAGCCGCGGCTGGCTCGGCGTGCAGATCCAGGAGGTGACACCGGCGATCGCGGCGAGCCTTGGCCTGAAGGGCGCGGGCGGGGCGCTGGTCTCGGTCGTGACGCCGAACGGCGCCGCCGCCAAGGCCGGGCTCAAGCAGGGCGACGTGATCCTGTCGTTCAACGGCAACGAGGTGAAGCATCTGCGCGACCTGTCGCGGTTCGTCGCCGCCGCCGCGCCCGGAGCGGCCTCGACAATTAATGTGTGGCGCGACGGAAAATCGACTTCGCTGCCAGTGACTATCGCCGAGGCACCGGAAAACACGCGGGTCGCCGCCACCGGCGAGCCGCAATCGGGCGACGACGCCAACGGCGCGGAAGCGCTCGGGCTGCACTTCGCCGCGCTGACCGCCCGGTCGCGGCACGAACTGCGGGTCGGGCGCGATGTTCAAGGGGTCGTCATCACCGGAGTCGACGACGGGAGTGTCGCCGACAATCTTGGCCTCGCTCGCGGCGACATCGTGCAGGCGATCAACCAGCAGCCGGTCCTGACGCCGCAACAGGCCGCGGACAAGCTGAAGGAAGCGGTCAAGTCGCCGCGCAAGAACGCGCTCTTGCTGCTGAACCGGCACGGGGTCACCCAGTATGTCGGCATCACTCTGGGCCGCGACCGCGGGTAACCCGATCCGGCCGACAACGAAAAAGGGCGCCATTGGGCGCCCTTTTTTATGGGTGCGGACGGAGCGTCAGCGCTGGCGCCAGGCGGGCTCCACCCGTCCGTCGGTATCGCGCGGCGGCAATGGCACCCGCGCCTCGAGCCGCTCGAGCTCGATGCGGGTGCGCGCGCCGGCGCGCAACAGGCGGTCGGTCGCCTCGCGCAACGCCGCGCGCGTGTCCTGGGTGTCGTCGCCGAGCGCGGCATCGAAAGCCGCGAGGAACGCGGCGATGTCGCCATCGACCCGCGTGCGCAATTCCTGATCGATAAAAGTACCCGTGTCCTTTCGCCGCGACGCATCGGGCCGGCCGGCCGATTCGGCGAACTGCCGCTCGGAACCGCCCGCCGGCGGGAAGCCGTAGCGCGGCTGTTCGTGCTGACCGGTCGGACGCGGCGGAGCAGAGGCGGCGCGCGGCTCGTAGCGCTCGCCCGCTTGCTGCGAATAGGGCTGATACGGCGGCTGGTTCTGGCTGTTCTGCTGCGGCCGGTCGGGGATCGCGCCGCCGTTGCCGGAGCCGTTCCCCGAGCCGTTACCGGGCGAGTGATGCTCGGGCGCGCCGCCATTGCCGTTCGAGCCGTTGCCGCCGAGCGACAGATGCAAGGTGCGCCGATTGTCGCCGTTCTGCGCGACGGCGGCGGGCGGCTGGGGGTTGGGTCGGGGCTGTATCGGACGCCCCAGCGTGGCGGGCTGCCGGTCGCCGAAACCGTTGCGCATCAAGCCGTTGCCGTCGCGCGGCCGATCGTCGCCGCGGCGCTCGAACAGAGGCCCGGAATTCGGGCGGGGCTCGGCCAGACGTTCGATCTGGGGCGACGCGGCGGCCGGCGGAGGTGCCGCGACCGGGGCCGATTGCGGCGCCCCGGCGTTGCCGGCGCCATTTTCAAGGGCGCCATTGCTCGCGGCGCCATTCGTCGCGATGCCGATCGTCGGGGCAGCCGGCACGCTTTCGCCGGCCTGCGCCTTGATCAATTGCGGCTCCGAGAGAGGCGGGGCCATCTCGGCGGCTGGCGACTTCGCGCGACTGCGACTGACGATGTAGCTGATGGCCGGCGGCGAACAATCATAAGTCCGCGCGATACTTGCAAGCGTCTCTCCCGCCTCGTATCGGCCCATGATCAATGGCCAATCCGACTGCGGGATTTTGCCGCGTTTCCCCGATTTTTCCATATTAGGACCTTGGTGCTTCCAACTTTCTACTGTGCCATCCGACAGCTGCTCTCGCGATCAACTGTAATTATCGAGCACGGACGCAGCACGAAAGATGCGAGTCAGACAAAACATTCGCGAGATCGGTGGTACGGGCCGGCTTTTCGCCGATCCCTTGCGGGAGGAGGATGTCCCCTCGCTTTTTTCTGGGAACCCGATAGTAGCGCCAACTAAGTCGACGATGAACGGTTTTTATTCCGGGTGCAACCGAATTTTCACCGCACGCATAACACGTAGTCCAAATCAGACTAGGATGATTTTGCCCGGGTTCATCAAATTTTCGGGGTCGAGCGCGCGTTTGATCGTACGCATAACCTCGACCGCCTCGCCATGTTCGGCCGGCAGGAAATCGATCTTACCCCAACCGACGCCATGTTCGCCGGTACAGGTGCCCTCCATCGCCAAAGCTCGTGTCACCATTCGGTCATTAAGCCGACTTGCTTCGGCGATTTCTTCGGGCTGCTTGGGGTCGATCATGAACACCAGATGAAAATTGCCGTCGCCGACATGGCCCACCAACGCCGAGGGGATCGTCGACCGCGCCAAGTCGCGCTTGGTCTCGGCGATGCACTCAGCGAGGCGCGAAATCGGCACGCACACATCGGTCGCCCAGCCTTGCGAGCCGGGCCGCAGCGCCAGCGCGGCGTAGTAGGCGTCGTGCCGCGCCTGCCACAGTTTGGAGCGCGCCTCGGCCGTCGTCGCCCAACGAAAATCGCTGCCGCCATATTCGCCGGCGATCTGCTTGACCAGCCCGACCTGCTCGGCGACTCCGGAATTGGTGCCGTGGAACTCGAAAAACAAGGTCGGGGCGACCGCGTGGTCGAGTTTTGAATATTTGTTGATGGCGTCGATCTGCGCCTCGTCGAGCAATTCGATCCGCGCCACCGGCACGCCGCTCTGGATCGTCAGGATCACGGTGCTGACCGCATCCTCGATCGACGGGAACGCGCAGACCGCGGCCGAGATCGCGTCCGGTATGCCGTGCAGCCGGACGGTGACTTCGGTGATGACGCCAAGAGTGCCTTCCGAGCCGACGAACAGCCGGGTCAGGTCATAGCCCGCCGCCGATTTGCGCGCCCGCCGGGCGGTCCGAATCACCTTGCCGTCGGCCAGCACGACGGTAAGCGACAACACGTTTTCGCGCATCGTGCCGTAGCGCACCGCGTTGGTGCCCGAGGCGCGCGTCGCCGCCATGCCGCCGAGCGAGGCGTCGGCGCCGGGATCGATCGGAAAGAACAGGCCGGTGTCGCGCAGATGCTCGTTGAGCTGCTTGCGGGTGACCCCGGCCTCGACGGTGGCGTCGAGGTCTTCCGCCCCGACCCGCAATATACGGTTCATCCCGGACAGGTCGATGCACACCCCGCCCTTTAGCGCGGCGACATGGCCCTCGAGCGAGGTGCCGGTGCCGAACGCGATGATCGGGGTCTTGTACCGGGCGCACAGCGTGACGATGGACGCGACCTCGTCGGTCGTCTCGGCGAACGCCACCGCGTCGGGCGGGTGTGGCTGATGGTAGGATTCGTCCTTGCCGTGCTGCGCGCAGATCGCCGCCGAGGTGGACAACCGGTCGCCGAGAAGCTGGCGCAACGAGGCCTGCAAGGCCGGGTCGAAGGGCACACGGTGAAGCGCGATTGCTGCCATAGCCGACCGATGTCACGAAAGGGGTTCGCCGAGCATTACTCCCGCGCCGGGGCCGGGGCAATGTCGTCATGTGTTTCCCGTCCTTCCGTTCGGTACGAGGTGAAGCAATCCCGCGCCGCGAGAGCCTCCGCCCGTCGAGATTGCGTGGTTGCCGACGGCGCCTCGCGATGGCGACTTCTTGTGGCGATCATTGAGCGGCGGGCGGACAGCTTGTAGGTTGCGACTCCGATGAACCGACAGGTCCTGGAGCCGAAAATGGCCCAAGAGCAGCGTGAATTGGCGGCGGTCACGCTCGACGACAAATACGCGCTCGAACGGGGCCGGGTCTATCTGACCGGCACCCAGGCGTTGGTGCGCCTGCCGATGTTGCAGCGCCAGCGCGACACCGAGGCAGGGCTTGACACCGGCTGCTTTATCGCCGGCTATCGCGGCTCGCCGCTTGGCGCGTTCGATCAGGCCTTGTGGAGCGCGCGGCGCTTTGTCGAGCGCAACCACATCAAGTTCCAGCCTGCGATCAACGAGGAATTGGGCGCGGACGCGGTATGGGGCAGCCAGCAAATCGGGCTGTTTCCCGGCGCCAAATACGACGGCGTTTTCGCGATCTGGTACGGCAAGGGACCGGGGGTCGACCGAGCCGGCGACGCGCTGAAGCACGGCAACTCGGCCGGCACCGCGCGGCACGGCGGCGTGTTGGCGATCGCCGGCGACGACCACACCTGCAAATCCTCGACCCTGGCGCATCAATCGGAATACGCCTTTATCGACGCGTCGATCCCGGTTTTGAACCCGGCGGGGGTCGAGGAAATCCTCGATCTCGGTCTTTACGGCTGGGCGATGTCGCGCTTTTCGGGCTGCTGGATCGGGTTCAAGACAGTCGCCGAAACGATGGACAGCTCGGCCTCGGTCATGATCGACCCCGGCCGGGCGCGGATCGTTATCCCAACCGATTTCGCCATGCCGCCGGGTGGGCTCAACATCCGCTGGCCCGACCAGCCGCTCGACCAGGAATACCGGCTGCACCGCCACAAGCTCGCGGCGGCGATCGCCTTCGCCCGCGCCAACCGGCTCGACCGCGTCGTGATCGACAGCCCGCGCCCGCGCTTCGGCATCGTCACCACCGGCAAATCCTATCTCGATCTGCGCCAGGCACTGGACGATCTCGGGATCGACGAGCGGGAGGCCGCCGCGATCGGGCTGCGCGTCTACAAGGTGGCGATGCCGTGGCCACTGGAGCCCGAGGGGGTGCGCGGGTTCGCCGAGGGGCTCGACGAGATTCTCGTCGTCGAGGAAAAGCGCGGCGTGATCGAGACCCAGATCAAGGAGCAGCTTTACAACTGGCCGGCCGATCGGCGCCCGCGCATCTTTGGCAAATACGACGATTCCGGAAACTGGATCCTGCCGTCGAACGGCGAGCTGACCCCGGCCGAGATCGCGCGGGCGATCGCGCAGCGGCTCGCGCAGTTCGGTCCCTCGCCCCGGTTGACCGAACGAATCGCCTATCTCGACGCCAGGCAACGCCAGCTCGGCGGTACGGTCGTGCCGTTTGCCCGCACGCCGTATTTCTGCTCGGGCTGCCCGCACAACAGCTCGACCCACGTGCCCGAGGGCAGCCGCGCGCTGGCCGGCATCGGCTGCCACTACCTGTCGCAATTCATGGACCGCGAGACCGCGACGTTCAGCCAGATGGGCGGCGAGGGCGCGGCCTGGATCGGGCAGTCGCCGTTTGTCGAGACGACGCACGTCTTCGCCAATATCGGCGACGGGACCTACACCCATTCCGGCGTGCTCGCGATCCGCGCGGCGGTCGCGGCCAAGGTCAACATGACCTACAAGGTGTTGTTCAACGACGCCGTGGCGATGACCGGCGGGCAGCCGCTCGACGGCGGGTTGACGGTGCCGGTGGTGACGCGGCAGCTCGCCGCCGAGGGGGTGCGGCGGATCGTCGTCGTCACCGACGAACCCGAGAAATACCCGCCCGGCACCGATTTCGCGACCGGCGCGACAGTGCGGCACCGCGACGAGCTCGACCATGTGCAGCGCGAATTGCGCGAGCACCCCGGCGTCACCGCGATCGTCTACGACCAGACCTGCGCGGCGGAAAAGCGTCGACGGCGCAAGCGCGGCCGCTTTCCCGACCCGCCGCGGCGGGTGGTCATCAACGATCTGGTGTGCGAGGGCTGCGGCGACTGTTCGAAGACGTCGAACTGCCTGTCGGTAGTGCCGGTCGAGACCGAGTTCGGCCGCAAGCGCGCGATCGATCAGTCCAGCTGCAACAAGGATTATTCGTGCCTGAAGGGGTTCTGCCCGAGTTTTGTCACCGTGCATGGCGGCGGGTTGAAACAGCGCGCGGCGGCTGATCTTGGCGAGGATGGGCTACCGGCCCTGCCCGAGCCGACCCTGCCCGCGCTTGATCAGCCTTACGGCATGCTCGTCACCGGCGTCGGCGGCACCGGCGTGGTGACGATCGGCGCCCTGATCGGGATGGCCGCGCATCTCGAAGGCAGGGGCGTGACCGTGCTCGACATGCTCGGCATGGCGCAGAAGGGCGGCGCGGTCTACAGCCATGTCCGCATCGCCGAAAACCCGGGATCGATCCACGCCGTGCGGATCGCCGCCGGCGGCGCCCGGCTATTGCTGGGTTGCGACTTGGTCGTTTCGGCCAGCGGCGAGGCAATCTCGAAGCTCGCCGCCGGGTTCAGCCATGCGATCGTCAACAGCCACGAGACGATCACCGGCGATTTCACCCGCAACCCCGACCTGCCGTTTCCGGGCCGCGATCTGCGCGAAGCGATCAGCGGCGCGACCGGGCAAGGCGGCGCGGAGTTCATCGACGCGACCGGTCTGGCGACCGGGCTGCTCGGCGACTCGATCGCGACCAATCTGTTCATGCTCGGCCATGCCTATCAGCGCGGGCTGGTGCCGGTGTCGGCCGCGGCGATCGAACAGGCGATCGCGCTGAACGCGGTCGCGGTCGAGTTCAACCGCGACGCGTTTCGCTGGGGCCGCCGCGCCGCGCTCGACCAGACCCTGGTCACGGCGCGGGCGACCCCGGCCAACGCTTTGCCGGACAGCCGGCGCCTGTCCGAGACCCTCGACGAGACGGTGGCGCGGCGGGTCGAGTTCCTGACCCGGTATCAAAACGCCGCCTATGCCGAGCGCTACGCGGAGGCCGTGCGCCGGCTGCGCGAGGTCGAGGCGACCCGCCTGCCGGGCAATACCGCGCTGGGCGAGGCGGTCGCCCGCGGCCTGTTCAAAGTGATGGCCTACAAGGACGAGTACGAAGTCGCCCGGCTCTATACCCGGACCGATTTCCTGCGCCGGATCGCCGACCAGTTCGAGGGGCCGTACCAATTGCGCTTTCACCTGGCGCCGCCGGTGCTCGGCGACCGTGATCCGGAGAACGGGCATCTGCGCAAGCGCGCGTTCGGCGGGTGGATGCTCGGGGTATTCCGGGTCCTCGCCACATTGCGCGGGCTGCGCGGCACCAGGCTCGACATCTTTGGCTACACCAAGGAGCGGCGGGCGGAACGGGCGTTGCTCGACGAATATCGCGCGACCCTCGACGAGATCGGCGCCGATTTGTCCACCGCCAATCACGCGGCCGCGGTCGAGCTTGCCGCGCTGCCGCTGGAGATCCGCGGCTATGGCCATATCAAGGAGGAGAGCATGCGGCTGGCGCGGATCAAGGCCGAGGGGCTGCTCGCCCGGTTTCGCTCGGCCCCGGCGCCGCACGCGCTGGCGGCGGAATAGGAGTGGTCGTGAACCGCTGGATCGCGATCATCGCGCTGGTGCTGCCGCTCGGCCTCGGCGGCGGCGCCCTGGCCTGCCAGGGCAAGACCAACGCCGTGCTCGACGAGGATTTCAAGAACCCGGATATCGGCTGGGGCAAGCCCGACACGATCGCCGCCTACGGCGCCACCGGCCTGGTACTTAAGCCGCCGGTCAACGGCAGCGCCTGGCGCTGGAACCAGAATTTCACGATGAGCCGGGCCAATCTGTGCGTCCAGGTGACCAACCCGGCCAGGCTGCCCACGCCCGCCAATGCCGAGACGGTCGGCGATGTCGGCGTGTGGTTCTGGGGAAAGGACGCGCAGAATTTCTTTACCGCGACGATCGCGCTCGACGGCACCGCATCGGTCGACCGGCTGATCAACGGTATCTGGCAGGTGATCGTCGCCCCGGTGCGCTCGCCCGCGATCCGCACCGCCGCCGGCGCGGTCAACGAGATCGAGGTACAGGTCCGCGGCAATTCCGGCAGCTTTCTCGTCAACGGCAGCAAGATCGCCGATTTTCACGGCCAAGCCCCGCCGGGCGGCGGTCCGCCGGGTGTCTACGGCGAGAGCGGCCCCGCCGGCACGGTGTGGCTGTTCACCCGCGTCCGGATGTTTTGATTCCGCATCGCCAATAACTCGCGGCCGTCACCCCGCCTCGGCGGGAAGGGCGATGAAGCGGGTGTTACCTTCGCGCTCGACCCTTACCAGGACGAATTTGCGCCCGGATTTTTTCGCCGCCGCGACGCGCTGCACGATCTGCTCGGGCGTCGCCACGGCGGCGGCGCCGACCGCGACGACCATATCGCCGGCGCGCAGCCCCTGATTAGCGGCGGTGCTGTTTTGCGGCACCTCGACTATGATCGCGCCGTTGATCGCGTCGGGAATCGCGAACTGCTTGCGCAAATCCGGCGACATCTTGGCGATCTTGACCCCGAGCGCCGCGACCGATTGCGGCGGCTTGGGCTTTTCCGGCTCGGGCGGCGGCGGCGGCGGCCGGTTGGGGTTAACCGCGGCGACCTTGAGCTCGCCCTCGAATTCCTTGCCCTCGCGCCACATCGTCAGCTTGACGGTCTTTTCCGGCGGCGTGTCGGCGACCAGCCGCGGCAATTGCCGGCTGCGCTCGATCGGCTTGCCGTCATAGGTCAGGATCACGTCGCCGGGCCGCAACTTGGCCTGCGAGGCCGGGCTGTTCGGATCGATCGCGGTGACCATCGCGCCGCGGCTCTTGTCGAGGCCGACGCTCTCCGCCATTTCCTCGGTGACCGGCTGGATGCGCGCCCCGATCCAGCCGCGCTCGACCTTGCCGGTGGCCTTGAGCTGATCGATGATCGGTTGGGCTAGCGCGGCCGGAATGGCGAAGCCGATGCCGATCGACCCGCCCGACGGCGAATAGATCGCGGTGTTGATGCCGATGATCTCGCCGGCGAGGTTAAACATCGGCCCGCCGGAATTGCCGCGGTTGATCGAGGCGTCGGTCTGCAGGAAATCGTCGTACGGACCCGAGTGGATGTCCCGCGCCGTGGCCGAGATGATGCCGGCGGTGACGGTGCCGCCAAGGCCGAACGGATTGCCGATCGCCAGTACCCAGTCGCCGACCTTCACCTTGGTCGAATCGCCCCAGCTTCCGGCCGGCAGCGGCGATTTCGGCTCGACCTTGAGGAGGGCGAGGTCGGTCACCGCATCGCGCCCGATCACCTGCGCCTGCAGCACGGTATCGTCGGACAGGGTCACCGTGATCTGCCCGGCGCTGGCGATGACGTGGTTGTTGGTCACGATCAGCCCGGAGGGATCGATGATAAAACCCGAGCCCAGGGAGGAGACGCGCGACCCGGGACTGCCAGGCGCGCCGCGGTCGCTGAAGAAATCGCGGAACAATTCGTCGAGCGAGGATTCCGGCGAAGGCAGCGGCGTCTCCGGGGCAGTCTTGGCGCTGGGCGGCGGCGCCGGCCGGATCGTCGAGACGTTGACGACGACGCTGACCAGGCGACCGGCCAGTTGCGAGAACACGTCGGCGAACTGCGGTTCCGGCGGCTGTGCCCGGCTCGGCACGACGGCGATCAGCGATAGCGCCAACAAAACGGCACTCGCGGCGCCCTGTCGGCCGAACAGCCTCACCCCTGGCCTCCTTCGTCGACGCACCGCATGTCGCAAGAGCCCCACCGCCCGCCATCCGCAGCCAGCTATGCGCCGGGGCGGCCTCGATCTTGCGCTGGCGTTTACCGCGCGCTCGATATGAAATGGCACATAGATTGGCAAGACGGAAACGAGAATTGGATACGCGCGACAACAGCGGCCCGGGCGAGTTCCTGCGCAGCCTATTCGACGCCGCCCTGGCGGCCGCCGACCCGTATCGCGCGGTCGCCGAGCATATGCCGGAGACGATGCCCGGGCGCACGGTGGTGATCGGCGCCGGCAAGGCGTCGGCGGCGATGGCGCGGGCATTCGAGACCGCGTGGCGGGGGCCGCTCGAGGGTCTCGTCGTGACCCGGCGCGGGCATGCGGTCGCCTGTGACAAGATCGAGATCGTCGAGGCGAGCCATCCGGTCCCCGATGCCGCCGGACAAGCGGCGGCGCGACGCATCCTCGACCTCGCCAGCGGGCTCGGCGCCAACGACCAGCTGGTGTGCCTGATCTCGGGCGGCGGCTCGGCGCTGCTGGCGCTGCCGGCGCCCGGCATCAGCCTCGCCGACAAGCAGGCGGTCACGCGCGCCTTGCTGCGCTCGGGCGCGACCATCGGCGAGATCAATGCCGTGCGCAAGCATCTGTCGGCGATCAAGGGCGGCAGGCTGGCGGCCGCCGCGGCGCCGGCGCGGGTGTTGACATTGGCGATTTCCGACGTGCCCGGGGACGACCCGGCGGTGATCGCCTCGGGGCCAACCGTGGCCGATCCGACCACTTTCGCCGACGCGCGCGCGGTGCTGGCGAAATACCAAATCGCCGAGCCCACGGCGGTGATCGCGCATCTCAACGCCGCCGCGAGCGAAACCCCGAAGCCCGGCGACCCCGCCTTTGCCCGCGCCCGGTTCGAGCTGGTCGCCAGCCCGCGGCAGGCGCTTGCCGCCGCCGCCGACGCCGCGGCGGCCCGCCATGTCACGCCAATCGTGCTCAGCGACCGGATCGAGGGCGAGGCCGGCGAGGTCGCCTCGGTGCATGCCGCACTGGCGTTGCAGATCCATGCCGGCGAGTTCCGCGTCGGCGACACGGCGATCATGCCGCCGGCGGTGCTGCTCTCGGGCGGCGAGACCACCGTGACCGTGCGCGGAGATGGGCGCGGCGGGCGCAACGGCGAATTCCTGCTGGCGCTCGCGGTCAGGCTGGACGGCGCCCCGGGGGGTGCCGGCGGTATTGCCGCGATCGCCTGCGACACCGACGGGATCGACGGAACCGAGGACAACGCCGGAGCGATTATGTATCCGGACAGTGTCGCGCGCGCGGCGGCAGTCGGCCTGCCGGCCAAGGCGGCGTTGGCGCGCAATGACGGCTATGGGTTTTTCGCCGCGCTCGGCGATCTCGTCGTGACCGGCCCGACCTTGACCAACGTCAACGATTTCCGCGCGATCCTGGTGTTCGAGTGACGAGCTGATGCGACGGCAGCGCAGTGCAAAGATCGTTGCGACCCTGGGCCCGGCGAGCTCGGGCGCGGCGCGCATTCGCGCCCTGTTCGACGCCGGGGTCGACGTGTTCCGGCTCAATTTCAGCCACGGCACGCACGACCAGCACCGCGCCCGGTTCGAGGAGATCCGCCGGGCCGAAAGCGAGACCGGGCGGCCGATCGGCATCCTCGCCGATATGCAAGGGCCGAAACTGCGCCTCGGCGATTTTATCGGAGGGTCGATCGTGCTCGCGCCGGGCGACCGTTTCCGGCTCGACCTCGACCCGCGACCCGGCGACCAGACCCGCGCCCCATTGCCGCACCCCGAGGTGTTCGAGGCGATCGAGGCCGGCACCGACCTGCTCCTCGACGACGGCAAGGTGCGGCTCAGGATCGCCGCCCACGGCGGCGATTACGCCGACACCGAATGTGTGGTCGGAGGAACGCTGTCGGATCACAAGGGCGTCAACGTGCCGCACGCGGTATTGCCGCTGTCGGCGGTGACCGAGAAGGACCGCGCCGACATCTCGTTCGCATTGCGGCAAGGCGCCGATTGGATCGCATTGTCGTTCGTGCAGCGCCCGGAAGACGTCGCCGAGGGCAGGAAGCTGGTCGGCAACGCCGCCGGGATCATGGTCAAACTGGAAAAACCGTCGGCGATCCGGCGGCTCGACGAGATCATCGACCTCGCCGACGCGCTGATGGTGGCGCGCGGCGACCTCGGCGTCGAGATGCCACCCGAGGACGTGCCCAGTGTGCAGAAGCAGGTGATCCACGCCTGCCGGCTGGCGGGAAAGCCGGTTGTCGTCGCGACCCAGATGCTCGAATCGATGATCTCGGCGCCGACGCCGACCCGGGCCGAGGCCTCGGATGTCGCCACCGCCGTTTACGAGGGCGCCGACGCGGTGATGCTGTCGGCCGAGACCGCGATCGGCCACTATCCGCTCGAATCGGTGGCGATGATGGACCGGATCGCGCGCCGGGTGCAGCAGGACCCGCTTTATTTCGCCGAGCTCGACGCCAGCCGCATGGCGCCGGAGCACACCCAGCCCGACGCGATCAGCGCCGCCGCCTGCCAGGTCGCCGAGACGCTCGGCGCGGCCGCGATCGTGTCGTACACGACCTCGGGCGCGACCGCGCTGCGCGCCGCGCGCGAGCGCCCGGCGGTGCCGATACTGGTGATGACCTCGAACCTCGGCACGGCGCGGCGCCTGGCGCTGCTGTGGGGCGCGCATTGCGTCCACGCCGCCGACGTCAAGAGCTTCAACGACATGGTCCAGCGCGCGGTGCGCACCGCGCAGCGCGAGGGCGTGGCCCGCGCGGGCCAACGCCTGGTGATCACCGCCGGCGTGCCGTTCGGCACCCCCGGGGCGACCAACGTGCTGCGCATCGCCTGGGTGGACCGGTAGCGCGGTACCGCTCGCGCGGGAGCGGGACGTGGCCAAACTTGAAGATCGAGGAGGATCGGAGATGTATCCTGCGGACATCGATCCGCGATCGGGGTGCCGGTTGCCATTGCCGATCCGGGACGAATTGGATCCCGCCAGGCAGGCGATCTACGATCGGCTCGCCGACCCCTCGGGCGGAACGCTCAGGGGGTTGCGCGGCCCCGGCGGTATCACGCTGCACAGCCCGGGATTGTCGCGGCATTCGCGTCCGCTCAACCACTACCTGCGGTACGAATCCGGCCTCGGCGGGCGGGTACGGGAGCTGGCGATCCTAGTGACCGCGCGTGAACTCGACAGCCAGTTCGAATGGGCGGCGCACGAGGACGAGGCCTTGCGCGAGGGGGTGGCGCCGGAGATCGTCGACATCGTCAAGCACCGCAAGGATACCGGCAGGATCGACCCGGAAGCCGCGCTCATCATCGCGCTCGGCCGCGAGATCTTTGGCCGGCGCAGGCTGTCGGCCGAAACGTTCGCGCTGACGCTGCGGCATTTCGGCCGCCGCGTGCTGATCGATCTCGTCGCGTTGATGGGGAACTACGCCGCGACCGCGGCATTGCTGACCGCGTTCGACATGCAGCTCGATCCCGACCAGGAGCCGCTATTGCCGATCCTTTAACCAGGCAGTTTCCAGCCGATCCAGTCGCACAACGCGCGGCCCATGACCAGTTCGAGGTCATGGCCCTTGAGCCAGGACAGCTCCTCGGTGAACATCGTCACGCATTGTTTCCACGAACACGGCATGCGGGTGATGTCGGTACCCCAGAAGCAGCGGCGCGGGCCGAACGCGTCGACCATCTGCTTCAGGTAGTCGTGGATGTTCGCGTACGGGTAGGGCGCGCTCGAATTGCCGGGGGCGCCGGATAATTTGACCGCGACGTTGGGGTATTTGGCGAGGTCGGTCAGTTCCGACAGATTGGCGAAGGCGGCATCGTCCTTGGTGCCGGCCGGGCGGCCCATATGGTCGATGATCAGCTTGGTGCCAGGGTTGCGCTCGGCGATCGGCCCCAGGGCCGGCAGGAACGCCCCGGCGGCGAGCCCGACCGGTAGCCCGGCTTTCGCCGCCGCCGGCCACAGCCAATCCATCGTGCCGTCGGTCGGCCAGTTCCGCTGGTGCGGCTGCATGAAGGTGAAACGCAACCCGAGCATGCCCGGCTGCCCTTTCCAACCATCGACAAGGGCACGGCTCTCGAGTTTGTCGAGCGGGAAATGCCCAAGAATCGCCAGCCGGTTCGGGTATTTGCGCGCCGCGTCGATCGCGACCTGGTTCGAATTGGGGTCCCAGCCGGGCGGGTGGATCACCGCCGCGTCGACCCCGGCGGCGTCCATGTCCTTCAGCACCTGCTCGGCGCTGTAGGACGAAACCTGCCGGTGCGCGGCGTTGGGCGTGCCCTGCGACCAGATATGGATTTGCGAATCGACGATCAGCATGGCGCGCCTCCCTCGGTTTTCCCGGCCAGTCATTCCGGGGCGCCGCAATAGCGGCGAACCCGGAACCCAGGAACACCGTCGATCGCGCTTACATCCCGTGGGCGGTGTTCATGGGTCCCGGGTTCGGCTCCGCAGGCCGCCCCGGGATGACCTGTGAACTGGCTCTAATTCAACCCGTAGAGCCGGGTGACGTTGTCGTGGACGATCTTTTTCTGCACGCTTTCAGAGAAGCCGGCGAGGTTGCGGTTCAACGTCTCGCGCGAGTTCGGCCAGATGCAGTCCGGGTGCGGATAATCGGCGCCCCAGATTATGTTGTCCTCGCCGATCAACGGCACGATCGGCTCCAGGTAATTGTCCTGCTGGTAGGTGACGAAGCCCTGACGACGGAAATAGTCGCTCGGCTTCATCTTGAAACCGAGGCTGCGCGCCCGGTCATTGTATTCGGTATCGCAGCGGTCGAACAGGTAAGGCAGCCAGGTGACGCCCGATTCGCCGAGCACGAAGTTGAAATCGGGATATTTTTCGCAGGCGCCGGAGGCCAGGATCGAGGCCAGGACCTCCATCGTGTCGAGCTGGAACAATGTCGAGCGCACCAGCCGCCACTGGGTGAACACCTCTTTTTCCATCTCGGGCGTATCGGGCGCGCGCACCGCCTTGAACCCGGTCGAGTGGAACGAGATCGGGAATTTGCACTCCGCCGACGCTTCCCACAGCACGAACCAATCCGGGTGGTAAAGCGGCGGGGTCATGCGTTTGAAGGCGAGGTCGCCGCCCTTCAATCCCATCTTGGCGCAGCGCCGCACCTCGGCCGCGGCCGCGGCCGGGTCGGTGTTGGGAATGATGGCGAGCGGGAAGACGCGGTTGGGGTCCGAGCGCCTGGCGAAATCGGCGACCCAATCGTTGTAGCGGGCGTTGACCCAGATGCGTAGATCGGCGTCGTCGATCAGATCGTTGACCATCAGACAGCCGTATATGACCTCCTTTTCCAGCCCGTCGCGGTCGAGGTCGGCGAGGCGAAGCTCGGGGGTGGTCGGCCGCGGCTGGGCGCCGGGATAGCAATTCCACTCGAAGCCGCCCGCCTGCATATCGTCGATGTGGTCGAACATGCCCTTGGTGTACGGCAGAAAGCCCGGGCCGACACCGTTCCACATGCCGCGGTCCTTGTCGTCGACGAGCCAATGCTGGCCGTCGTTACGCTCCTCGACCCGCGGGGCCATTTTTTTCCACTTGGCCGGCGCCTGGGACGACCACAGATCGGCCGGGCAATAGGTCAGGTCGATGTGGTTGTCGCCGGAAATGAGCTTTTGTTGCATGCGGGGCTCCTCGGGGCACGTCTGCGATTGGGGCATGTCGGAAGTAAGCTACGGACAGATCGTAGCGCTATCGTACGATCGGCGGCAACAGGGCACCACCGAAATGCACTCAATGCCGGCATGCGCCGATATCGGGGAGACGAGGTTCGTGGTGCGGGTGAAGGGACTCGAACCCCCACTCCCTTGCGAGAAGCAGATTTTGAGTCTGCCGCGTCTACCATTCCGCCACACCCGCACGCGGCGCGACGATAGCGTCGCGCCCGCCATCGTCAACAACTTGTCGCGTTCGTCGACAACCTAGCTCGCCAGCGGGTGGGGGCGCGGGTTCGAGCCGTCGGTGAAGCGCGAGAGGCGGAACGGGGTTGGATCGACCAGGGTCGGGGCACCGGTCGCCATGTCGGCGACCAGCCTTCCGGCGCCCGGGCCGATGCCGAACCCGTGGCCGGAAAACCCGGTCGCGATAAAGAACCCGGGCAGGCTGTCGACCGCCGAGATGACCGGGATCGCGTCGGGCATCACGTCGATCATGCCACCCCAGCTCTCCGCCACCGCGATATTGGCGAAGGCCGGAAAGGCGGCCGCCATGCTGTCGCGGGCGCGCGACACGACAATCGGATCCGCCGCCGGGTCGAGCACCCGCACCGCCTCGAACGGCGACGGCGCATCGAGATTCCAGCGTCGCGGCATACGCCATTCCTCGGCGAAGCGCCGCCCGACCCGAAAGCGCAATTTCTGCCAGTGCAGTTTGACGCTCGGCAGATAATCGGCGAACAGGCGGAAACTGTCGGGCACCAGGTCGATGGTGCGCACCCCCAACGTCGCGAGCGTGTAGCCGCCATCGAGCCGCTTGCGATAGCCGAACAGCCCGCCCGTCGCGGATATCTCCGGCCCGCCCTCGATCGGCGCGGTGCGCATCACCGAGCCCAATACCTTGAGTTGCGGCAATTCGATGCCGAGATTGCCGCAAAACAGGCGCGACCAGGCGCCGCCGGCCAATATCGCCGACTGGCAGGCGATTCGTCCCTTTTCAGTGACCACGGCGCTAATCCGCCCGGCCGCGGTCTCGACCCCGCGCACCGCGCATCCGGTCAGGATCGTCGCGCCATGACGCCGCGCCGCGGTGGCGATCGCCGGCGCCGCCAATTGCGGCTCGGCCTTGCCGTCGCTCGCGGTGTAGAGCGCGCCGGCCCAGGGCTTGGCCGAACCAGGCAATAGCCGCGCCACCTCGGCGCCGTCGATGATCCTGGTGTCGAGCTGGTACTCGCGGGCATGCTCGAGCCAGGCTTCGAGCACGGCGAGATCGGCCGGGGTCTCGCTCAGATACATGATGCCGCAGGTGCGGAACCCGGTATCGGCCTCGACCGCCTGATTCATGCCCTGCCACAGCCGCAGGCTTTCGATGACCAGCGGGATCTCGCGCGGATCGCGCGCCATCTTGCGGCACCAGCCCCAGTTACGGCTCGACTGCTCGCCGGCGACATGGCCCTTTTCGCACAGCACCGTGCTGACGCCCTGTTGCGCCAGAAACAGCGCGGCGCTGCTGCCGATGATGCCGCCCCCAATGATCACCACATCGGCCGCGGCGGGAACCGCCTCGTCGGACGGGACCGGATCGACGCGCGGTGCCATAAGTCACCTCTCCCGTGGTTCAGAATCCTTGGGTTCAGCGTTCCTGCAGTAGCCAGCCGCGATAATGAATGACCGGTCCGACCAGCGGAAACGCCGCGTCGATGTCGAAGGTAAATCGGTCGCCGTCGCCGCCCTCGAAGCAGATCGCGCGGGGCCTCGTCCAGCGCGGCAACGGCAGAGACAACAACCGCCAGCCGACCACCTCCCAGCGCAATCCCGCCGGGCTCGCGGTCAGCCGGTGAAAGAACACCAGCGGGAACAGGCGCTCGCGCAGCAGCCCGGCATGGCGGCCCCGCCCGACCTCGAAGCTGCTGGCATAGCGGCGCCCGGCAAAGCGCCGGCGCCAGAACTCGCCGCCGCGCCCGTCGATGTGGAACGACACCGTGACCTCGACATCGTTGCCCGGCGCGGGAAGACCGCTGAGGCGGCAGATCAGCCACGGCAGGAACCCGCGCGCGGTCGTGATCTCGGCTCGCCCGGCCGTATTCGCGTCGCCGTGAAGGCTGTGCAGGCGGCGTACCGGCTCGGGGAGTTGGGCGAAATCCGCTCCCAGGATTTGCTCGAACGGCGACGATGACGGCACGGTTCAGGTGACCTCGCACCGGGTGGCGATATGGTAGGGCGCAAATTCCCGCATTATCGCGTCCAGGTCGAGGATTCCGACGCACGCCCCGGCGCCGGGTCGGGTGAGCCTGCCCTCGGCGAGGGCGCGGACCGCGGCGAGCGCCGGCAGGGTCGGGATCATTGGTCCGTCGCCGGACTCGGCGACCAGGCTCCAGACGGCACCAACCGGCTTGGCGGCGGCGTCGATCCCGGTGGCGGCGACGATCATCCCGCCCTTGTCGCCGCCGAACCCGGCCAGCCGCTCGCCCACCCAGCGAAACAGGCCGGCGAATGGCACCAGCGACGGCGATAGTCGAGCCCGGACCAACAGGCTCGCCGCGACCAACAGTAGATGCAACGCGGGCAATTCCAGCCCGGCGCGGAACACCGCGGTGTCGCGCGGGTTGAACCGGATGGGCACGAGGTCTAGATCGGGGGTCTCGCACAACGACAGAAAGCGCCGGCCAATCCCCGGCATCGCCCGGCGGACCGGGATGCCCCAGCCGGTTTGTGTAGTCCACGATCCGCCCGCGAACACGCGCACCGGCTTGCCGGCATAGGACAGGATCGCGCGGATCACCGACACCCCGCGCGGCGCCGAGCGATTGCCCGGCGAGATCGCGATCTCGACCGCGTCGACCCGCTGCCAGCCTAGCGTGATCCGGTCGAGCACGGCGTGCGACAACGCCGGGGTCGAGCTGGCACCGCTGAGCGCGACCACGCCGGCTGCCCGCGCCCGGTCGTCGAGCGCGCCAAAACCGGCGACGAAATCGCGCGCGTCGGCGAGGTCGAGATAATGCAGGCCGGCGGCGATCGCGGCGCGGGCAAGCTGGTAACCCGCGCCCTGGAACGGCCCCGCCGCATCGACCACGACAAACGCGCCGGTCGCGCGCAATTGTTCCGGCGTCACGCTCGCGGTGTCGAGGCGGAACGCGCGTCCCCGCCCGATGCCGCTTTCCGCCACCAGCGCCTCGGCCCGCGCCAGGTCGCGGCCGGCGACGATCACGTCGATCCCGGTGGTGTTCAGGAGTCCGGCGACTAGGCGATGTCCGAAAAACCCGGCGCCGCCGACCACGAGCACGGATCGCGCCATCGCTCAGTCCGGGGTGGCGGCATCGGCCAGGAAGTGGCGGGCGATCTCCGGAGTCGGGATCAGGCAGGTCGCGGTCCGGCCGAACACGCGGTAACGGTTGCGCGCGACCAGGTCGTAGACCGGGTCGCGCAGCCGCCGCGGCACCCGGCCGAGCGCGCGCGCCCACGACCAACGGGGCAGGCACGACAGCACCGCGATCGCCGCGTCGGATTTGAAATACGCGTGCCCGGCCAGAATCACCGTGTTGGTCTCGGGAAAATCCAGATCGATGCCGAGCCTGCGCGCCAGCTCGCGCCCGTAGGGCTGCTGCACCGCGACAAAGCGGAAGCTCGCCGCGGGGTCGCGCGCGATCACGAACCGTGCCCAGCGCGAGCAGAGCACGCACACGCCGTCGAACAGGATCAGCCGCTCGGGAACGCCATCGATCGCAACGGGCCGCCAGTCGCCGCGCATGCCATTCACGCTACAACAGATCGGCGAGGGCGTCGTGATAGCGGCGGATCGCGGCCAGATGCCCCGCCATCGACGTGTCCGCGATGCCGCGATGATGACCCTGGCCGTAATAGGTGGCGAGGGTCAGGTGAGTGACGCCGCGCTCCTTCCAGAACCGCGCCTCCTCGCGCCATTCGGCCTCGGCGCCCGTGCCCATCGCGACCCGCACGTCGATGCCGATCGCGGCCGGGTCGCGGCCGGCGGCCTGGGCAAAGCCACGAAGTCTGGCGATCTCCGACGCCGCCTTGTCGCCCGGCGGGTGGGCCGCGATCATCCAGCCGTCGCCCCATTGGGCGATCCGCCGCAACACCACCTCCGCGTGGCCGCCGTACCACAGCGGTACCTTGCGCCGGGTCGGCAACGGGTTGATGCCGGAATCGTCGATATGGTGCCACTTGCCCTCGAAGGTGACGTGCGGCTCAGCCCACAACGCACGCATCACCGCGACCTGCTCCTCCGAGCGGCGCCCGCGATTGCCGAAGGTCTCGTTGAGGCCGGTGAACTCGACCGGGTTCCAGCCGACCCCGATGCCGAGGCGGAACCGCCCCCGCGACAACACGTCGAGACAGGCGGCCTGCTTGGCGACCAATACCGTCTGGCGCTGCGGCAGGATCAGCACCTGGGTCGAGAAATCCGCGATCCCCGTGACCGAAGAGAGGAACCCGAACAGCAGGAACGGGTCGTGGTATAAAGTCGCCGAGGTCGCGCGCACGCCCCAATCGGGCCGGTTGGCGATATTGACGCCGAGCACGTGATCGGCCAGCGCCAGCCCGTCATAGCCGATCTCCTCGGCCGCCTGGGCAAAGTCGCGAATCGTCTCCGGCTCGCCGCCGATATCGACCAGCGGTATCGCGACGCATAATTTCATCGGCCCCTCCCGCGACTCGTGCCCACCCGACAAGGATAGCGGCGATCGCCCGCGCTCGCATCGGCGATCCGTACCTCTGCGCCACGGTATGGGGAAACCTACATTTTTAGGGTTTCTGCGCACCGCCGCTCGGGGTGAATTGACACTCCACTCTTCTACCGGAATCTTCGCGGGGATTTGTCACTGACCGGGCGCAACCGTCACCAGCGAGAGGACCAGGTTATGCGATTGGAAATGTTTGCCGGCGCCGCCCTCTTGTGCTTTCTCGCGCAGCCGGTCTTGGCCGATACGCACGTGCTCGCCCGCGCGGGCGGCTGGCAGGCCTTTGGCGGCACCACGAACAGCGGACGCCCGCTATGCGGCATGTCGTCGAGCAGCGGCGGCCGATATTTCGGGCTCAAGTATTTCTCCGGCAACAAGACCCTGACGATTCAGCTCGGTTCGAGCAAATGGCGCATCGAGAACGGCGCCAAACAGAAACTGACGATGCAGTTCGACCGCGAAACACCGTGGAACGCGACCGGCACCGGCATGCATTTCAACGATGGCGACGCCGGGCTGGAATACGACATCAACCGCAACCAGCTCGACCAGTTCATGCGCGAGTTCCGCAGCAGCAGCCAGATCAATATCCTGTTTCTCGGCAGCACCGCGGCGGCGTGGAACGGCAGCCTGTCCGGCACAGGCTCGATCAGCGACAGTTTCATGCGCTGCATCCGAGAGCTGAAGTGAGGGCGCCGGTCCAGACCCAGTACCTCCCAGGCGAACCGCCCCCTTCCCCGTCACGGCGGAGTTTGACCCGGCGCCTCCCCGTGGATCGCCGCCTCGCATGATCCAGCGCCTCTACTCGCGCACGCTCGATATCGCCGCGGGACCCAACGCGATGGCGGCGATGCTGGTGGTGTCGTTCGTCGAGAGCTCGGTCTTTCCGATCCCACCCGATATATTGCTGATCCCGATGATGCTGGCGCGGCCGCGCCAGGCGTGGCGACTCGCCGCGTGGTGCATGATCGCATCGGTTCTGGGCGGGCTCGTCGGCTATGCGATCGGCTATTTCCTGTTCGACGCGATCGGCCGCCCGGTGCTCGAATTCTATCACGCGATGGCCAGCTACGACGCGCTGAAGGCCGGGTTCGACCGCTGGGGCGTGTGGATCATCATCGTCAAGGGGATGACGCCGATCCCATACAAATTGGTGACGATCGCCAGCGGGGTCGCGCATTTCGACCTCGCATCGTTCATCGGCGCGTCGATCGTGTCGCGCAGCCTGCGGTTTTTCCTGTTGGCCGCCTTGCTGTGGCGGTTCGGTCCGGCGGCCCGCGAGTTCATTGAGCGGCGCTTGACCCTGGTGACGACGCTGTTCGCGATCGGGCTCGTTGGCGGGTTTGTCGTGCTGGCCTATCTATAGCGGATGACCCCGACCACCCGGTCCTTCGCCGGCTTTGTCCTGATCGCTGGCATCGCCGTTCTGGGAACGGCATTGGCGTCGCAATACTGGGGCGGGCTCGCCCCCTGCGAATTGTGCCTATACCAGCGCTGGCCGTGGTACGGCGCGATCGCGATCGCGCTGGTCGCGCTGTTGCTCGATCCGCGCGGCGCGCTGCCGTGGCTGGCGGCGGGGCTCGCGGCGGTGTTTGCCGGGGGAGCGGTACTCGCCTTCTATCATTTCGGGGTCGAGCAGCACTGGTTCGCCGGCCCCGCCGCCTGCACCGCTGGCGCGGCACCGCAGACGATCGAGGAGTTGCGGCGCCAGATACTGGGCCAAATGCCGGTGTTGTGCGACCGGGTGCAGTGGTCATTGTTCGGCGTGTCATTGGCCGGGTGGAACCTGCTCGCCTCGCTGGCGATGGCCGGGTATTGCCTGCGGGCCTGGCGCCGACCCGGCGGGGAGGCGCGTTCGGCGCCTGTCGGGCGGGGCGCGGCATGAGCGGCGAGCGTCCGGCTTCCCTGCCTGGCGACAGGTCGGCGGCGGACGAGGTCGCCCGCATGATCCGGGTCGACCACGCCGGCGAGTACGGCGCGGCGCGGATCTATAGCGGCCAGCTCGCGGTGTTGCGGCACGGACCAGCTCGCGCCGAGATCGCGCAAATGGCCGAACAGGAACAGCGCCACCTCGCGAGGTTCGAAACCCTGCTGCGCGAGCATCGGGTGCGCCCGACCCTGTTGCAGCCGGTATGGGACATCGCCGGGTTCGCGCTCGGCACGGCGACGGCATTGCTCGGCGAACGCGCCGCGATGGCCTGCACGGTCGCGGTCGAGGAGGTCATCGACGAGCACTACCAGGCGCAGGCCGAGCGCCTCGGCGACGGCGAGGCGGCCTTGCGGGCGACGATCCTCGAATTCCGCGATGACGAACTCGCCCACCGCCAGACCGCGCTCGACCACGGCGCCGCGGAAACGCCGGGCTACGAAGCGCTGACCGAGCTCATCAAGGCCGGCTCGCGACTGGCGATCTGGCTGTCGACGCGAGTTTAAGCCACACCGTTGTCCCGCAACCGCGCGATGTCGTCGGGCGAATAGCCGAGCTCGGCCAACACCGAATCGGTGTCGGCGCCGAGCTCGGGGGCGGGGGAGCGGAGCTGGCACGGCGAATCGGCGAATTTGATCGGAAAGCCGAGCATCTTGACCGCGCCGTGGCCGGGATGGTCCTGGGTCAGCACCATCTGCTGGTCGATCACCTGCGGATCGGCGAAGATTTCGGGGAGGCCCATGACCCGGCCGCACGGCACCCCGGCGGCGTTGAGTCTTTCGATCCAGTCGGCGGTGGTGCCGCCGGCGAGCCTGGCCTCGATCGCCTGGTTGATCGCGGCGCGGTTGGCGAGCCGCAGATCGTTGGTGGCGAAGCGCGGGTCGCCGCGCAATTCGCTGGCGTCGAGCGCGTCGACCAGGCGCTGGTAGGATTGCTCCTGGCTCGGCGCGATCGCGACCTCTCCGTCCCCCGTGCGGAACATGCCGTAGGGCGAGACGATCGCGTGGTCGTTGCCGCTGCGCGCCGGCACCGCGCCGCTGGCGAAGTAATTGGCGGCGAGAAACGCCAGGAGGCTGATCATGCCGTTGTTGAGGCTGGCGCCGACCGTTTCGCCCGCGCCGCCGCGGCCGCGCTTGACCAGTGCCGCGCACACCCCGATCGCGCCGTAGAGGCCGGCGACGAGATCGGCGATCGGCGGCCCGGCCCGCATCGGCGCCCCGTCCTTGTCGCCGGTCACCGCCATCAGCCCGCCCATCGCCTGGGCGATGAAATCGAAGGACGGGCGGTCGCGATACGGTCCGCTGGCGCCGAACCCGCTGAGGCTGCAAGTCACCAGATCGGGCCTCAACGCCTTCAGCCGCGCCTCGTCGAACCCGATCGCCGCGAGCACGCCGGGGCGGAAGTTTTCGACCAGCACGTCGCTGGTCGCGATCAGCCGGGCCAATGCCGCCTTGCCTTCGTCGCTGCGCAGATCGAGCGTGATCGACCGCTTGTTGCGGTTGAACCCGGCGAAATACCACGACAGCCCGTCGCGGATCACGCCCTGGCCGCGCAGCGGGTCGCCGCTGCCCGGGGTCTCGACCTTGATCACCTCGGCGCCCATGTCGGCGAGAATCATCGTGCAGAACGGCCCGGCGAGGATGCGCGTCAGATCGACGACCCTGATTCCCGATAGCGGCATGCGTCCCTCCCTCGCGGCCCCGCGACTTGGCCTCTATACAGATCAAACCAACAAAGGGACGAGCCGATTGAGGCGCGATATCGGGTGAAGCGCGATGTCGGGCCGCCCGGCGGCTCGGCCGGAGCGATCGGGGGTCGGCGGGATCGATGACAACCAACCTGGCTCGATATCAGCGGATCGCGCCATTCTACGATCTGCTCGATTTGCCGTTCGAGCGGCGGCGGTATCGCGGCTTGCGGCCGTTGCTGTTTCAGGGCCTTGCCGGCCGGCTGTTGGACGCGGGTGTCGGCACCGGCCGCAATTGCGAGTTCTATCCGCCCGACGCGATCGTCTCGGGGATCGATACCAGCCCGGCGATGCTGGCGCGGGCACGGCGACGCTGCCCGACCGTTTCGGAGGCAGGCCGGCTCTATCGGATGGATGTCACCGCGCTTGAGTTTCCGGCGGGCTCGTTCGACGGGGCGGTCGCGACCTTTCTGTTTTGTGTCCTGCCCGACCAACTACAGGTGCCCGCTCTGCGCGAGCTTGGCCGCGTCGTCAGGCCGGGCGGCCTGATCCGGCTGCTCGAATATGTCCGGCCGCGAGGCATCCTGCGCCGCATCGGGTCCCGGATCTGGCAGCCGTGGATCGCCTGGGCCTACGGCGCCAGCTTCGACCAGCAGACCGAACGGCATATTCCCGAAGCCGGGCTTGAGCTGGTCGAGAGCCGCTACGTGGTGGATGATCTCGTCAAATTGATCACCGCTCGGGTTCGATGAAGCCCACTGCCAGGATCAGCTCTGTTCGAGTTCGGTATCCCAATAGAGATAGTCGCGCCAGGAATCATGCAGGTAGTTGGGCGGGAAGGCGCGGCCGTTTTCCCGCAGCATGTGCGAGCTGGGCTGGACCGGCCGGTGCCGCGGATACATCCCGCTCTGCTGTGGCAGGCGGTTGCCCTTCAAGAGATTGCAGCTGCCGCACGCGGTCACGACGTTGCTCCACACGGTCTTGCCGCCGCGCGAACGCGGCACGACGTGGTCGAAGGTCAGGTCGTGCGACGGATAGGGCTCGGCGCAATACTGGCAGCTGAACCGGTCGCGCAGAAACACGTTGAACCGGGTGAAGGCCGGGTTGCGCACCGCCTGGACGTACTCCTTGAGCGCGATGACGCTGGGCAAGCGCATCTCGAGCGACGGGCTGCGGACATAGGCGTCGTAATGGTCGACGATGTAGACGCGTTCGAGAAACACCGCCTTGACCGCGTCCTGCCACGACCACAGCGACAGCGGGAAATAGCTGAGCGGACGGAAATCCGCGTTGAGCACCAAGGCCGGGCAGCTATCGAGCATGGAAGTCACCCCGAGACCTACCGTTTGTCACCGCTCGCGGCGCCGAATAACACGCGTTTATGACGGTTTGATAGCGGATCGGCCGGGCGACGACAAGATTGCGTCGGCGGGACGGCTACCGCGTCGGCACCGGGATGTCGCCGTGGTAGTCGTAAAAGCCTCGCTCGGCCTTGCGCCCCAGCCATCCGGCCTCGACGTATTTGACGAGGAGCGGACAGGGCCGGTACTTGCTGTCGGCGAGCCCCTCGTACAGCACCTGCATGACCGAAAGGCAGGTGTCGAGGCCGATGAAATCGGCCAGTTCGAGCGGACCCATCGGGTGATTCGCGCCGAGCTTCATCGCCGTGTCGATCGCCTCGACCGTGCCGACCCCCTCGTAGAGGGTATAGACCGCCTCGTTGATCATTGGCAGCAGGATGCGGTTGACGATAAAGGCGGGAAAATCCTCGGCCGCGACCGGGGTCTTGCCGAGCTTGACCGCCAGTTCGCGGGTCGCGGCGAAGGTCGGCTCATCGGTGGCGATCCCGCGGATCAATTCGACCAGGGTCATCACCGGCACCGGGTTCATGAAATGCATGCCGATGAACTTGCCGGGCCGGTCGGTCGCGGCGGCGAGGCGGGTGATCGAGATCGACGAGGTGTTAGTGGCGATCAACGCCGCCGGCTTCAACTGCGGCACCAATTTCTTGAAGATGTCGCGCTTGACCTCTTCCTTTTCGGTCGCCGCCTCGATCGCCATGTCGCAATCGCCGAACGCGGTCAAATCGGCCGCGATGCCGATGCGGGCGAGCGCCGCCGCCTTGTCTTCCTCGCGGATGCGGCCGCGGGCGACCTGGCGCGACAGGCTGCTCTCGATGATCCCCTTGGCCTGGGCCAGGGCCGCGGCGTTGACATCGGTCATCACCACGTCCAACCCGGCGAGCGCGCAGACATGGGCGATGCCGCGGCCCATCTGGCCGGCGCCGATCACGCCGATACGGTGCAGCTCGATCATCGCCGGCCAATCATTGCTGGGGGCTCATGAGTTGCGCTTGCCGAGCTCTTCGTCGAGCTCGGGCACGATCTTGAACAGATCGCCGACCAGGCCGTAATCGGCGATCTGGAAGATCGGCGCCTCCTCGTCCTTATTGATCGCGACGATGACCTTGGAATCCTTCATGCCGGCGAGGTGCTGGATCGCGCCCGAGATGCCGACCGCGATATAGAGTTCCGGTGCAACAATCTTGCCGGTCTGGCCGACCTGGTAATCGTTGGGCACAAAACCGGCATCGACCGCGGCGCGCGAGGCGCCGACCGCGGCCCCGAGCCGGTCGGCGACCTTTTCCAGCAGATGGAAATTATCGCCCGACTGCATGCCGCGCCCGCCGGAAATGATGATGCGGGCGCTGGTCAATTCCGGCCGCTCGGATTTCGATAATTCGGCGCGGACGAACTCGCTCAACCCAGCCGAGCCGGTCGAGGCGACCGGCTCGATCGGCGCGCCGCTGCCGCCTTCCACCGGCGGGGAAGG
>Ga0080064_1000679_pt1 | contig 83670 bp, 72 predicted proteins | sample Subgrocontami54m_FD_69260 | JGI IMG/M metagenome (GOLD analysis project Ga0080064, IMG submission 69260) | Subsurface groundwater microbial communities from S. Glens Falls, New York, USA - GMW46 contaminated, 5.4 m (SPADES assembly) (version 2) ... | reverse complement strand
CCCGGGCGGGCCGCCCGAAGGGGGCGGGGGGGCGCCCTCCCGCCCCGCGCCGCCTTGGTGCAGCCCGCCCCCCCCGCGATCGCCCGCGCGGCCTGGGCCTGGCGGGCGCCCGCCGCCAATCCGTTCTGGTGCCCGGACGCGGCGATGGCGGCGCGCTGGGCCGAGTATCTCGACGGTGTGCGCAAGGCGGGCTCCTCCGCCGGCGCGGTGATCGAAGTGGTGGCGAGCGGCGTGCCGGCCGGGCTCGGCGAGCCGGTCTACGACAAGCTCGACGGCGATCTCGCCCGCGCGATGATGACGATCAACGCGGTCAAGGGGGTCGAGATCGGCGCCGGGTTCGGCGCGGTGGCGTTGTCGGGCGAGGTCAACGGCGACGAGATGCGAATGAAGGACGGCGAGGTCGCGTTTTTGTCGAACAACGCCGGCGGCATCCTCGGCGGCATCTCGACCGGGCAGGACATAATCGTGCGCTTCGCGGTCAAGCCGACCAGCTCGATCCTGAAGCCGATGCGCACGGTCGACACCGAGGGCAACGAGGTCGAGATCGAAACCCACGGCCGCCACGACCCGTGCGTCGGCATCCGCGCGGTGCCGGTCGGCGAGGCGATGATGGCGGTGGTGCTCGCCGATCACCTATTGCGCCAGCGCGCGATCGGCGGCGGGGTTTAGCGCCCCAGTCATTCCGGGTCTGACCCGCAGGGTCAGACCCGGAACCCATGAACATCGACCTCGCCCTTTGGCCGCAAGCGAAAATGCGAATTCCGCGCGGCCCGCGTGCATGGGTTCCGGGTTCGCGGGCTTTCGCCCGCGCCCCGGAATGACAGTAGAAAGCGCTAGCGCAGCGGCGAGAACGCGGCCGGCACGACCAGCATGTTTTCCTGGATCAGGGTCTGGCCGGGCTGCCCGCCGCGCGGCGGCCAGATGCCTTCCTTGCGGGCTTTTTCGCGCACCGCGAAGCGCTCGGCGACGTCCTTGTACGCCCAGATGTGGCACCAGCGGTTGAGCCCGCCGATCTCGGAATGGCCGGCGAAGGCCAGCGGCGACAGCTTGACCCGCTCGGCGATCTGGGTGCTCCAGCGGTCGATCTGCGCCGGGATCGCGCCCGGTGCCAGGGTGTACATGCGGATTTCGTAGATGCCGCCGAGGCGGCGCGGCTCGAGCTTCGGCGAGAACGGCGCCGGGATGAAGATTTCGCTCTGCTGCTCGACGACGAACTCGCGGATATTCGGCGGCCAGCCTTCGAGCTTTTGCGACTCGGCGCGGATGCGGGTGCGTTCCTCGAAATTGGCGTACGGCCACACGTGAATGATCCGGTTCAGCGGGCCGACCTCGGTGTGGAAGAAGGCGGCCAGCGGCGACAGTTTCGCGCGCACCGGCATTGCCTGGCCAAACCGCTCCTCGGCGGTCGCGACCGAACCGGGCTGCAATCTGTAGGTGCGAAATTCGACGATCATCGGGGGTTTCCTCCGCGCGATTAAGACCGCAGGACGCTAGACCTAACCCGATACGAGTCAAGCGGTGTGTAGAGAGGCGTCGCAACGCGAGATGGGATTGCGGTGATGCGTCCTTCGAGACAGCCGCTGCGCGGCTTCCGCAGGATGACGGACGTCTATTCCATCACAAACTCAGCGTCATCCTGAGGAGCGCCGCCAGGCGCGTCTCGAAGGACGCAGGACCGCCCGATCGTGCCGCGCCCGCTACAACGCCTCGAGCGCGGCGACGACGGCGCGGTCGATCAGCAGGCCCTCGACCCGGCGCCGCTCGCGCTCGCGAAAGCCGCGCTGCGACGGGATGCGGATTTCGTCGACACCGGGCTGGCGCGGCGTCGCCTGGATCGCGCGGACAAGCTCGGCCATCTGCGCCGCGAACGGGTTGCCGGGCAGCATCGCCCCGGGATCGATGACCAGGAACAGAAACCCGTAATCCTGCACCTGCCCGCGGGCCAACGCCGCGCCGGCGAGCAGCCCCAATGCCTGGATCGCGAACGACAGCCCGTACCCCTTGTGGCCGGCGAACGCCGACACCCCGCCCTTCGCCGCCGCGCGCCCGTCGCGGGTCGGGTTGCCGTCGGCGTCGAAGGCGACCCCCGGCGGCAATTCCTCGCCGGTCTCCGCCGCCAGCAATACCTCGCCCCACATCAACGACGCGGTGCCGATGTCATAGATCACCGGCCCGTCCGTCGAGGGAAAGCCGAACGCGATCGGGTTGGTGCCCAATGCCGGGGCCTTGCCGCCCGGCGGCAATACGTGCGGCTGGGCGCTGGCGCTATGCAATCCGACCAGCCCCTGCTCGACGATGCGTTCGAGGTAATAGGCGTTGCGGCCGCTGAAATAGCTGTTGTAGACGCCGACCGAGGCGATCCCGCTCTCCTTGGCCTTGCGCGCGGCGATCTCCATGCCGCGATAGACCGCGACATAGCCGACATGGTTGCCGCCATCGACCAGGGCCGAGACCGGGGTCTCGTGCACCACCCGAATGGGCGTGCGCGCGGTTTGCGTCTTGGTATCGCGGGCGATCGCCAATATGCGCGGCAGGCTGGCGAAGCGGTAGCCGCACAACCCGTTGTCGATCAATTGGTCGGTGATGATCCTGGCGTCCTCGGCATCGTACCCGACCCGGGCGAGCGCGCCCTCGCCCAAGGCCCGCGCCTCGGCGACATCGAGCCGCACGGCGCCAGGCCGGTCGGGGTCGAGGAAATCCGGGGCGTTTTTCATTCGTTTGCCTCGTTGATGTCTCGTCATCCCGGCGAAGACCGGGAACCACGGCTGGAGTAGGTCCCGGCCTTCGCCGGGATGACGGGCAGGGAGAACCCGAGAAGTTTCGTCGCCAGACGTTAGCGTGCATGATCAAAGGCGGGGACGCCCAGATCAATCGAACAGTTGGAGCAATGCGTGACCGACGACCCCTTTCTCTGGCTCGAAGATATCGACGGCGCGGCGGCGCTCGACTGGGTGCGGGCGCAGAACGCGCGCGGCGTCGCCGAGCTCGAGGCCGATCCGCGCTACGCGGCGATGCACGCGGATGCGCTGGCGATCGTGACCGCCGCCGACCGCATCCCCTATCCGCGCTTTCTCGGATCGAGCCTCGCCAATTTCTGGCAGGACGAGCGGCAGTTGCGCGGGTTATGGCGGCGCACGACGATCGACGGCTTCAAGACCGCCGACCCGGCATGGGAGCCGATCCTCGACATCGACGCGTTGGCCGCCGCCGAGGGGCGCAATTGGGTCTATCACGGCGCGGTCTGCCTGCCGCCCGAGGATCGGCATTGCCTTGTCGCGTTGTCCGATGGCGGCAAGGACGCGGCCGAGTACCGCGAGTTCGATCTCGCGGCGAAGGATTTCGTCGCCGGCGGGTTCTTCCTGCCGGAGGGCAAGCAGAGCGTCACCTGGCTCGACCGCGACACCTTGCTCGTCGCCCGCGATTGGGGGCCGGGCACGATGACCGCCTCGGGCTACCCGTTCATCCTCAAGCGCTGGCATCGCGGCGATCCGCTCGACGCCGCCGAGGAGGTGTTTCGCGGCACCGCGCGCGATGTCAGCGTGCGCGCCAACGTGTTGCGTGACGCCGACGGCGTCGTGCGCGGCGTATTGCTGTCGCGCGCGCTCGATTTCTTCGACGGCGAGCGCTACCTGCTGACCGCTTCCGGCCCGGTGCGGTTGAACCTGCCGGAAAAATCGTCGTTTCAGGGCTTTGTCGCCGGCCAGCTCGTATTCACCCTCGAACAGGCGTGGAGTCTGGCGGAGGTGGGCTTCGATACCGGCGCGCTGATCTCGCTCGATTTCGATGCCTGCCTCGCCGACCCCGATGCGCTATGCCCGGTATTGATCCATCAGCCCGGCCCGCGCGAGATGATCGAGGACGTGGTCGCGACCCGCTTATGCCTCGCCGTCACGCGCTACCGCGACGTGCGCGGCAATGCCGCCGCCTATCGCTTCGACAGCGGCCGGTGGACCCAGACCCCGCTGGCGCTGCCGGACAACGCCTCGATCCATGTCGTCGCCGCCAGCGACCGGGACGACCGGGTCCTGATCGACGTCGCCAGTTTCCTGCAGCCGAGCACGCTCTACCTGGCCGACCTCGCCGCCGCCGCGATCGAGCCGGTCAAGGCCGCGCCGGGGCGGTTCGACGCCGATGCCGCGATCGTCGAGCAGTTCGAGGCGCGATCGAGCGACGGCACGCTCGTGCCGTATTTCGTCGTCCGGCCCAAGGCATTGGCGTTCGACGGCTCGGCGCCGACATTGCTGTATGGCTATGGCGGGTTCCAGGTGTCGCTGACCCCCAGCTACGCCGCCACGACCGGCAAATTGTGGATCGAGCGCGGCGGGGTCCATGTCGTCGCCAATATCCGCGGCGGCGGCGAGTTCGGCCCGCAATGGCATCAGGCCGCGCTCAAGGGCAACCGCCAGCGCGCCTACGACGATTTCATCGCGGTCGCCGAGGACCTGATCGCGCGCAAGATCACCTCGCCGCGCCGGCTCGGCATCATGGGCGGGTCGAATGGCGGCCTCTTGATGGGCGTGATGATGACCCAGCGGCCCGATCTGTTCCGCGCGATCGTGATCCAGGTGCCGCTACTCGACATGCTGCGCTTCCACAAATTGCTCGCCGGCGCGTCGTGGATCGCCGAATACGGCGATCCGGAAATCGCCGACGAGGCGGCGTTCCTGCGCCGGTTCTCGCCGTACCACAATCTTGCCGCCGGAATGTCCTACCCCGAGCCGCTCTTCGTGACCTCGACCCGCGACGACCGCGTCCATCCCGGCCACGCGCGCAAGATGGCGGCCAGGATGGCGGCGCTGGGTCTGCCGTTTCTCTATTACGAGAATGTCGATGGCGGCCATTCGGCGGCGGCCAATCTGCGCGAGCGCGCCCACCAATTAGCGCTGCAATTCGCCTACCTGGCGCGCAAGCTGATGGATTGAGCGTATTGCTCATTGTCATTGCGAGCGGAGCGAAGCAATCTCAGGCCTATGAGGCTACGGCGGAACGAGATTGCTTCGGCTCCTCGCAATGACGGCCTTTCCCACGAAAGGAAATCCCAATGATCACCAAGTTCACCACGGTCTATGCCGGCCATGTCGACTTTCCGGATCACGGCCAGACCAAGACCCCGGCCAACGAGCGCCGCTTTACCAACGACCAGCTCGCCGGCGTGTTCGAAAAGACCGAGGCGATCGCCAAGACGATGGACCGGCTCGGCTACGACATGATGTGGCTGGCCGAGCATCATTTCCAGCACGAGGGCTACGAGTGCCTGCCCAACATCCTGATGCTGGCGGTGCACCTCGCCCATGTGACCGACCGGCTCAAGATCGCCTGCGGCTTCAACATCGCGCCGATGTGGCACCCGCTGCGGCTGGCCGAGGATTTCGCGGTCGCCGACATCTTGACCAAGGGCCGCACCGTGTTTGGCGTCGGCCGCGGCTATCACAGCCGCGAGGTCGAGACCTTCGGCTCGCCGATCATCGATCAGGACGCCAATCGCGAATTGTTCGAGGAACAGGTCGAGATCGTCTTCAAGGCGTTCAACAACGAAACCTTCTCGCACGAGGGCAAGCACTACACATTGCCGGCGCGGGTGCCGTATCGCGGCTATGATCTGAAGGAATTGAGCCTGGTGCCGCGCCCGGTCCACCTGCCGGTTGAATGCTGGCAGCCGATCGTCAGCGCCAACCCGCGCGGGCTCGATTTCATGATCCGCCACGGCATTAAGGGCGCGGTCGGCGGCGGCGCGGCGACGATGCAGGCCGGGCCGATCCAGGCCTACCAGGACGCCGCCGCGCGTGCCGGCAAGAACCTGGCGCTCGGCGAAAACCTGACGATCGGCATCCATTACCACGTCGCCAAGACGCGCGAGCAGGCGATCCGCGAAATCCGCCCGCTCTACGAGGAGCACGTCAAGATGTTCGCGCCGCTCGGCTTCGTGCCCGGTTTGAACCCGGCCCAAGTCGCCGCGGTCGCGCGACGCGGCGGCTGGGACGCCGCCGGGGTGCCGCCGGTCGAGCATTTCCTCGAGCTCGGGTCGTGGTTCGCCGGCACCCCCGACGATCTGATCGAGCGCATCAAGGGGATCGAGGAACGCTATCCCGGCATGCAGCACATGAACCTGTCGTCGCCGCTGACCACGCCGAAAGCGGTGATGCTCGAACAGTTCCAGATCGTCGCCGAGGAAGTCATGCCGCATTTCCGCGGTGAGGCGAAGGTTCGCGACGCGGCGAAGTAGGAAAAGATTTACGCGGAGGGCGCGGAGGGGCGCGGAGATAACATCGCGAAGTAGCCGCGTGATGCACTTCCTTCAAATTGTCATCCCGGCGCAGGCCGGAACCCGCTCCCGACTTGGAGACCGGCCTGCGCCGGTATGACAAAAGAGTGGGCTGCCGATGAACGGCGAAAAGAGGTTCTTCGTATACCTGTTTTCAAGCGGGCTGCGAGGTACGCTTTACGTCGGGGTCACGTCCGATCTTCTAAAGCGTATCTGGGAACATAAGACAAAGGCGGTCGCCGGATTTACGGCCCGCTATGGCGTAGACCGCCTCGTCTGGTTTGAGATTCACGAGACTGCGGAATCCGCCATCCGGCGCGAGAAGCAATTGAAGGAGTGGAGGCGCGACTGGAAGATGAATCTGATCGAGCACGATAACCCGCATTGGATCGATTTGTATCGCGACCTCGCCACTTTCTGAAATTTCTCGTCATCCCGGCGAAGGCCGGGACCCACTTCGCCGTAGGCACCGGCCTTCGCCGGTGTGACGCAACAATGCAAGAGTCCTCTCCATCCCGCGACTGATTGTCGTCCCAGGGAAGGCCGGCTCCACTCCCGCCATAGGCACCGGCCTGCGCCGGTGTGACGAGATAAAAGGGAAGCGCGAGAAAGAAAAAGCCCTCTCCGTCGCGCGACGGAGAGGGCTTTTTGTCGTCGTCGGCGATTTATCCGTTATTGGCCTGGTAGCGCGAGTTGCGCAACACGCGGCCGGGCAGGTTGCCGGTGTGGTTGCCTTCCTTCATCAGCATCTTGCCGTTGACGAAGGTGGCGTAGATGCCCGCCGCCGGCTCCTTGAAGCGCCAGCCGCCGGCCGGGAAATCGTGGACCACGTATTCCGGCAGCGGCTTCACCGTGTCGGGGTCGAACACGGTGATGTCGGCGGTCATGCCGGGGCGCAACAGTCCGCGGTCATAGAGCCCGAAGGTCGAGGCCGAGTCGAAGGTCAGCCGGCGCACCGCCTGCTCCAGGGTCATCGCCTGCTTTTCGCGCACCCACTCGCTGAGGAGCCGGGTCGAGAACCCGTAGCCGCCGTGGAACTGCACATGCGCGCCGCCGTCCGATAGCCCGATCAGGGCGTTCGGATAGGTCAGGATCGCCCGCATCGCCTCTTCTTCGACGTTGTTCTCGGCCTGCATGAACACGGTCTCGAGCTTCTCCTCGACCACCAGGTCGAGGAACGCGTCGATGATGCCCTTGCTCTGGGCCTGGGCGATCTCGTGGATCGACTTCTCGATCATCCACTTGTTCTTGTCGAGCACCGGCTCGTGGACCCAGACATAGTCGTACCAGTTCTTCGCGATCGTGCCGCCCGGGATCTCGACCTTCCACTCGATCATTTCCTCGTGGAGCTTGTGGCGGATCGCCGGGTTGGCATAGGCCGCCAGCTTTTCGTCGTCCGACGAGATCAGGATCGGGTGCCAGGTCGGCGAGCCGCGGAATAATTGCGCGTTCTTCATGTTGAAGGTTTGCGTCGTGCGGTTCGGCGAGCACAGCGGGTAGGCGCGGATGCCTTGCGCGGTGGTCTCGTTGACCCGGTCCATATGGGCTTTCCACTCGCCCGGACGCCGCACCGACTGGCCGAGGTTGTTGTAGACCACCGGCCGGCCGGTAGCCTCGCTGAGGCGCGCCATCAGCCCGTCGCGCATCTCGGCTTCGCGGCCGCCGCCCGACTGGATGATGCCGGTGCCGAGCTCGCGGAGCACGTCGGCGAGCGCGAAGATCTCCTTCTCGTCCGCCCACAATGCCGGGATGTGCACGCCCTGCGGGTCGTAATGGCCCTTGTTGCGCGACACCGACAGACCCAGCGCGCCGCCCTCCATGCCGTCGCGGACGACGTCCTGCATCGCCTTGATCTCGGAATCGGTCGCGGTGCGGCTCTGGCACTCATCGCCCATCACGTAATAGCGCACCGCGGTGTGGCCGATCAGCGTGCCGACATTGACGCCGAGGTTGCGGTCGAGCTTGTCCATGTATTGCGGGAACGATTCCCAATCGACCTCGATCGTGTTCAGCACGTCCATCGGGATCGCTTCGACGTAGGACAGAAACTCGGCCATGCGCTGCTCGCTGCCCTTGCGCACCGGCGCCAGCGACAGCGAGCAATTGCCGATCACGACGCTGGTCGCGCCGTGGTCGCACGAGAACGAACACATCGGGTCCCAGGTGACCTGGGCATCGTAATGGCAATGATTGTCGATAAAGCCGGGCGCGATCGCCTGGCCGCCGACATCGACGGTCTGGTCCGCGGCGCTGGACAATTTGCCGATATCGACGATCTTGCCGTCCTTGACCCCGATATCGCCGTTGAACGACGGCATCCCCGAGCCGTCGACGATGCGCCCGTTCTTGATCAAGACATCATACGCCATCGGGTTACCTCCTGTGGTGGAAGGGCGGTGCCGCCGCCGCTTGGGCACGATGATAGCACGCGGGCGAATTGCCGCGGCCGAAATGTGCGTCCGGGTGTCGCGTCTCGGTCATGCGCGCAACGCGAGGCCGGGGCCACACGCCGACCTTACGCGCTCGAACGCCCCGCCGCTAGCGTGTCGCCGCCAGGGTATCGCCGACCCTTATGTCGCCGCCGGTCACGACCTCGGCGTAGACCCCCATCAGATTGTGGCCGAAGGCGCGCTGTAATGCGCCGGTGATGTCGAGGTCGCGCTCGGCGGTGGCGGGGTTGACCTGGGTCGCCGCGCAACGCGTGATCGGCGCGATCACCCGCAGCCGCGCGCCGCCAGCGGTGATTTCGCCGCCGACCCACTCGTGCTCGCTCCACGCCGGTACACCGTCGAAATAGACATTGGCGCGAAACCGGATCGGGTCCACCGGCGCGCCGATCGCCGCCTCCAACGCCCCGATGCTGGCGCGGTTGATCAGCGAGACGTACTGGTCGGTGGTCGCGTCGGGCTTGCGCCTGGCGTCGGCGAAGGCATGCCCCGATGCCGCGACGACACGCAAAGGCCCGGCCACCGCGCCGCCGAGAAAGCCGCCGACGAATTCGGCGATGGCCCGGCACCCTCCCGGCTCGATCAGCGACGCGCGCACCACTTCCCGTTCGCCCTCGGCGATCGACAGGGTTCCGCTATCCGCGTCGAACCGGGTGTGCAGCCGGGCCAGCTTCTCGTCGCGCATCAGCATCACGAAATGCGTCTTCGATAGCCACTCGGGATGCGCCGGGTCGAAATCGGTCGAGCCGAGCGCGATCGCGAAGCGGCGGTCGTGCGGCAGGCATCGGCCGGGCGTCAGCGCCGCCCGATCGAGCTTTTCGGCGCTCAGCCCCTTCACCGGGTAGCGGTAGATGCTGGTGATCGCTGCTTCCATTCTCCCCTCTCCCTCGTCATGCCGGCGAAGGCCGGTATCCACGGCCGAAGTGGGTCCCGGCATTCGCCGGGATGACTGGATCGTAGGGACCGCGAGGCTCCAGGCCGGAATAAGAGGACACTACTCGCCAAGAAGCCGATTTTCATCACGCAACACTGCGCTACAGTAGGACCCCCCGGGGCGCGGCACGGGATCGAGGGAGGAGAGCATGAAGGCGGACTACGTGATCATCGGCGCGGGCTCGGCGGGCTGCGTCCTGGCCAACCGCCTGACCGAGGATCCGAGCGTGCGGGTCGTCCTGATCGAGGCGGGCGGACGCGACTGGAACCCGCTGATCCACATTCCGGCCGGGTTCATGAAGATGCTCGATCACAAGACCTTGACCTGGGGCTATCACGCCGAGCCCGATCCCGGCACCGCCGGGCGCGCGATCCTCTATCCGCGCGGCCGCGTGATCGGCGGGTCGAGCTCGATCAACGGCCTCATTTATATCCGCGGCCAACCCGAGGATTACGATCACTGGGCGCAGCTCGGCAATCGCGGCTGGGCCTGGGACGACGTCTTGCCGTATTTCAAGGCGGCCGAGAATTGGGAAGGCGAGGGCGACGAGGTCCGCGGCAAGAACGGTCCGCTGTTCACGTCGCGGATGGACCGGCCGCCGCTGTGCCAGACCGTGATCGAGGCCGGCAAGCAGCTCGGGCTCGAATACCGCGAAGACGTCAACAACCTGCCGCCCGGCGCCGGCGACAGCATCGGCTGGTGCCAGCAGACCCGCGGCGGCCGGTTCCGGGCGAGTACCGCGCGCACCTATCTCCGCCCGGTGTTGAAGCGGCGGAATCTGCAGCTGGTGACCAAGGCGCTGGTGCATCGCATCGTGTTCGACGGCAAGCGCGCGGTCGCGGTCGAGTACGCGCGCGGCGCTCCGGGCGGCTCGCTCGAACGCGCCGAGGCGGGCCGCGAAATCCTGCTGTCGGCCGGCGCGGTCGGCTCGCCGCATTTGTTGCAATTATCCGGTGTCGGCGATCCCGAGCATCTGGGCAGGATCGGCGTGCCGGTGGTGCACGCGCTGCCCGGCGTCGGCAAGAACATGCAGGACCATTACGTCACCCGGATGACCTATCCGGTGCACGGCGCGCCGACCGCCAACGAGCGTTCGCGCGGCCTGCCGCTCGCGGCCGAGGTGTTGCGCTATGTGGTCACCGGCAAGGGCATGCTGACCTACAGCGCCTCGTTGGTGGCGGCCTCGGTCAAGGTGCTGGAGGAATCGGCGACCCCCGATATCCAGTGCTCGTTCGCGCCGGGCAGCTTCAAGGGCGGCCAGGTCGGTCAGCTCGAGGAAACCCCCGGCCTGACCGGCGGCATGTGGCAGATGCGGCCGTTGTCGCGCGGCTATGTCGAGGCCAAGACCAACCGGCCCGGCGACGCGCCGGCGATCAACCCGCGCTATCTGTCCGAGGACACCGACCGGCGCGCGGCGGTCGCCGGGCTGCGTTTCGTCCGCCGCATGTTCGCGACCCCGGCGTTGCGGCAATTCGTCGGCGTCGAGACCCTGCCGGGCGCGCAGGTCCAGAGCGACGACGAATTGCTCGACTACGCGCGGCGCAACGGCAACACGGTCTATCACGCCACCTGCACCTGCATGATGGGCAACCATGCGATGTCGGTGGTCGACAGCGATCTCGGGGTGCATGGGCTCGAAGGGCTGCGCGTGATCGATGCCTCGATCATGCCGGCGGTCAGCTCGACCAACACCAACGCGCCGACGATCATGATCGCCGAAAAAGGCGCGGTCGCGGTCAAGGCGGCGGCACGGCGGAAACTGGCAGCGTAATACCAGGTCGTCATTGCGAGCGCAGCGAAGCAATCTCGACCCGCGGGGGCTCCTCCAATCGAGATTGCCGCGTCGCCTGCGGCGCCTCGCAATGACAGCGAGAGGGGAATGGCATGCAAGCGGATTACGTGATCGTCGGCGCCGGCTCGGCGGGGTGCGTGCTGGCCAATCGGCTGACCGAGGACCCCACCGTCAAGGTGGTGTTGCTCGAGGCCGGCGGGCGCGACCGCAACCCGCTGATCCACATCCCGGCTGGCTATATCAAACTGCTCGACCACCCGACCCTGACCTGGGGCTTCAAGGCCGAGCCCGATCCCGGGGTCAACGGGCGCTCGATCCTCTATCCGCGCGGCCGGGTGCTGGGCGGCTCGTCGTCGATCAACGGCATGATCTACGTGCGCGGCCAGCCCGAGGATTTCGACCATTGGGGCCAGCTCGGCAATCGCGGCTGGTCGTGGGACGACATATTGCCCTACTTCAAGCGGGCCGAGAGCTGGGAAGGCGGCGAGGACGAGTTCCACGGCACCGGCGGGCCGCTGTTGACGTCGAGCACCGCCGACAAGCCGGAATTGTGCGCCAAGATCATCGAGGCCGGCACCCAAATCGGGCTCGAATATCACGAAGACATCAACCGCCTGCCGCCCGGCTCCGGCGACAATATCGGCTGGGTCCAGCAGACCAGGCGCGGCCGGCGGCGCCAGAGCGCGGCCCGCACCTATCTGCGCCCGGCGTTGAAGCGGCCCAACCTCCAGGTCGTCACCGATGCGCTGGTGCATCGCGTGTTGCTCGACGGCGCCCGCGCCGTCGGGGTCGAGTTCTCGCGCGGCGGCGGTTCCGTCGAGCGGGTCGATGTCGCGCGCGAGGTGATCCTGTCCGGCGGCGCGATCGGTTCGCCGCATGTCTTGCAATTGTCCGGCATCGGCGATCCCGAGCATCTCGGCGGGATCGGCGTGCCGGTACTGCATGCCTTGCCGGGTGTCGGCAAGAACCTGCAAGACCATTTCCTGGCGCGTGTCACCGCCGAGGTCACCGGTATCGGCACCGCCAACGAAAAGTCGCGGGGATTGCCGTTTGTCGGCGAGTTGATGCGCTACGTCTTCGCCGGCACCGGCCTCCTCACCTATGCCGCCTCATTGGTCGCCGCGTCGGTCAAGGTGCTGGAGGAATCGGCGACCCCCGACGTGCAGGTATTGTTCGCCAATGCCAGCTTCGCGCCGGGTCCCATCCGCCGGCTCGACGACAAGCCCGGGATGACCGGCGGGATGTGGCAGATGCGGCCGCTGTCGCGCGGCTATGTCGAGGCCAAGTCGAGCGACCCGCGCCAGGCGCCGGCGATCAACCCGCGCTATCTGTCCGACGAGACCGACCGGCGCTGCGCGATCGGCGGGCTGCGGCTGGTGCGCAAATTGTTCGCCGCGCCGGCATTGGCCCCGTATCTGATCGGCGAGATATTGCCGGGCAAGGCGATCCAGGGCGACGATGAGTTGCTCGACTATCTGCGGCAGACCGGCTCGACCGTGTTTCACGCCACCTGCACCTGCAAGATGGGGCCGGACCCGATGGCCGTCGTCGACGACCAGCTCAGGGTGCACGGCATCGACGGGCTGCGCGTGATCGACGCCTCGGTGATGCCGGCGGTGACCTCGACCAACACCAACGCCCCAACCATCATGATCGCCGAGAAGGGCGCGGCGCTGATCAAGGCGGCGGCGCGGCGGAGATTGGCGGCGTAGGCACCCCCTCCATCGCATCCCTCTCCGTCGTCAGCCCGGCGAAGGCCGGGACCCACGGCGCCGCGAGGCTGGGGGTGGGTGCTGCTTTACCGTCGATCTGCAGTCGGCGATAACCTGCGGCGGATAAGTGGGCCCCGGCCTTCGCCGGGATGACGGGTCGTATTGGAGGCCGGGGAAATGCAAGCGGATTACGTGATCGTCGGCGCCGGCTCGGCCGGCTGCGTATTGGCCAACCGGCTTACCGAGGACCCCGGCGTCAAGGTGATACTGATCGAGGCCGGCGGGCGCGACTGGAACCCGCTGATCCACATCCCGGCCGGGTTCATGAAACTGCTCGACCACAAGACCCTGACCTGGGGGTTCAAGGCCGAGGCCGATCCCGGCACCGCGGGACGTGAGATCCCCTACCCGCGCGGCCGGGTGCTCGGCGGCTCGTCGTCGATCAACGGCCTCATCTATATCCGCGGCCAGCCCGAGGATTTCGACCATTGGGCGCAGCTCGGCAATCGCGGCTGGGGCTGGGACGACGTCTTGCCCTATTTCAAGCAGGCGGAGAACTGGCAGGGCGAGGCCAGCGAACTGCACGGCAAGGGCGGGTTCCTGACCACCTCGCCGATGAGCGAGCGGCCGGCGATCTGCCAGGCGATCATCGACGCCGGGCGGGAGCTCGGGCTCGAATACCGCCCCGACGTCAACAATTTGCCGCCCGGCGCCGGCGACAGCATTGGCTGGTGCCAGCAGACCCGCGGCGGTAGGCGGCGGGCCAGCGCCGCGCAAACCTATCTGAAACCGGCGTCGAAGCGGCCCAATTTGACCGTGGTGACCAACGCGCTGGTGCACCACGTCAGCTTCGCCGGCAAGCGCGCGACCGGCATCGTGTATTCGCGCGGCGGTACGGTCGAGCAGGTCGACGCGGCGCGCGAGGTCATCGTCGCGGCCGGCGCGGTCGGCTCGCCGCATCTGTTGCAGCTTTCCGGGGTCGGCGACCCCGAGCATCTCGGCAAGATCGGCGTTTCGGTGCATCACGCATTGCCGGGTGTCGGCCGCAACTTCCAGGACCATTACATCGCCCGCATGTCGTGCGAGATCAAAGGTATAGAGACCTTGAACGAGCGCGGCCACGGATTGCCGTTCGCCAATGAGGTGTTGCGCTATTTCACCCAGGGCAAGGGCATGCTGACCTTCAGCGCTTCGTTGGTCGCCGCCTCGGTCAAGGTGTTGGAGGAATCAGCGACCCCGGATGTGCAATGCGTGTTCGCGCCGGCGAGCTACAAGCCCGGGCTGATCCGCAAGCTCGACACCATCCCCGGCATCACCGGCGGGCCGTGGCAGATGCGGCCGGTGTCACGCGGCTACGTGTTGGCGCGTACCCCCGACCCGCGAGACCAGCCGGCGATCAACCCGCGCTACCTCGCCGAGGACACCGACCGCCGCGCGATCGTCGGCGGGCTCAAATTCCTGCGCCGCCTGTTCGCCTCGCCGGCGATGGCGAAATACGTCGTCGCCGAGCGGGTGCCCGGCCCCGACGTGCGCGGCGACGACGAGCTGCTCGATTACGCCCGCCAGAACGGCGTCACCGTCTATCACGCGAGCTGCAGCTGCATGATGGGCAGCCACCAGACCGCCGTCGTCGACGACCAGCTCCGCGTCCACGGGCTCGAAGGGCTGCGGGTGATCGACGCCTCGGTGATGCCGGCGGTGACCTCGACCAACACCAACGCCCCAACCATCATGATCGCCGAGAAAGGCGCCGCGATGATCAAGGCCAGCGCGCGGGAGAGGTTGGCGGCTTAGCGATCGCGGTTCCCGGTCAACCAGCGCCCCTCAATCTTCGGTTGTGCTTTGGTCTATCTAAAACTGAGCGAAATCCGCCGACCACGAGTATCGCCAGCGCAAGCAACACGCCGGCATCGGCCATCCATCTCCACAGTTCGACGTGGATTCCTTGCCGATGTTCCGCGCCATCGGCAACCGCCCAGCTGAAATAGAAAAGGGCGAGCGAGAAGGCGATTGGCCTGCCGCCGATCCTTAGAACGATTCCCCAAAAATTCGATAACAGATCGAGCACAGCATCAATCGTCTCTCTCACAACAGCTTTTTAGCGCATAGTACTTTTGGAAGACGACAACGCGACGAATACAAGTAAGAGGCCTATGGCCGCAGTCAGGGAATATGCTTCGTTGCTATTGAGCAATCGCCCAATAGCGCCTCCGAGAGCGACCACGGCTCCTACCGTCGCCAAGACAGCGGCCCATTCTGGTATTCTCATAACGCTCTCCCCTTTGGGGAGCGTAGCTTGTTCATAAAGCCCCGAGGGCATTTCAACCCGAAAGGCACGAGAGGCACCCGATGCAGTTGCCCTCAGCGGGGAATAACCGCTTTCCCCAGGTATTTGCGTAGGCCACATGCTCGTCGCATCGCTCATCGGAACTACTCCTTAGCGTCTTTCTGTAGTGGTGTATTCGCAATAGCGATCATAGCATCGGCAACACTACGTACTAATGTCTCTGGCATTATTAAACTAATAACAACCGACCTGATGATGTTTCCGCTATTCGGGTCAAATCTATCGGATGCAAAATTAACCTTTACCACACCATTACCCTTTGCTCCGCCGACAATTGCATCTATGAATATTTCTGGAACTGTCGTGTATAAGCCTGTGATTGTTGGTGTATCAGTAGTGACGGCCTGTATGCGAGGCGGCGAGTCCGCCATACCGTACCTCCCTAGCCAGTGTTAGGTATTTAGGCGCCAACCGCTCCGCTGTCCATACGTCCCTCGACGAATGTGTCGGGCACCATCGGTGGGCCTATACAAATGGCAGTCCAATTTGACGCGGCGGCTCGATTGCCCGGTCGAATCGTCAGGTCAAGTAACTAACTCCCCCTACCGCTCCGCGATCACCCTCTTCACATACTCGGGCACGGTCTCGGTCAGCGGGCCGGCGATCCGTTCGGCGAACGGGCTCCGGCCCGACGGCGGCTCGGCGGCGAATTCGCCGGAAAACTCGATCGTATGCGCCCCGGCGCGGGTGGCTTCGGCGAGAAAGCTCCGGGCCGGCTCGGCCCCGGCGGCGGTGCCGATCGCGAGGAACTGGGTGCAGCCCGACAACGCCTCGTACACCAGTTCCAGGCGTAGCGGGTTCTCGCCGACCCAGACGATATGCGGGCGCAGATGTCCGTTATTGCCGCAGATCGGGCAATCCTCGGCGCCGGTGATGTCGTCGTAGCGCTCGCTCACCTTCATGCAGATCGTGCAGCGCGCCTTCAGCAACTCGCCGTGGGTGTGAATGATCGCGGTCGAGCCGGCGCGCTCGTGCAGGTCGTCGATGTTGCGGGTGACGATCAGCACCTCGCCCTTGCGCACCGCGTCGAGCGCCGCCAGCCCCTCGTGCGCGAGGCTGGGCTTGACCGAGTCGAGCAACTGGCGCCGCCGGATATTGTAGAATTCCCGCACTTTGGCCGGATCGCGCTCGAACCCCTGTTGGGTCACCACGTCTTCAAGAGAGGTGCCCGGCGGCATCGTCGCCGGATCGAACGGGGCAAACCCGGCTTCCCGCGACAGGCCCGGCCCCGTCAACACGACGGTCCGCGGCGGCTGCGCCCAGATGCTGTTCATAGGTGATCTCCCCCGCGATCGGCCTGCGCCATCGTCCATTGGCATTGTAAAGCGGAACTCGCCCCGGCATCATCGCTCGCGAGCCCAGTGTCGCAAAGCTGGGGGCAAAGCGAGGACGAGCGATGAAGTTCGGCATTTTCTATGAGCTGCAATTGCCGCGCCCCTGGGAGGCCGGCGGCGAGTTGCGGCTGTACCAGAACGCGCTCGATCAGGTCGAATTGGCCGACCGGCTCGGCTACGACTACGCCTGGGAGGTCGAGCACCATTTCCTCGAGGAGTATTCGCATTCGCCCGCGCCCGAGGTGTTTCTCGGCGCGGCCAGCCAGCGCACCAAGCGGATCCGGCTGTGCCACGGCATCATGCAGCTCACCACCACGCACCCGGCGCGCTGCGCCGAGCGCATCGCCGCGCTCGACCTGGTCAGCAGCGGGCGGGTCGAGTTCGGCACTGGCGAGAGCGCCAGCATCACCGAGTTGCAGCCCTTTGGCGTCGAGTACGACGAAAAGCGCGCGATCTGGGAAGAGGCGATCCGCGCCATCATCCCGATGTTCCGCGAGGGCGGCTGCGAGCATCACGGCAAGTATTTCGACATGCCATTGCGCAACGTCGTGCCCAAACCGATCCAAAAGCCGCACCCGCCATTATGGGTCGCCTGCTCGGCGCTCGACACGATCGAGATGGCCGGGCGCCGCGGCCTCGGCGCCTTGGCGTTCCAGTTCCTGTCGGCCGACGCCGCGCATGCCTGGGTGCACGCCTATTACAACGCCTTTACCAAGCGGCAGGAAAAGCTAGCCGACTACGTCACCAACCCGAACCTGGCGATCACCAGCTATTTCATGTGCGCCGAAACCGACGAGGAGGCGCGCCGCCGCGCCGACGGCATCCCGTTCTTCCAGTTCGCGTTGCGCTTTTACGGGCAGAGCGCGATGCGCCAGCGGCCGGCCCCGGGCACGGTCAATCTGTGGGACGAGTACGAGAAGTGGAAGCGGGAGAACCCGGAGGCGTTGGCCCGCGCCTTGTCGGGCGGCTTGATCGGCTCGCCCGAGACCCTGCGGCGCAAGCTGCGCCGGTTCGAGACCTCGCATATCGACTCGGTGATCCTGTTGAACCAGGCCGGCAAGAACACCCACGAACATATCTGCGAAAGCCTCGAATTGTTCGCGCGAGAGGTGATGCCCGAGTTCCACGCCAACATCCCCGATCAGCAGGCGTGGAAGGAAAAGGTGCTCGCCGGCGAGACCCTGCTCGAGGAGATCGACACCCAGCCGTTCCGCGACCGCTACGGCCCGAACTCGGTCCAGCTCAGGCCGCAGGCGGCGGAGTAGCCCTCACCCGCCTCGCTCCGCCTGGCACCCTCTCCCGCATGCGGGAGAGGAAGGGACCCGCGCCGTCGGCGTGGGAGGGTGAGGGCGAATCCAGGAGATCGACATGCCCGACATCCTTCCCGCCCTCAGCCTCGTCGCCGTGCCGGCGCGGCGGAGGCTGACCCTCGACCTCGCGAAGGAGGCCGAGCGGCGGGGGTTCTCCGGCATCTTCGTGCCCAGCATCTTCGGCAACATGGCGCAGTGCACAGCGCTGGCGTTGAGCACGACGCGGGTCATGCTCGGCACCGCGATCGCCCCGATCTATGCCCGCACGGTCGAGGATTTCGCCCACGGCGCGGCCTATATCCACGAGATTTCGGGCGGGCGGTTTCGGTTTGGCATCGGCGTTGCCCACGCGCCGAGCCATATCCGCATGGGTGTCGCCCCGGGCCGGCCGCTCGGCGACATCCGCGCCTTCGTCGCCAGATTGCGCTCATACGAGGGCATCGGCGCGCTGCCGCCGATCATCCTCGCCGCGCTGCGCACGCGCATGGTCGCATTGGCCGGCGAGATCGCCGATGGGCTGATCTACGCCAATGCCAGCCTGTCGCACACGACGTCGTCGTTGTCGGTATTGCCGGCGGCCCGGCGCGCCGACCCGGATTTCCTCGTCGCCAACATGATTCCGACCTGCGTCTCCGATGATGTCGACGCGGCGCGAGCGGTCTGCCGTCGCGCCTTGACGCGGTACACGATGCTGCCGAACTACCGCAATTACTGGAAGGAGGCCGGCTATGTCGACGAGATGTCGGCGATCGAGCTTGCCGTCGCCGACGGGCGCCAGAGCGATATCCCGAGCCTGATGAGCGACCGCTGGCTGGCCGACGCGACCCTGTTCGGTCCGGCTGCGATGGTCCGAGACGGGGTCGCGGCATGGCGCGAGGCCGGGGTAAGCACGCCGGTGCTGGTGCCGTCCTCGGCCAGCGGCAACCAGCTCAAGGCGTTCGAGGAGGTATTCGCGGCGTTTGCGTAGAGGGACGCGGTTTCCCTATAGAGGAAGCCGACAACCCGCGAAGGCCACGTTGGGCTTGGCGCGCTTTGCGCTTTCCCTCTTCTCGGTGGTCTCCGTGCCGCCGTGGTGAAAAAAATCTACGTCAGCGATCCCGCATCTTGGGGTCGAGCACGTCGCGCAACGAGTCGCCGAACAGATTGATGCCGAACACGGTCAGCATGATCGCGAGGCCCGGGAACACGGCGATCCACGGCGCGGTCGTCGCGTATTCCTCGGCGCCGCCCTGCAGCATCAGCCCCCAGGCCGGCACCGGCTCCTGCACGCCGAGGCCGAGATACGACAACGCCGCCTCGGCCAGGATCGCCTGTCCGACAAACGCGGTCAGCATGATCAGGAACGGCGCCACGACATTCGGCACCATGTGGCGCAGGATGATGCGCTTGTGCCCGTAGCCGAGCGCGCGGGCGGCGTCGACATAGGGAATCTCGCGGATCGCCAGCGCGCTCGACCGCACCACCCGCGCGCAGCGCGGGATCAGCGGGATCGTGATCGCGAGGATCACGTTCTGCACGCCGGTGCCAAAGATCGAGACCACCGCCAGCGCCATGATGATCAGCGGGAACGCCATGAAAATGTCGAGAATGCGCTGCAGGAACAGATCGATCCGACCGCCGAAATAGGCGCTGCCGACCCCGAGTACCAGACCGCTGAACCCCCCGACCATCGCCGCGCTGAGCCCGACGATAAAGGCGGTGCGCGCGCCGTATAATATGCGCGACAGCAGATCGCGCCCGAGCTGGTCGGTGCCGAGCCAATGCGCCCAGCTTGGCGCCTCGGTCATCGCCGCGAAATCGTTGGCGGTCGGGTTGTAGGGCGCGATCCAGTCGGCGAAAATCCCGCCGAGCCCAAAGAACATCACCAGCACCATGCCGATGGCGCCGACCGGCTGGCGGCGAAAAAACCGGATCGAGAGCGCGATCACGCCGCGCGGCGGAACGAAATCGTCGAGCGTAACGGCGGCGGTGCCGGTGGGAGTCGGGGTCGCGAAGGTCATCGGCTTGGTCTCTCAGTTCAGGCGAATGCGCGGATCGAACCACGCGTACATCAGATCGACGAAAAGGTTGGTCAGCACGGCGATCGTGACGACCACCATGACCAGGGCCTGGGTCAGGGTGTAATCCTGGTTCTGGACCGACAACACCATCAGGCGGCCGATCCCGTTCAGATTGAACACCTGCTCGGTGACGACGAGGCCGCCGAGCAGAAAGGCGAACTCGATCCCGATCACGGTGACCACCGGCAACAGCGCGTTCTTCAGCGCGTGCCGGTTGATGATGATCTTTTCCAACAGGCCCTTGGCCCGCGCGGTGCGGATGTAATCCTCGCGCAATACCTCCAGCATCGCCGATCGGGTCATCCGCATCGACACGGCGGCATAGCGATAGCCGATCGTCAGCGCCGGCAGCATCACGATCGACAGGTTGCGGATCGGGTCCTGCCACAGCGACACATAATCGATCGGCGGCATCCACGGCTGGCCGAAGATCGCCTGGGTGAGGTCGAGCACGATCAGGATCGACATGATGCCGAGCCAGAACGACGGCGTCGCCAGGCCGGCGATCGAGAAGGTGCGAACCAAGAGGTCGATCCAGGTGTTCTGCTTGAGCGCCGAGATCGTGCCGAGCGGTATCGCGATCGTGATGGAGATCAATGTGGCGATCAGCGCGACCTCGAGCGAGATCGGAAACCGGCTCAGGATCTCGACCACGACCGGCTTGCCCGACCACATCGAGACGCCGAAATCGAAGCGGGCCAGCCCCCAGACGAAATCGATGAATTGCACGATCCACGAGCGATCGATGCCGATCTCGGCATGGCAGTTGGCGAGCGACTGCGCGGTAAAACTGGTGCCGCCGCCGCCGAGGCGCACCAGGCAGATGTCGCCCGGTATCAGCCGCATCAGGGCAAAGACGAGGAAGGCTGCCCCGATCAGGGTGGGGAAGACCAGCAGGACCCGGTTGATTATGTATCGATACATCGCTTTCGCTCAAAAGCCTTTCCGGGCTGTGGCGGCCGCCCGACGCGCGCGCGGCCGCAATGCACTTACTACCTGTCCAGCCAGACCGTTGCCAAGTCCTGGTTGAGGAAATGGCTCGGGCTGATCTTCCAACCCTTGACGTAGGAGCGGTGCGGCACGGTGCGATACCACCACACCAGCCAGTTCTCGTGCGCCTCGGTGTCGATCACGAGCTTCTCGAACTCGCGCATCAATGCGCGCTGCTTGGCGAAATCGGTCTCGTGCAGCATGCGCTCGTACAGCTCGACCTCGTGGGCGTCCTCGTAAAACCCGTAATTGCCGGCGAAGATCGATCCCGGCAGATAGACTTGAATATCGAGCAGCGGGTTCGGCAGGCTGCGGCAATTGGCTTGCAGGGTGACCTGGAAATCGCCGCGGCGCATCGCATCGATCCACGGACCCGTCGGCGCCACCCGCTGGTTGACCTTGAGGCCGATCTTGCTCCACTCGTCGACCAGCCAGGCGCCGACATATTTGTAGGGTTGGTCGATATTGCGGTTGAGCAATTCAAAGCTCAGCCCCTCGGCCCCGGCTTCCTTCAACAGACGGCGCGCCTCGGTGCGCGATTTTTCGATGTCGGGCCAGAACCCGGCGATCTGCTGCAGCTCCTCCTTGGTTGCCGCCAGTGGCGAGGCGGGAAAGACGATGCCGCCGACCGTGTGTACGTCGGCGATCTTCGACAGCGCGGGGACGCCGCGCCAGCGGTCGATCCCGAGGGTCAGGGCGCGGCGTACCCGGGCATCGTCGAACGGTTTTTTCTTGTGGTTGGCGGTCACCATGCTGCCGCAGTTCCAGTCGCTGGTCTGCACGGTGATCTTGTCGCCGAGCGCCTTGCCCAGCTCCTCGATCGCCGAGGGCGGCAGGCCGCGGAACTCCATCGCCGCGCGGTCGCCGCGGATCGCGTCGATCCGCGTCGCCTGTTTGGCCGCGAAGATCCCGATGAAGCCGTCGAGCAGCGGCAGCCCCTCGTGATGATAATCGGGGTTGCGCACGCCCTTGATCGACTGGCCGGTCTCGTATTCGGGGGATTTGAACGGGCCGGAGCCCAGGATGTTCTTTTCGTACCACCGCGGGTCCTTGGCCAGGATCTCCTTCTTGTAGACCAGCGTGAACGGGTCGGCGAGCGCCGGCAGGAACGCGGTGGTGGGGAATTTCAGCCGGAACACCACGGTCTTCGGGTCGGGCGCGGTGATCGTGTCGACCATCATGTACCAGCTCTGGCGGACGCTCAGCACGCCCGCCGGCGGATGCACGATATGCTCCCAGCTGGCCGCGATGTCGTCCGCGGTCAGCGGCGTGCCGTCATGCCACTTGACCCCCTCGCGGATCTTGAAGGTATAGGTCTTGCCGCCGTCGGTCGGCTTTGGCATCTCGGTGCATAGATCGCACACGATATCCGTGGTCGAGGACGGATTGTCGGGATTGATCCGGATCAGCACGCTGTAAAACGGCGCCACCGCGTGCAGGGTCGCGAACGTCCCCTCGCGGTGGGCGTCGAAGCTCGGCGGGGCGTCCGCCGGGATCATGAAGGTGAAGGTGCCGCCCGGTTTCGGCGTTTCCGCGGTCAAGCCGGGCGACGCGATAAGCAGCATGCCGGCGACGATTCCCCAAACGCGGATCGCGGACGCCATCGTCTTCATCCTCCCAATACGTGTCACGCGGTCGCCCGGTCGCCGGTGACGCTATTTGTCCAGCCAGACGGTCGCCAGGTCCTGGTTGAGGTAGTGGCTGGGGCTGATCTTCCAGCCCTTGACGTAGGACCGGTAGGGCACGATCCGATACCACCACAGGATCATCAGCTTGTGGACCTCGGTATCCATGACGTGCTTGGCGAACTGGAACGCCAGCTGCTTTTGCTTCGCCGGGTCGGTCTCGTGCAGCGCCTTCTCGTAGATCTCCTGCTGCTTCGGATCTTCGTAGTTGCCGTAATTCTGCTTGCTGATCGAGCTCGACAGATAGGGCTGCACGTCGATCAACGGGTTGACGACGCTGTGGCAATTGGCCTGCGACACGACGGTGTAATCGCCGGCCCGCTCGGTCGCGATAAAGGGTCCGCTCGACAGCACCCGCTGGGTGACCTTGAGCCCGATCTTGCTCCATTCGTCGACCAGCCAGATCCCGACATATTTGTAGGGCTGGTCGACATCGCGGGTCAGCAATTCAAAGGACAGCCCCTCGGCCCCGGCTTCCTTCAGCAGCCGCTTCGCCTCGGCCCGCGACTTCCCGATGTCGCGCCAGAAGCCGGCGATCTCGTAGAGCTGCTCCTGGCTCGGCGCCAGCGGATCGGCCGGAAAGATGATGCTGCCGACGGTACGGACATTGGCGATCTTCGACAATGCCTCGGCGCCTTTCCAGCGGTCGATGCCCAGGGTCAGCGCGCGCCGCACCCGAACATCGTCGAACGGCTTCTTGGCATGGTTGATCGTTACCACGCTGCCGCAGTTCCAATCGCTGTCCTGCACCGTGATCTGGTCGCCCAGGGTTCGCTTCAGCTCGTCGCGAGAGGCCGGCGGCATGCCGCGAAACTCGATCGCGCCGCGATCGCTGCGGATGGCGTCGATCCGGGTCGCCTGCTTGGGCGCGAAAATCCCGACGATCTCGTCCAGATAGGGCAGGCCCTTGTGATAGTAGTCGGGGTTGCGCGCCCCCTTGATCGATTGCCCGGTCTCGTAGGCGACGAATTTGAACGGGCCGGAGCCGAGGATGTTCTTTTCATACCAGTGCGGGTCCGTGTCGAGGACCTTCTTTTGATAGATCCAGCCGAAGGGGTCGGCCAGCGCCGGCAGGAACGCCGAGGTCGCGTATTTCAGCCGAAAGACCACGGTGCTCGGGTCGGGCGACTCGATCTTGTCGACCATCAAGAAATTGCTGGAGCGCGGGCTCAGGATGCCGGTCGGCGGGAAGGTGATCATCTGCCAGCTCGCCGCGACATCGGCGGCGGTCAGCGGATCGCCATTGTGGAACTTGACCCCCTCGCGGATCTTGAAGGTATAGGTCTTGCCGTCGTCGGTCGGCTTCGGCATCGCCGTGCACAGATCGCAGACGAAGTCGCTGGTCGAGGCGGGGTTTTCCGGGTTGACGCGGATCAGCACGCTGTAGAAGGGCGATCCGGTGTGGCCGGTGGCGAAGGTGGTTTCGCGATGGCCGTCAAAGGTCGGCGGCGCGTCGGCCGGGATCAGGTAGGTGAGGGTCCCGCCGCGCTTCGGCGTCTCCGCGGCGAGGCCGGGCGACGCCAGCACGGCGGCCATCCCGGCCGCCAACAGCGCTGAACTGATCTTCACGGTCCTTCTCCTTTTCTTGTGTCCCGCCGGCAATACGTCACCCTACTGATCGAGCCATACGGTCCCCAGGTCCTGGTTCAGGTAATGGCTCGGGCTGATCTTCCAGCCCTTGACGTAGGAGCGGTGCGGCACGATCCGATACCACCACAGCAGAAAGATCGCGTGCACGTCGTCATTGAGCACATGCTTTTCGAACTGGCGCAGCAATGTCCGTTGCTTCGTCTTGTCGAGCTCGCGCAGCAGCTCGTTGTAGAGCTTGACCTCGGCCTCGTCCTCGAATTTGCCGTAGTTCGACGCGGATACCGTGTAGGGCAGGTATTTGCCGACATCGGCGAGCGGATTGACCACGTTCTGGCAATTGCCTTCGAGGGTGACGTCGAAATCGCCGGTGCGCATCGCCTGGAACCAGGGCCCCGTCGGCACCACCCTTTGAGTGACCTTGAGGCCGATCTTGCTCCATTGGTCGACCGCCCAGATGCCGTTGTATTTGTACGGCTGGTCGACCGTGCGGTTGAGCAGTTCAAAGCTCAGGTTCTCGGCGCCGGCCTCCTTCAACAGGCGCCTTGCCTCGGCCCGCGATTTCTCGATGTCGGGCCAGTAGCCGGCGAGCTGCTGCAATTCCTCCTTCGTCGCCGCCAGCGGCGAGCCCGGGAAGGTGACGCCGCCGACCGTGTGGACGATCGCGATCTTGGAGATATCCGGCGCGCCGCCCCAGCGGTCGATCGCGAGAGTGAGGGCGCGACGCACGCGCACGTCGTCGAACGGTTTTTTCTTGTGGTTCGGGGTCAGCAGCGCGCCGCAATTCCAGTCGCTCGTCTGCACCGTGAGCTTGTCGCCCAGCGCCTTGCTCAGTTCGTCGCGCACGGTTGGCGGAAAGCCGCGGAACTCGATCGCGGCGCGGTCGGCGCGGATCGCCTCGACACGGGTGACCTGCTTGTCCGCGTAAATGCCGGTGAAGCCGTCGAGATATGGCAGTCCCGCATGGTAGTAATCGGGGTTGCGCACGCCCTTGATCGATTGGCCGGCCTCGTAGGCGACGAATTTGAACGGGCCGGAGCCGAGGATGTTCTTTTCGTACCAGTGGATGTCCTTCTCGAGCACCGCCTTGCGGTAGATGAAGGCGTAGGGGTCGGCGAGCGCCGGCAGGAACGCGTCGGTGGCGAATTTGAGGCGAAAGACAACCGTGGTCGGGTCGGTCGCCTCGATCTTGTCGACCATGACGAAATTGCTCTGGCGTGGGCTGACGACGCCCTCCGGCGGGAAGATGATCTTGCTCCAGCTCGCCGACACATCCTCGGCGCTGAGCGGCGAGCCGTCGTGAAACTTGACCCCGGCGCGGATCTTGAAGGCGTAGGTCTTGCCGCCGTCGGTCGGTTTCGGCATCTCCGTGCACAAATCGCAGACCAGGTCGGGCGATGACGGGTCCATCGGGTTGACCCGCACCAGCACGCTGTAGAACGGCGCCGCCGAGTGAATCGTCGCGTAGGTTTCCTCGCGTTGACCGTCGAAGCTCGGCGGCGAGTCCGCTGGGATCACGTAGGTCAGCGTGCCGCCGCGCTTGGGGGTCTCCGCCGCTGCCGCCGGTGTGGCCAGCGCCAGCGCGGCGGCAAGCCCCATCGCGCATCCCAGGTCCAATCGCATCGCTACCTCCGTTATCCCAAATTTCATGGTGCCCCAGGCCGTCACTGGTCCAACCAAACGGTCGCCAGATCCTGGTTCAGGTAATGACTCGGTCCGATCTTCCAGCCTTGCACGTAGGAGCGCAGCGGCACGATGCGGTTCCACCACAACAGAAAGGCGATGTGCGCCTCGTCGTTCATCAGCCGCTTGACGTACCGGTACATCTCCTGGCGCTGCTTTTCGGGATCGGTCTCACGCAGCATCTTGTTGTAGGTGTCCAACAGCTCCGGGTCTTCATAATAGCCGTAGTTGCGCGAGTTGACCGAGGCCGGCAGATAGGTCGCGACATCGATCGGCGGGTTGACGATGGTGTTGCAATTACCGGCCAGCCCGACGCTGAAATCGGTCTTGTCGCGCAGCGCCGCGAACCAGGGCCCGGTCGGCAACACCTTCTGCGTCACCTTCACCCCGATCTTGCTCCATTGATCGATCAGCCAGGTGCCGTTGTACATGTAGGGCTGATCGACATTGCGGTTTAACAGCTCGAAAGTGAGGTTTTCGGCGCCGGCCTCCTTCAACAGCTGCTTCGCCTCGGCCCGCGACTTCTCGATGTCGAGCCCGAAGCCGGCGATGTTGACCAGCTGGTCCCTGTTGGGCGCCAACGGCGATCCCGGGAAGACGACGCTGCCGACCGTCTTGGAGAGGGCGACTTTCGACAGCCCCGGCGCGCTGCCCCAGCGGTCGATCGCGAGCGTCAGCGCGCGGCGCACCCGCACGTCGTCGAACGGCTTCTTCGCATGGTTGAACCAGACCAGCGAGGCGCAATTCCAGTCATTCGACTGCATGACGATCTTGTCGCCAAGTTGCTGCTTCAGCTGGTCCATCGCCGATGGCGGGTAGCCGCGGAATTCGCCGGCCGCCCGGTCGGCGCGGATCGCGTCGAGCTGGGTCGCTTGCTTCGGCGCATAGATGCCTTCGAAGCCGTCAAGATATGGCAACCCCTTGTGATAATAATCGGGGTTGCGCACGCCCTTGATCTTCTGGCCGATTTCATAGCCGGCAAACTTGAACGGGCCGGACCCCATGATGTTCTTCTCGTACCAGTGCGGGTCCGTGTCGAGCACCTTCTTCCGGTAGATCCAGTTATACGGGTTGGCAAGGGTCGGCAGAAACGCCGAGGTGGCGAATTTGAGGCGTATGACGACCGTCGCCGGGTCGGGCGCCTCGATCTTGTCGACCATCGTAAACGTGCTGGAACGCGGGCTGAGGATGCCCTGCGGCGGAAAGGCGATCTTGTTGAGGCTGGCGGCGACGTCCTCGGCGGTCAGCTTGTCGCCGTCATGCCACTTGACCCCGTCGCGGATCTTGAAGGCGTAGGTCTTGCCGCCGTCGGTCGGCTCGGGCATCGCCGTGCACAGATCGCAGACGATATCGGTCGTCGACCCCGGGTTCAGCGGATTGACGCGGATCAGCGTGCTGTAGAACGGCGCCGCCGAGTGAATCGTCGCGTAAGTGGTCTCGCGGTGGGCGTCGAAGGTCGGCGGCGCGTCCGCCGGGATCATGTAGGTGAGGGTCCCGCCGTGTTTCGGGGTCTCCGCCGCGGCCACCGGCGAGGCGGCGATGAGCATCAGGGCCGCGCCCGCCACCGATAGTCGATACCTGTGTCCCATCGCCTTCCCTCCTGTTCGCGGCCGCGATTCAAACGCGGCTCTGTGCGTGAAATTTTTCCTGCCGGCCAGTCTACTTGTCTAGCCAGATCGTCGCCAAGTCTTGATTGAGGAAATGACTCGCGCTGATCTTCCAGCCCCTGACGTAGGATCGGGCCGGCACGATCCGGTTCCAGAAAATCATCGGCAGCTCGTGCACCTGCGTATCGAGCACGTATTTCTCAAACTCGCGCATCAGCACCCGTTGCTTTGCCGGGTCGGCCTCGTGCAGCATTTTCTCATAGAGGTCGATCTCTTTCTGGTCTTCGTAGTTTCCATAGTTCTCGGTATAGACCGTGTGCGGCAGGTATTTGCCGATATCGAGCACCGGGTTGACGACGCTCTGGCAGTTCGCCTCCATCGTCACGTCGAAATTTCCGGTGCGCATGTTTTCGAACCACGGACCGGTCGGGACGACCTTCTGGTTCACCTGCAGGCCGACCTTGCTCCATTCGTCGATGACGAAGGTGCCGATATATTTGTACGGCTGATCGACGTCGCGGTTCAGCATCTCGAATTTGAGGCCCTCGGCCCCCGCTTCCTTGAGCAGCCGGCGGGATTCGGCGCGCGACTTTTCGATATCGGGCCAGAACCCGACGATTTGCTGCAATTCCTCCTTGGTCGCGGCCAGCGGCGAGCCGGGAAAGACGATGCCGCCGACGGTGTGGATCATCGCGATCTTCGACAAGGCCGGGGCGCCATGCCACTGATCGACCGCCAGAGCCAGCGCGCGGCGCACCCGCACGTCATCGAACGGCTTTTTCTTGTGGTTGGGGGTGATCAGGTTGCCGCAGTTCCAGTCGCTCTGCTGCACCGTGATCTGGTCGCCCAGCTCCTTGACCAGCTGGTCGCGGGCGGCGGGCGGCATGCCGCGAAACTCCATCGACGCGCGGTCGGCGCGGATCGCCTCGACCCGGGTCGCCTGCTTCGGCATGTAGATGCCGATGATGTGGTCCAGATAGGGCAGCCCCTTATGGTAGTAATCGGGATTGCGGTCGCCCTTGATCGACTGTCCCGCTTCATAGCTGACGAACTTGAACGGCCCCGAGCCGAGAATGTTCTTCTCGTACCAGCGTGGGTCCTTGTCGATGATCTCTTTCTTGTAGATGTAGGCGAACGGGTCGGCCATGGCCGGCAGGAACGCGGTCGTGGCGAATTTCAGGCGAAAAATCACCGTGGTCGGGTCGGGTATTTCGACCTTGTCGACCATCACGTAATAGGCCTGCCGGGCGCTGGTGACGCCCTTGGGCGGGGCGATGATCTTCATCCAGCTGGCCGCGACGTCGGCCGCGGAAAGGGGTGTTCCGTTGCTGAACTTGACCCCGTCGCGGATCTTGAAGGCATAGGTCTTGCCGTCGTCGGTCGGCGTCGGCATCTCGGTGCACAAATCGCACACGAAATCCGTCGTCGATGACGGGTTCTCCGGGTTGATCCGCATCAGCACGCTGTAAAATGGCGCTACCGAGTGCATCGTCGCGTAGGTGGCCTCGCGGTGCCCGTCGAAGCTCGGCGGCGCGTCGGCTGGGATCAGGTAGGTGAAGGTGCCGCCGCGCTTGGGCGTTTCCGCGGCGATTGCCGGGGCGGTCGCCGCGACGATGGCGATGCCGATTCCCGCTGCCAGCAAGGCTCGTCTCACGCCGGATCTCCCCGTTTTGCGGCTGACCTGGCCGGGTCGGCGCATTTGCTATGCGACCACGCCGCAGGCGACCCAATGGTTCGGGCGCAATTCGCGCAATTCGGGTCGGATTTGGGTGCATTCGCTGACCGCGATCGGGCAGCGCGGGTGAAACACGCATCCCGGGGGCGGGTTGATCGGGCTCGGCACCTCGCCGATCAGCGGCTGGAACTTGCGGCCCGCCTCGACCGTCGGGTCGGGCACCGGCACCGCGGCGAGCAATGCCCTGGTATAGGGGTGGAGCGGGTTGTCGAACAATTCGTCGCAGCTCGCCAATTCGACGACGCGGCCCAGATACATCACCGCGACCCGCTGGCACAGATGCCGCACCACCGACAAATCGTGCGCGATGAACAGATAGGTCAGGTTCAGCTTGTCGCGCAAATCCTCGAGCAGGTTGATGATCTGCGCCTGGATCGACACGTCGAGCGCCGACACCGCCTCGTCGCACACGATGAACTCGGGCTCGAGCGCGAGCGCGCGGGCGATGCCGACGCGCTGGCGCTGCCCGCCCGACATCTCGTGCGGATAGCGGTCGGCGAAATTGGGGTTGAGCCCGCACAGCGACAACAACTCGCGCACCCGCGCGGCGCGCCTTGTGGCGTCGGCCTCGATGCCGTGCACCCGCATCGGCTCGGACAGGATCGAGCCGACCTTCATGCGCGGGTTCAGCGAGCTGTACGGGTCCTGAAAGATCACCTGGATGCGCCGCCGCAACGACATCAACGACTTGCGGTCGAGCGAGGCGATGTCGACGCCGTTATACAGAATTTCGCCGGCGGTCGGCCGCTCCAGCCGCAGGATGCAGCGCCCCATCGTGGTCTTGCCGCAGCCGCTTTCGCCGACGAGGCCCATCGTCTCGCCGTGCTGGATCGTCAGGTCGACGCCGTCCACCGCCTTGACATCGCCGAGATGCCGGCGGGCGATCAGCCCTTCGTTGATCGGGAAGTGCATGCGCAGCCCGCGCACCTCGAGCAGCGGCGAGGCGCCGTTGGTGGCGGCGCTCATGCCGCTCTGCCTTCGCTGGTCCCGAGATCGTTGCGGCGAAAGCAGGCGGAGGCTTGTCCCGGCGCCCCGGCCGGCTCCAGCGGCGGCCGCGACGTCGCGCAGATATCGATCGCGAAGCGGCAGCGCGGGCGGAACGAGCAGCCCGCGCCGAGCCGGGTCAGATCGGGCGGCTGGCCCTCGATCGGGTCGAGCCGGGCCTGGCGCGGCCGGTCGAGCCGGGGCACCGAGCGCAACAGCGCGATCGTATAGGGGTGGTGCGGGTCGTGGTAGATCGCCTCGGCGGTGCCGCTCTCGACGATCCGGCCGGCGTACATCACGTTGACCCGGTCGGCATAGCGCGCGACCACGCCCAGATTGTGGGTGATGATGATCAGCGCGACGCCGAGCTGCTGGGTCAGCCGCTGCATCAATTCCAGGATCTGCGCCTGGATCGTCACGTCGAGCGCGGTGGTCGGCTCGTCGGCGATGATCAGCTTGGGTCCGCAGGCCAGCGCGATCGCGATCATGATGCGCTGGCGCATGCCGCCCGACAATTGATGCGGGTATTGCTTGAGCCGGCGCCCGGCGTCGGCGATGCCCACCAGGCCGAGCAGCTCGTTCGCGCGCCGGTCGCATTCGGCGCGGTCGGCGTGGTGGTGCTGTTCGAGCGTCTCGGTGATCTGCCGGCCGATGGTCAGCACCGGGTTCAGCGAGGTCATCGGTTCCTGAAACACCATCCCGATCTCGCTGCCGCGGATCTCGCGCATCTCTTCTTCGGTCAGCTGCAGCAGGTCGCGGCCGGCGAATATCACCTCGCCGGCGGTGATCTGGCCGGGCGGGTTCGGGATCAGACGCAACAGAGAAAGCGCGCCGACCGATTTGCCGGAACCGCTTTCGCCAACGATCGCGACCGTCTCACCCGGCTCGACTGTATAGGATATACCATCGACGGCACGCACGACACCGGCACCGGTACGGAACTCGGTGTTCAAATTTCTGACTTCAAGGAGCGGCAACGCCCGTGTTCCTCCCGCTTGATTGCATTAGGACGAATTTTCTTTATGCAGCGGCGTTCGTATCCTTGGGCGCCAGCGGAGTCAACGACCGCGCGCCGCGCCGGTCGCTTGCGCTCGATGATGTGATCGGCGTCTAGCCCGCGCCGGGATAGACGTGGTCGCCGTAGACGCGGCGGATGTCGGCGAGCAGGGTTCCCGCCGGCGGGGCATAGGTCAGCCGCTTGCTGGTGAAATGCCCGGTCAACGCCTTGAGGCTGGTGGCCAATTCGCCGACCTTGGCGAGCGCGAGGAGGCCGTTGACCACCGGCGCGCCGTCGACCTCGTGCACCCCGGACTCGGCCAGCAGGGTCGTCACGATCCCGCCGGCCGGGATGACCGCCTCGGCGCCCTTGGCCAGGCCCTGCCGCGCCGCCGCGCGGAACTGCTCGAACACCCCCTCGCGCACCGCGGCGTCGTCGAAGGCACGGTCGAACACGGCGGCGCGCTCGACATTCATCTGGTCGATCGACACCAACCGGCCCGCGAGCCCGTACCCGGCGATGTTCTCGCTGACCCGGCGGGCGAATTTCGGGTTGACGTTGACCACCGAGAAATTCGGCGCCATCAGCGAGGCGACGAACACCGACGCCTCGCACAGCCCGAGCACCGGGATGTTGAGCAATTCCCGCAGCGCGTGCAGACCCGGCTCGAAGATGTTGCCGATCAGAAACGCGTCGTACCCCTCGCGCTCGGCGCGCAAGCCGTTGTCGAGGATTTCGCCGGTGTCGAGGTGTTCGAGATAGCGGTACTGGTCGGCGATCGCCTTGCCCGGGCTCAGCCCGAAGACGTCGATCGTGGTGCCGGGCGCGACCGCGCCGGCGAGGATCGCCGCCAGTTTCTGCGCGTACGGGCCGCTCTCCGAGCGGCGCGTGACCCCAAGGCTCTGATAGAACAGGCGCACTCCCGACTCCCTACACGCCAAAGGTAAAGCGGCTGCCGGTGTTCGACAGCACCAGTTGCTCGGGCATTTCGCGCGCGACCGCGGCGACAAAGGCGCGTCCGGTGCAATGCATCGGCACGACGATGTCCGGCTGCAGCGCCTTCAACTCGGCGACGGTGTGGTCGACGTAATCGCCCGGCGCCGCGCCGAGATGAAATCCGCCGATCACCGCGTGCAGTTTCTCGACGCCGGAGACCGCCTGCGCGGTGCGGACCGTGTTGATCAATCCCGAATGGCCGCACGACGAGATCACCACCAGCCCTCGGCCCTGCACGACATAACAGGTCGCGTGCTCGTCGGGATGCTTGTCGGGCACCAGGCGCCCGCGCCGCTCCTCATCGGTGAAATGGTCCGCGACGGTCGGCTCGACCATCGTGTTGGGCAATACCCGCTCGAACGATTGCCGCGCGATCGCTCCGCTGGTGAACGGGCCGGCGAGGACATGGGCGTGGTCGCAGCACACGGTCTCGACCCGGGCCTCCACCAGCGCGGCGCCGTCGAGCGCGCCCACCGACACCGGCTCGCCGCCGCGCGCCCCCGACCATTTCTGGCGGTAGGTCAGCCCTCCGCCGGTATAGAGTTTCACATCCGCGCGCATGCGGTCGCGGTAGTGCCCGACAAAGCCGACGAGGCCGCCGTAATGGTCGCGATGCGAGTGGCTCAGGATCAGCCCGTCGAGCTTCTCCGGCTCGATGCCGAGCAGGTCGAAATTCCGATTGAGGATTTCCGGCGTGAAGCCGAAATCGAGCAGGTACTGATGCTTATCCCCCGCTTTCTCCGATTCGAGATGAAGCGACAGCCCCCATTCGCCCGCCAGGGTCTCGGTCTCGCGTCCGGGTAGGCGGGTGACGTGCTCGATCGTCGCCAGCGGATGGGTCGCCTTGGGCATGAACAGGTCGAAAAACGAATCGACGACCAGCCGCACCGACAAGCGGTCGACCAGCGGCGCGGCGAACGGTTCGGCGGTGGTAAGCGCCATCGATTCCTCCTGAATGGTGTCCATCTGAATGGTGTCTGTCCCGGCAGGCGAAGCGATCTCGACCGCCAGGCTCGGTCCGCCGCGAGATTGCGTCGCTTCGCCCGCGATGACAATACCGGCCCGTGCCCAGTTCGATCGATGACCGGCTTCGTGAAGCCGACCCTCGTGATGGCGCCGACGAATGGTCGGGTCTGCCCCGAAGGCGCCATTCGAGGCAGGCGCAGCGCACGTCCGCATGACCGGAAAATCATGGTCTGGAAAATCCGGGCTCTGTGTGCCAGGGTGAGGCTGGAATAGCCGGAGGTGTGCCATGAGCCCGCTCGACGTCGCCGACAACAAGGTCGCGGACACTCCGAGAGCTTCGTCGGCCTACGTGCCGCCGCTCCAGCGCACGGAAGGGCAGCCGCCGCCCGTCGCGGCGCACGGCGGCCTGTCCTACATGTCGTTCGACCGGGACGGCGATGCGGGAACCGCTGCGGCGATCGAGGACGCGCTCGCGGAGATCGCCGAGGGCGAGAGCCAGCGCGTCACCGACATGATCGCCAAGGCGCCACCGGGCCCGATCAAGACCAAATGGGGCCTCGGGTTCCGCGACTACGACGAGTGCGTGCAGTACATCCGCCAGTCGAACAGCCTCAAGGCCCCGGCAGGCGGCGTGGCGCTGCCGCTGCCCTATACGATCTATGAGCGCCCGACCTACTCGGTCGTCCCGTCCAACGCGATCTGGCGGGACCCGGAGCGCGCCGACATCGCGGCGATCCTGCGCACGAACGAGCGGGGCAACCGGCGGCGCGACCTCTATTTCCCGCAGGTGCTGCGCGACGCGCGGCGCATCGGCGAGTACTACCCCGGCCTTTCGCCCAACAGCCCCGAATGCATGGACCGGCTCGGCCTGTCGCTGGCGCACCTCGAGTCCAAGTGCTCGAACATCTACGATGCGGCGGAGGTGGAGCGCGTGTTCTACCCCGAGATTGAAAAGCTCCTCCTCGAGTTCTTCCCGGACGCGACCGATGCGCTGGTCTACAACCACGACGTCTTCGACAAGGACTACACGGGCGACCGCACCGAAGACCAGGACAGCAACAACCCGGGCGTAAACGCCAATTACGCCAACCTTGTGCACAACGACCTGAACGACAACAGCGGCCGCGTGCGCTGCCGCGAGCTGCTCACCCGGAACCTGCGGAACTTCGGGCGCACGCAGCACTACACCGAGGAAGAGGCCGACGAGAAGATGTCGCGCCGGTTCATGTCGATCAACCTCGCCAAGCCGATAGAGACCGTCGAGCAGTTCCCCTTTGTGCTCTGCGCCTGGCCCTCCTTCGCCGACCAGCCGTACATCAACAACTACCGGATCTACGACGACCGCGTCGGCGAAACCACCCGCTTCACCTACCGTCCAGACCACGAGTGGTACTGGTTCCCCCAGCAGAAGCCCACCGAGGTCTCAATGCTCAAATGCTACGACTCGGTGACCGACGCCTCCGTCTCGCGCTGGTCTTTCCATACTGCCTGTACCGACCCGACCGCGCCCGCCGGCGCCCGATGCCGCAAGAACGTCGTGGTACGGTCCTTTGTCTTTTTCTAAGAAGGCCTTTGTCTTTTTCTAAGAAGGAAGGAACAGGCGGCGGGCAGAGGAAGACGACATTGGTGTCGTGATATTCGACGATCGGATGACCGCTTAGGGTCCAAGCCGCCGGCGGTAGGGCTCCGTGAACTTCCGCTCCTGGGATTACTTGAACCGGCTGCTCATGGCCAGCAGGGTCGTGGGCAGCCGAGCTAGCAATGTTTGTCCGAGGACTGCGATCGGCGCTACCTCGCCGTCGGCGCGCGTATCGCCGAAGGGCGGCTCGTCCCCCGAAGCGGAGATTTAGCCCCCGAAGCGGAGATTTAGGCGAAGGCCGTACCCTATGCCGAGGCATTGCCATCGCGCGGGGGGAACGTCGGTCCGTGGCCTTGAATCGGCGTCGGGGGCGATCGATATTGCCATGACAGCAGCGATGACTTTGGGTACATGGTGATATCGCGCATTCTCGGTTATGTCGGCTTCCGTCCCTGTTCGGCATGGCCGATTTCCCTGCTATCGGTCGGGGAAATTACCCGCGGCGCCGCCCGAGCCGCGGCTTCGCGAGCCGCGGGCCATGCGCAAATCGCGATTTATCCCTGTTGCCAGGGAATTCCGGCTCGCCACGGGAATTGACAGTCCTGGCGGCATCGGCCGATCCTTTCGGCGCGATCTCCCGGGAGGCACGGCATGGCCATCGCGGTAAGGCAAATTCACCCGCATCTCGGCGCCGAGGTGAGCGGCATCGACCTCGCCCGCCCGGTCGACGCGGCGACGGTAACGGCGTTGTGGCGGGCGATCGACCGGCACGCGGTGTTGGTGTTCCACCAGCAGGACATCACCGATGCGCAGTTGCGCGATTTCGCCGAGCTTTTCGGCGAGTTGGAGATCGGCCGCTCGGCGGCGCGCGGCGGTCCCCGGCGGCTCGCCATCCCGCAGATCGGCGACATCTCCAACCTCGACGAACAGAGCCGCATCCGCGCCCGCGACGACCGCCGCCGGCTCGACAGCCTCGGCAACCGGCTGTGGCACACCGACGCCTCGTACATGCCCGTGCCGGTGGTGCTGGGCATGCTGTTCGCGGTCGCGGTGCCGCCGGCGAGCCCGTTCGGCAACGGCGAGACCGAGTTCGCCGACATGCGCGCCGCCTACGACGCGTTGTCCGACGCGCAAAAGGCGGTGGTCGACGATCTGATCGTCGAGCACGACGTGTTCTGGTCGCGCGGCCAGATTGGCTTTACCGAGTTCCCGCGAGGCGAGCGCGAGCAATATCCGCCGTCCCGCCAGCGCCTGGTGCGCCGCCACCCCGGCTCGGGCCGCAAGACCCTCTATCTGTCGGCGCATGCCTCGCACATCGCCGGGTGGCCGGTGCCGGAGGGGCGGCTGTTGCTGCGCGACCTCGACGACCACGCCACCCAGCGCGGGTTTGTCTACAGCCACAATTGGGCGGTCGGCGACCTCGTCATCTGGGACAATCGCTGCACCATGCATCGCGGCCGCCCGCACGACGACACCCACCCGCGCGACCTGCGCCGGGCGACCACCTTGGATGTCGGCTCGACCCTCGACGAGGCCGCTTAACGCGCCCGCGCGGTCTCCGCCGATGCCAGCCTCTCCTGCCGGCGGCCGAGCCAGAAGGCGTTGACCAGCCACAGCGCGGCGAACGGGATCGCCGCCATTGCCAACTCGCCGGCGCCAAGGCCGAACGAGCGCAATAACGCGACCGACCACGCCCCGACCTGGTCGCCGAGGCGGTAGACGAAGGTGTCGATAAAGCTCTTGGCCTTGTAGCGGTCCTCGCGCGGCATGACCGTGTACAATATCTCGCGGGTCGGCCGGGCGATCGCGTAGTCGCCGGCGCGGCGCAACACCTGAAACACCGCGATTGTGCCGAGGCTTGGGACCACCGCCAGCCCGCCAAACCCGAGGATCGTGAACGCCGGCAACAGGGTCAGGGTCAGCGCGACGCCGATCCACACGATCAGCCGCCCGGTCACGAACAACTGCACGAACAGCGTGATCGAATTGACGATCAGGTCGATCGTCGCGAAGAACTGGGTCTGCGCGCCGCGGTCGCTAAAGCTGGTAGCGACGATCCCGGCCTGCAGGAAATACAGAAACGTCGAGGTGATCGCGAACAACAGCAGAAAGCCGCTGACGTTCAGCAGATAGAGCGAGCTGAACGCCCGGGTGATGCCGGCGAGAACGCCGCCGCCGATCGGCCGCTCCTCGCCCGCGGCATCGGTATCGCCGGCCGGCCGGCGGTGCAGGCTCGGCGACAGACGCGACAATCGCCCGACGCTGAACACCGCGAGTTCGAGCAGTACCGCCGCGCCCAGCAACAATGCCATCGGCGGCACGTGCCGCGCCAGGGTCACCGTCACTGCCGAGCCGGTGATCGCGCCGAGCGTCGCGCCGGCGGCGATAAAGCCGAACAGCCGCTTGCCCTGCTCGGGGCTGAACAGATCGACGTTGAGCTGCCAGAAGATCGAGACGACGAACAGATTATAGACCGACACCCAGATAAAAAAGACCCGGCCGAGCCGCACCGTCTGCTCGGGGCTGGCGAGGTGTAACGCCGCCGCGAACAGGATGATGTTGGCGGCGAAAAAACGGTAGGCGAGGGGGATGAACCGGCCGCGCGGCAGGGTCTTGACCAGATACGCGAACGGCAGGTTCAGGATCAGCATGCCGGCCAGGGTGCCGGTGAACAAGTATTGCAGATTGTTGACCCCGCCGGCGACGCCCATCTGGTCGCGGATCGGCCGCATGATGTAGTACGACGACAACACCGCGAAGATGTAGAGCCAGCACCAGAACAGCACCCGCGCCTCTTCCGGCCGCACCGCGATGACCCGGCGCAACAGCCGGTAGGCGAGCCCGGTGTCGCCCACTGGTGGAAGAGAAGCGGTCAAGAGCGGCCCGGCATTCGCTTGCCGCGCCCCTATTTCAGGGTCGAGGCGATCTGCTTGATCTCGGCGGGGGAATGCTCGCCGGCCAGCGGCGTCCCGGGGACCAGGTACTTGCCCATCGCCAGTCCGCCGACCAATACCGGCTCGAACCCGATCTCCTTGATCAGGCTGCTCGCCAGCGCGATCGCGGCCTGGTCGTCGCCGGCGATCGGCACGCCGACTTTCTTGTCGCCCTCGCGCTGCGCCAATTCCGCCAGTTTGCCCGAACCGATCGCGTTGAAGCCGCGCACGATATGGGCGCCCGGCAGCATCTTGGCGGTGGCGAGGCCGGCGCCGCCCTGCTGGTTGATCTGCTTAACGAAGTCTTCGCCGTCGCGCCGCGGGATCGGGTTGCTGACATCGAGCACCAGTTTCTTGGTCGCCAGTGCCTTGCCGTGCTGCGCGGCGATCGACTCGATCGCGGTATAGGGCACCACGAGCAATACGACATCGGCAAAGGCCACCGCCTCCGCGACCGTGCCCGCCTGCGCCAGCGGGCCGAGCCCGGCGACCATCTCCTTCAACTGATCGGGGTGGCGCGATGAGAACATCAATTTGTGGCCGGCCTTGACGAACAGGCTGCCGAGCGCACTGCCTTCGCGACCCGACCCGATCGTCGCCATGTTGAGCTTGACGCCTTGCGCCAGCGCCGGAAACCAGCCGCCCGCCGCCGCGGCGAACGCCGCCGCCGAGCCGGCGAGCCGCAGCACGTCGCGCCGGCGAAGCTCGATCGATCTGCTTGCTGCCATCACCGTCTCCCGCGCCAAGTTCACCCCGATTATGAGTCACGCTGATTATAGGGCGGGGCGCTCCGGTCGGTCGTTCACGATTGCGGCAGCGGCTTGGCCGCCACCCGCACATGCTCGGGGCGCACCCCGATGCCGATGATCCGCGCCGGGATACGCCGCAGAAACGGCCAGCAGTTGAACAATTTCAGCGGCCAGGGCGGCGTGAACGGCTTGTCGTTGCCGAGAAAGCGGTCGATGACCCGCTCCTGCATCACCACCTGCAGCTTTTGCGTTGCCCGGGTCGGCCACATCCGGCGCTTCTGCACCGCCTCGAGATCGGCCGTCGTCAGCCTTCCCGTGGCGAGTGGGCCGGCCAGGATATTGCCGGCGGCGACAGCGTCCTGGATCGCCAGGTTGATGCCGACCCCGCCCATCGGCGACATCGCGTGGGCGCAATCGCCGATGCACAGCAGCCCGGGCCGCGACCACTTCTCCATGCGGTCGACCGCCACCGTCAGCAGTTTGATGTCGTCCCAGTTCGTCAACTCGTCGACCCGATCGCGAAAGAACGGGGCGATGCGCAGCAGATCCTCGCGAAACGCCGGCAATCCGCGCGCCTTGACCCCCGCGAATCCGTCTTTGCGGATGATATAGGCGCATTGCCAGTAGTCTCCACGGTCGAGCGTCACCAGCATGCGGCCGTAATTGATCCGGCCGAGCGTATCGGGTGGGTCGTCCGGTCCCTTCGATATGCGCATCCACAACACGTCGATCGGCGCGCCCAGTTCGTGCACCGTGAGCCCGGCCCGCTCGCGCACGGTCGAATGCCGGCCGTCCGCTCCGATCGTCAGCTCGGCGCGAATCTCGAGCGGGCCGTCGGGCGTGGTCGCGCGTACGCCGGCGATCCGGCCGTCCTCCTCGATCAGGTCAAGGACTTCGGCCTCCATGCGCAAATGAAAATTCGGGTATCGCCGACCCGCCTCGGTAAGAAAGTTCAGGAAATGCCACTGCGGCATCAGCGCGATAAAATGGCATACCGTTGGCGCGTGGCTGAAATCGGCCAGGGTGACGTGGGTGTCACCGATCATGCCCCCCAGCTGGGCGAGCTTCTGATGCGGCCGGGCCAGCAACTCCCGCAACAGCCCCAGCTCGTGCATCACCTGCAGGGTCGACGGGTGGATCGTGTCGCCGCGGAAATCGCGCAGGAAATCCGCGTGCTTTTCTAGCACCAGCGTTTCGACCCCGGCGCGGGCCAACAACAGGCCCAGCATGATCCCGGCTGGGCCGCCGCCGGCGATGCAGCAGGTCACGCTTTGGTCTCTGGCGTTTTGACTCTGCATCTTGGACACTCCTTTGCCACAAACCGGTGCGAGGATCGGGGGATCCTGGAACTGACCGCACGCGTATACTAAGTACAGGGGGCCAGATTGACCACGAAGGAGGCTATCATGATCGTACTCAACCCGATGCGCTGGCTCCGACGCGGGGCGATGGCGGCGGCGATCGTCGCCGGCGGCGCGCTGACCCTGGGCGCCATGTCGACACCGGCGAAGGCGCAGTATTATTCCCCGTATTACGGTTACTATCCGTATTACTCGACCTACTACGCCCCGCCCGCCTACCCGTATTACGCCTATCCGGCTTACGGCTATCCGTATTACGGCGGGTATCCCTACGCGTATTCCCCGGTCGGCGTGAATTTCGGCTTCACCTTCGGCGGCGGTGGCCGCGGCGGCCATCACCATCGCTGATCCCGCCCCGCGCGCTCGCGCGCGGGGTATCGCGGACTAGCGGCAGCCTCATGTCCCGGCTGATCGGCATCGGCCGATCGGCCGGAGCGGTGGCTTTGATTAGGAGAGGCGGAACCGATTCCGCGCCGGCGGAAACTCGATTAGAATACCGCCGATGCTCGATCCCACCGCTCTCGCCGCCCATATCGCCCGGCATCCGGATTGCGTCCTCGACGACGCGACGATCCCCGAATTGCCGCGTCACTACCGCGGCAAGGTGCGCGATAATTACGATCTCGCCGACGGGCGCCGCATCATCGTCGCCACCGACCGGCTGAGCGCGTTCGACCTGAGCATCGCCGCGATCCCATTCAAGGGCCAGGTACTGACGCAGACTGCCCGGTTCTGGTTCGACCAGACGGCGGATATCTGCCCCAACCACGTTATCGACTATCCCGACCCCAACGTATTGGTGTGCCGGCGGCTCGACATATTGCCGGTGGAGATCGTCGTACGCGACTATCTCGCCGGCACCACCGCGACCTCGATCTGGTCGATGTACAAGACAGGGCAGCGGCTGATCTACGGCATCCCGTTCCCGGACGGGCTGCGCGAGAACCAGAAGCTACCCCAACCGATCGTCACCCCGACCACCAAGGCGATGGACGGCGAGCACGATGCGCCGCTGACCGAGGCGGGAGTCGTCGATAGCGGTCTACTCGGTGCCGAGGATTGGCGCCTTGTGTCGCGGACCGCGCTCGCCCTGTTCGCGCGCGGTCGCGAGCTTGCCGCCAAGCGTGGGCTGATCCTGGTCGACACCAAATACGAGTTCGGCCGCGACCGCGACGGCCGAATCCTGCTCGCCGACGAAATCCACACGCCCGACAGCAGCCGATACTGGTTCAGCGCCACTTACGAGGAGCGGCTGGCCGCGGGAAGGCCGCCCGACAGCTTCGACAAGGACGTATTGCGGCGCTGGGTGGCGGCGCGTTGCGACCCCTATCGCGAGCCGATCCCGCCGATCCCGCCCGAGATGATCGCCGAAACCGCCCGCGTTTATATTGGGGCGTTCGAGACCATCACCGGGATGGCATTCACGATCCCCGACCCCTACCCGCCGCCGCTCGCCCGCATCCGCGCCAGCCTCGCCCCGTATTTTTGAGTCTTTGACGGCGGGCCTAGCTCGCGCGGCCGATCTCCGCCGCGGTCGCGCGCGCCCGCTGAGCGGCGTCGCGAGCCATGTCGGCGCACAGCCCGGTATAGGCGGTCGGGTCGAGCAGGGCGGTGATCGCCGCCCTGTCGAGATGCGCGGTCACCCGCGGGTCCGCCGCCAATAGTTCGGCGAACGACTTGCCTTCGACCGCCGCGGCCATCGCCGAATCGTAGACGACGTCGTGCGCGTGCTGGCGGCCGATCGCGGCGCCGAGATCGAGCATCACCGCCTCGGCCATGATCAGCCCGCCGCCGAGATCGAGATTGGCGCGCATCCGCGCCGGGTCGAGCTTGAGCCCTTTCAGGATTTCGCCGACCCGGCTCAGCATGTCGCCGGTGGCGATGCAGGCGCGCGACTCCGCCGAATCCATCATCAGGCTGGTGGTGCGGTCGGCCTCGTGCTCGGTCTGCATCGCCTCCAACGCCAACGGCACGATCGAGCGAATCTCGGCGGCGGCGGCGATGATGTCCTGGCACAGCTTGGGATTGCGCTTTTGCGGCATCGTCGAACTGCCGACCGTACCCGGCGGCACCGGCTCCTCGACCTCGCCGAACTCGGTCTTCATCAGGGTGTAGATCTCGCGCCCGATCCGGCCGCAGCTCGCCGCCAGCATGCCGAGCAGGCAGATGTTCTCGGCCAGATGATCGAGGATCACCCGCGAGGGCACGCGCATCGAGCCGAACCCGAGGCGCTTGGCGATGCCTTGCTGCACCGGCGGCCCGTTCTTGCCCAGCGAGGCGTAGGTGCCGGCCCCGCCGCCGAGCATTGCGATAAAGAGGCGCGGGGCCGCCTGGCGCAGCCGCTCGACATGGCGGATCAACTCGTCGATCCACACCGCCACCTTGTAGCCGAAGGTCGCCGGCACCGCGTGCTGGCCGTGGGTGCGGCCCGCGATCGGCATCTCGGCACCGCGCTCGGCGAGGTCGGCGGCGGCCTCGAGCGCCTCGCCGATCTGCTTGAGGAAGATGCCGTGCGCCTGGCGCAGCACCAAGAGGTCGCCGGTCTGGGTGATGTTCTGCGTCGTCGCGCCCCAATGCACCCAGCCGCCATGCGGCTCGCCGGTGACGCGGGAGAGTTCCCACACCAGCGGCACGATCGTGTGGCCGGTGCGCGCGAACCCCTCGTCGAGCCGCGCGCGGTCGAGCAGTTCGTAATGCGCGGCGCGGGCGACCGCGGCGGCCGCCGCCTCGGGGATGATGCCGAGCTCAGCCTGTGCCGCGGCCAGCGCCGCCTCGACATCGAGCCAGGCCTGCCAGCGGTTTTCCAGGCGATATAGGGCGCGGATGCCGGGGTCCGACACGCGGGCGGCGGTCGGGAGTTCATCGCTCATCGCTTGGTCTCCTTGTGGGTCAGCCCGCGTCGAATGCGGTGGCAAAGCCGTCGATGATCTCGCCGATCGGGCGGCGGAGGATTGTCTCGTTCGTATGCAACGTGAATTCGGCGCCCTCGACCGATTGTCGTCGCGGCGCCCTGATCTCGATGCCGTGGGTGCTGAGCTGGTCGGGCAATGCCGCCGCAGCCCGACCGGTAACGCGGATCACCGTGACGTTGGTGGCGCTGGCGGGGCGGTCGACGACGATGCGGGGATGACCGCGCAAGGCGTCGATCAGGGTATCGGCCGCCCGCGCCGCGGCGGCGAAGCGATCGGCGAACCCATCGAGATAATGCAACGCCACCGCCGCGAACGGCCAGGCATGCGGCAAGCCGCCGCCGAACATGCGGCGCTGGTGGTACAGCCCGTCGAGCAAGGCGCGCGGCCCGGCCAGGATCGCCCCCGACGCCGCGTTCAGGTATTTCCACAGCGACACGTAGACCGTGTCGAACAGCGCGGCGTATTGGGCCGGGGCGATGCCGGTATAGGCCGCTTCGAGCAAGAGACGGGCGCCGTCGAGATGCAGCCCGATGCCGCGCTCGCGGGCGTAGGCGGCGATCGCGCGCATCTCGGCGAGATCGAACGCCTCGCCCGACACCCGGCGCACCGGCGACTCGATCGAGATCGCGCCGACCGGGATCGCGACGCGGGCCTCTTGCGGGCCGGCGATTTCGGCGGCGGCCTCGGCCAGGGTGAAACTCGCTCGGCCCGGCGCCAGCGGGACCAGGTTGAGGCCGCTCAACAGTTGCGCGCAGTCGCCCTCGTCGTTGTAGAGGTGGCTTTCGCGCTGGACCAGGACGCGCCTGCCGGTGCGCGCCAACAGCCGCAGCGCCAGGTGGTTGGCGAGCGTCCCCGTGGGCAGGAACACCGCCGCCTCCTTGCCGAGCAGGTCGGCCATGCGGGCTTCAAGCTCGCTGACCACGCCGCCGCGCGAATACTCGTCGACCGCGATGCCGCGGGTCGCGGAGATATCGGCGAGCAGGGCGGCATAATCGGTCGGTGACAGAGAAAGCCCATCCGAGCGGAATTGGACGATTTGTCCCATTTTCCTCCCCTTCGCCGCCGTTGCGTCAATCTTAGCAGCTCACGGCCGCGAGACTAGCAGACCCGCCGCTGCTGGCGATTGCCGAGCGGCCTGCCGGCTCTGCATGATGCCGGGGAGGCGCGGGTCAACAGGAGCGGGTGCGGAGATGCGCGAGGAAGCCAACCCCGAGGAGACCAATCCAGACAGCGACGCGATCACTGCCTTGCGCCTGATCGGGCCGGACCCGCAGAACTGGGTGCCCGATCGGCCCGGCCCGGACGGTACGGCGATCGACCACAACGTCGCGATCGTCGGCGGCGGGCAGAGCGGGTGCGGGTTTGCCTTCGCCTTGCGCCGGGCCGGGATCGGCAAGGTGACCGTGATCGACCAGGCCGACGGCGAGGACGCGGCCGGGGTGTGGCTCAACGCGGCGCGGATGACCGTGTTGCGCACGGCGAAAACTCTGCCCGGGCCGGAAATCGGCATCGCCTCGCTCGGCTTCCAGGCTTGGTACGAGGCGCGGAACGGCTGCGCGGCTTACGCCGCGATGGTGCGCATCCCGCGCCTCGCCTGGGCCGAGTACCTGGCCTGGTACCGCCATTTCCTGAACATCGCGATCCGCTATCGCACCCGCCTCGTCTGGATCGAGCCGGCGGATGGGTGTTTCCGCCTGCATCTTGAGGTGGCGGGCAAGGCCACGGTCGAAACCGCGCGCAAGATCATTCTCGCCAACGGCGTCGCCGGGAATGGCGGGGCCTATGTCCCGCCGGTATTGACCGAGGCTTTGCCGCCCAATCTCTATGCCCATACAGCCGATGCGATCGATTTCGCCGGGTTGCGCGGCAAGGCGGTGGCGGTGATCGGCGGCGCGGCCTCGGCCTTCGACGCGGCCGGGGTGGCATTGGAGGCAGGGGCAGGGTCGGTGCACCTGTTCGCCCGCCGCGAGGTGCTGGCGGCGACCCCGATCGGCCGGGTGCGCGGCTATGCCGGCGCCTACGACAATTATCCCCATCTGCCCGATGCGACGCGCTGGCACCAGGCGATCCGCTCCCGCCGCGCCGGCTCGACCCCGCCCGCCGACGCGATCGACCGGGTGGTGAAGCATGCGAATTTCCACCTGCACCTCGCCGCGCCGTGGGAGGCGGCGAGGGAGGAGGCGGGCGGCATCGTCGCCAGCGCAGGGGGCGGGGAGTTCCGCTTCGACTTCGCGATCGCCGGCACCGGCTATTTCGTCGATCCCGGCGCGCGCCCGGAGCTCGCCGATATCGCCTCGGACATCCTGTTGTGGCGCGATCGGTTCGCGCCGCCGCCCGGGGAGGAGGACCCCTATCTCGGCGCCCACCCCTATCTCGGCATCGGCCACGAATACCTCGAGAAGATGCCGGGCGCGGCGCCCTATCTGAAGGACATCCACGTGCAGAACCCGGCGGGGTTCGTCAGCCACGGGTTTCCGGTCGGCGACGTGCCGAGCATGAAGCGCGGGCTTAGCGCGGTGGTGGCGGCGATCAGCCGCGACCTGTTCCTGGCCGATCTCGACGCGCACGAGCGGCGCATCACCGCCGCGGTCGTGCCCGAGTTCGGCGAGGAACTCTACGCCGCCTCGCTGTGGCGCCCCGCAGCGATATAGACGCGGGGCAGGGGCGCCGGAGGGATGCCATTCGCGCTGAACCGGTCAGATCAGCCCGCGCAGCCGGGCGTGGTACATCGCGGCGATCGTGAACGCGTCGGTGACTTCGCCGTCGCGGATCATGCGTTCGAGCTCGGCCGGGCGGACCAGCACGATTTCGGCGATGCCTTCGCCGAGCGCCGGGGTGCCGATCGCCTCCAGCTCGGCCAGAACCAGCACGACCGAGTGGCGCATCAACGCCGACGCGCCGTGCAACAGCCCGAGCCGGTCGAGGGTGCGGATGGTGCCGCCGATCTCCTCGGAGATTTCGACCCGGGCCATCTCGGCGGCGTCCTCGTCGCCGTCCACCGCGCCGCGCGGAATTTCGAGAAACCAGCGCCGGCTCGGATGCCGGAAATGGCGGATCAACACGAATTCGCCGCGAAAGCGGGGGAGGATGGCGACGCCGGTGGGCTCGTCGTGGCGGGCGACGACGCGGTGGTAGAGGCCGGGTTGGCCGTCGGGGAAGATCACCGCGTCGCGCATCACGATGATGTACGGGTCCTCGTAGAATATGCCGGCGCGGGCCCATTCGCGCGGCAGCCCCTGGGCGGCGAAACGGTCTTCCATCACCGCCTCGATCCGCGCGATCTCGTCCGGGTCCGAGATGACGCGGATGCCGCCTTCGGGGTTGTCGGCCAGTGCCGGCCGCGCCGCGAGCAGGGCACGGTAGCGATCGAGCGGCGTCACTAGCGGCGCGGCCCGCAGGCCAGGGCCAGCCGGTAATGCGCCATCGGCCCGAACCCGCTATGCACGACCTCATCGTTCATCCCGAACATGAAGACGTTGTCGAAATGCGCCGCCATCAGCGCACGCAATTCCGGTTCGGTCTTGCAGTTGACGTGCCCTGCCTTGCTCGGCGGTGAGGCGTATTGCTGCGATTCGAGCGACGGCATGCCGATGATCACCGCGCCGTGCGGCTCCAACGCCGCGACGATGCGGCGCATCACGGTGTCCTCCTCGCTCGGCGGGATGTGTTCGAGCATGTCGAGCGAATAGATGCCGTCGTGGCGGCCGGGAAGCTCGTCCTTGAGGATGTCGACGACGATTGCGTCGAACACCCAGCGGTCCTTCATCCGCGCCTTGGCGTCGGCGATATAGAGCGGATCGAAATCGGTCACGGTCAGCTTTTGCACGCTCTGTCGCACGATCGGCGCGCAGAACGCGTCGCCGCAGCCGACTTCGAGCACGCTGGCGCGTCCGGCGAACATCTTGGCGACGAATTTATAGCGCGCCATCGAGAATACGAGGCGGCGCGGGTCGTCGTGCCACTCCCAGTTCTTCAGCGGCCCGAACCGCGTCTCGCCGATGCGGCGGCTGACATCGAGCCCATGCTGGTTGACCGGATCCTGAGTCTTCATCTTCGCCGTCTCGCGGGGTGAGCGGCACCATAGCCGGCCCCTGCCCGGCCCGGCAAGGCGGCGGTATCCCACGGCCCATGCGGCGGTTCGATCGAGCCAATCCCGGTCTGGACGTTGCTTGATGGCCGTGGTTTGGCTAGCATCCCCGCTCTATGCCACGCCGGTCCCTTCGCATTGTGCGTTGCAATAAATTATCACCGGTTGAATTTCAGACTTGCATCAATCCAACAGGATTTTCGGCATGGCGAATGCGTGCGATGCGAAAAATTGATGCCGCGCGCGCGATTGGGCCGCGGCGGACGGGCCCGGTATCGTTGGGGGTGATCTTGGTTGGCATTGTGTGATGGCGGCTCGCGAGAGCGCGATCGATCTCGTGACCGGCGGGGCGGGGTTCATCGGCAGCCATGTCGTCGAGCTGCTGGTGCGCGGCGGCCGGCGCGTAAGGGTGGTCGACAATCTGTCGACCGGGCGGCGGGAGAATCTGCCGCCCGCGATTCAGGGCAACGCGGTCGAGTTCGTCGAGGGCGACATCGCCGACCCGCGAGTCTGCGAAACGGTAGTGGCCGGCTGCGAGCGGGTGTTCCACCTGGCCGCGCTCGCCGACATCGTGCCGTCGATCCAGCGCCCGCAAGCCTATTTCCGCGCCAATGTCGACGGCACCTTCGCGATCTGCGAAGCGGCCCGCGACGCCGGAATCAGCCGGCTGGTCTATGCCGCCTCGTCGACCTGCTATGGCATCCCCGACCATTACCCGACCCCGGAAACCGCCGAATTGCGGCCGCAATTCCCCTATGCCCTGACCAAGTCGCTCGGCGAGCAGATCGTCATGCATTGGGCCCAGGTCTATGGTCTCCACGCGGTGGCGTTGCGGTTCTTCAACGTCTACGGCCCGCGCGCCCGCACCACCGGCTCGTACGGCGCGGTGTTCGGCGTCTTTCTGGCCCAGCTTTTGGCCGGCGAGCCGCTGACGGTGGTGGGCGACGGCAACCAGACGCGCGATTTCACCTTTGTCACCGATGTCGCGCGCGCGTTCCTGGCGGCGGCGGAAAAGGCGCCGCGCGGCGCGGTCTACAACGTCGGGACCGGGCGCGATGTCAGCGTGAACCGGTTGGTTGAACTTCTCGGCGCGAATCGCGTTGTTCATTTGCCGAAAAGGCCGGGGGAACCTGACTGCACGCTCGCGGACATATCGCGCATTCGACGCGAACTTGGCTGGGAAGCGGAGGTCCCAATCGAAAAGGGCGTTGCCATCATGCTCGAAAACATCGATCACTGGCGCGACGCGCCGGTGTGGACGGCGGGGCGAATCCAAGAGGCGACACGTGACTGGTTCCGTTATCTCGGCCAAGACGCCGCGGGGGGATCGAGCGGTGAATAAGCCCGAGCTCGCGGTCGACAACCTCGGCCTAGGCAATGGTGCAACCGGGAGCAATGGCGCGGACACGATCGTCGCGATACCGGCCGGCCAGCGCATCGGGATCGAGCGCAAGATCCTGCCATTGCCGCGGCTCGGCGCGATCGCCCAGGAACTGCGCAATGCCGGGCGCACCGTGGTGCTCGCGCACGGCACGTTCGACCTCCTGCATATCGGTCATGTGCGCCATCTCCAGGCCGCGCGCGGCCACGGCGACGTGTTGATCGTCACGATCACCGGCGACGCCTTTATCAACAAGGGGCCGGGACGGCCGGTGTTTCCCGAGGGGCTACGCTCGGAGATGCTGGCCTCGCTTGAGATCGTCGACTATGTCGGCATCGTCGGCGGCCCCGACGCGTTGCCGGCGATTCGCGCGATCCGCCCGAACGTCTACATTAAGGGCCAGGATTACCGGAACCCGGAAGGCGATATCACCGGGCGCATCGTCGTCGAGCGCGAGGCCGCCGAGGAATTCGGCGGCCGCCTCGTCCACACCGAGGAGATCACCTACAGCTCGACCGAGCTGATCAATCAGCACCTCAACATCTTCGATCCGCATGTGCGCGAGCATCTCGACCGGCTGCGCCACGACGGCGTCGCGCAACGGGTCGCCGAGGTCATGGATCGCGTCGCGCGGCTGCGCGTATTGGTCGTCGGCGAGGCGATCGTCGACGAATACCGCTATGTGCTGCCGATGGGCAAGGCGCCGAAGGAAAACATCATCGCGACCCGGCTGCAGGACCGCGAATTGTTCATGGGCGGGGCGATCGCCACCGCGAACAACGCTGCCAGCTTTTGCAAGTCGGTCGAGATCGTCACCGTCGCCGGCGAGCGCGACGATTACGAGCGGGCGATACGGGACGCGTTGCGACCGAACGTGTCGATGCACTGCCTGATCCGCCGCGGGTCGCCGACAATCCACAAGACCCGCTATGTCGATCCGACCTTGCTGCGCAAACTGTTCGAGGTCTATGAGATCGACGACGCGCCGATGAGCCCGCGCGACGAGGATCGGCTGTGCGACATGGTTCGCGAGGCGGTCGCCGATGTCGACGTCGTAATCGTCAACGATTTCGGCCACGGCATGATCGGCGACAAATTGATCGGCACGATCACCGAGCACGCGCCGTTTCTGGCGATCAACGCGCAGACCAACAGCGCCAATATCGGGTTCAACCTGATCAGCCGCTATAAGCGTGCGGATTTCGTCTGCATCGACGCGCTCGAAGCGCGGCTCGCGTCCAAGGACCGCACGGGCGAATTGACCCACATCATCAACCAACACCTGCCGGCGATGATCGATTGCGAGCGGTTTATGATCACCAATGGCCGCCACGGCTCGATGACTTACGAGCGGGGCGGGTTGGTGCGTTCGATCCCCGCCTTCGAATCCAAGGTCGTCGACACGATGGGAGCCGGCGACGCGGTCCTCGCGGTCGCCGCGCCGTTGGTCGCGGCAGGCGCGCCGCTCGACCTGGTCGGGTTCATCGGTAATGTCGTCGGCGCGCAAAAGGTCTCGATCGTCGGCCATCAGCGCTCGATCGACCGGATCACGGTGCTGAAGGCGCTCAGCGCCCTGCTGAGATAGCGGGGCCCTGCTGAGGTAGCGGGCGGCCGGCGGACGGTACGTCCTCGGCGGATCAGGAGCTTTCATGGATACTCGGTTCAGGCAAGTGTTGGTCACCGGCGGCGCCGGGTATGTTGGCTCGGTACTGGTGCCCAAGCTGCTCGCCGCCGGGTACGGCGTGACCGTGCTCGACCTGTTTCTCTACGGCGAGGAAGTACTCGAGCCGCACTCGCGCCTGCGCCTGGTCAAGGGCGACCTGCGCAGCCTCGCGACGGTCGAGCAGGCGTTGTCCGGGTGCGACGCGGTGATCCACCTCGCCTGCATCTCCAACGATCCGTCCTTCGAGCTCGATCCCGAATTGGGCAAGTCGATCAATCTCGACGCCTTTCGCCCGCTGGTGCGGGCCGCCAAGGCGGCGGGCGTGCGGAGGTTTATCTACGCGTCGTCGTCCTCGGTCTACGGCATCAAGGAAGGCGTGTCGGTGACCGAGGAATTGCCCCTCGAACCGCTGACCGACTATTCCAAGTTCAAGGCGGTGTGCGAGCGCATCCTCGAGGAAGAGCGCGCGCCCGGCTTTGTCACCCTGACCCTGCGGCCAGCGACCGTGTGCGGCTACTCACCGCGCCAGCGCCTCGACCTGGTCGTCAACATCCTGACCAACCACGCGGTCCATAACGGCCGGATCAAGGTGTTCGGCGGGGGTCAATTGCGCCCCAATCTGCATATCGAGGACATGACCGATCTCTACGTCCAGTGCCTGGCGGCCCAGGACGGGCAGATCGACGGCCGGATCTGGAACGCGGGGTACGAGAACCACACCGTCATGCAGCTCGCAGAGACGGTAAAGGACGTGGTCGGTGGCCCGATCGCGCTCGAAGTGGTTCCGACCGACGACAACCGCTCGTACCATGTGTCGTCCGAGAAGATCCGACGTGAATTCGGTTTCGTGCCGAAACGCACGATCGGCGAGGCGGTCGGCGATTTGAACGCGGCATTCAAGGACGGTCGGCTGGTCGACGCGATGAACGACCCGCGCTACTACAACATCCGGGTGATGCAGGACGCGCGGCTTAAATAACTCGCTTCGATTAGCTGGCGGCGACGCGGATCAATACCCGGCCCGCCATGCCGCTGCGCACCAGGTCGAAGGCGGCGTTGATGTCTTCCAGCGAAAACTCGTCGGTGATGATGCCGTCGAACGACAGTCGCCCCGCGTTCACCAGACGGATGATGCGCGGGATGTCGATATGCGGCATCGAGCTGCCGCCATGCGAACCGGTCAGCACCTTGTCGAAATGGATCGGCAGCGTATAGATCGTCACCTTTTCGCTCGGCACGCCGACAAGGACGCAAGCGCCGCCGGCATGGGTCAGTTCATAGGCGTCCTCGATGACGGATTTGACGCCGGTCGTCTCGAACACCTTGTCGGGCCCGGCGGCGCCGACGATGGCGCGGATCGCCCCGGCGACATCGCCAACCTGGCCGCCGTTGATCGAGTGGGTGGCGCCGCGGGCACGGGCCATCTCCAGCTTATGGTCGAGCAGGTCGACGGCGACGATCGGGTAGCCGCCGGCGAGCGCGGCGAATTGGACCAGATTGAGCCCGACTCCGCCGACCCCGAAGACCACCACCGACTCGCCGATCTTCAAATGCGCGTCGTTGTTTATCGCTCCCGCCGCTGTCGTCACCGCGCAGCCGAGCAGCGGCGCGACCTTGAGATCGAAATCGGTCGAGATCGCGGTCATCCGGTTCTCGGAGACGACGGCGTATTGGTTGAACGTCGTGACCCAGCCGGCGTTGAGCTTTTGACCGCGCCAGCCGTAGGCCGGAGTGCGGCTCTGGATGCCCCGGCTTGGCCGCCAATGCAGGACCACGGTATCGCCCGGCGTCACATGGGTGACGCCTGGGCCGATCTCGACCACCTCGGCCGACCCCTCGTGGCCGAGCAGATGCGGCAGGAACCTGTCGACACCTTTGAGCGCGTCGATCTCGTTTATCTGGGCGCCGCAGATCGTCGTGTACAGCACCTTGACCAGAACCTGTCCGGCGTCGAGCTCGGCGGGCATCGCGATTTCGTCGACCACCAGCGGCTGGCGCGACTGCGTCAGGATTGCCGCGCGGGTTTGTTTCACCTGCATCGTCGTCTCGCTATTCGAAATAGATGAACTCGTAATCACCGGTATAACCGAAATGGTTATAAAGCCAGATCCATGACGCGGTATCGAAGAACGCTTCGCAGGTCAGCGCCCAGCATTGCATATTGAACTGTTCGGCTTCGTTGCGATAGCTTTCCACCATGATATAGCCGGCCTTGCCGACACGCTCTATTTCGCCCAGCGCGGCCCGTAACTCGAAGATCTTGAGATTGTGCAGCGTGCCGAGCGAGACGACGAGGTCGAACGACTTGTCGCCGAACGGATAGGCATCCTGCGCCCGATAGCGGAACAAATTGTCCTTGACGCCGGGATGGGCGTCGGCGATCCCGTGCCTTGAAATGTCGAAGCCAACCAACTCCGCTTCCGGCAACAGCCGCTGAAATTCGCGCAGCAGGTAGCCCTTGCCGCAGCCGACGTCGAGAATGCGCGCCTTGCCCTTGAGCCCGTGCAGGTCGATCAACCCCTGCGCCACCGGTGCCCAACGGCCCTCGATATAGCGGTAGCCGCCGTAACCATAGCGGCGGTCGCCATCCCAATAATCGCCCTCGTATTCCTTCGCCTTCAGCATGCAATGGATCTTGTCATCCATCATGCGCGGCAGGTATTCGCGCTTGGTCGCGCGGTGCAGAGGCGTCACGATGTTAAGCAATCGGCCCATGCCGTCTCCTGTGTCGACTCGATGGGAAGTGGACGGGGAAGCTGCCCGTCGCGGAACTCATCGCCATGCCCGCCGGAGCTGTCAAGGCGCCGATGGTCCTGGTATCAGCGGCAGGTTTCGACGAGCCGGTCGATCACCTCCCACGGGTCGGGAGCCACGATGCCGAACCGCTCACGCAACGCGCTGCTGTCGAGCGTTGTGTGCCGTGCGGTCGAGCCCGGCGGTAGCCCGGCGGAATATGCACTGACCGGGGCGACCAGCGCGGGGTCGGCCCGCAACAGGCGCGCCATATGGGTGGCGATCTCGCTGTAGGAAATGTCGCGGGGGCCCGTGAGCTGAAATATACCGGTATCGGCTTGGGCCAGGAGCCGCTCGATCGCCGCCGCGACCAACGCCACCGGGGTTGGCGCCATCATCATGTCGTCGAAGGCGCGAATGGATTCGCCGCGGCCGAGCCTCGCAATCCATTGCCGCAATAGCCCCATTCCCGGCGAGACGACCTTGGCCAAGCGCAATATCGCCATCGGCGCGCCCTGTCGCGCGCGCTCGCTAAGCATTGCCTCCGCCTCGGCCTTTTGTCGGCCGTACTCGCTGACCGGGCAAGGCGGTGCCGTTGCCGGCAGGCGCGGGCGGGTGCCGTCGAAAACCTTGTCGGTCGACAGGAACAAAACCGGGATGTCGCGCGCCATCAGTCGGTCGGCGAGGGCGAGCGTACCGGTCACGTTGACCCGCGCCGAGCCTTCGGGATCGCGAGCGCAATCGTCGAGGCGGGCGATCGCGGCGCACAAGCACGCGGCATGGAGCCCATCCGGTATCGGCCAATCCCCGACGGGCCGGCTCAAGTCGAGAAACGGGCGGTCGGGGGTGACGCGCTCCGGGCGCCGGGTCGTCGCGATTACGCCGCGGCCAGCGCCGCGCAGATGCGCGGCGGTGGCGTTCGCTATCTCGGAATCTCCGCCGACGATCAGGACACGCCCGGGCATCACGATATCGACCGAGCGCGTCGCGCGGGTTCAGGCCGGGACCCGGCGCAGCCCGTCGCGCACCGCCTGGGCGATCTGCGGCGGCTGGATGCCGTAAAGCTCCATCAGATCGTCCTGGCTGCCGTAATTCTTGGCGAAGGCGTCGGGGATGCCGAGCCGCTTCAATGGCGGCACCACGCCGCCCGGCCGGCCCTCGACCAACGCGTCGGTCACCGCGCTACCAAGCCCGCCGAGCACCGTGTGCTCCTCGATCGTGACGACGAGGCTCGCTCCGGCGGCGTGGTCGAGTAGGGTGTGCGCATCGAGCGGCTTGACCGTGTGCATGTGGATCACGCTGCACTGGATACCGTCCTCGGCGAGCGCATCGGCCGCCGCGAGCGCGCGGGTCGTGGCGACGCCGGTCGCGACCAGCACGACCCGGTCGAGGGCGGCTGCCGCCTCGCGCATGACGATCGCCTTGCCGATCGTGAAATCGAGATCGGCGCGGCTGACGATCGGGTCGTAGCCTTTCGCCAGCCGGATATAGATCGGCCCCGGCCAGTCCAGGGTCTGGTCCATGAACCGCTTCATCTCGTCGGCGTCGCACACCGACACTACGGTCATGTTGGGCAATGCCCGCATGATCGCGATGTCCTCGATCGCCAGATGGGTCGGCCCCAGCGGCGCATACACCAGCCCGCCGCCATTGCCGATCAGCCGCACCGGCAGATTGTGCAGGCACAGATCGACCGCGACCTGCTCATAGCAGCGCCGGGTGATAAAGGTCGCGATCGTGTGGACAAAGGGGATGAACCCCTCCATCGCCAAGCCCGCCGCCATGCCGACGACATGCTGCTCGCTGACCCCTTCCATGAACGCGCGGCCGGGCATCTCCGCGTTCATCCGCTTGACCAGGGGCGGGTCGAGATCAGAGCCGATATAGGCGACGCGCGGGTCGCGTCGCGCCAGCTCGAACACCTTGTCGATGCAGGTCGGGCGCATCACCGGGTCTCCAGCGCGCCGTACATCTGCTCGACGAGGTCTTTCTTGATGCTCGATTTGTGATGCCAGTTGGCGTCGTTCTCGGCAAAGGCGAGGCCCTTGCCCTTGACCGTGTGGCAGATGATCAGGCTTGGCGGGTCGGCCGGCGGCGATGCCGGGCGCAACCCCCGCCGCAACGCCTCGATGTCGTGCCCGTCGACCTCGCTGACGGCGAATCCGAACGCGCGCCATTTGTCGGCGAGCGGTTCGAGATCGAGAATCTCGGCGGTCGGGCCGGCCGACTGCACCTTGTTGTAGTCGATCATCACGGTCAAATTGGCGAGGCGGTGCTTGCTCGCCGACAGCGCCGCCTCCCATACCGAGCCTTCGTTGATCTCGCCGTCGCCGGTGATGACGTAGACGCGCGCGGTACTGCGCTTGATCCTGAGCCCCATCGCCCGCCCGACCCCGATCGGCAGACCGTGGCCGAGCGCCCCGGTCGACGCCTCGATGCCGGGCACCTTGCCGGCCTCGGGATGGCCGCCGAGGATCGAATCTCGACGGCAGAACGTGTCGAGGATGTCGTGCGGAAAGAAGCCCTTTTCCGCCAGCATCACATACTGGGCGAGGCAGCCGTGGCCCTTGCTCAGGATGCAGCGGTCGCGCTCGGGCCAATCGGGATCGTCGGCGCGGAACCGCAATATGTCGTCGTACAGCACCCGCATGATCTCGATCAGCGACATCGACGAGCCGATATGCCCGCGCGCGCCGCCGTCGAGGGCGCGCACGACCAGCCGCCTCAGATAGATCGAGCGTTCGTCCAAGGGCGGCGCGCTTGCCGGCCGCGCGTCGAGGGCGACATCGTTTGCCATAAGGTGACTATCGGAAGTTGGTGGCCAAAGACTGCACCCATTCGCGGGTGCGATCAAGTTGGCGCTGCTTGGACGCGGCCCAATCCGAATCGGTGCCGGCATTGACCCGGTAGGTCCAGCGCTCGGGCAGAAATTCGTTCAACAGGATCAGGCACCAGCGCAATGCGAACAGCGGCCGCAACAGCGCCAGCCGGGTGGGATAGTCGGGGTCGGCGCCGTAGATCGCCTCGGCCGCGGCGGCGAAGCGGCGTTTCAACGGCTCCGGCAACCGCATGCCAGGGTGAAGCAGGAAATCGGCGACCAGCTTGGCCGGGTCGTCCCAGCCGAAATAGTCGAAATCGAGAAAGACGAGGCCGCGCGCCGTTGTGCGCAACGCGTTGTGGAAGCCGAAATCAGCCGGGCACAGGGTCCGCGCCGCCGGGTCGATCGGCGTGGCGAAGGCGAGCCCGCGCGTGGCGTAACCGGTCTCGGCGCGGGCCGTGATCGCGGCAAGCAGCGGTCGGTACTCGGCGGCGAGAAGCGCGGCGAGCGCCGGTTCGTCGTCGGCGAGTCGATCGAGCCGCGCGAGGCGCATGTCGATCTGGCGCGCGATCTCGGCGGCCGACAGGCAAGCTTCCTGTGCCGGCGGCAGCGCGCGCGCGTCGGCCGCGCCGCGGAATGCGTGGATCGCGGCGAGAAACGCCACGGCGTCGTCGATATCGCGTTCGTCCGGGTCTGCGACCGATTCACCGTCGATCCATTCGAGCAAGGCATAGCCGGCACCGGGATCGACCGCGAGCGCGCGCGGCACGGCGGCGATGCCGTGTGCCGCCATGAAGCGCAGCGCGGCGAATTCGATGCCGGCGCGGTCGCGCTCGCCCTCTTGCCGGGGCGGGTAGCGCTTGAGCGCGAATTGGCCGCTCCCCTGGGTGACGCGATAGACGCCGCTGTTGCGGCCGATGCCGCGAATCTGCTCGATCGAATCGACCGGACCGCCCAGCATTTTCGCGGAGATTTCCTCTGCCGCGGCGAGGCGAGGTTCAGCCATCGTGGCCGAGGATCGCGGTCGCGATCCGCGCCCAGTCGGCGCTTATCAGGTCGTAATCGCCATCGGCCGCGTCGGCGAACAGGATGCGCCGGACCCCCGGCGGAAAGCCCGGATCGGCGAACACCTCTTCAAGATCGTCGATGAAGTGGGTGCAGCCGAGGCCGGCGATGCGCGCCAATTTGCCCGCGCGGTCATCGGCGAAGAACACGTTTCCCTCGGAAATGCCGCCCGCATCGGTGGCAAAAAACCCCTGCGCCGCCATCCAGCCGAGCGCGGCCCGGCGCAGATCGATCCGCGCCGGGTCGTGGTGGCCATAGCGGGTCTTATGGCTGACGATGAACGGTTCGATCCCCTGCGCCCGGCAGCGGTGCAAGAAATCGCGCGCGCCGGCGAACGGCACCGCGCCGCCGATCCCGGCGCCGTAGACATGGCCTTGCAGCCGCTGCCAGATCAGCTCGCCGTCGGGCAACAGCCGGATCGCGTCGCGCACCAGCCGCTTCGAGCCGGTGAAATCGGGCGCGACCAGCCCGCGCTCGCGAGCCGCGGCGAAGAAGACGCGATCGTAGTCGATCAAGGTGTTGTCGAAATCGATGCCGATGCGCATGACCCGCCGGGTGTCTCACACATTCCGCATCGGGAGAAGCCCGATCGTGCGCCCGCGCAATCTGATATGGTAGAGCCGCCTAATGCGAATGGGACCGCGATGCCATCGAGCTCTACCACCACGCCAATCTCCCTTACCGTCAACGGCGCCCCGGTCAGCGTCAGCGCCGACGGCGACACCCCGTTGCTCGACATCCTGCGCAATCATCTCGGCCTCGTCGGCACCAAGTTCGGCTGCGGCGTCGAGCAGTGCGGCTGCTGCATGGTGATCATCGACGGCAAGCCCGAGAAATCCTGCGGGAAATCGCTCGCGACCGTCGCCGGCAAGGCGGTCACGACGATCGAGGGGATCGGTTCGCCGGAGCGGCCGCACCCGTTGCAGCAGGCCTTTCTCGACGAGCAGGCCGGTCAGTGCGGCTACTGCCTGGCCGGCATCCTGATCTCGGCCAAGGCGTTGCTCGACCGGGACCCGTCGCCCTCGCGGGGTGAGATCGCCGCCGCGCTCGATGACAATCTGTGCCGCTGCGGCAGCCACAACCGCATCTTGCGCGCGGTCGAGCGCGCCGCCGCCCAGATGCGCGCCAACCCTTCCGGCGAAGGAGCCAGCCGATGAGCCTCACCGCCCCCGTCCTGCCCGGCGCATTGACGGAGAACCCGCGACTCGACCGCTGGGTCGGGTTCCCGGCCAGGGGCAAGGTCACGGTCTCGACCGGCAAGGTCGAGATCGGCCAGGGCGTATTGACCGCGATGTTGCAGATCGCCGCCGAGGAACTCGAGGTGAGCCCGGAGCAGATCGTGCTGCAATCGGGCGATACCGACGCGACCCCGAACGAGGGCTACACCTCGGGCAGTCAGTCGATCCAGTTCGGCGGGGTCGCGCTGCGGATGGCCTGCGCCGAGGTGCGCAGCCTGTTTCTCGACCGGGCGGCGGCGGTGTCCGGCCATGCGCGCGCCGATCTGGCGGTACTGGACGGGGCGATCACCTGCCGCGGTGTCGCGACCGGCCACGATTACTGGTCGCTAGCCGGATCGGTCGATCTCGGCCGCCACGCGACCGGCGGCGCGCGGCCCAAGCCGGCGGGCGATTATCGCGTGGTCGGCCGGAGCGCGGCGCGTGTCGATCTCGGCGCGAAAGTGTTCGGTCAGGCGGTGTTCGTCCACGACATGGCGGTCGCGGGCATGGTCCATGCTCGGGTCGTGCGCCAGCCGCGCCTCGGCGCCGAAATCGCGACGATCGACGAGGCCGCGATCCGCCGCGCCGCGAAGGGGCCGATCGAGATCCTGCGGCACGGCAATTTCGTCGCCATCGTCGGCGCCGACGAGACCGTCGTCGAGGCCGCGGCGGCGGCGGCGCCGAGCCATGTCGGCTGGGACGGCGTCGATCCGATCAACCCGTTCCAGGAAGAGGCCCGCTGGCTGTTGCAGCAGCCCTCGATCGACAACACCTACGGCGCGCCGGTGCCGACCGAGCCGGCGCGCGGGGCGAACGCGCGCGAGGCGACCTATACGCGGATGCACATCGCCCACGCCTCGGTCGCGCCGTCCTGCGCGATGGCGGAGTACCGCGACGGGCATCTGTCGGTATGGACGCATTCGCAGGGGGTCTACCCGCTGCGCGACGCGCTGGCGCGGACCCTGAAGCTCGACCCGGCGGCGATCTCGGTCAAGCACGTCCAGGGGCCGGGCTGCTACGGCCATAACGGCGCCGACGACGCCGCCGCCGACGCGGCGGTGATCGCGTTCCGCAAGCCGGGCACCCCGGTCCGGGTGCGCTGGCGTCGCGAGGAGGAATTCGGCTTCGAGCCGGTCAGCCCGGCGATGGTGGTGACCGTGCGCGCCGAGATGGACGGACCGGAGCGGCCGAAGGACTGGACCACCGAGGTGTGGAGCGGAAGGCACAGCGGCCGTCCTGGCCGGGTCAGCGGCATCCTGCTCGCGGCGCAGGCGCTGCCCGACCCGCCGCCGCTGCCTCCGGCGTCCGATCCTCCGGAGGCGGGCGGCGGCGGCGGCACCCGCAACGCCGAGCCGCTCTACGATTTCGCCGCCAAGCGCATCGTGCATCACCTGATCGCCGAGACCCCGGTGCGGACCTCGTCGCTGCGCGGGCTCGGCGCCACCCTCAACGTGTTCGCGATCGAGTCGTTCATGGATGAGTTGGCCGCCGAGGCGGGCAAGGACCCGGTCGCCTATCGGCTGGCGGTATTGTCCGATCCGCGCGCCAGGGCGGTGGTCGAGCGAGTCGCCGACATGGCCGGCTGGGAGGCGGGAACCGCGCCCGGCACCGGCCGCGCCCGCGGCATCGGCTTCGCCCGCTACAAGAACCGCGCCGCCTATGCGGCGGTCGTCGCCGAGGTCGAGGTCGAGGAGAATGTCCGGCTGTTGCGGGTGTGGTGCGCCTCGGATGCCGGGCTGGTGATCAACCCCGACGGCGCGATCAACCAGCTCGAAGGCGGCGTGATCCAGGGCGCGAGCTGGGCGTTGAAGGAGGGGGTTCGGCTCGACGGCGACGGCATCAGCTCGTGCGATTGGGAAACCTATCCGGTGTTGCGCTTCAGCGAGGTGCCCGAGGTGACCGCCGAACTGGTCGGCGCCTCCGAGGACCGCCCGCCCCTGGGGATCGGCGAGGCGGCCGGCGGCCCGACCGTCGCGGCGATCGGCAACGCCGTCGCCCACGCGCTCGGCGCCCGCATCCGCGACCTGCCCATGACCCGCGAACGGGTCATGGCGGCATTGTTGAAGGCGTGACGCGGCTCGTAGCCGCGCGTCGGGGCTATGGCAGGCCGGGATAAGCAGACAACCGATCAAGGCGGAGGTCGCGGTGAAGGGTAACGGTCGAACCATCGCGGTGGCGGTGTTCTTGCTCGGCGGTCTGATCTCCGCCGCGCCGGCACTGGCGCAAAAATCCGGCGGAATATTGCGCGTCTATCATCAGGACAGCCCCGCCAGCATGTCGATTCTCGAGGAAGCCACGCCCTCGGCGGAGCGGCCGATGATGGGGGTGTTCAACAATTTGGTCACCTACGACCCCAAAGTGGCGCAAAACAGCATGGCGTCGATCCTGCCCGATCTGGCCACGAGCTGGTCGTGGAGCGAGGACGGCAAGGAACTCGCCTTCAAATTGCGCCAGGGCGTCAAATGGCACGACGGCAAGCCCTTCACCGCCGCCGACGTCAAATGCACGATCGACCTGCTGCTCGGCACGGCCAAGGACAAGCTGCGGCTCAACCCGCGCAAATCCTGGTACACCAACGTCGAGGGGGTCACGGCCAAGGGCGAATACGAAGCGGTCTTCAAGGTCAAGCAGCCGCAGCCGGCATTGGTCGCGCTGCTCGCTTCCGGCTGGTCGCCGATCTATCCGTGTCACGTGCCGCCGCAGCAGATGCGCACCCACCCGATCGGCACCGGCCCATTCAAATTCGTCGAATACAAGCCCAACGAGGGCATCAAGGTCGTGCGCAACCCGGATTACTGGAAAAAGGGGCGGCCCTATCTCGACGGCATCGAGTACACGATCATTCCCAACCGCTCGACCGCGATCCTCGCCTTCATCGCCGGCAAGTTCGACATGACCTGGCCGTTCAGCGTGACGATCCCGCTGTTAAAGGATGTCAAGGCTCAGGCGCCCGGCGCGATCTGCCAGCTGGTGCCGGCGAATTCCAGCATCAACCTGATCGTCAACCGCGATGCCGCGCCGTTCGACAACCCCGATATTAGGCGGGCGTTGATGCTGACCCTGGATCGCAAATCGTTCGTCGAGATCCTCGCCGACGGGCAGGGCGATATCGCCGGAGCGCTGCTGCCGCCGCCCGCCGGGGTTTGGGGATTGCCGCCCGACCAGCTGACCAGCCTGCCGGGTTACAGCCCCGATGTGGAAAAGAGCCGGGCCGAGGCCCGCGAGATCATGGAAAAGCTCGGCTACGGCCCCGGCAAGCGGCTGGCGATCAAGGTGGCGACGCGCAACGTCGCGATCTATCGCGACCCGGCGGTGATATTGATCGACCAGCTGAAGCACATCTATATCGACGGCGAGCTCGATTCGGTCGAGACCGCCAACTGGTTCCCCAAGGTCACCCGCAAGGATTTCCAGGTCGGCCTCAACCTGACCGCGACCGGGGTCGACGATCCGGATGCCCAGCTCTACGAGAATTACGCCTGCGGCTCGCAACGCAACTACACCGGCTATTGCAACCGGGATTTGGAAAAGCTGTTTGCGCGGCAATCGGCCGAGCCCGACCAGAGCAAGCGCAAACAACTGGTGTGGGACATCGACCGCCGGCTCCAGGAGGATGCCGCGCGGCCGATCATCTATCACTGGCGCGCGGCGACCTGCTGGCATCCGCAGGTCAGGGGGCAGGTCGTCATGGTCAATGCCAGCGCCAATGGCTGGCGCTTCGAGGATGTCTGGCTCGACAAATAGCGGCTGCGCGCCCGGTCAGACATGCCGAGCGCTCCTTGGCCGGAGCCAAGGAGCGCTCGGGTGGAGGAAAGATCGGCGCGTGCGCCGGCGTGCGTGCGACTACTCCGCGGCGGCTTTCACCGGCTCGACGAATTGCGACAGGTAGCTGCCGCGGCGGCGCAGGCCCTCGCGGTACATCGCCTCGAACTCGCCCTCCGGGAAAGAATGGGTCGACGGGCGCGCCATCAGCGCGTCGGTCCACGCCTTGAGCCGCGGGTATTTCTCCATCTGGCCGAGCTTCTTGATCCGGTCGAGGAAGACATACCGCTGCAGGAACGGCGCGTAGGCGGCGTCGACCAGCGAGTACTTGGCGCCGTTGAAGAAGGGTCCGCTGCCCTGCTTTTCCAATGCCTTTTCGAGCCGGTCGAACGCCTCGGGGATCTTCGCCGTGGCCTTGGCGTAGTCGGCTTCGGTGGCGGCATAGGCGCAGCCGGTCACCGCCGAGGCGAAAGTCGGCACGTAATCGGTCCAGGCACGGTTGATCGCGCGCGCGATCGGGTCGGCCGGGTGGAGCTGCGGCGAGACCGTTTCGTCGAGATATTCGTTGATCGCGCTCGACTCGAACAGGGTAACCTTGTCGTCGACGGTCAGCACCGGCACCTTCTTGTGCGGCGAGATCGCCAGAAACCAGTCCGGCCGGTTATCGCTCTCGATGTGACGGAACTCGAACTGGGCGTTCTTCTCGCGCAACAAGATTGCCGAGCGCTGCACCCAGGGGCAGGTCTTAAAGCTGACCAGCATCAATTTCGCCATCGCGGCCTCCCGTGAAAATGGTTGGATGGACATAGGATCGCACGCCGGGTCGACCGGGCGAAAGACAAATTGTCGCGATCAATCGCTATCCCGGCGCCGGCGTCGATGGGGCCGAGGCGCCTGCCGGCGCACATGATCGCGCAGCGCGAGGTTGATCTGAGTCTGATACCCCTTGTCAGCCTGGGCTTTGAACCAAGCGACGATGTCGGCGTCGAGCCGCAGGGTCAGTTGTTGCTTTACCGGCCGGTAGAACATTCCTTGTTTGGCGCCGGACCAATCCGCCATCTCGGGCGCGTCGGATGTATCTATGGCGTTATCCGGCAACTCAGCCAGGGCCGCCAGTTCGGCTTTCTGTGCTTGGCTTAGCGGTCTACCGCTGATCTTCCTCATAGGCTCTCCGTTCGTGCGGCGTCGCTTTGCGTGCGCTGATGATCCGTCCAATTGGCTCATCTGCGATGATGCTTTCCTCGGGCAACGTGTGGACCACGAGTATCACGACCGCGCCGACCGATCCGAGCGTCCGCCAGCGATCGCCATCCCGATGTGGATCGAGCTGCGAAAGATGAAACGGGTCATCAAATACCCTCACCGCGGTCGCGAACGACAATCGGTGCTTGGTCAGGTTGTCTGCGGCTTTGTTCGGAATATGTAGCTACAGGTACGGCATCAAGAGCGCGTCACGCGAGCCGTTGCCGGCCTGGGGCTAGAACCACTGCCGAAGCTCGATGCGGTAGCCGTTCGGGTCGCAGATTTCGGCGCGGGCGTAGGTGTCGCGGACCAGCGGACCCCACACGATGTCGACGCCCTTGCCTGTCAGATACGCGGCGGTTTTTTCCATGTCCTCGACTTCGAGCGCGATCAGGCGGTAGCCGAGATGCTCGTCCCGCGGCGCGGGACCGACGGGAACCCCCGCGAAGGTCAGCAACTCGACGGTGGTGCCGCCCAGTTCCAGATACACGAGGTCGAGCGCCGTATCCGCGCCCGGCCGCGCGATGCGGTCGCGGGATTTGACCCGGAACCCCAGCACCTCGGTATAAAACTGGACCGTACGGTCCGGCTGGTCGGTGACGATTTCGACGTGGTCGATGCGCTTGAACATCGCGACCTCCCGATCCAAGGGTATCCGCCCCCCAATATCATAATGCCGAGCGCGGATCACAGCGGGCTCGCGCCGCCGAGAGGGGTTGCCGCCGCCGTGGCGCTGCGGCTACATGCGGCACCTGCCCGCGCCCAACCGGAGCCGCCCCGTGCTCGACCGCATCCTGTTGACCAACGACGACGGTATCGACGCGCCCGGGCTCAAGGTGCTCGAGGGGATCGCGCGCGAACTGGGGCGCGATATCTGGGTGGTCGCGCCCGAGCACGACCAGAGCGGCGTGTCGCACGCGGTCAGCTTGCACCATCCGGTGCGGATCACCGCGCGCGGCGAGCGGCATTTCGGCGTCACCGGCACCCCGGGCGATTGCGCGGTGATCGGCATCTCGCATCTGATGGCGGGTAACAAGCCGCCATTGTTGCTGTCCGGGGTCAATCGCGGCGCCAATCTCGGGCTCGAAAACGTGTTTTCCGGCACGGTCGGCGGGGCGATGACCGGCATGATGCTGGGAGTGCCGTCGATCGCGCTGAGCCAGGCTTATGCCGACCGCGCCCAGGTGCCGTGGGCGACGGCGGCCGCGTTGGGCGCCGACACGGTGCGGCGGCTGTTGGCGATCGGCTGGGGCGCGGCGACCTGCCTCAGCGTCAATTTTCCGACGCTGCCGCCGGAAAAGGTCGGGCCGCTGACCCTGGCGCGGCAGGGGGTCGGTCTGGTCCAGGGCATGGACGTGCACACTCGGACCGACCCGCGCGGCATGGATTACCACTGGATCATGTTTCGCCGCGGCCCGCGCGAGCAGGGTCCGGAAAGCGACATCGCCGCACTCGATTCCGGGCGGGTCGTGGTCACCCCGCTGCGCTACGACCGCACCGACGAAGAAGCCTACGCCGCCCTGGCCGCGGTATTGCCGCGCTGAGATATGGGCTGACTGACCTTACGGGTTGTCATTCCGGGATGGCCCAACGGGCCGGACCCGGAACCCATGAACTCGAACCCCGATAATCAGCCGCCGGCGTTTGCGCCCAATCCCGAGGAGACCGTGTTCATGGGTTCCGGGTTCGCCGCTTCGCGGCGCCCCGGAATGACGGGCGGAACCGCGGGCCGCCTCAGTTGTAGATCCACTCTTTCTCGAACCGCGCGAAGCAGTCGCGCTCGCCCGGCATCTTGACCCAGCCGGCGAGTAGCCGCGGCGTGGCGAGCAATAGCCGGTCGCGCAGATGGGTCGAGTTGTGCCCGTATTCCTCGAAGGTCGAGACCGCGATCTTCTGATTGTGCGGGTCGTCCTGGAAGCGGCTGGCGCACAGCGCGACCGTCTCCTGGTAGGCCCTGCGGTCGGCGCCCGACTTTAGATAGGCGTTGGCGACGGCGGTGGCGCGCGCGTAGTCGAGCGCCATGATCCCGTCGTCAAGCTCGGCCAACAACGCCCGCGGCGAGCGGCCCGAGCCGTCATACCCGGCGCATTCCTCTTCGATGACCGATTTGGTCAGGTTGTTTTCATGCGCCACGTCGTTGATGAAGTTGGCCATCAGATACAGGATGCGGGCCTGGTAGGGGCTGTCGCTGTTGCGCATCCAGTTGTTGGCGACGTTGCAATAGTCGAACGGGTGCTGGCCGCTGGTGAACTGACGGGCGACCGTGGTGCGCAGGATCAATTCCGCGGCGCCAAGCTGGATCGTGTCGCCGAGGCTCTTGATCGACTTGCCGTTCTTCAGATGGGTGGTCAGCAGGTTCCACACCGTCTCGCCGTCGGCCAGCATCAGAGTCTGGATGAATTCCTCGACCTCGGCCGGGGAGAGCGGGGTCAGGTTGGTCTGCTTGAGGCTCTTGCCGGCATCCTCGAACTCGGCCGCGATCCTGACCGAGGCGGCATCGTAGAGCGAGTAGTAGAGCGGGCCGACCGCCATGTCGGGCACGCCCATGTAATAGACCCCGTGCGATTTCTCCCAGCCGATGTAATTGGCGAGATCGGTCACCGCGCGGGCGCGGATCGCCTTGTGCCCGGTGTTGCGCGCCTTGCGCCCGATCACGGTTTCCTGCAGGTCGATCAGGCCGAGGAATTCGAGATGGTCCTTCAGCGCCGGGCGGGTCGCCTCGTCTTCCGCCAGGCCTAGGAACAGCCCGTGGCAGCGCCGCGAATCGCCGGTCATCGTCGCGATCATGTAGGAATGGATGCGCTCTTCGACCGTGCCCGCCTCGCGGATCGGCGTCACGTCTTCGTGCCACACGGTCGGACCATAGGAGGGCGGCGGCACCTGCACGCCCTTCATCGTCGCGTAGCGACCCGGGTATTTGTAGAGAAGCTGATTCCAGATATCGAGGCCGGCGCCGATATACCAGACGCTCTGCAACAGCGGCAGCAGCCGATACTTCTCGGGCAGATACGGCATCAGGTAGGTCGAAGCGCGCAGGCCGAGCAAGGTATGGTCGTTATTGGTCAGCGCGATGTTGCCGTCCTTGATGTTGATGTGGCATGGCACGTTGACAAACGGCGCCTCCGCCGCGGTGACGACGCTGAGCGCGTCGCCGATCGAGCGCCCGTCGCGCACCATCTTGAAGAACAGATCGGTGGTCCGCGGCTGATCGCGCCGCAGGATCGCGTCGGTGAATTGGTCGAAGGCTTTGTCCTCGCTGATCTCGTTGCGGTTCAACAACATCGCGGCGCTCCTTGGGATGGCGGCGGGTGATAGCCCCAACCTTGAAAGGTACTGCCGCGCGAGCAGGCTCGTAAAGCGGCGCAAACGCGGGGAGCGCCTCCCCGAATCCGCATAGCGCGGTTAGACTGGGACAAAGGTTCCATCGCCACGGGAGAGCCGCGCCATGATACGCCTCTGTGCCAATCTGGGTTTTCTGTTCGAGGAAATGCCGTTTCTCGACCGTTTCGCGGCCGCGGCGCGGGCCGGATTCAAGGGGGTCGAGTTTGCCTCGCCCTATGAATTTCCGTTGCCGGAACTGCGCAGCCGGCTCGAAGGCGAGGGGCTCAGCCTGGTGCTGATCAACACCTATCCGGGCAATCGCGCCGCCGGCGAGCGCGGCTTCGCCTGCGTGCCGGGAAAGGGCTCCGAGTTCCGCGCCAGCATCGAGCAGGCGCTCCATTACGCCGCCGCGCTCGGCTGCAAATTGATCCATGTCGTCGCCGGAATGCCGCCGGCGGGGGTGCCGCGCGATACCGCCGCCGCGCTCTACGCCGCCAATCTGGCCTGGGCCGGCGAGCGGGCATTGAATGCCGGGATCAAATTGACGATAGAGCCGCTCAATCCGCGCGACGCTCCCGGGTATATGCTGGCCACGCAGGAGCAGGGCGCCGCAATCGTCGAGGCGATCGGCCGCGACCGGCTCGGCTTGCAATTCGACACCTATCATTGCCAGATCGCCCAGGGCGACCTCGGCACAAGGCTGGCGGCATTGATGCCGGTGATCGGCCATATGCAGCTCGGCGACGTGCCCGACCGGCACGAGCCGGGCACCGGCGAGATCGGCTGGGAATATTTGTTCCGCCGTATCGAAGCGCTCGGCTACCAGGGCTGGATCGGCTGCGAATACCGGCCGTTGGCGGGCACCGAGGCCGGGCTCGGCTGGCGCCAGCGGTATGGTGTGTAGGAGCCCGGCAAATACTCCGTCGTCATTGTCGCGAAAGCGGTAATCCAGGGGCAGGGACTATGCGGTTGGTCTGGATTCCCGCTCTCGCGGGGGTGACGACAAAAATCGAAAGCGAATACCGAAGGAGGAAACATCATGGCCAGCGCCAGCAAAATCGCGCTTTACGCTAGTGTCGGGCCGGCATTGACGCAGTACGATCTCGACGTCGAGGGCGCCAATTTGACTCGGCACGGCACGGTGACATTACCGGCCAATGTGCATTACGTCTGGCCGCATGCGTCGCGGCGCCACCTCTATGTCGCGACCAGCGACAGCGCGTCGGGGGTCGGCGGCTTCACCGGCACCAAGCACCATGTCAGCGCCTTCGCGATCGACCCGGCCAGCGGCGCCTTGACCCCGCACGGCGCGCCGATCGCGCTGCCGACCCGACCGATCCACATGACCACCGACATCCCGTCGGAAAACATCCTGGTCGCGTTCAGCAATCCGAGCGGGCTCAACATCTACCGGGTCAACCCGGACATGACCGCCGGCGCGGAGATGGCGCAATCCGAGCCGATCGACCCCGGCATCTACGGGCACCAGGTGCGGGTCGGGCTCGACAACCAGCGGGTGATCCTGGTCACTCGCGGTCACGACGCGGCCGGCGGCAAGCCCGAGGAGCCGGGCGCGCTCAAGGTGTTCGACTACCAGGCCGGCAAGCTGACCCGCGAGGTCTCGGTGGCGCCGGGCGGCGGCTACGGCTTTGGGCCGCGCCACCTCGATTTCCACCCGGAGAAGCCGTGGGTGTATGTGTCGCTGGAGCGGCAGAACCGGCTCGACATGTTCGACTTCACCGGCGGCAAATTGTCGGCCGAGCCGGTGTTCAGCGCCGGCACCTTGGGCGACCCCGGCCGCAAGGGCGGGCGCCAGGCCGCCGGCACCGTGCATGTGCACCCGAGCGGCCGCTTCGTCTATGTCGCCAACCGCGCGTCGAGCACGGTCGCCAGCGACGGCTGGCCGGTCTTCGCCGGCGGCGAGAACAGCCTCGCGGTCTACGCGATCGACCCGGTGAGTGGCCGGCCGACCCCGATCCAGCATGTCGACACGCACGGCGTCCACTGCCGCACCTTCCATATCGACCCGAGCGGGCAACTCCTGGTCGCCGCGCACATCATGGGCCTGCCGGTCAGGGACGACGCCGGCATCCATTTTATCCCCGCGACCCTGTCATTGTTCCGCATCGGCGCCGACGGCAAGCTGACCTACGCGCGCCAATACGATGTCGATGTCGGCGCCAACACGATGTGGTGGATGGGGATGGTGGAATTGCCGGGCTGAGCAGTTCCGGGACGAGATTGCTTCGCTGCGCTCGCAATGACGAACACGGGTTGTCATTGCGAGGAGCGCAGCGACGCGGCAATCCCGCGCCAGTAAGGCTCAGCCCCGTCCGATATAGGGCATCTTGGCGGCCATCACGGTCATGAACTGGACGTTGGCCTCGGGCGGCAATCCGGCCATGTAGGCGACCCCCTTGGCGACGTCGAGCACGTCGATGCGGGCCTCGGCCTCGACCCGGCCACTGGCCTGCAGCCGGCCCTGTGCGGTGTCCTGGTTGCGGGTGGTGGCGGCGTTGCCGATGTCGATCTGGCCGCAGGTGATGCCGTATTCGCGCCCGTCGAGTGACAGTGACCGGGTCAGCCCGGTCAATGCGTGCTTGGTCGAGGCGTAGGGCACCGAGTTGCGCCGCGGCACATGCGCCGACACCGAGCCGTTGTTGATGATGCGGCCGCCCTGCGGGTCCTGCGCCTTCATCATGCGAAAGGCGTGCTGCGCGCACAGGAACGAGCCGGTCAGGTTGGTCGCGACGACGTTGGTCCACTGCTCGTAGGTCAGATCGTCGATCGGGATGTTGCGGGTGCTGATCCCGGCGTTGTTGAACAACAGGTCGATGCGGCCGTAGGTGGATTTGACCGCGTCGAACAGCGCGTCGATCGATTTCGGGTCCGACACGTCGGTCGGCACCACCAGCGTGCGCGGCGGCGGCGCCTGGGCCAGCATCGCGGTCTCTTCGAGCATCTCCTTGCGGCGCCCGGCGAGCACCACGGCGAACCCGATCTCGAGCAGGGCGTGGGCGCTGGCGCGGCCGATGCCGCTGCCGGCTCCGGTGATGACGGCGATCTTGGCGGGCATGGCGTGCTCCCTCGTGGCTCGGTGTTTGTTGCCGCTATCTTCGTGCGGGTGCTCGGCGGAGAGCAACCCCTCCTGCGGCCGGTTGGGGCTCGTGCCATCGAGATTGCCGCGTCGCTTCGCTCCTCGCAATGACGAGCCCCCGGCGGTCATTGCGAGCGCAGCGAAGCAATCTCGCGCAAAGAGGGACACCGGCCGCGCCGCGCGCTAGACTTCCGCCGCGACAGAGACGGGAACAATGCGATGCAGACGATCGAACCGCTGACGATCGAACCGACCGGCGCGGTGCTGGGCGCGACCGTGCGCGGGGTCGATCTGGCGCGGCCGCTCGGCGAACGGGATTTCGGCCGGATCCTCTTGGCGCTCGGCGCGCACGGGGTGTTGCGGTTTCCCGATCAGCACCTCGGTCTGGGCGAGCTGAAGCGGTTTTCGGAGCAGTTCGGCGAGATCCAGGGCGGCGCCACCCGCGAGCGCGACCAGACCCGCGATTACCCCGAGATCGACATCCTGTCGAACCTTAAAGAAGATGGAAAGTATATCGGCAGCCCCGACGCCGGCCAGGACTGGCACACCGACATGACCTATCGGGACGTCGCCGGGTTCGTCAACGTGCTCTACGGCATCCGCATCCCGCACCGCGACGGCAAGCCGCTCGGCGGCACCGAGTTCTCCAACATGCACGCGGCCTATGACGCGTTGCCGGCCGAGATCAAGACGCGCCTCGACGGCATGACCGCGACCCACGACATCGAAAAGTTCTGGGAGCACATGCGCCGGGTCCATCACAGCCCGCGCCCGCCGATGACCGACGAGCAGCGCCGCCGGCGTCCGCCGGTCAGCCACCCGGTGTTCCTGACCCACCCGATCACCGGCCGCAAGGTGCTGTACTGCAACCCCGGCTTTGCCGTGCGCATCAACGAGCTGCCCGAGCGCGACAGCGACGAGATGCTGGAATATCTGTTCGCGCACCAGCTCCAGCCGCGATTCCGCTACACCAATGCGTGGAGTGAGAACGATCTGTTGATCTGGGACCATCTCGGCACCTTGCACCGCGCGATCGCCGATTACGGGCCCGACGAAATCCGCCTGATCCGACGCTGCCAGGTCTTGGCGAACCGGGTGTTCGACCCAGAATTCCTGCGTCCGGCGCGCGCTCTCGAAGCCGCCGGCGTGGCATAGCCGGTCCCTTTGGCGTCATTGCGAGGAGCCGCGGGCGACGCGGCAATCCCGGTGGCAGAGGCTATCGGCCCGAGATTGCTTCGCCGCTCTCGCGATGACACGATACCATCTTAACGATTTGGCCGGCTTCCCGCCGGCAAGTGGAGGAAATGACATGTCGCTCCGCCTGGTTATCTCGATCAATGCCGCGCCGGGGAAGGGCGCCGAGCTCGCACTGGCCATGAGGGGGCGTTGCATCGAGGTCATGAAGGAACCCGGCTGCGAGCAGTTCGAGGTGTTCCAGAGCGCGGTCAACCCCGACAAATTGACCCTGCTCGAACGCTGGACCACCGCGGCGGATTTGGCCGTGCACGCCAAGGTCAACGAGACCCGTCCGCCATTGCCCGCGGGTCTGCGCCTCGGCGCTGGCGAGCGGGAGGATTACGAGTACAATCGAACCCGCTAATTCGGACCGTTTGCTGACGCGGGAGGCGGCGCCATGAAGGTCTCGTTCTTTGAAACCGGACGTTACGTGCCGGCGTCGGACATGCCGCGCGAATGGCCGGTGCCGTCGGCGGAATACGACCCCGAAGCGGGGGCGCGAGCCTATCGCGGCATGGTCGAGCGGCTGCACTTTGTCGAAAAGCTCGGTTTCGACTGGGTCAGCGTCTCCGAACACCATTATTCGCCGCGCATCCTGACCCCGTCGCCGGTGGTGTCGGCCGCGTTTCTCGCCGCCGAGGCCACGACCATAAAAATCGCGCTGCTCGGTCCGATCGTGCCGACCAGCAACCCGATCCGGGTCGCCGAGGAACTGGCGATGCTCGACACGATGGCGCCCGGCAAGATCGTCGTCGGGTTGTTGCGCGGCACCACCAACGAATATCTGAGCTACGACCTCAACCCCAAGGAGGCGCGCGAGCGCACCGACGAGGGGATGGAATTGATCCTCAAGGCGTGGACCGAGCCGCAGCCGTTTGGCTGGCAGGGCAGGTATTTCCAGTACCGCACCGTGTCGATCTGGCCCCGCCCGCAAAACCCGCCGCCGCCGACCTATGCGCTGGGCACCAGCGCCGAGGCCGGCGCGTTCGCGGCGCGCAACCATCTCGGGCTCGGCCTGTCGTACGGCACCTTCGAGTCGATGGCCAAGGCGAGCACCTATTACCGCAAGCACTGCGCCGAACACGGCTGGGAGCCGGGGCCGGATTCGATCGTCTACCGCGCCAACATGATCGTCGGCGAGACCGACGCGGCGGCCGATTCGGCCCTGGAGCGGCGCAGCAAGCAGGCGCCGTTTCCGCTCGCGGCCGGGCTGCGCGACGCGCTGATGCGGCAGGACAACCGCAATATCGCCGGTGAGGCGCGGCCCACTCCGGTCGGCGGCGTATTGCCGATCAGCTTTTGCGGCGGGCCCGACCGGATCGTCGCGCAGATCAAGCAATGCCGCGAACAGGTCGGTGCCGGCGTGCTCGATCTGTCGTTGCAGGACCCGGGCACCGGCAATCTCGACGCGATGATGGATTCGCTCGAATTGTTCGGCACCAAGATCCTGCCGCGCATCCGCGACATTTAGGTTCACACCCCAACCCCAGCCGTAGGACCCAGAACCATGGAAATCGGCGCCTCGATCTTTTTCACCGATTATTCGATCACTCCGGCCGATCTGGGCGTGGCGCTCGAGGAGCGCGGGTTCGATTCGGTATGGGCGGCCGAGCACTCGCACATCCCGGTGCCGCGGCGCACCCCGGCGCCGGGCGGCGGCGAATTGCACAAGCGCTATTACGACGTGATGGACCCGTTCGTCACGCTGACCGCGGCGGCGGTCGTCACCAAGAAGCTCAAGGTCGCGACCGGCATCGCGCTGATCATCCAGCGCGACACGATCCAGACCGCGAAACTGGTCGCCTCGATCGACCAGGTGTCGGGCGGGCGGTTCCTGTTCGGCATCGGCGGCGGCTGGAACGCCGAGGAGATCGAGAACCACGGCACCGTGTTCGCCACCCGCATGCAAAAGATGCGCGAGCAGATCGAGGCGATGAAGGAGATCTGGACCAAGCCCAAGCCGGAATACAGCGGCGACATCGTCAAGTTTCCGGCGATGATGACCTGGCCCAAGCCGACCCAGAAACCGCATCCGCCGGTCATTCTCGGGGGCGCCTTTCCGTGGGCGGCGCGCCGCGCGGTGCGCTATGGCGACGGCTGGTATCCCAACGCGTCGAGCGGCAAGCCCGAGGAGTACATCCCGGCCTTCCACAAGATGGCGCGGGACGCCGGGCGTGACCCGGCCTCGCTGTCCCTGCGCTTGGGCGGCGCGCCCGAGGATGCCGATAGGCTGAAGCAATTGCGCGATCTCGGCGTCGGCGCCGTCAACGTCACCCTGATGTCGGACAAGCGCGACGAGATCCTGCCGATCCTCGACCGCTGGGCGAAATTGCACCGCCAGGTCAATGCTTGAGGCCGAGCCCATGTCCGAGGCAGGGGCAGCGACCGTGGCGCGGGCCGCGCCCGGAGCCGGGTTTCGCGAGGGTTTTGTCGACGCCGACGGGTTTCGCATCCGCTACATGGAAGGCGGGGCGGGGCCCACCCTGGTGCATCTGCACGGCGCGGGCGGGCTGCGGCTGACCCCGGGCCACGATCTGCTCGCCCGCCACTACCGCGTGATCGCGTTCGAGATGCCGGGGTTCGGCGCCTCGGCCGAGAATACGCGCAGCCGCACGATGGCCGAACTGGCGGCGACGATGGCGCAGGCCGCGAGCAAGCTCGGCCTCGATCGCTTCGACCTGATGGGCACCTCGTTCGGCGGCAAGGTGGCGCTGTGGCTGGCGGCGCGGCACCCCGAGCGGATCACCGCGCTGGTGCTGGAAGCGCCGGCGGCGATTCGCCCGGCTGGGGCGCGCTCTCCGTCGGGCACGCCGGCGGAGATGGCGCGGATGCTGTTCGCCCATCCCGAGCGGGTGGCGCCGATGCCACCGCCCGATCCGGCGGCGCGGGCACAGACCCAGGCGCTGGTCGGGCGGCTGCGCGGACCCGACCGCGACCGCGATCTGGAGGCATTATTGCCTGGGCTGACGATCCCGACCCTGGTGTTGTTCGGCACCCTCGACCAGGTGATCCCGCCGGAAATGGGGCATTTCTACAAGGAGCTGCTGCCCAATTGTCACCTCGTCCTGGTCTACGACGCGGGCCACGGGATCAGCACCGACCGGCCGGAGGCGTTCGCCGAGGTGACGCTCGATTTCCTCGAGCGCCATGAGGCGTTCCTGATCAGCCGCGCCGAGACGGTGATCCATCCCTAGCGCCAGGTAGGGGTGGGAGGATCGCGCGGCTGTTCGTGGCGGGTCCACCCAGCATGGCGACGGTCGACCGTTTTTCGGATTTGACGGCCCCCGGTTCGCCTGATCCAGATATCTCGCGCGGGTTGACGAAATTCGGTCGCGCGATCGGAATGCTTTGCCGGGCGGCGACGTATAACGATCCGTGCGGCGTGGGCATCGTGGGGGAAGCTGGCGGCATGCCGAATTTCGGTTGGGGTGTGCGATCGAAGACGGTGACTCACCGGGCCGCCGTACTGGTGTTCGCGGCGACTGCCGGCATGGCCGCGCCATCCCTCGCCTCGGATTGGGTCAAGACGATCGAGACCGGCGGCTCGGGGGTGTTCACCGTGTGCCGGAGCTGGATGCTGTTTTCGACCTGCAAGGACTATAATCGCGTCGTCATACCGACCCGGGTCTCGGTCGGCGATACGCTCCGGCTCGATTACGGCACCAACACGAAAAAATATCTGTTTCCGGTTGGCCGCATCCTGCGGGACGACAATCACTGCAAATTGTTCACCGAGCCGGCGGGCGGGACCGATGACGTCAACCGGATCGACGTCAGCCCGTGCCACGAACTCGCCGCGTTGCCGTGAACCCGGTCACAGCGGACCGTTCGGCAACACCAACACCTTGCCGTGGCGGCCGTCCCGCTGGGCGTGCGCCAGTGCCTTGTCGATGTCGTCGATCGAGTAGAGCGAGTCGATCGGCGCGCTGAGCACGCCGTCGCGCAACTTGCCGGCGAGATCGGCGTACAGCGCGCGCACCCGCTCGCGGCTGCGCTTGGCCAGGCCGCGGCCGAGATTGAACCCGGTCAGGCTGACGCCGCGGCCGAGCGTGGCCCGGCTGATCGCCGGGTCCTGGTTCGACAACCCGCCGTAATTGACCAGCACGCCGCCCTCGCCGACGCAATCGCTGATCCGGCGGCAGGCCTCGCCCGAGATCGCGTCGATGCCGAGCCGGATCGGCGCGCCGCCGGCCGCCTGGTGCGCGCGCTCGGCGAGATCGAGTCCGTCCCGCAACACCGCATCGGCGCCGAGCGCCCGCAATTCGCCGGCGACGTCGTCGCGCCGGACAACGTTGATCGTGCGCACGCCGCGCGACTTGGCGATCACGATCAGGTGCCGCCCGACCGCCGAGTTGGCGACGTCCTGGATCACCCAGTCCCCGGATTTGAGCGCGACGTGATCCTCCAGCAATAATTGAGCGGTCGCCGGATTGATGCGCAGCATCGCCGCTTGCGCCAGGTCGAGCCCGGCCGGGATCGGCACCGCGTCATCGGCCCGGATGCGGCGCGCCTGGACCCAGTTCTCACGCTGCATGCTGATCACGAAATCGCCCTGCTTGAGCGTGCCGACCCCAGCCCCGACCGCCCGGACGCGGCCGACGCATTCCGCCCCCGGCGTCGCCGGCAGGGTCGGATGCAGCCGGTAGTTGCCGCGGCAGAACGACAGATCGGCCGGGTTGATCGGAAACGCCAGCACGTCGAAGACGATCTCGCCGGGGCTGGGCGGGCCGAGTTCGGGCGCGTCGACGCAACGGGCCACCACTTCCGGGGCGCCATAGGCGGCGATCTCGATCTTTTTCATCGGCTCCCTCCCTGGCGGCGTCACGCGCTGCCGCCGGCGAATTGTAACGGCGCCGCGGCCGCGGCGGCAACCGGCGCCGGCGCCCGAACCGGCCGAATAGCTGCCATCGCCGAGACGCGGGCAGCATTCGGACCAATTTCAACGCGGTACGGGTTACTGTGGCGGCGGCGGACGGTCTTCACCGGGGCCGGTCGCATGGGAGCGAGGCATGAGCACGAACGTTTCGGTCGGGGGTGGCGAACGGCGCCGGGTCGTGGAGGGCGCCACCTTCTCGATCATCCTGGCGCTCAGCTTTTCGCATTTCCTCAACGACACGATGCAGTCGCTGGTGCCAGCACTGTACCCGATGCTGAAGGACTCCTACGGCCTCAGCTTCGCCCAGATCGGGTTGATCACGCTGGTGATGCAGATCACCTCGTCATTGTTGCAGCCGATGGTCGGGTTGCTCGCCGACCATCGGCCGCAGCCCTATTCGCTGGCGATCGGCATGGGGGTGACCCTGGTCGGGCTGTTGCTGTTCGCGAGTGCCGGCAGCTTCATGACCCTGCTGCTCGCGGGGGCATTGGTCGGGATCGGCTCGGCGGTGTTTCATCCCGAGGCCTCGCGGGTGGCGCGGCTGGCATCCGGCGGACGCCACGGGCTGGCGCAATCGCTGTTCCAGGTCGGCGGCAATGTCGGCTCGGCGTTGGGGCCGATCCTGGCCGTGTTCATCGTGATCCCGCGCGGCCAGGGCAGCATCAGCTGGTTTTCGTCGGCCGCGCTGGTGGCGATGCTGGTGTTGTTCGCGGTCGGCAACTGGTATCGCAAGGAGCACGCGGGTCCGACGCGGGCGCGCGGCTGGCATGCCGCCGGGCGGACCGATCTGTCGCGGCGCGTGATCGCCTGGTCGCTGGTGATCCTGCTGGCGCTGATCTTCTCCAAATCGTTCTATCAGGCCAGCCTCGGCAATTTCTACACGTTCTATCTGATCAGCAAATTCCAGGTATCGGTCGAGGCCGCGCAGCTCCATTTGTTCGCGTTTCTGGCCGCGGTCGCGATCGGGACCTTGGTCGGCGGCCCGATCGGCGACCGCATCGGGCGCAAATACGTGATCTGGGGCTCGATCGTCGGGGTGTTGCCGTTCACCCTGGCATTGCCCCATGTCGGGCTGTTCTGGACCGGGATCCTGACCGTCGTGATCGGCATGACCCTGGCGTCGGCGACCTCGGCGATCATCGTCTACGCGCTCGACCTCGTGCCGGGAAGGATCGGCATGATCTCCGGTCTGTTCTTCGGTCTGTCGTTCGGCCTCGCCGGGGTCGGCGCGGCCGCGCTCGGCAAGCTCGCCGACGCGACCAGCATCGACACCGTCTACCAGGTCTGCGCGTTCCTGCCGCTGATCGGGCTATTGACGGCGCTGTTGCCGAATATCGGCCTGCCGCCCGCGGTTCAGCCTACGGCAATTGAAGGAAAATCAGGATGAGCCCGGCCACCGACACCGCCCAGGCGAGGGTGCGCAGCCAGGGGATGCCGGCGAGATAGATCAGCCAATGCGCCACCCGGCCCCAAAAGAACAGCTGGCAGCCGAGCAGGGTCATCGCGTTGGCCTTGCCGGCGATCTGCGCGATCAACACCAGCGCGATGAACAGCGGCAGGCTTTCCAGCATGTTGCGGTGCGCGCGTTGCGCCCGCCCGACCCAGCCGCCGAATTCGGCCGGGGTTTCGCGATTGCCGGCGAGGGTCGCGAGGCTGACCCGGGTGTTGGCGCCGAGCACGGCGACCACCACCTCGACAAAGGTTAGCGCGACGGACCACAGCAAGAGCTTAAGATCGGGTGTCATGGGCGATTTCCCCCTGAATTTGCGCGGCGTGGGTTGTTCGCTTCGAGCGGCGATGCTTTTTTGGGCAAAGCCTAGCGCAATCGCGCCCGCCGCGCGATGTTCGGCAGCACCCGCCAAGCGATAAGAACCGAACGGCGAGAAAAGAGGAAGGGCGGAGGATGAGCTACCTGACCTACCGCGTCGAAATCACCCGCGACGAGTCGCGCGCATCGGTGCCGCCGAGCGTCGAGATCACCGCCTATGTCGACCGCGTTCCGGAAACCAACGACGCCGGGCTGGGGCGGTTGACCCGGGCGTCCCGGGGAGTGTGGAACAGCCGGCTGCAACACAGCGGCGATTTCGAATCGCTGGCCGATGCGCTCGCGGCCGTCGCCGCCGCCCACCCCGAGGTCGCGCGGATCCGCTGCGCCGAATGGTCGGTCGATTCTGAATATCCGCTCGAAATGGCGCCGTTGGAGCGAGCCGGCGGCAAATGGTCGCCCGGCAAGCACCCTGGCGGCCCGCCGCCGCAACTCGACTGGCAGGCGGACTGCATCTCCCCCACGCCCTGAACGGGCCGCTCAGGCGCCCGCTTGCCCCGCCGTCGGTTCGAGCCGCGGGCGGAGAGCGACAGGCGATCACCGCGATCAGCGCGACAACGGGTTCCGCGGTCGTCGATGGCGCGGTGGAGCTTGTTCTCTTGATCACTCAAGGGGTCGAGAAAATGGCGCGCCCGAGAGGATTCGAACCCCTAACCCCCAAATCCGTAGTCTGGTGCTCTATCCAGTTGAGCTACGGGCGCATCAATGACTTAGGTCAATCCCTGAATTCGCTAGGCGGTTCCTAGGCAGTTAGGGGCTCCTGGCAGCCCCGGCACGGGGGCCGAATGTCTACCCCCTGGGGGTACGGATTGCAATGTCTGGCTCGTGGCGGAAGAAAGCCCCGCATACGGCGGCGGGGCAGGGTGCTAATGAAGCCGCTGGATGGCGGCAAGGATCGAGAGCCCGGCAGCCAACATGATGCCCATGCGGACGGTGAGCCGGGCCGCGGTTCCTGGCGAAAGCCTCCGGCATGCACTGGGCGATCTCCTGATTGTGCGGGTCGTTGCCCCAGCCGGGTCGCCGCCAGCCCGTGTCCAATCCGCGAGGCTTTGATCTAGACCGGAGCTTTGATCTAGACCGGGGCTTTGATCCAGATCAACGACAGCGGCGCCGTCGGCGCGCCTGCTCGCGCGATACCGATGCCGCGGAGAAGAAACATGAGCTATCGCCCGAAATACCTGGCCCAGGTGAATATTTACGTGCGCGACCGTCGAGCGCTCGCATAAATGGCATGGCGACCTGCTCGGCCTGCATACCTATGATCATCGTTCCGGCGCGGCCGCTTTCATGTCGGCGGACCGGGAAGAACCGCATGAGATGGTCGGGCGCGGCCTGTTTCCCGGCCCGTGGGACGCCGAGGCGGAGCCGGGTGGGCAGGCGGCGTCGGCCGCGACCATCTGCAATGCAAGCTATCCGTTCCTCAACCCGGCCGTTGTCTTTTATTGATGCCGATGCCGGGTGCGGGTTATACCGTTGACCAACCTCTTAGATAGGGAGTGTCCAGACATGCTGGCAGTGGTGCAGAAGACGAGTTTTACGGCTGGCCCGTTGACGTTCAGCGTCAAACACGAATTGTGGGACGGCAACATCCAGGATCATGCGGACCAGGGTGTCGCGATCACCGTGGCGGCGGAAATCGCCGGCAAGCGTACGACCCTGTTGCGGTTCAACTGCTTCGATATCGAGAAGAGCTACATCTACGGCCCGGAAAATACCGAGCTGGAGGTCGCTGGACCCGAGATGCTGGGCGGGGCGGCCCTGACCAACCTCTACCGGATGGACCCGATCGCCGATGGGAACCCGATCGGCTGGACCATCAAAACGGTGGGGACCAAGCTTCCAAAGATGCTGGAGCGGGCCGGCTATCCGCAGATCGCCGCCGCGACCGATCTCGCCGCGGTGGCGAGCGTCCTGCCAGACGTCGAAGCCTGCGCCCGCGAGCTGTATGCCGTTAAACGGAATACGGTCAAACACAACCGCGGCACGCATATCTTCGAAGCCGGCAACATCCGGTTCGGGCTCGAGATGCGGCGGCTGCCGATGGGCGATGGCGGCCTCGCCATCCACGTTTTGGCGGACATCGGCGGGACGCCGGGAAAGGCCTACACCGAGGAGACCGAGCTCCTTGCCTTTGATCACTTCTGGAACGGCGCGCACTATCACTACGGCCCGCGCAACAAGAACCATCGCATCTATTGGGACCGGACCCTGATCGAAAATCCGCTCGCGTGGACGTTGGAGCAGTTCGAGACCGGCAAATTGCGGGCGATGATCGAGCGCGCCGGCTATCCCGGGATCGCGGCCGATCTCGACACGGCAAAAATCGCCGCCGTCTTCCCGGCGATGAAAAAGCAGGCGCTTGAGATGTGGGCGGAAGGCGAGCGGTTGACCGGTCACCCCGGATTGCCGTTGGAGGCGACCCCGAACCTGGCCGCCGCCGAATAAGCGCACGAAGCAAGGCGTCCCCGGTTCGCTCCAGCCGCGCGGTATCGTGGCTTGGGGCGGACCGGGGCGCTATCGGGGACGCGGCGCCTCGCCGTCGTCACGTTACGCCTAGGGCAAGTTTCGCTGGAATTGAATCGGTGCGTCCTTCGAGACGGCCGCTATGCGGCCTCTCGGGATGACGATATGCCTTTGGTTATGCACAGATATTCGGCATCCTGACGAGCGCCCTCGGGGCGCGTCTCCAAGGACCCACCGATGGCGGTGTGACCGGGATCGCCTCTAAATTCGTGGGCCGGGAATCGCTGGCCCCCCTTCATCGTCATACCGGCGAAGGCCGGTATCCGCCGCTGCGTGGACCCCGGCCTTCTCCGGAGTGACGAGGGAGGAGATGACGCGAACTTCGGAATCAACCGATCATATTTTCGACGGGGACCAGTTATACACCCGCGACAGTGTCTGACCCATCAGGGCGGCGCGATCGCCGTCGGACAGGCGATCGGTGACGCGAAACGCCTCGACCCCCTGCGCGTATGTCAACAACGCGACGGCGCGGGTCCAGTCGGTGCCCCACATGCAGCGATCGAGGCCAAAGGCGTCGAAGATGCGGAACAGCGGATCCCACAAATCCCGGTAGGGAAACGGTTCGTGCGACAGCGTGCAGGCGCCGCTGATCTTGACCGCGACGTTGGCATGGGCCGATAGCGCCAGCAGCTTTGGCAGATCGGCGAACGGTTCCGCCGGCGCGGGCGGCTCGAACGGCTGCCGCAGTCCAAGGTGATCGATCACCAGCTGGGTGTTCGGGTTTCGCGCCGCCAGGGCTCCGGCCTGCTCCAGCCGCCCCCAGCACAGCAGGTTGACCGGCAGCGAGTGTCGCGCGGCGGCGCCCAGGGCCCGGTTGATGCCGGGGTCGGCGGGGTCGGTCGACAGATTGTCTCTCATCATGATCCGGATGCCGACCGTGCCCTTGGTGGCGGCCCAATCGGCGATCGTGTCGCCCACCGCGGGGTCGGTCGGGTCGACCGGCTTGAACCAGCCCGAACCGGCCGGGATGAGCAGCGTGAACCTCGATGGCGTAGCTGGCGTCGTAGCCGTACATGGAAAAGGGCGAGACCAGCACCGCCCCGTCGACACCGACTGAGTCCATCGCGGCCACCATCTGCCCGCCGGTGACCTCCGCCGGCCCTCGCAGAGTACCGAGCCAGGGCCTACCGGGGTGATTGCGTTCGTAGGCGTGCACCTGGACGTCGATCGTCGGCATGATTCCCGGCCTTCCGGATAGCGTTGTCCTTCAAGCGATATGTGGCGCTCTGTATTGAATCTAGTCAAACCCAAGCTGTCGCTTGCCACCCTCCGGTGACCTCTATGGCGCGGCGGATTTGACTCCGGCCCAGTCGGCGGCGTAATCGCCCACCCTGCTGTCACTGCACGGAGCACCGAGGTGAGCGTCGAAGCGGCGGCGGACGCCGCCCCGCCGGACCCTGTCGAGACCGCCGCCGACGACCCGGCGTCGCGGCCGCAGATCGTGTTGCTGCCGGGCGGCCATCGCCGCGCCGAAGGCGGGCATCCGTGGATCTATTCGAACGAGGTGCGGATGGACGCGGCGGCGAAGGCGGTCGTCCCGGGCAGCCTCGTCACCTTGCGCCGGGCCGACGAGCGCGCGCTCGGCGTCGCCCTGTTCAACCCGCACACCTTGCTCGCGGCCCGCATCCTAGACCGCGACGCGGCACGGCCGATCGGCCGGCGTTTTCTCGCCCGTCGGCTGGAGCGCGCCTTGCGGCTCCGTGAGCGGCTGTACGACGCCCCCTATTACCGGCTGGTCCATGCCGAGGCGGACGGACTGCCCGGCCTCGTCGTCGACCGGTTCGGCGCGGTTCTGGTCGTGCAGGCCAACGCCGCCGGCATGGACCGGCTCGAACCCGCTCTGCTCGAGGCCTTGCGGGCGCTGGTGTCGCCGGCGGCGATCGTGTTGCGCAACGACAGCGCGGCGCGGGGGCTCGAAGGCCTGCCGCTCGAAACCCGGGTCGCGATCGGCGCGGTCGACGGCCCGGTCCGCCTCGACGAGGACGGCACCCTGTTCGAGGCCGACGTGCTCGCCGGGCAGAAGACAGGGTGGTTTTTCGACCAGCGCGACCACCGCCGCTTTATCGCCGGGCTGGCGGCGGGGGCGCGGGTGCTCGACCTCTATTGCTACAGCGGCGGGTTCGCGGTGCGGGCGGCACAAGCGGGCGCCGCGTCGGTGCTCGGCATCGACCGCTCCGAGCCGGCCTTGGCGCTGGCGGCGAGGGCGGCGGCATTGAACCAGGTCGGCGATGATTGCGTCTTCCGCCGCGCCGAGGTGTTCGCCGAGGCGGCCGCGCTTGGTGCCGCGGGCGAACGCTTCGACATCGTCGTCGCCGCCCCGCCGGCCTTCGCCCGGGCCAAGCGCGACGTGCCGGCGGCGTTGCGCGGCTATCGCAAACTGGCCAAGCTGGCGGCGCAATTGACCGCGCCGGGCGGGTTCCTGTTTCTCGCCTCGTGCTCGTACAATGTCGGCGCCGGCGAATTCGCCGAGGCGGTGCGGCGCGGGCTCGGGGACGCCGGCCGCGGCGGCCGCATCATCCGGAGTGCCGGCGCCGGCCCGGATCACCCGGTCCATCCGGACCTGCCCGAGACCGCCTATCTGAAGGCGATCACCCTGGCGCTGGATTAGCGGATCGAGCCGTCGGCGACACCTGGCCGAATCGCTCCTGGCAAGTGCGGTGCGATCGGCTATGATGCCGGCAGCGCCGATACCCCCGCCTTTCCCTCGCGTCATTGCGCGAGGGACGCATCCACCGCGATCGACACCCCCGTGATCTCGCACTCGCCGAACACCGCGCCAAAGGGTCGGCCCTCCGGTAATCGAGCCCCCGGGAATCGGCCCGCTCGACCGCTGGGTAACCGGTCCACCGGGCAGCCGCCCACTGGGATTCGGCCCAGCGGGGATCGCCCAGCCGACAAGCCGGCCTCGTTGAACGCGGTTTTTCACCGCCTCGCCGCGACACCGCCGAGCGCCGCTGCCCCGACTCCCGTAGCCGAACCACCCACACCAGCGGCGGTGCTCGCGCCAACGGCGACTCCCGAGCCGCTGGTCGACGCGGCCCTAGCGGCACCGGCCGCACCCCCGCCGTCGCCGGTTGGGCCGGTGCTGGTGCCGCCGATCGAACCCGATCCGCCGCCGCCCGCGATTCCCGCCTGGCTCGCCGCCCCGGTCCTGGCGATCGCGATCCCGCATTCCCCCTTTGCCTGGGGCAGTGCGGCGCAGGTGGCCCCCGCGCCTCCGCCCGCCACCGAAATCGTGCCGCAGATCCTCGGCTTTATCGAGGAGCCGGCTCCGCCGGTCACGGCGCCGCCCGAACCCCAGCCTAAACCCGTGGCGGCGGCGGCCGAACCATCCGCCCCCGAACCACTCGGCCCCAAACCAACCGACTGGGCGGCCGAGGACGCGCGCGCGATCGCCGCGATCCTCGCGGCGGCGCCGGAGGCGATCGCCCCGGTCGAGATCGATGCCGAAATCGGTGATATCGCCGAGGTCGGCAACGCGCCGTCGAGCAGGCCGAATGGGCGGGACGCCGCGCCCGCCGTGCCGCCGGTCGCCGCCAGGCCGTCGCCGGGTCCGCGCCGACCCGGCCCGCTCGACCGCGCGACCATCAGGCGGCCGCGCCCGGCCCGCGCAGGCCCGCCGCGTCGTCCCGCGCCTCCGGCGGCGGAGCCCCTGACGGCATCCGCGCCGCTGGCGAATCTCGCGCAGCGGCTGGGGCGCGGTTCTGCCGCTGCCCGCCCGGCGATACCCTCGGTGCCGACCGCGCCGGCGGATCGCCCGTTGTCTTACAGGCCGGCGGCTTCCGGTCCGGCGACGCGCCCACCGGCGCGCGCCCGGCCCACCGCCGCGAGCGGCGCCGAGCCCACCGCCCGCCCCCTC
>Ga0080064_1000676_pt1 | contig 83912 bp, 83 predicted proteins | sample Subgrocontami54m_FD_69260 | JGI IMG/M metagenome (GOLD analysis project Ga0080064, IMG submission 69260) | Subsurface groundwater microbial communities from S. Glens Falls, New York, USA - GMW46 contaminated, 5.4 m (SPADES assembly) (version 2) ... | reverse complement strand
CAGCTTCTTTCAGCGAACCACGTTGGCGGTTCAGCTTTTCGACGCTACCTCCCTAACCGCCAACCACAGCGCATTGCTGCCTGACCATGTCGCAAAACCCATTAAACCGACAGACTCCTAGCATCGGCTAACTGTATGGCGCCTTGCGGTGAGGTGCAAGAGCAGATTTGAAACGGCCGCTGGCGTTATTCCAGGGACTTTGCGGGCCTGGCCGAAGCTCTGAGGACGGGCCCTTTCAAGCCGCTCGATCATTTCGTGCGAAAGACTTCCTACTCCTTGAAATGAAAACCCGTCTGGTATGAGGATCTCGTCGTGCTGGTTGAGTCGATTGAGGGCGCTCGTCTGCGACCCCAGGTAGCCCGCATAGACTTGATCGGCGAGGGCTGACTCCAAGTCTCTGGAAGTCACCCCCCCGCGCGCAGACGCAGGTAAGAGTTGAGAGAGCAGTTTCGCGTCGACGTTGGGTCGCAGCGCCAACTGAGCGAATGTTATCGGTTGCTGGAGATCATGCCCGGTTATTGACCTTATGTCTGCGTGAGCCCGGTCGGTGGGAAGGAGTTTGTGAGTCTCCAAGAGGACGCGGGCGTTCGCCAGCCGAGTCCTGCGTTCGTTAAATCGCTCCCAATCCAAATCGCCCACCAAGCCCAGCCTACGACCATGGGGCTCAAGGCGCTCGTCGGCATTATCGTGCCGCAACGCCAAGCGATGTTCAGACCGCGATGTAAACATGCGATAGGGCTCGTCGACGCCATGGGTAATAAGATCGTCGACCAACACGCCGATATACGATTCCTGGCGTCGAACGCGAAAGAGGGGCCTGCTTTGTGATGCCAGCGCCGCATTGATCCCGGCCATTAGACCCTGGCAGGCTGCCTCTTCGTAGCCCGTTGTTCCGTTGATCTGACCAGCCAGAAAGAGTCCGCTTAGTCGCGTGGTTTCGAGGAAGGGCGATAATTCCCGCGGATCAATGAAGTCGTACTCGATTGCATAGCCAGGTCGAATGATCTGAGCCTGCTCAAATCCCGGAATCAAAGTAAGGATTTCTTGCTGGAGCTGAACCGGAAGCGAAGTTGAAAAGCCGTTTAGGTAAACCTCGTTGGTTTCATAGCCTTCCGGTTCAAGAAAGAGTTGATGCCGAGTCTTCTCAGGAAACTTTACGACCTTGTCCTCGATGGACGGGCAGTATCGTGGCCCTACCCCTTTGATCTTGCCTGAATAAAGCGGAGATTCATGAAGATTGCGTCGAATGGATTCATGAACCGCTACGTTAGTGTAACCAAGGTGGCAGTCTAGTTGTCGCTGCGTTATTTCATCCGTTGCGAAAGAAAACGGTACTATGCGCTCGTCCGGAGGTTGGGGCTCAAAGGCATCCCAATCGATGGTTCTACCGTCCAGTCGCGGAGGTGTACCCGTCTTCAATCTACCAACAGGGAACCCCAGTTGCTTGAGCGCTTCAGCAAGTTCCGTTGACGCTGGTTCGCCGGCTCGCCCGCCGCCGTAACTCTGTCGACCGGTGTGTATGCGGCCATTCAAAAAAGTACCCGTGGCGATAACCACGGAACTGGCTCCAATTCGCCGCATGTCCTGCAACTCCACTCCTTGAACTCGGTTTCCCTCCACGACTAGACTTGTTACGAGACCCTGGCGCAAAGTCAGGTTGGGTGTCGCCTCAAGTGTGCGCCGCATCTCCACCCGATAGAGCGCGCGATCAGCCTGCGCCCTGGGTGCTTGAACGGCAGCGCCCCGCGATCGATTTAGAAGCCGAAACTGAATCCCTGTCCGGTCAATGACTCGCCCCATGATCCCGCCCAGCGCGTCAATTTCACGGACAAGGTGACCCTTACCGATCCCACCAATCGCCGGGTTGCAGGACATCTGTCCGATTAGGTCAAGGTTCAGTGTGAGGAGGGCGGTATTGGCACCAAGCCTCGCGGCCGCTGAGGCGGCTTCGCAGCCCGCATGCCCAGCACCGACAACAATCACGTCGAAGGCTTCATCGAACGCCATCGGTTTTGTTTTCATGTCTTGTGTTATGGATCATCAATCGGGCCATTCCTATTTTCCGATGCAGAAGGTCGAAAAGATCTGGCCCAGAATATCATCGCTGGTGGTCTCGCCGGTTAATTCGCCCAAAAAGCGAAGCGCATTGTGAAGGCCAACCAACACAAGTTCTTCAGTAACGCGCTGGTGCATCAGACTCTCTGATGTCTGAAGGGCAGCGATGGTTCGCGTTAGTAAGTCATGATGCCGCGAGTTAGTAATGAGCAGGCCATCGCTTCGCGACCTCCCATTGAGGAACGGCTTGAGTATAGCAGCCCGAAGAGTTTCAAGTCCCGCCTCGGTCTTAGCCGAGACAGAAAGAATGCCGACACATTTTGCGCTGGCGGAGATATCACGCTCAGTGCGCGACGCGGAAAAGGACTCCAAGTCGCTTTTGTTCAGAGCGACCAGATGAAGTTGATTCTCCACTTCCGCTAGCACGTCTCTGTCTTCGTCTTGCAAGAGTACCGATCCGTCTACGACCACGATCAGGATGTCCGCGTCGGCCGCTTCCCGCTTAGTGCGCTCGACGCCGATAGCCTCAATCTTGTCGATCGACTCCCGGATGCCAGCAGTGTCAATCAGCAGGACCGGAACTCCGTGCATGCCAATCGGCTCCGTCAAAGTGTCGCGAGTTGTACCAGGAATCTCGGTTACGATCGCCCGGCCGCGTCCCAGTAACCTATTGAACAAACTAGACTTACCGACATTCGGGCGGCCGATGAAAGCAGCTTTCAGTCCGTCACGCAAAAGCTTTCCAGCGGCGAAGGTTTGGCTGAGTCGCAACAAATCTTTTTGGATGGCTTGAAGTTCGCCGGTCAGGTCATCATGTTCGACGTTTGGCAGATCCTCTTCGACAAACTCGATTGACGATTCCAGCCTGACGATGACCTTCAGCAATTGTTCCTTGGCGGGTTGGAGAGTATTTGAGATTTGTCCTTTGAGCTGGCGGGTCGCCTGTTTTACGGCGGCGTCAGTCTGGGCATCAACCAGATCACGAATCGCTTCGGCTTCGGTCAGTTGCAGTCGACCGTTGCTGACAGCCCTCAACGAGAACTCGCCGGGGTCAGCTAGACGCGCGTCGAGTTTGAGGATGATATCGACGATGGATTGCAGCAACACCGGGGAACCGTGACAGTGCAACTCGACGACGTCTTCGCCGGTGAATGAATGGGGAGTTTCAAAGAAGCACACCAGGGCGCGATCAAGAACTTCTCCGGAAGATGGATCAAAGAGACTGCGCAGTGCTAGGAGATTAGGTTGCGGATTGAACGATGGACTGGCGATCAACGCCCTCAGGATTTTCAGAGAGTCTGAACCGCTTAATCTGATTACTCCAATCGCGCTTCGCCCGGGAGGAGTACAAAGAGCAACTATCGTATCAGCTTGAATGTCCACGCAGATCACTCGAACGCCAGAAAAGCTGGGAGCTTCACTGGCTGGCAGGGGTCTTCAGACTGACTCGCAGGCGCCGCGCATTGCCCTCGCCGATCGACTCAGTTGCGAGATCTTGTTCCTCGGCCAGTGACAGATGTATGACCCGCCTTTCACTGGAATCCATGGGACCAAATACGAATGCCGAAGACGTTGTCCGAACCTGGCGCGCCGCGTGCTGAGCCATTGCGTGGAGTTCAGCTTCCCGCGCGGCCCGGTAGTTGTTGGCGTCGCAGACGATCCGCTGGCCTTTCGGCAATGTCCGCCCGAGCGCCTGATTAAGGATCTGCTGCAGTGCATCGAGCAACTCGCCGCCCTGATTTAAGAGAAGGCCGCTGTCCGTTCCATCGATTGACAACAGGCAGCCGGCCTCTGACTCTAAGGCCGACGCGCGAAGGTCAAAGCCTGCGCCGTCAAATACGGAATTGAGCAGATGCTCAGCTTTACTACAAGTATCGTTCATGAGTTTAGATTAGGGATTGTACCGCAAGAAGGGCACTACACGGAACGAACGAGCGACGCTCGGGCGCTGGACTCGAATCGGGGCGTGAGGATGGGCCTATTCCTTTTTCTTGATGAACACCTCGCCGCGTCTGGTTAGACCGGCTTTGTTGGCCAGGGTGTTCAAAACTCTGTCGAGTAAATCATTGTTCTCAAGACGTAGACTCGTAACACCGGCAGCGTTGCTATCGGGATCGTTGTATTGAAGGGTCAGGTATCGCACTTTGGTCTTGATCAGACCAGTAAGCCCGCCGAGAGGGACTATGCTGCCGAGTACTACGCTGCCGACAGTAGCGGCTTTGGGTCGAATTGCGCGCGTGTCGCCGTAGGCTCCGGTGATGGCCTTGTAGGGAATGAAAAAAACTTCTTTCTGCTTGTCGTTACGGAAGACTAGCCGATTGTTAGAGTCCTCAAAGTTAAGCGTGCCATCCATCTTGTGGTTGTAACCGAAAACACCGCCTTCGTACTTGGCTTTGACCGTTTGCGGCGCTGGGGCTGGGGGCGTCGTCGCTGTTTCCGGCTTGCTCGCATCGTCATTCGACATTCGCGGTCGCTGGGCGAATGTGGTCAAAGCCATCATCACGAGCAGACCAAGAGTGGCTATTGTTCTGGTTCGCTGAAACATTGAGGAAAGCCTCCGTTCTTTCTTTGTATGACGAGCTCTTGATGGAGAATCTCAGATTAGAGACGCTTCGCCAAGGCCGCAAGTTGCCAACAGTTTCCAAAGAATCCTCAGCCTGACTCGACGGCTGAGTAGCCCTGCCACAGCGTGAATCATCGACGCATCCTTGCCAGTTGGGCCTCAGAAAAAGTGAACCGAGTGGTTTTTAGTTTCCCGTCCACGAAAGTGTAAACGATCCCTGACTTGTTGCTGCGAAAGATGGAAGCATTCTGTATTTCATCGCGCACGAACTCCTTGTTCTTCAGGAGACTCATGGACTCCGGAGTATCCGAAGAATGTTCGTGTTGCAGGACGATTTCGAGAACCGTGCCCGCTAATTCCGGTCGCAGTTTCTTGTTCGTGACGAATTTCTCGCTGACAAAAACCACTAACACCGAGCCGCCGGAGACAGCAAATCGCAAAGCCCCTTCAGAAGTTTCACCGATAGGCTTGCCCAAGACTCTCACGACCTCGTCGCGGCGTGACTTAAACGGCTCGATGCCATTCCACGAGGCGGCGCCGGCGTCTCTGGCAAAACTCGCCCAGGTAAGAATAGTAAGAATCAGAACTGCGGTCGCGCGCCGCGAGCAAATCGGGTGGTTTCGGATTCGTTCCATGGCGAGGATGCTAATCCAAGGTCATGTTTTTGCAAAGGGCCGAACCCGCTCCAGCGATTCCTTGAAATCGGCATCATTGGGCGCCACGTCGAGCGCTTTCTGATAAATGCCGAACGCCTTTGCGTATTGCTTCGTCTTTTCGTAGTCGTAGCCGAGTTCGCGATACGCGTTTACGTCGGCCGGCGATTTGGCTAAAGCACGCTCAAGGGCGGCTATCGCTTTCGGAAAATTGTTGGCGCGTGAATAAGCGAGACCAAGCAGGTAGAGCGTCAACCCAGTCGCGTTGTCACTTGCGGCAGTGCGTTCGAGCGCGGCTGCCGCGCGAGCATATTGCTTCGCGCCGATCAGCGCCCGGGCGTAGAGTCCGGCCGCTTCTTCGTCTGAGCGCAACCGGGTCAGCGTTTCACCGGTTCGCACTGCGCCCAGATAATCCGCGTTTGCCCTGGCTTCATCCGTGCTGGCAGTGGCGCGACGAAGATATGCTGAGGTCAACAAGAACCAGGCGGAAGCGAGTCTCGCGTCATTCAACGTGGCGCGGTTCAGGGCGGAGATTGCGGCGTCGAAGTCTCCGCGGGTGAGCGCAATCTGGCCGAGATAAAGCAGCGAAGCGGCGTCCTTCGGATTGGCTTTGACTGCCGCATTGAACGATCGTTCGGCGTCGGCGGCTTTCCCGGTTTTGAATTCCGCCAAACCGCGATAGTACAGAAACGACGGATCAGGCTTGGCGCCTGGCCGCGTCGTCACGGTCACGAGCAGGGGCAGCGCTCGCTCGAATCTCTCCGCCAACACATAGCTCTCCGCCAACGCCTCAACCGTGTGCGAATCTTCCTGGTTTGCCTTTCGCTGGAGATCGAGCGCCTTCTGCAGATCGTCAGACGCATCCGCATACTGTTTTAGATAGAACTCAGAAAAACCCGCCAGCTTCCATGCTTCAGAATTGCCGGGATCGCTGTTAGCGATCTGCTTAGCTTCCTTAGCGGCATCGGCGTACTGCTTCTGTTGGAAAAGTTGATAGGCGTGCGTCGTGTCTGTCGACGCCGGCGCATTGCCGACCGGCTTCGCCGGCTTTACGTCGAGAAGGGGCGCGTTCTTGTCTGTAGCCGGCGGCGACTTGGGCTCCGGGCCCAACAAGGTATCCGGCGGGTTGACGCGGCGTGGTCGCGAAGACTGAGCCTGCACGCCAACGCTCAGTGCCAGTCCGGCGCAAAAGGTAATCAGTAACGGTCGAAACCTTTGGTGCTTCATGGGTTGATTCTTTCAGATTTGGGTGGACGATTTCAACGCTACGGGAGAGGCTGAGACTTTCTTCGGATGCCACGCGCCGCGGACGGGTTCGCCCCGGCCGGCAAACTTCGACAAGAGAAAGGCGGCCGGCTTGCGTGCCGACCGCCTGATAACACCCGGACTAGAGCTATTCGCAGTCTCGGCTCTAGAAGTTAAGTTTCAGGCCGAACTGAAACTGGCGCGGATCGAACGCAGCCGTCGGTTGGCTGTAGTAACGGCCGCTGCTTGATCGCTGAGCGAACGCATTTACCACCGTGTAAAAGGGGTTGGCCGAGGCTTCGTTGAAGCGATTGAAGAGATTGAATCCTTCCGCGATGATGTCCAGACGCAACCGCTCTCCAAGGTGGATTTGACGAGTCAACCGGGCGTCAAAAGAGAAATAGCTATGCGTGATGCCCATGTTGCGACCCAGAGATCCGTTGGCCGGAAAGATGCCCTGCAAACAACCGACATCAACGCCAGTAGCGCACAACTTGCCGTCGGCCTGCACGCTTGGGCGTTCGTTAGTACTCTGGAAATCGCCGTTGGCATCGCCGACAGCCAGAATGTTGAATGGGCGACCCGACGAAACCTCGACAATCGGCGACAGAGAAAAACCTCGCAGGAACGATTTGACTCCACCCGCGGATTTCCAATCATTCGGCGCGGAAAACACGCCGCTAAAAACGAAACGATGTCGCTGGTCGAATAACGAATTGGATCGCTCAGCGCGGAAGTTGGTGTTGTCCTGTGGTTTCAGCAGCGTCTGCAAGTCTGACGAGTCATCGATCGAATGCGACCAGGTATAGGAAGCTACGAACTGAATGTTGTTCGAGAAGCGCTTTTTGAAATCAATATTCATCGCGTTGTAGAACGAGTTGCCGTCCGACAACTGCGCGTTCACGTCGGCATACGGATTGATCGGCCCGGGCGTTGCCAGACTGCCGCCAAGCTGACTGTCAAACAAAGCCTTGCTCACCAAGCCGCCAGAGGCCGACGCAATAAAAAAGTAGTTTGGACCCAATTTTCTAAAGTAATTGGCCATAATTGGATTTACTACTTTTTGAGTCAAATCCGGGGCTCCTCCTACTATCGGAGCAGCGATCATTCCGGGAATAATCACGGCAAATGTTCTGCCGACTGCGTTGGTAAACAGACTGCCAGGAGCCGTGGAAGGTATTGAGATGCCGAATGCTGCTGCTGCCAGGCCTGACGGTGAAAAGCCAAAGAATCTTTGGAAATTACCGACCAGCCTGTCCAAGCGAACATTGTTTACGTCTTGCGGGTGCCCCAGGTGGCGCGCATTGACGGTAATGAAGCTGGCGGAAAGGACCGAGTTCTTACCTACCTGACGTTCGATTGCCAGGTTGCCCTGCGTTGCATAGGGGTATTCGAAATTCTTGCTAACGTGCAGCGTGAACGGCAAGATGGGACCAAAGCCTGTGAACGTGCTCGGATCAAACCGCTGGAAGCCGGCTAAGTAACGAGCGCTGGCTGCCAGACCCGGCGTGAGGCCCGGAATCGCGGTGCCGTGAAAAACCTGAAACGCGTTGAAGAGTCCCGTCGGTGACGGCCCACCGATCGGCAACAAGGTTGACTGCTGTTGTTGTGAACCATCGCCGATGTCGGAATTGAACGCCACGGCCAGCAACGGGTGATCGTAGAACAGACCGAGCGCCCCGCGGATTACCGTTTTGCCATTACTTTGCACGTCCCAAGCCAGACCCATTCGCGGCGCCCAATTGTTCTTATCTCGCGGAAAACCCTGCTGAATGTTGAGCGCATCCTGCGCGGTTTGCACGTCCGCGGCCGTCAAGGTAATGCCGGTCAACGGATCGCGGAAGCCGACCGGCGCGAAGGTGTCCGTCAACTCAACGTCGTAGCGAACGCCATAGTTGAGCGTCACGTTCCTACGAACCTTCCAGCTGTCCTGGACGAAAAACGCGATCGGTTTATTCTTGACTCCGCTGTTGGGATTGCCAAAGCCCTGGATGAACACGCTGGGAAATCCCAGGCCGTAAGCTTGGATGGGGGTGATGGCTGGGCATCTGTCGGCGGCCGCGATCGTTGGTGAATCGCACGGCACACCTCCCACTGTAACCAGGGAGCCCCCGGCTTGCTGACCGAAATTGAACAGGGCCGGAAAATTCAATTCAAAGCGAGCGGTCACATCAACGAAGCCCAGATCGCCTCCGAATTTAAGCGTATGGTTCCCAACGGTCCAATTTACGTTATCGCGGATTTGGAAGCGCCTCTCAACGCGCGCCACCGGCGAAAACGGATTCGAGCCGATGAAGCCGGTGCCCGCGATTTGATGAGCCACACTCGGCACTTGCGAATCGAAACTCGCCCGCCGGCGTCCGAAGTTGAAATAGCCCTCGTTCACGATATTGTGCGGCAGGATGCTTACCAGAGAAGCGCCGAACGAGGTGTCCGTTATGTCCTGAATGCCGGTGCGCGAAAAGTCGTTTTGGCCGAGCGTTTGATTCTGCGATTCGTCTTGAATACCGGTGATGCGGCTCGGGTTGAAGCCAAAGCGAAGGGACAACTGGTGGGCGCTGCTCACCTTGTGATCGAAGCGGAATGAATTAAAGGTGGAACCTTCCGAGATCGGAAACAGCCGGCGCAACTGCGCCAGCGGACGGAACGCCACCAACTCGCCGCCGGCGTTTCGGGTCAGCGGAATTGGCTGACCAGAGAGAATGAAGCGGCTGCCGATGACGTTACCCTGCCCAATTGGGATAGGCGCGGGCAGGAAGTTGACGAGCGGACTCGTCCCGTTCAAAGCGATCTGACTCCCGGTCGAAGCCAAGTGCGCGTAAGCGACTGCATAGCCAATTCGCGTGGGATTACCGCTGGCCAGCGAGGCCCCGATGAAGGCAACTTGCGCAGGTGTCAAGCCAGTAAATGTTTGTCCGTTAGGTATAACGGCAAGCGGGAATGTAAAGCTGGAAGTCGCCCCACCTACGATGTCGCCGGTAAAGAAGCCTGATTCCTGTCTTCGTCTCTGTTCAAACGAAAAGAAGAAGAAGGTTCGATCTTTTTTGATTGGTCCGCCAATAGTGGCGCCGTATTGGCCACGTGTGAACGGCGCCTTCTTGCTCGGATCGTTGTCGATCATGGGTGCCAGCGCATTGCGTGACTGAAAGCTCTTATGACGGATGAAACCAAAGAGGTTGCCGTGGAAATCGTTTGTTCCACCTTTCGTCACGACGTTGACGATACCGCCCGTGGCGCGCCCAAACTCAGGCGCGTAGGAATTCGTGGCCACCTGATATTCCTGCACTGCCTCCTGCGAAACGGTTGTGCGCGCGGCGTTGATCGAATTGTCGGTGAAATCCGCTCCATCCACGCTGACTTGTGTCGAGCGTCCGCGCTGGCCGCCGATGTTTAGACCCGAAGTCGGAGCCGGGCCAATTGGCCTGCCGTTGTCGCGTCCTACAGTGGAAATCGTGAGCGCAAAACCCGTGGCGCTGCGCTCGTTAATCGGCAAATTCTGGATGCTGTTCTGATTGATTGTACTCGCGACGGTCGTGGACGACGTTTCGACCAACGCGACGCTGGCCGTGGTAACGGTTACCACCTCGGTAACTGCGCCGATAGCCATGGGGATTTCGAGATCCGCCTTCTGACCAACGGTCAAAGTTACGCTGGGAATCCTGGCCTTGGAAAAGCCGGGCGCTTCCGCCGTCACCTCGTAATCTCCGGGCGGCAAATTGATGAGCTGATAAATTCCGTCGCCATCCGTGGTAGCGCTGCGCGAAGCGTTCGTCGCGGTGTTGCGGGCAGTCACTGTGGCTCCGCTGATCGCAGCGCCCTTCGGGTCGCGCACGACGCCCTGCAAGTCCGCCGCGTTCGACTGGGCCTGCGACATCGCCAGGGTCGCAAATGAAAACACCGCTATGCAAACGAACAGAACCTGAATCGAAGTTCTGCGCCAGTGACTAATGGAAAAAAGCATCTTATTTCTCTCCTTGTGAATTTAAGCTCGGTAGCCTGCCGAATCTCTGGGGATGCTGTGCGACGGTCAATCCTGATCGAACTCAAACCTCGAGATCACATCTCTTAACGCGCTTTTTACAGTAAAAACTCTCGTGTGGCAAGGAATTATTGCAGGCCGAGGAAGCGTGGGCTGGGGCGTAAGCCATAGCCCGGAACTCACAAAGCAGCGGATCTCAAGTTATCTCGCGACGTGCCTCTGGTTGCGCGCGTCACGCATTGGCGCAGGCGATCGCTCGTGCGAAAGAACCGAATCGCCATCTCAGCCAGTCCGGGCACAAACGCGGCCCGGCGCATCAACGAGCAGATCCGCAAGCGTGAATCGAATCTTTTTTCGTAGGCGACTCGATACTGTGCGCTCAGTTCCGCGAATCCCCGGCCTTCGCGGATTGCGTCCAAATGATCAGCGATGACCTTCGCGACCAGCTCGCCACTCTCCAGAGCCATCAGCATGCCGCTGCCGGTAAACGGATCGATGAAGGATGCCGCATCGCCAATTGTCAGCAAGCCTTTGGCGGGGGCAATTTGATGCCGGCCAAAACTTTCAAGCGTAACAGCGAGCCACGGAGAACGCGCCCGGGCGTTCGCCAGCGTGTGAGCTGCGCGGGTGTTTTGACAGACAATTTCGCCCATCACCCGCTCGGGATCCGCGGCGCAAGCGCGCACGTCACGCGCCGACGCGATAAAACAAAGATTGCTGCGGCCGTTTTCAACGCTGCTTAAACCACCATAGCCGCCCCGATAAAAATAGATTTCGCACGCGCCGGGCGTGACGCGCGCGTCTTGCAGATGGGCTTTGAACGCCACCAGAGGAGCACGATTCGGTTTCGGTCGGTGCGGACCCACGCGACGAGCGAGCGCTCGCGCACGCCCCGTGGCGTCAATCGTGATGGGGGCGTGGTAACTGATTTGGGCTCCGGCGATCTTCAGTCCGACGCCGCGAACTTCTGCTTTTTCAAAAAGCAGATCCACAACGGGCGCTTCTTCCAGAACGGTGACGCCTGCTTCGGCGGCGCGACGCAACAAACGCTCGTCCATCTCAGCTCGGCTAAGTCCCAGGGCCGAGCCGTTCGCGCCAAACCACGTGCTCGGAACGGAAACGTTCTTGCCGCTGCGGGAGTAAAAAACTGTTTCGTTAAGGTGAGCCGGGCCCGCCGCCAGTATCTGATCGATCACGCCGAGACGTTCGAAGTGAACCGCGCATTCGGGCGAGATGAACTCTCCGCAAAGTTTCTCGCGCGGAAATCTCTTCTGCTCAGCGAGCAAGACCCGCGCCCCGCGCATCGCCAAATGAGTTGCCGCGCTGGCGCCGGCCGGCCCGCCGCCGGCGATGATCACGTCAAAATTAGTAATGGTGCTCATGGAAAGGTTGCGTCAGAACCCGGAGCGGACCGGGGTCCCCGCGCGGGCTGCCCGCGTGGGGTGGTGGATGCGACGGGATCGTTCACTCAACTTGATTTCACGATCCGGTCGCTACCGCTCGCGGTTCCGACATTGCGTTCAGGACCAAACGCGACGGAAAATGCTTCTCGACGATGACATTCCCGAGCCCAGCTTGATGACCGAGCGTTTCCAGTTCATCGGGCTTGAAGCTCTTCAAAATCGACAGCGCGCCGTCCTCACGCAGCAAACGATTGTGCAGAAACAAACGCCCGATTGTGGTGTAAAAGAAATACGCCGTCGGGTTCCGATGCAGATCGATTACGAAAATTCCGCGCGCTGCGATGCGGCCCATTTCGCGAAGAATGTTGACCGCGCCAAGGTCATCAAAATGATGCAGCGCCAGGGACGAGATAGCGTAATCGACGGAATTATCGGAAAACGGAAGCGCGAATCCGTCAGCTTGCACAGAAGAGATTTCGAGAAAATCCTCCGATTCCTCGAGAATCGACGTTGCCGATCGCTGGTTTAACTCAAGGCCCACCAGTGAAGCGCTGCGGTTCGTTTCCCGTGCCCACTTTGCCGCCACCCTTAGCAGCGCTCCCGAACCCGCACCCACGTCCAGGACGGAAAACGATCGCAGACCGACGCGCTCGATCTCTTTCAGCAGCGTGTCGCGCAACGCGCTTTCATCACCCAACCATCGGTTCACGCGTCGCAACTCGACAAGGCAGCCTTCGTACTCTTCGGACGTGTACGAGCCCTTATCGATGTTCTCGAGTTCGTAACTGCGTTGTCGGAAGCGTTGGAACATGTTGTCCGCAGATTACACAGATTACGCAGAAGATTAAACCTGAAATCAGTGTAATTTGCGTAATCTGTGGATCAAATTCGCTGAATCACCAGCGCGCTGTTCTTCGATCCAAAACCGATGCAATTACATAGGGCGACGCGCACCTCGGCTGCGCGCGCTTGGTTGGGAACATAGTCGAGATCGCAATCCGGATCGGGTTCATCGAGGTTGATTGTCGGAGGGATGATGCCCGTCTGCATTGCGCACAACGCCGCGCCCAGACCGGCGGCGCCGCTCGCTCCCTGCGGATGTCCGACTTGTGATTTCGTCCCGGACATCGGGATGCGGTGCGCGTTGCAGTTCAGGGCGATCTTCAGCGCGTTCGTTTCAATGCGATCGTTGAGCATCGTTGAAGTGCCGTGCAAATTAACGTAATCGATGTTGCTCGGCTCAACGCCGGCATCAGCCATGGCCAGCGCCATTGCGCGCGCCGGCTCGTCGCCACCCTCCTGCAGACGAACGCGATGATAGGCATCACACGTCGATCCATAACCCGTAATCTCGGCATAAATCTTCGCCCCACGCTGCTTGGCTCGTCCGAACTCTTCCAGCACATAGATCCAGGATCCTTCACCCAGAACCATGCCCGAACGATTGCGCGTAAAGGGACGCGACGCGCGTTGTGGCTCGTCGTTCCACTCCGTCGTCAGCACAGTCAGCAGATTAAAACCCGCCAGTATTCCCGGCGCCAGGGGCGCATCCACCCCGCCGGCGAGCATGACCTCCTGCCGGCCCAACGCGATGTGTTGAGCTGCATACGCAATCGCGTCGGTCGAGCTGGTGCATCCGGTCGAGATCACATGCGACAGCCCGCGCAAGCCAAAGGCCATCGAAAGCTCGCTCGACAAAGTGCCGTGCGTGGCTGCCGGAATTATGTAAACGCTGGCCTTCGAGTGCGATCCCCCCTGATACCAGATCGCGTAATGCTGCTCGACGAACGGCAACCCGCCGCCGCCGGTGCCCAGCATGACACCAATCTGTTGTTTTTCTTCCCGCGAAAGATCGTTGGGGAAAATTCCGGCATCCTGAAATGCTTCCCGTGCAGCGGCCAGCGCCAAGGGCACGGTGCGTGGCACGTGCTTGCGATCCTTGGGTCCGAGCTGGGCCTCCCAATCAAAGTCCTGCACTTGCGCGGCAATCTTCACCGGCGAGTTGGAAACGTCAAACGATTCGATTCGCCGCACACCACTTTCACCGCGTTGCAGGCCGGACCAGAAAGCTTCACGACCGATGCCGATGGGCGTGACGCATCCCATGCCGGTGATCACCACGCGTCGGGGATGTTTGAACTGGCTCAGCATTCAATTTCAACCAAGGATGGCTCGCTGGGGTGGTCAAGCATAACATCGGCCTGTGCGCGAGAGCCAATAGATCAGAAAAGCCGGACGCATCACGTCCGGCCTTTCGGTTTGAGTTATCCGTGAACTCGACTACGCGACCTTGGTTCCGCACTCTTCGCAGAACTTCGCGCCGGGTTTCAGCTCGTTCTGGCATTTCGAGCATTTCGCTGCTGCCTGTGAAGCTCCGCACTCGCTGCAGAACTTCGAGCCATCCGGCATCGCTGCGCCGCATTTAACGCATTTGGTCGTAGCCGCGGCGGTCGCAGCGCCTCCAGATTCGGTTACCGTCGCGCCCCTCTGCTTCATCGCATCCGTCATCGCGCTGGCCATCACGTTGCCAACGGCGAATCCGGCGCCGAGTCCCGCGCCCAACCCCGCGCCACCGCTGGGATTCTGCGCGGCATCGCGCATCGCCTGGGCCGCCTCAAATTGCGTGTACTTGCCCATGTCGCCGATCACGCCCATCGACGTGCGCTTGTCCATCGCCGCTTCAACGTCTTCGGGCAGCGAGATGTTCTCAACGATAAATTTTGTAAGTTCGAGACCGAACGACTTGAATTCATCATTAAGCTTCGTCCGCGCAAAGCGACCCAACTCGTCGTAGTTCGAGGCGAGATCGAGCGCGGCGATCTTTGATTCACCCAACGCGTCCGAGAATCCGCTGACCAGCGTGCGTCGCAATTGGCCCTCGATGTCTTCGGTAACAAAGCGCGCATTCGTGCCGGCGATTTGCTTAATCATCTCCCGCGGATCGGCGACGCGCATCGAATAGATACCAAACGCGCGCAAACGCACCATGCCGAAATCCGCGTCGCGCATCATCACCGGATTCGAAGTGCCCCATTTCAGGTCTGTGAATTGTTTGGTGTTGACGAAATAAACTTCCGACTTGATCGGCGAGTTGAATCCGGTTTTCCAGGCGCCCAACTTCGAAAGGATCGGCGTGTTGCCACCTTCGACGCTGAAGCGCCCCGGGCCAAAAACGTCGGCAATCTGGCCTTCATGAACAAAAACCGCCGCCTGCGATTCGCGCACGATCAACTGCGCGCCGTTCTTGATCTCCTGATCGCGAACTGGAAAGCGATACATCATTGTGTCGCCCGTGTTGTCGAGCCACTCAATGACTTCGATGAACTGCGCGCTCGGACTGAGTCGGTCAAGAATTCCCATTTTTCAATCTCCTTTGCCCTGCTGCAAGTAATCTCGCGGGCCGCAGGTATTATACGGTGAAAGTGCGAGCGGTGTTCAATGGTGTCAGAACCCGGAGCGAACCGGGGTCCCCGCGCGGGCAGCCCGCGTGGGGTGGTAGATGCGACGGGATCATTGACTCAAGTTGACTCTATGATCCGGTCGCTACCGCTCCCGGTTCTGACACGTCGCGTACGAACAGCCAGCAAAACCAAGGCTGTCAGCCCACCCGCCGAATCAATCATGCTGTCGTAAATCGAGGCCGTGCGTGAAGGCACGAAGCTCTGGTGGAATTCGTCGCTGAGCGAGTAAGCAACTACGAACAGGAGCGAAACCCAAAACCAGCGGGTGCGAAGGAATTCGCGAGCGGAAGTGCGGAACGCGCGCGCCGCGAGCAGCGCGAGGATCGCGTATTCAGTAAAGTGGCCAGTCTTGCGAACGATGAAATGGATGAGAGCCAGGGTCGCTTCGCTGGCATGAGGAAACAGCCACAGCACTGGCCGCACCAGAGCGGACGTGTTTGAGCCTGACAACAAGCTGGTCGAACCGATGAAGATCAGCGCCGCCCACACCACAAGCGGGCCGTAACGTGAGAGGCGATGATGGGATGACTTGAGATATGAGGGTTCCGCCGCTTTGGTTGCAGTGTTCATTCTTGGGAAGGCTTTGTTCTTAGCTCCGTCAGGAGCGGCATCTTTATAGTAACAGACAAACAAAACATTCGAAGTAGCTCCGTCAGGAGCGGCATATGTCGCCCCGCTGGGGCTCGAATATCTTTCCTAGTCGCACTGCTATAAATATGTCGTCCCTAACGGGACTAAGACAGGTGTTTTGGGGCGACCCTTGAAAGAAAAAAAGGGAAGCCGCGTGAAGCGCTTCCCAAACTGCGCCCTCCCTCACGGTCGGGCTTCTGATACTTTCCTTACAACGCCGCCGCGCCCGAAACGATTTCGATGATCTCTCTGGTGATGGCGGCTTGCCGGACGCGATTCATGTTGAGGGTCAGCGAAGAGATCAACTCGCCGGCATTCTTTGAAGCGGCGTCCATCGCGGTCATGCGCGCGCCCTGCTCGGACGCAATCGACTCAAGGAGGGCGCGAAAGATTTGCGTTTCGACCAGACGCGGCAGCAGGCGGCTAAAGATTTCCGCGGGCGTCTGCTCGTAAATGTATTCCTTCATCTCGACCGCTTGCCCGGCGCCGGTAGCATCTGAATCCGCCGCGCGCGAAATAGGCAGGAGTTGTTCGACCATGACTCGCTGCGTCAGCACCGACTTGAACTCGTTGAAGATCAGAAACACTTTGTCGAGTTCTTCGTCTTCGGTGAACCGCTTGATCACGTCGTGCGCGACCTCGAGCGCTTCGGCGAATTCAATCCGGCCTTTGCCGGTAAGGCCGACGTATTCGCCTACGATCTCGGCGCGACGACGGCGAAAGAAATCGCGCCCCTTGCGCCCGATGGCGAGCAAATCGATCGACTGGTCCGGGTGTTCCTTGACGAAGTTCTGCGCGGCTTTCAGCAGATTCGTATTGAACGCGCCGCACAAGCCCTTGTCGGCGGTGACGAGCACCAGCAGGTAGCGCTGATCGCCCCGCGTGTCGAGCAAGGGATGATGAAAGTCTTCCGCCGTCTGACCTGACAATTCGCCAAGCACGTCGCCCATTTTGTTGGCAAACGGCCGCGCGTTGACGACGCGATCCGAGGCGCGCTTCAGCTTCGCCGCCGACACCATCTTCATGGCTTTGGTGATCTGCTGCGTGTTCTTGACCGACTTAATACGCCGGCGAATGTCTAAGAGATTTGCCATTTCGGAAATGTTGGTTATGCGGCGGCGGCTCGCGCGTCTTCCGCCCAACGATCCTTGAAATCCTTTAGCGATTGTTCGAGATCTTTCTGAATCTCGTCTGTGATCGCTTTCTTTTCGCGCAGGTTTTGCAGGACGGCGGGATGCGAGTTCTCGATAAAGCGCAACAGTTCGGTTTCGAACTTGCGAATGTCCTCAATGGCGACATCATCGGTGAAACCGTTTGTTGCCGTCCAAATGATCAGTACCTGCTTCTCGACATCCATCGGCACGTATTGTGGCTGTTTCAGAATCTCAGTCAGCCGTTGCCCGCGCGCGAGCTGGGCCTGCGTAGCTTTGTCTAGATCCGAACCGAACTGCGCGAACGCGGCGAGTTCGCGATACTGCGCCAGATCGAGACGTAAACTGCCGGCGACTTGCTTCATCGCCTTGATTTGCGCCGCGCCGCCGACGCGGGAAACCGAGTTGCCTACGTTGATGGCCGGACGAATGCCCGCGTTGAAGAGATCGCCTTCGAGAAAGATTTGCCCGTCGGTAATCGAAATCACGTTCGTCGGAATGTAAGCGGAGATGTCGCCGGCCTGCGTTTCGATGATCGGAAGACTGGTCAGCGAGCCACCACCTTTCAGGTCGGAGAGCTTCGCCGCGCGCTCCAGCAGGCGCGAGTGCAGATAGAAAACGTCGCCGGGATAAGCTTCGCGTCCGGGCGGCCGGCGCAGCAGCAATGAAATCTCGCGATACGCGGCGGCCTGTTTCGAAAGATCGTCGTAGATGATCAGCGCGTGCTGGCCGCGATCGCGAAAGTATTCGCCCATCGCCGCACCAGAGTAAGGAGCTAGAAACTGCATCGCCGCGGGATCAGAAGCGGTAGCTTTGACGACGATCGTATAACTCATGGCGTCAAAATCCTGTAGCGTCTTGACGACCTGCGCGACCGTCGAAGCCTTCTGGCCGATAGCGACATAAATACAAACGACATCTTTGCCACGCTGATTGATGATCGTGTCGACCGCGACCGCAGTCTTCCCCGTCTGACGGTCGCCAATGATCAATTCCCGTTGGCCGCGACCGATGGGAACCATGGAATCGATGGCTTTCAATCCGGTTGGCAAAGACTCTTTCACCGGCTGTCGATCGACGACGCCCGGTGCGATGGTTTCGACCGGATTGTACTCGTCGGTGAGGATCGGTCCGCGCTCGTCAATCGGATTGCCGAGGGCATCCACGACCCGCCCAACCAGCGCCTGCCCGACAGGTACCTGCATGATCCGGCCGGTGCGTTTTACGAGATCGCCTTCTTTGATTTTTTGAAAGTCGCCGAACAGCACCACGCCGACTTTGTCTTCTTCGAGATTGAGCGCCAGGCCGCGCACTTCGTGCGGAAACTCGAGCAGCTCGCCGGCCATGACTTTCTCCAGGCCATGAACCTCGGCGATGCCGTCGCCGACTTTGATCACCGTGCCGACTTCCATCACGGTCACGCCGGCTTCAAAATTTTCGATCTGCTGGCGAATGATGTCGTTGATTTCGTTTGCTTTGATTGGTTCCATGATTAGATTTTAGATTTCAGATTTTAGATTTGCGATTGTATCTCTTGCTTTGCAAACGCAGTCGCCTGCGCGGTCCCAATCAAAAATCGCAAATCCAAAATCAAAAATACCTACCCCGCCATTTTCTCCTTAATCATCTGCAACTGATTGCGCACTGAGCCGTCATAAACGGTCGAGCCGATCCGCGTGACGATGCCGCCGAGCAAATCCGGATCGGTGGCAAAGTTGACGCGCACTTTTTTGCCGGTCAGTCCGGTAAGCTTCGCATGCAGCTCGTGCTGTGAACTCTCGGTGACTGCCCGCGCCGTCGTTACTGTCGCCGCGACCATTCCGGCTCGCTCGTCAAGTGTTTCCGCGAACTTCCGATTTATCTCGCCCAGGTCCGTCAAGCGCTGATTCTGCAAAAGCACCTTCAGAAAATTGACTGTAGTCTGCCGTGGTTTTGCCCGCTCGATCAGTTTGTTAAGCACGGTGCGTTTCTGATCGAGCGCGATGGTCGGATTGCGAAGCACTTCCAGCAGATTCGGCGTCGATTGGATCATTTCTTCCCATTGAGCCAACTCTGTCTGGACTTCAGCCGCTTCGCCCCGCTCCAGAACGACGTCCGCGAGCGCGGACGCATAGCGGCGAGCCATGGTTTGCACACTCATTGCGCGGCGCCTCCGAGCTCCCGAATGTTGCTGTCGATCAGGCGCGCGTCGTCTTCAGGTTTCATTTCGCGGCGAATTATCTCTTCCGCCAAACGCACGCTCTGTTCGGCGGTGTAACGCCGCAGTTCATGCCTGGCCGTCTTGCCGGCGCTCTCGATTTCGCGCTGCGCCTGCTCGCCGAGCTTGGCAATCTCGGTTTCCGTCGAACGCGCAATGCGCTCGCGCTCTTCCGCGGCCTCCCGCTTCGACCGTTCAGAAATCTCGGCGACCTCGGCATCGAGCCGCGCCAGACGCTCCTCAACTTCTTTTAATTTCGCGACGGCCGCATCGCGTTCCTGCTGTGCGCGCGCCAGTTCCTGTTTAATGTTCTCGCGACGAGTGCGAAACGCTTCGCCTAATTTAACTTTGCGCGTGAGGATGTAAATCATCACGCCCACAAAGACTGCGAGGTTCAAGAACTTCCAGGCTTCAAAGCCGGGGTAATCCAAGTAAGGCTCCAGGCGAGTCCACAAACCCGGCGTCTCGTTGGCGAGGAGCAAAATCGAGGATGGAATTAATGTAAGCATTACTTCAAACTCAATTCATTTCCGCGTCCGTGATCGGGCGACTCAAAACCCGCGCGCCGATCTCGCGAGCAAGACGGTGTGATTCAACTTCTAACGTTCCGCGCGCTTCATCGGCTTGTTGCGCGATTGCCTTCTTCTCCTGGGCGATCGATTCAGAGAGCTGCTGCCGCATTTCGTTTAGCTTGCTCTGTCGCTCCTGCATCGCGGCGCCGCGCTCGCTCTCGGAAAACGCGTAAGCCTCGCCGCGCGCCTGGCGCAGTTGACGTTCGTAGTTCGCAAGTTGTTCGCTGACGTTTTTCAGAATCTCCTGGGCTTCGCTCAGACGGCCTTTCGTGCGCCGATCCCGCGCTTCCAGAATGCGATTAATTGGTTTGAAGAGGGTCGCGTTCAGCACGTAAATCATCACCAGGATGATCAGGACGTGCAGAATCAGCGTGCCGTCAGGCACAAGTTGAATCGAGTTTTCGGCTAAGCCGAGCGGTAATGTCATCGCGACGATTTTAAGCTGGGATTTAAGTCTTCAGATCGCAAATCCCAGATCGGAGACTTGCGTTTTACCGAAAGACTGAGTGCGACCGGGTTTCAGTCACAGTGACCCAAATACGGAACGCGTAAAAGATTTGAAGGCTAACACGCGATTTTACAACGCGTCAAGGCGGGTTGTGGCCTTCCTTGACATCGCTTCGCAGCGCCGTTAGGCTAGGACTTTTCGTCGTAGCGAAGGATTTATCGTCTATGCCAAAGCGAACCTTTCAACCGAACAATCGTCGGCGCGCCAAGACGCACGGATTTCGCGCGCGCATGGCCACCAAAAACGGCCGGCTCGTGCTCAAGCGGCGCCGCGCCAAAGGCCGAAAGCGGCTCACTCCGTCGCATTACTAGATTTGTTCTCAGGTGTAAATGACGCGCCGGCGAAAGCCAGCCAAGCGTTGCCGCTGCAGCGCCGTCTGCGGGCGCGGCCTGAGTTTCAAAAAGTTTACACCGAGGGGCAGCGTTATAACGGCCGCTTGCTGGCCGCTTTTTTGCGCCGGAACGAATTGGCCGAGCACCGTCTGGGAACCACGGCGTCGAGTAAAGCGATCGGCAAGTCGGTCGATCGCAATCGGGCCAAGCGTCTGCTGCGCGAGCTCTTTCGCCGCAGCGCGCCGGATCTTAACCGGCTGCAACAAAGATATGATTGGGTGCTGAACGCGAAGCGATCATTGCTGGCCTCAAACGAAGAACTTCGGTTCACAGAGTTTCGTAGATTGATTGCTCAGGTAAGCGAGGCCGAGCAGCGCGGTTAGTGTCCGACAAACTTCAGTTTGTCGCTGGGGTCGCGAAGGATTCTTGCGCGCGCCAACGACAAACTAAAGTTTGTCGAACATCGGGGCGAAGACGATGCGCATTATTCTTGTTTCGCTTTTGAAGTTTTACAAAGCTGCGGTCTCGCCCTGGCTGCCGCCGTCTTGTCGCTTTCATCCCACGTGTTCCGAATACGCGTGCGAAGCGATTGAACGGCACGGCGCGCTGCGCGGAAGCGCAATGGGTTTGCGGCGGCTCTTGCGTTGTCATCCATTTCATTCCGGCGGCTATGACCCGGTGAAGTGATTGTCCGACAAACTTTAGTTTGTCGAAAGAATGGCGCGCGTCGCGTCGAGCGACAAACTGAAGTTTGTCCAACGGAAGCGACGACAAACTGAAGTTTGTCGTACATCGAATGCAGCAACAACAAAGATTCATTTTGGCTTTGGTCGCCTCGGCTGCGGTATTGATTCTTTGGAGTTATCTTTTCCCGCCCGTCAAACCTCCACAACCAAACGCCAATGCGAATGCGAATGCGAACGCGCAACCGTCAACGCAAGGTTCACCGCAACCTACATCGCAACCGACGGCGCAATCAAAACCCAGCGTGACGCCTGCAACCGCGCAGGCTGCCGCATCGCCGGCGCCCGCGGTTGACAACACGCCGCAGCGAAAACTTCATATCGTCACGCCTCTCTACGAAGCGACGCTTGACTCGCGCGGCGCGGTGGCGACCAGTTGGATACTCAAGAAGAACAAGAGCACGGGTCGCGGAATTTTTGCCGCCTCATCCACCAGGAACAATCCGAAACCGCTTGAGTTGATCACCACGCCACCCGCAGGCATCGCGCCTGACCAGCTTTTTCAACCGCTCCGTCTGGTAACCGGCGACGCAGCGCTGGATGGCGCGCTCGCCTCTCGCAATTTCAAAATTAGCGGCGGCGGCAGCGAATCGGGCGACGAAACGATCGACGTTCCAAGCGCTGCGAAGCGAATTGACTTCGTATTACACGACGACGCGACCGGCCTTGACGCGACCAAGAGCATCACGTTCTTCGCCGATCGCTACAGCGTCGAGATCGAAGTCAAACTTACGCGCAACCAACAACCGGTTTCCCAGGCCAGTCTGGCGATTGGTCCCAGCATCGGCGACCAGGGCATCGATAAATACACCTTTTATTTGTACGCGGCTGAGGGAATCGCCGTCGTCAACGGAGCGGCGCAGCGAATCAACTCAGTTGAAGTGCACTCCGATCGCCGGAACACGGGCTTGATCAATCGTCTGCTTGAAGGCATCAGTTTGAAGGCGGTAGTTAACAAGCCCGTCGATCACGAAACCGTCGATGGCGGCGTGCAATGGGCCGGAGTCGGCGACACTTATTTCGCGATGATCGCCGTGCCGTCAAAGCCTCTGGCAGGACTCGAGTACCGCACCGTTTCCTACGAACAAAAGACTAATGACAAGCCCGAGCAGCGTTTGCTGATCACGGCCCTCGTCCCGGTTCCTACAGACGGTTCGAAGACTGAGCTTTACGTGGGCGCGAAAGACCATCGACTGCTCGACGAAGCCGGCAAAGAGATCGCGAAAGCGGGCGGGCCGCAAGTCGATCTGGGCGAAGCGATCAATTATGGATTTCTCGCCTGGATGCGTCGCAGCCTGGCGGTGCCGATTCTGTTTTCCATCAACGCGCTCCAGCGGCTGACCGGCAGTTACGGCGTGGCGATCATTCTCTTCACGATCTTCATCTACTCGCTTTTCTTTCCGCTTAAGTGGCAGTCATCGCGCAAAATGAAAAAGGCGCAGAAGTACGCGCCGCGGATGAAAGAGCTGCAAGCGACGTTGAAGGGAATGAAGCAGAGCGATCCGCGGATGAAAGAGTTGCAGATGGAGCAACTGCGTTTGATGAAGGAAGCGAATCCGCTCGGTGGGTGTTTGCCTTTGTTGATTCAGATGCCGTTTCTATTTGCGCTCTACAGCGCCATTACGATCTCGATCGACTTTCGCCAGGCAACTTTCCTGTGGATTCCCGATCTGTCAGGCCCTGAACCTTACTTTCTCTACTTCCTGCGCATCCTGCCGATCATGTTCACCGGCTCGATGATCGTTTTGCAGTTGCTGACCCCGCAGCCTTCCGCCGATCCTTTGCAACGCAAAATGATGGCGGTCGGCATGCCGCTTTTCATGCTTTACATCTTGTGGAGCGCGCCGGCGGGACTTTTGCTCTATTGGTTAGTCGGAAACATCGTCGGCTTCCTGCAACAGTTCATCATTAATCGACTGACAAAAGAAGAACCTCCTTCGCCCGACGAGAAGGGCGCCAAGAAAAAGCCGCCGAAGAAGTTGAAACCTGCCGAGGCTTGAGATGTGTCAGAAGCCCGACCGTAAGGGAGGGCGACTGTCATAACGTCACCTGCGTTTTCGCTTGGTGGCCCTCCCTTACGGTCGGGCTTCTGACACCTACTGAATCCTCGCCACCCCATTTCCTGGTTTAGGAAACTTGATAAAGATAGCCGGATCGTGTCCCGGTACGATCAAGTCAGGACGTGAGGCGATCTGTTTCATGCGATCCTGAGCTCGAAGATTTGAGTCGGGATCGAAAGTCTGCGCAATCGGTGCGTGCTTCTCAAGATTCTCGTAGAGATACACATTGTCTGAAGCGATTACCACTGTGCCGCTCGCGGTTCGCACGCTTACATATTGCGAGGCGTAGGTATGCCGGCCGCCGGTGTACACCTTGACCCCGTCGATGATTTCCCGATCATCACCGTCCACCAGATTCACTTTGTGTTCAGTATTTAGTCTTACCAGCGTCAGCACATCGACCGGTTCTATGCCTCCGGACTTTCCGCCGGCTTGCCACGCCGCGCCGGTGTAATAAGTGTATTCATCCTTCTGTATCCAGATCTTTGCGTTGGGGAAAAGGTCCATGCCGTCTGCATGATCCCAATGCATGTGAGAAATTATGACGTCGGTGATGTCTCCGGGTGACAGGCCGAGTTTTGCCAGAGTGTCGGAAGGTTTGATGAAATCCTTGAACCCTTTTCCCTTTACTACCTGCTCGTGATAACAGCCGGCGTCGACGAGAATATTCCTTCCAGCCGGGCCTTTGATCAACCAGATCATCATTTGCAGATCGATCTTTCTTTCCTTGTCAGCTCCCGCCAGCAGTGCCGAGACGGGAAAATTTGGATAGACGCCGTAACTGAGCGCGTAAACCTCGTAGGTAGCGCCCGAACTGTTTTGGGCGCGAGCCGAGATCGGGAGCATTACTACGATGAGAAGCGAAATAATGTACAGAAACTTACGCATTGAAGAGCGTTCTCCTGATGGCTGAGTTTTGAGCCGCGTAGCGGCGACATATTTATAGCACCGTAGCGCCAAAATGTTTTGAGCTCCGTAGGAGCGACATGTTCATGTCGCCCATAAATGGGCTCATGCGATTACTTGGTAAGCCGTGTCTATAAATATTTCGTCCCTAACGGGACTCTACAATCGTCTTCCGGCGGTTGCCCTCCCTGACCGCCCCACCCCAGCCGGGCTGCCCGGCCGGGGACCCCGGGGTCGGGCTTCTGATACCGCATAATGCAGCCGCACAACTCCGTCCGAAAACTTCTTGATGGAAACTAACCTCAACGGCACCGTGCGGTGACGCGGCGCCATCAGGGGAATGCCTTCGCCGATGAACGTCGGGATGACGTGAATGATGAACTCGTCGATCCCGCCACAGTCGAGGAATGACGCGATGAGTCCCGCGCCGCCCATCATAAAGATGTCTTTGCCTTTTTGTGATCGCAGACGCTTTGCGAACTTCTTGATTGGTTCTTTGACGAACTCGAAACCCGGCGCAGTCTTCCGCGGAGGTTTACGAGAGAAAGCGTAGTTCTTAATCCCGCCATAGTTGTCCGGGCCACCTTTGCCTTCCTTCTGAAACCGCAAAACCATCTCGTACGTCTTTCTCCCCCACAAAATCGTATCGATGGAACGATAGAACTTGCCCATCCCGTAATCGCCCGCAGTCCGCGGCCGATCCAACCAATCAACCGCGCCGTCCTTTCGCGCGATAAAACCGTCAGCGCTGGTGGCGATGTAAACGATGATCTTGCGCATGATTTCGGAGCTTCGATACGGGTGTTAAGAGTACCGACTTCAGTCGGGTTTTTGTGTACGAAAAAGCCCAACTAAAGTTGGTACTCTAAACGCCTGTCACAGCTCAACGGATCGTGATCGTCAACTTGTATCGCGACGTGCCCTTCGACTCCGTCGGTCTCTTGACGTTGATGAAGTAATCGCCCGTCTTTGGCAATACGCCTGAATAATCAAAGTTAGCGTCGTGCTCCAGCCCGAGCGTGTCGTTGTCTTCTCCGAGCAGTTGAAAGACGGACGACTTCACCGGCACTGAGGTCAGCTTGATGATCAGCCGCTGGCCTTTCTTCGCCGCGAGCACACATTCAGCCTGCTCGTCGCCGCGTACGGTGCCGCTGACGGTGGTGCTGGTTGACCCGCGCTTAAACTCAATCCGGTTCGGCTCGGCTTTGCCGCCACGTTGAGCTAATGCCGCACCGTCAGTGGAGAGAAGAAGGAAAAACGAGCCGCAGATGAACACGGATTTACACAGATTGGAAAGACCGAGTCGCTTTGAATTACGTTTATGCATTTTGTGGTCCTTATCTTAGTCGAATTGCAGTTAGCCTGTCGTAAAGCCGAGCTATTCGGAACAAAAATGAATCAGTGTAATCTGTGTCCATCTGTGGCTAATTCTTCGGCTTGATCATCATCACCGCGGCCCACGTCTCGATCCCGTCCCAAAGGTTTTGCAGACGAAGATTCTCATTCTCCGCGTGCTGATTGTTGTCATAGTTGGCGATGGGCACGGTCATGGTCGTAGTGCGCAGATGGTCCGTGATGACCGAAAGCGGCAAGCTCCCGCCGGCAGTGGGCAGCCTGACGATTGGTTGCGTCGATGTTGCTTGGACGGCACTGACCACGGCAATTGAGATGGGCAAGTCCATGCGCGTGCGCTCGGCGTTGTAGCCGCCAGATCGAGCGATTACTTTGGCAATCAACGCATACTGTTTTCTTTCGGCGTCGGTTGGATCGTGATCGATGACATAAAAGCCCTGCTTGCGAATGTGTCCGATCAGCCGCTGCACCTGCTGATGATGATCGTTTCCTTTTACCAGTCGCAGATCGAGCACAGCCGTCGCAGTTGTCGGAATAACGTTGCGAGCCAGCGCGCCCACATCGCCGCTGCTGATGCCGTTGATGTTCAGCGACGGTTGATTGATCAGTTCCAGCAAACTCTTGCCGCCGCCTTCGGTGCGCGCCAGACCAAGTTGCGAACGCAGCTCGTCGTCATAAGCCGGCGCTTCCGCGATCGCCCGCCGCTCTGCTTCACCCAGCGGTTCGACGCCGTCGTACCAGCCGGCGATGGTCACTCGCCCTGCATCGTCTTTCATCGAGGCGAGCAGCCGCGCCAAAATCATCGCCGGGTTCGGCGCCCAGTTGCCGTAATGTCCGCTGTGCAGCGGCCGCTTCGCGCCATAGACCGTGACGTCAACATTCTGATCGCCGCGCACGCCAAATACCACTTGCTTGCGTCCCGACTGATGCACCGGGCCGTCGCAGATGATCCAGGCATCGGCAGCGAGCAAGTCTTTGTTTAGATCGATGATCTCGCCGAGATGCGGTGAGCCCGCTTCTTCTTCGCCCTCAAAAATGAATTTGATGTTGAGCGACGGCGCGATGCCCTGTGCGCGCAGCGCGTCAAAGGCCGTAAGAATCGCCATCACGCCGGCTTTGTCGTCCGAAGCAGAACGCGCATACAGCCGCCATTCAGGATTAATTTCGCCGGTCGCGGGCAGCGTGACGATCGCTCCGCCTGATTCCAACGCCGCCGATCGCCAAACCGGCTGCCATGGCAGCGTGCCCGTCCACTGTTTCGGATCGGTGGGCTGACCGTCGTAGTGCGCGTACAAAACGATCGAGTGCACAGCACCCGGCGTTTTCCACTCGCCGTAAACCGCGGGCGGCGTGTCATTCGTCCTGCCTTCGAGCAACTGAGGATTGAGCCCGCGACGCTGCATCATCTCGAGAATGAACTGAGCGTTCCGGCGGATGTTCTCGCGATCCGAAGCGATGTTCGGAATTGCGAGCAGCCGCGTGAATTCATCGAGGATCTGCCGCTCGTGAGCGCGGCGATAGTCGCGGACTGATGATTGGGCGAAGGCGAGAGTTAGCGTTGCGACGAGAGTCGTCGCTGCGATCATAGCCCTGGTCAACTTATGAATTGGGACCACTGATGAATCCTTCGGCTACGCGCGCCGCTGTCTCCGGTGAGCTTTCATATAGGCTCGCAACAGTTCGTTAATCCGTGTTTGATAACCGCGCCCGCGTTTCTTAAACCATTCCAACACGTCGCTGTCGATGCGCAAGGTCAATTGCGCTTTGCGAGGCACTGGTTCTAAACCTCGCCGCACCACGGCCCGGGCGAACAGCTCGGGAGAAATCTCGGGGCTGTCGGAGAGATCTATGTCCTCGTCTTTAAGCGCGTCCACTCGCGCCCAATCAGTCCTTGATTTCCTTGAAGTAGTTGAACGCCTCATTTTTTGTAGCCTTTCTGACGGAAATGATTCTGATTTCGTCGCCAGTCTCAGTATGCGCGATAGCTACCACGCGACCGTCGAGCAAACCGAGAGTCAGAAAACGATCTTCCTCGTATTCGAAACGGTCGTCGAGTACGGTGACTGTTTCACCGTCAAAAACTTCCTCGATCCCAATAAAGTCAATCCCGTGTCGACGGAGATTAGTTTGCCGCTTTGCTTCATCCCAATCGAATCTCATAGGGAGTGTAACTACGGAATGTAGTGACAGTCAAGAAGACCTTATTACCAGGCTTCGGTTCAGTGACTATATCTCATAGCGCTCGCGCAAGACTCCCATGTGGTGGCGCACGTGACCAGCCATGATGAACGCCAACGCGCGCACGGAGACTTGATTGTCGTTGGCGTTGCCCGCGCGCGACCATGACTCTTCATCGAGCGTGCGCAGCATCGCAATGTTCCCCAGACGTATCAGCCGCAGCTCGCTCAACAAATCTTCCAACTCAATCCGATCGTACGGCGCGCGCAACATGTATTCGTTTTCGTCAAAGCCGGGCAGGTTTCGGCTCTCGCCGCGGGCTATGCAGAACGCGCGATAGCCAAACACGCGCTCGGCATCGATCAAATGGCCCGCGAGTTCGCGGATGCTCCACTTGCCTTCCGCATAAGCGTACGTTTCACGTTCCGGCGTCACCCGGCCCAACAACACGTCAAGTTGGTCGAGTTGTGAGCGCAACACCGGGAGGATCTCTTCCTCGCTTACGTGCGCGACATAGCCCCGATAGAACGGCGCGTATTCAGATTCCAGCGGACGAGTCATCCATTAACCTCTATGATCTGTGGTCAATGCTTTCGGAATGCGAATCATATTGCGAGTTTATGACTCATGCAACCGAAAGAGTCGCTGTAGCGCAAGTTGTTAACTTGCGTTGCTTGTAACAAACGAAAGGACGCAAGTTAGCAACTTGCGCCACAATGAACCGTTCGTCTCTTGCCGTTCTCATTCTCTTGTTCGTCGCAAGTGTATCGGCGCACGGCCAATCCGTTGCGCGCGCCAATCCATCCCGCGACTCTATCTCTCAAACCGAAACAGGCGATGATCAGATGCTCGCAGCCCGCGCGATTGCGGCGCTGAAGCGCCTGGACAGAGACGTCCTGGTTTATCGCTCGCTCGGGGACTTTGAAGAGAGCGGCAAGCTCGCTCGCGTGTCGTTTGAAACTTTCCGCAACGACCTGGGAGAAGTTACCGCGGAAGTTGAGCCGCTGGTTTCACGCTTACCGCCGAGCAGATTGAAAACCGAGATTCGAAACGCGTTAGATTCTTACCGCGACGGTGCGTTCTGGTGGCAGAAGATCGATCAACCCCGCGTCGTGCATGTCTCAGCGCTCGCTTTTTCCGAGAATACTCGCACATCATCCGACACAGCTCTGCTCGCAAACGTTCCTTACACCGTCGCGATCCATTGGCGGCAGGCTGAAAAGTATTTGAAACGCGCTGAGGAGATGATGACCTGGGGACAGAATCGGCAACGATAGCGACTGTGTGGAGACTCTAATCTTGTTGCTAACCCAAAGCTCGGCGGGGGGGTAAACCACCCTTCCCAACTTGAGAGATTTTCAGCATTGAGTGACCTTCTTCTAGCTTGAAAGGCTCTCAACTCGGGAAAGAACAAAGCGACTCCAAGAACCTCCCAGGTCAGGAAGGGTGGCTTGCCCCCGCTTGGTTTGATCTAACTACTCACCTATGCCAACCCATTTGCTTCACCGCCTGAGACAGTTTCTCGGCATCATCTGACCACCACCACTCATTATCTACCGCCAGCGGTTCCTCTCCTTGTGAGTAGAATGATCTGAAGCTCGACCAACGATAGTCCTTCGCGGACTTTGCGATTCCGGCTTTAACCGGATTGGCATGAATGTAGTTGATCTTCTGCCAGATCATCCAACCGCTCCACAACGGTAATGCTTTGAAGCTTTCTTGCCAAACTTGATGACCATCCGCGTCGGCGTGAAAGCGAAATTGCTTGCCGACTCTGACAATACTTTTCGCCGAAAGACTTTTGAGCGCACCTACGAACTCCTTGATTCGACCATCGCGCGGATTACTTATCAAGTGAAAATGATCCGGCATTAACACGTATGCGATAAGCTTGCTTGGCCATTTCTGATTCAGACAGCGGAGTTCTTCAAGGAAAGCACTACAACAAGCGGGTTCTGTAAAGACCGGCGTCCGCTGCAAGAAATTTCCAGTGACGAAGTGCAGCGCGCCAGGGAGATTCAGATTTGACCACTTGCGAGCCATTCAGGAATGATTTTCTTAGCAAGCAGCGGGGGCAAGCCCGCCTTCCTGACCTTGAGGTTATCCAGTTGAGCTCAGAATCTGAACGTTCATGAGTTGCCAAAGCAGTCTGAAATCAAAAGCGACAACTAAATAATCTCTCAGGTCAGGAAGGTGGGCTTGCCCCCGCTTCCTTCGATCGTTTTTCTTCGCCGGCGCGGGATTCTTCTTCACATACTTGTCGTACCAGGCCAGGTAACGCTCGTAACGATCGCGGACGTAGCTCGGGCGCGTGATGCCGTGAAACTCATTCGGATAGATGATCAGTTGAGTTTCGACGCCGAGGCTGCGCAGCGCCTGATACATCTGCTGGCCGCCCTGAACCGGCACGTTGAAGTCGCGCTCGCCGCCGAGAAACAGCGTCGGCGTCTTGATGCGATCGGCGTGCAGGAACGGATATGAAATCTTGACGTAGGTCTCCCACGCTTTCGGATTCCACGGCGGACCAATTTCGTAATCGTACTGAATGATGTACTGATCGGTGCCGTAGAACGCGACCGTGAACGCCGTGCCCGCGCCGCTGGTGGCGCCTTTGAAACGCGTGTCGGTGGCGATCATGTAGTCAGTCAGGATACCGCCGTAGCTCCAACCACCGACACCCATTCGATCGGGATCAGCGACGCCCATCGCAACCACGTGATCGACGCCGGCTTGCAGGTCTTCGACTTCGTAGTGACCCCAGTCAGCAAAAATCGCGCGCGAATATTTCTGACCACGGCCAGAGCTGCCGCGATAATTCACCGCCAGAACCGCGTAACCGTTCGCCGCAAATACCTGACGCTCGATCGCAAACGAATGCTGATCCTGTCCGTTTGGGCCGCCGTGGATGCGCAGCAGGAAAGGAACCTTTGTTCCTTTCACGTAACCAACTGGATAAGTCAGTAAACCATGAACTTCAGTTCCATCTTTGCTCTTGAAACTGACTTCTTCAGTCGGTGGGATCTGAAGTTCGTTCATCAGCGCATCGTTCTGATGAGTGAGCTGTTGGAACTTCATTTTGCTGCCGACGACACTGGCGGAGTAAACCTCGTTGGGATGGTTATCGTCGCCCGAGATCACCACCGCGCACGATCCCGCGCTATGACGTTGTCCCAAAACGATAGGCTTATCGGTGATCGGAACAGCGCTTCCCGCGCCGACCGGAATGCGCGCGCCGTAGGCGGACATATCATCGGTCACGATGGCATAAATATTCTTGCCATCCTCGCCCCAACGGGGCTGTGAAACGCCGCGGTCGAGAGCCTCGCTCGACCCAACGCGCTGTGGCGGCGTGGAACCATCGGCTGCAACGATCGTGAGATGCTCCATACTGTAAGCGCCGTATTTCTTCTCGTCGCTTTCAAGAAAGACAATCCGTGTTCCATCCGGCGACCATTCGGGCCGCACCCGGCTGGCGCGATTTTCCGCCGTCGTCAGAACTTTTTCCGTAGCGCCTGCCGGCGCGTCGGCTACAAACAATTGCGCGGCCGGATCGCGATCGGGATCGTCGTCGTGATTGCTCATGAAGGCGATGCGCGTGCCGTCGGGCGACCACGACGGGGAAGACTCGTCCCACTTACTCTTCGTCAAGCGATCGAGTTTCTTCGTTGCGAGGTCGTAAAGATAAATGTACGAGTGGCGACCCGATAGTAAATATCCCTGCACGTCCTGTTTGTATCGATAGCGATCGATGACGATCGGCTTCGGTGGTTTGGGCGGCACTCCGGGAGTTGGCGTTGCATTAGGGTCCGGCGCATCGGGATCCGGATCGCCGATGATCAGCGCCAGACGCTTCGCATCCGGCGACCATTCGTAACCTTGCAGGCGGCCTTTCAACTCAGTGAGCTGATAAGCCTCGCCGCCGCTGCGATCCAGCAACCACACCTGATTGCCTTTCGCCTTGCCCGGTCGCGACGAAGTGAACGAAAGATATTTTCCGTCGGGACTCCAGCGCGGCGAGCCTTCGCTGTCGTTGCTAAAAGTGATCTGCCGATCGTTTGGGCCGTCACAGCCGATCATCCAAATGTGCGTGCTGGCTTTGTCTTCTTTCGCGTCAATAGTCGATACGGTGTAGGCGACCCATTGTCCGTCCGGCGAAACTTGCGGATCGTTGACGTTGCGAAAGCGCGCGAGGTCGTCAAGCTTCAGCGGATGACGCGCCGTTTGCGCCGACAGTGCCGCCGTGGTTGCGATCAGAATTAGTAAGAGCTGTAAAAGTTTTCTCGAAGTCATTGATCGTCTCCTCTATTGACGAAGATTTGGAGTGCGGCGGCTTGACGCCGCTTTTCAGTAATCGTCAGAGATTCGTAACTTGTCTATCTTGAATCCGTAAATGGTCTTCACCATCGCAGGCGCAGCCGTTCGTTCAAACCACGCGGCAGAGCACCAACGATACTGATTCGCGGTGCAGCAGCCCGGAATGGTATTAGAGCGAGCACACAGAGTACTGCGGGCAGGACGAGGCATTCAAGCACGCGTGCTAAAATCGCGCGCATCATGCTGGCGAAAGAAACAATGGCTTTCCTGAGGAAGCTGAACAAGAACAACAATCGCGAATGGCTGCAAAACCACAAACCGGAATTCGAAAAAGCGAAAGCGGACTTCGCGAACCTGGTTTCGGATCTGATCGGCAGAACTGCGAAATTCGATCCGAGCGTGGGCGGCCTCCTGGCAGAGTCATGCGTCTTTAGAATCTACCGTGACATCCGGTTCTCCAAAGACAAGAAACCTTACAAGACAAATTTTGGCGCTTATCTTAGTCCCAGCGGGCGTAAGTCGAAGGTCCCCGGTTATTACCTGCACCTGGAACCGGGGCACAGCTTTCTGGCCGCGGGAAAGCACGATCCCGAACCGAGTGAGTTGTTGCGGATTAGACGAGCGATTAGCGACCACCCGGATGAGTTTCTGAAAATTCTCCGGGCCCGGAACTTTCAAAAATGCTTTGGCGAGATTCGCGGGCCTAAACTCAAAACGGCGCCCAAAGGCTTTCCCAAAGAACACCAGGCAATTGAGTATCTAAAGCTCAAATCTTTTATAGCTTATGTTGAATTACCCGACGACAAATTCGTCGTGAGCAAAGAGTTTCCGGCGTTCGTCGCCAGTGCTTTCAAAGAAACCAAGCCGCTGGTTGATTTCCTTCGCCGGGTACTGGCGGACTGACGCCAGGTCGACCAACTCGACCTCACGGAAACTCCGAACACTAGTTCTGCTTCGCGAAGAACTCTTCGGCCGCGGCCTGGGTTTCTTCCGGCGTCTGCTCTTTCAGTTGTTGATTGATGCCCCACGCATGGCCGAAGGGATCGATGATCTGTCCGTAACGCGCGCCTCAGAACATGTCTTGCACGGGCATGACGACGCGCGCGCCGCCGGCGACCGCTCGTTCAACCACGGCGTCGGCATCATCGGTCATCAGCATGATTCGCGTGCAGGTGCCGCCCAACGTCTCGGGCATCTTGCACGTCCCGCCTTCGCTGTCAGCAAACTCGTCGCTGATGAAAAGCTTGTGACCGTCCAGTAAAACTTCGCCGTGCATAAGCCGCTTACCATCGGGCGCCATCATGTTGTCGCCCACTTCCGCGCCGAAAGTGTTTTTGTAGAACTCGAGCGCGGCGATGCCGTCGCTCACGATCAAGTGGGGAATGAATTGGTCTTCGCGATGCATGTGTCCTCCCTTTCGGATTGAGACTCGTTGAAGCGGGCAAAATATCACATAACTACTTATCGAGATGTGGAGAGATTGCTTCTGCAGCCTCCTTCGATGTAACCACCGGAACGATCTCAAATTCTACCAAGTCCTGCCAATGAACCATCCACTGTTGGAACAGGCGCTGGTCATCGCACTCCATTAACTGATAGCACCTGTCATAGTTGGGTTCGACCCAGCTATCGATGTACTTCAAACCTTCTGGTGCCATTCGTCCACGCTCTCGAAATCGCCGGTACACAGCGACGGCATTGCGATTCTTGAAGCGCTCGATCACCATGTAGAGCATGAAACCTCCTATTCAGCCCGTCTCGGGTTTTCATATTCGCCTGCCGATGCCGAGGCCATAGCTTGCAATTTCGGCGGCGCGATCAATCGCCACGCCTCATGCAGATGCATTTTCAATTCTTTGTCGCTGACGCGCGGAAGTTCGACGCCGACCCAACCGGCCCCGCCAACGTATGGCGGCCGGTAGTATTTCTTCGGCGAGGCTTCGATCAATGCCTGCTGGACGCCGATCGGCGCTGGACAAACAACCGCGATGTGCCCGTCGTGGTGATGGTTAATCGAACACATCGCGAAGACTTTTTTCTTCACAAAGAAAGTCGGTTCGCCGTGCGAAAGTTTTTCCATCGTCTCAGGCAGCGCGAGACAAATACGCCGGACGCGTTCGATATGTTTCTCGCCCTGATCCGCCTTTCGTTGTTTCGCAATTGGTTTCAAGATTGGGGATTCGACCTCCGACGTAAACAACTTAACCTCTTCCGCGTCTTCCGACAATTTGATCAGCCGTTCGAATCGCAGGCCAATCTTGCAGAGGAGCTTCGCCGAAGCATCATTGTCTGGCGAGGTGATCGCCAGTATACGGTTCAGTCCCAACTCCTCTTTCGCATAGTTCACTACCGCGGCCGCGGACTCAACCGCATAACCTTTCGACCAGTGTGCCGGCAGGAAAGCAAAGCCGATATCCGGGTCGGGCAGAGTATCTCTCTTCACCAGACCGCTGATCCCGATCGGGGTTCTGCTTTCTCTTAAGTCCACCAGATACAATCCGAACCCATTTCGTTCATAGCTGGCAACCGGGCCGTTCAGAATGTATTGGCGCGCATCATCAAGATTGCGCACGCCGCGGTCGCCGATATAGCGAATGAACGACGGCTGGCTCAGCAGTTTGAGTACGAACTCCGCATCGTCAGTCGACAGCTTGCGAAGAACTAATCGCTCAGTCTCAAGCACCATTTACGCAATCAACGCTTTCCGGAGGTGGAAGAGCGGTTCGATAATAGCGCAGCAATTGGCTGGTGGTAAGGCAAAAAACAGGAGGAGTTGACGCAGCCCAACTCCCCACGCGGTTCGTATGCGAGGCGTTGTCTATTTTCTTTTCGCTTCCCACTTTTCCGAAAAGCCTTCGGTGCGAAATTCGCCGACCAGCTTTCCGTCTTTCAGCGTACCAGTGAGCGCGATCGATTCGTGCTTGGGAAAGTCCACGGTGAAGCTCAGCTTGTTGTCTTTCCACGATCCATCGCGAATCGTGCCCTGACCAGTGTGATCAGAGTAGACGGTGCCGCTTACCTTGTTGCCATCGAGTTTGAATTTGAAGGTGGCGGGAGTTTTCGTGTTCTGAACGTGAAAGGTCACGTCCCACTCGCCCGAAATTGGGTCGGAATCCTGCTTGGCGCCGTCGTGTCGAAAAACTTCACGGTGCAGGGCTTCCGCCGACGAGCAAGCCAAAGCCGCAGTTGTCGCAAGTGCCAACAGAACCAAACCCAGAATACTTCGTAAGTGCATTATGCTTTCCTCCGAAAGATGTGATCTGTCCTATGGACGCGAGATCTTACGAAAACATTTGGGCTTTGTCTCCAGTTGATGTGCCCGGGAAAGTTCGAAAATGGACAAAGCAACTAACTTTGTTCGAGAATGCGAAAGAACCATGGCGGTGAAATCCAAGAAAACGGATCGCAGAACAAATCGTACGCGACGCTCTTTGAGCGCGGCCATGGTTGAACTGGTCAAAGAAAAGCGCTTCGACGACATCACGGTTCAAAACGTAATCGACCGGGCGGATGTGGGACGCTCGACTTTCTATTCTCACTTTCGCGACAAGGAAGATTTGTTTCAAAAGAACTGGGAAAGATTTCTCGACCTGCTGGCGCAGCACATCGAATGGGACAAAGCAGGTCAGGCTTCATTCATTCCGGTAACCTTTCTGTTTAGACATCTGCAAGAGGCCCAAACGTTCTACAAAGGTCTGGTGAGATCGCGCAAATCTGAGTCGGTCTTTAAGAGCGGGGTCGAGTATTTCAGCCAGAAGATTGAAGCGGAACTTAACGCGCGCTTCAAACACAAGCCCGCGATTCCCATATCGGTTCTGTCGGAATACCTGGCGAGCGAGCTGTTCGTGTTGTTGCAGTGGTGGCTAGATCAGAAAATGCCATATCCGCCTGAGCGCATGGACGAAATTTTCCATGCGCTCGTCAATCCAACTTTCCGAACCATTTTTGATTAGACCTCAGGCCGCTGCGGCTATCGCTTTGGCTTCCAGTTCCGGTTTCGCTTCCGGTGCGCCGGCAAAGAACGAATAAGCGAGTCCCGCCAAAGCCGCGCCCACGATCGGCGCCAACCAAAAGAGCCACAACTGCTGAATCGCCCAGCCGCCGACGAACAACGCCGGTCCGGTGCTGCGCGCCGGATTAACCGATGTATTCGTAACCGGAATGCTGATCAGATGAATCAGCGTCAGCGCAAATCCGATGGCCAGCGGCGCCATCCCCTTTGGCGCCCGCGCGTCGGTTGAGCCCAGGATGATCATCAGGAACATGAACGTCAGGAATGCTTCCGCGACCAGACAGGCCAGCAGCGTATAGCCTCCGGGCGAATGTGTGCCGTAACCATTCGCGGCGAATCTATCGAGGATAAAACCAGGCTTGCCGCTTGCGATCACGTAGAGCAAACCTGCGCCGGCAATCGCGCCCAGCACTTGGGCGACGATGTAGGGAAACAGATCGGTAGCCGGAAATCTCTTTCCTGTCCACAGTCCCACCGACACCGCCGGGTTCAGATGACATCCCGAGATGTGGCCGATCGCATAGGCCATCGTCAGCACAGTCAGGCCAAAAGCGAGCGACACACCAAGCAGGCCAACGCCCACACTGGGGAACGCCGCGGCAATTACGGCGCTGCCACAACCTCCGAAAACCAGCCAGAGCGTACCAAGAAATTCAGCAGAGCATCGTTTAGTCAATGACATAGAATTCTCCTTTTCAATTTCGTGGATGGCACGAGCCGGGCCGGGATCGGCGATCGATAAATCGCGGCGTCACTCTGTGGCCCAGCAAGAACACCAAGACCTTGCTCACCTGTGATCACGATTCCCTGGATCGATTTGTCGTTCGGAAGGGTGCAGCTTATCACAAATCAAGCTTCAAACATCGCGCTGACGTCAGCGTAAGGCACAGCCTCATCCGCAAAGGTGAATGTGCCTTGCTTCTTAATCTCACGCGCTGCGCGCAGGAACGCGCCCAGTGCCGCGCGTGAGAGCGCACTGCCAACGCTAACGCGCTTCACGCCGAGTTCGGAGAGTTCCGCGAGATTGAAATGCACGCCTTGCAGCGGCATCAAGACATTCACCGGCCGATCGACTGAACTGACTACCGCCGCGATGTCTTCCTTCGTCCGGAGTCCCGGCGCGTAGAGAACATCCGCGCCCGCTTCCTGATAAGCCTGAAGCCGCGCAATCGTGTCTTTGAGATCTGTTTTGCCGGCGAGATAGTTTTCGCAACGCGCCGTGAGCACAAAAGGAAACGAGAGCGCCTTGGTTACTTCCGCGGCCGCGCGTACTCGTTCGACTGCTAGTTCGAGATCATAAATCGGATCATCGGGACGGTTGGTCGCATCCTCAATCGAACCGCCGGCAAGGCCCGTCGCCACTGCCAGACGAAAAGTCTCTGCCACCGTTTCCGGATCATCGCCGAACCCGCCTTCGAGATCCGCGCTGACCGGCAGATCAGTTGCTGCCACGATCTCTGCTGCATGCTTGAGCACCTGTTCGCGCGTCAGCGTGTAATCCTGCTGCCCCAGCGCAAACGCGCACCCTGCGCTCGTCGTCGCCAGCGCTTCGAACCCGAGGTGCGCTAACAACCGCGCCGTCCCAATATCGTAGGGATTGGGAATGATGAACGCGCCTTCACGTTCATGGAGTGCTTGAAAAGCAAGCGCTTTTTCTACTTGAGTTCGCATTGATTAAAGAGAGCTACTCAAAACGAGAGATGAATTTTCTGAAGTCCTGTCTGCCATGTGTGCAGGCAAGCACCGCCACCACTTCGCCGAGAACTCGATACCAGATGAGATAGGGGAAGCGATGAATAACCGCCCTACGAATATCTTGATACGCAACTTGGTAGATGAGCGGAGTCTCGGCAAGTCGATCAATGACCTGCGAAATTTCAGAATGGAACTCAGCGCCGAGACCACTTCGCTGCGTCTCGTACCAGAGTTGCGCTTCAGCTACGTCGAGTTCGGCGGCGCGACGGACTTGGACGTCGAAAGTCAACGGGTCAGCCGCTCAAGCCGTGCTTTTACTTCGGGCCAGGGACTTTGATCGTCGGGGTGCGCTTCCATGTCAGCCAATCGAGCATCAAGCAGCGCTCTTTCAGCATCCGTCACCGGCAAATCATCCTGAATCCGCAAGCTGTCGATGAGTTTTCTAGCAGCTTTTTCAAACTGTGTTGTATCTGTCCACTTACTAAAGTCTGGAACATAGTACTCTCTTAGTTCGACGGCCATATCTTGCCCAAGATCTGAATTGAAGTCTCGCCAATCCCGAACCTGATCGAAGGATACAAGTCTGATTGGAAATAGTTTTTTCTTTCCAGTTATCCATTCCTCTTGGATGGCGGTCCGTATCTCGGTCGCGACCCAATTGCTCTTCATGCTTGTCTCAGATATGACGAGCAACAACTTATCAAAAATCCGGATATTCTGTTCTATCTCTTCATGTATCTTACGTCCTGGTTGCATATGTTCGGCTGCGTACCACAATTGCAGGCCTTCGTTTCTCAGTCTGGAATATAAGATTTTTACAAATTCTTCATCGGCGTGAGAATAACTTATGAAGCATGATTGGAACTTAATCTTTGAGTCTAGCAGATCAGAACCTGACTGCGTGTTCGCCCGCTTGAGATCGATTTCCCTAACAACTGTAAGAACGTCGTCTGCCCACCGGCGGTCAAGTTTTGACAAAAATACCGAGCGAGGATTTAACGGCGACTGCTTAGCCTCGTTTAGGATTCGCTGCATCTGAATTGGATCATCAGGATAGGCGGACGTATGGATAACAACAGTGTCCTTCATTCGATTCCTAAGTTCATCATAAACAGTTTGATTGACCTCAGGATGTTCCCCGGCATGAGGGGGCAATTTGAAATCGAGTAAAGCTACGTCATAAGGCTGATGTTGGGACGCGGCATTCTGTAGCAAGTCCATGGCTTCCACTTGAGACAATGCGGAATGAATTTCAAGTTGCGGAATCTGTTCGTTCAAACGGGCTGTCAACTCGCGAAGAGTATCTTCCTCGTCCTCCACGATTAAGAGCTTGAGCTTGACCACAATTCACCTCGACAAAACGCCTAGAAACCTAAGCAGCCTTTTTCAAGATTTCGACCAAATCTTTTAAGGCGATAACGTGAAGTGTATTCTCCGCACCAAAACCATAGCTGTTTGGAAAAATCGCCTTGTGAGTGGCTCCGTGAAACACCGTTTCCGTGGGTTCAACAGACTCAATTTCAACTTGATTCTGTTTGAAAACAGTTTCATTCAGTGTCCAGCAAATAAGTAGCTTGAAGTCTTTTGGTCGTTTCCTGGTTTCAAAATCCGTCAACAGACTTTGGCCAGCTTCTAGCTTGAATTCGACAAAAATATTATAGCTCGTGCCTTCCTTAATATTCTTCTTTACGCTCTGCGCGATCACCGAAGGATCGGGTTTGTAACTGATGTAGGAATCGTAACCTTCGTAAGAGGAACTCCGTTGCGCACGGTATCCCTTCAGAATACCTGCGCCCAGTAATTCATGAAATATTGCAATGACGCCCTGTTCTTCGACCGGCACTTTCAAGTACGGAATCTTATTGAAGCCTAAGTCTGGTGTGCTAGCAGCGTCGCTCTTAATCCTTTCGAGTGCTGCATCCATCTCAAGACCAACGAGAGCGTCAGCGGCCTTCGTCGTCAATCGTGGAACTGCGTTTACGTGGTCGTTAAAGATCTTTAACGCGACCTTCGTTAGCATCTGACCAACGCGGCCACCGACGAATTTGCGCCCCATGTCGAGTCGAAGGTCATCATATTCAAGCAGCACGAAAAACGATGGCCAGTACGCTGCTTGTTGGCTCCGCGGAGGAGTTAAGCGGATGCCCGTTGGCATGCCGCGTGTCGAAATATAAATTCCGGAATCGACATCTGTAGTTTCCGACGTTTCGAGCTTGTTGATTTCCGATATCTCGTCAAAGGTTGTTCTTTGAGATATAAATGCGTACCACTTCACCGCCTTGCCGCTTTCCGTTATTTGTTCGCCCACGTGAACCAGACCTTTGGCGTTGGTAGACTTACCTTGAATTCTACGTTCGCTGTAGTCATCCCAACTCAGTACCTCTTTTGGTTTCAAGAAAGAATGGGGCGCTTGGAATGAATACGGAACATCGTCGAACTTTCCTTGCTTGCCGGAGTTATCCACATACTTCAGTCGAACGCTAATGTCGATGGGTGGAACCGCTGCAGTATTGAAAAGCGGATATGTGTTACCTACCGCCGTCTTGGTTCGCAGGACATAAACTAAACGCGGCTTCGTGTATTCGAAGATGTCTTCGCTAGAGTCCTGGGCCGGTGGTATCTGCTCAGCCCAAATTCGTGTGTAGGTTGGGCTGTCGAGAAATGCCTGCGGCGCTGTTATTTTCACATTAGTAAATTTTAGCGGGTTGTCATCCGTACCATTTGCCCAATCGTTTGCACGATGGACCTCAAGTGAAACCGTCTGTTTTCCGTCGCACGTCTCGATTCGAAAACGGTTGGACATGAACATGATAAACGACAGACCAACTCCTTTTTCTCCCCTCAAGCCCATGCCCCGTTTGAAACCTTGATGAGGAGCCAATACGCTCATCACTTGGTCGGCTGACATACCGATTCCTGTATCCGACACTTCTATAGATCGAAGGTGAGCATTGAAGACGACTTGTATTTGCTTGACCGCTTCCTTATTCGCCTTTGCCGTCTGCTCGATTGCATCTACCGAATTCTGAAGAGACTCCGCCAAAATATCCCAAGTGTGGGAATAACTATCAAGAATATTTCTCGCCTCTCGTTGCAGTCGTTTTTGGCTATAACTTTCTTTTAGAAACTCATAACCTTCAAGTGCTGGTTGAGATGTGATTTCCTGGGTTGCCATTTGCGCTCCTTCGCGCGGAATACTACCACTAGAACCCGCGTGAACTCACGGAAAACTCAATGCTGACGATATATCTCCCCACCCGCCGCCACAAACTCCTCCGCTTTCTCCTTCATCCCCACCCCCAACGCCGCCTGTTCATCTATCTCTTTTTGCGCCGCGTACTCGCGCACGTCCTGCGTGATCTTCATTCCGGCAGAAATGTGGGCCGCACAATCAAGCAAATAGTTCTCGAATCCTCGCGCGAACCTCATTCAACTTCGAACTCATCACCTTCGCTGCCGAATAGAGAATGACTGAGTGCTCGACGGTGAACAGACGGTTGGGCCTGATGAAGCTATCGACATTCAGATGACCACGCTCGAAGTCTGCGCCTGCCAGCGAAACTGAATAACCATCTCGGCGCGATTGGCTGGTAATCTGGCAGAGAATCAGGTCGTCTCCGGTTAGGTCAGCGACAACCAGAGCGGGACGCCGTTTGCCAGCTTGCAAATCCGTTTGAGGAAAAGGCAGAACGACTACTTCGCCGACTAGAGGTTTGCCCATGCGGCATCTTCCTCGGGCGTATTCCAGTCTTTACTCAGCGCAGACTCGCTTAGCAATAGGCCGTTGAACGATCCATCCTCAGACTTCTCGCGGAGGAACCTGGCGAAATCGTAAACTTCGCGTTGCAACGGCTCGGGCAAGCCCTCGACTTCTTTGCTAATTAACTCCTGGGTGCTCATGTTCTTATTTATCGCAGAATCACGCTTAGGTGTAAACCTCTGCGCCTTTCTCAACAAACTCGCGCGACTTCTCTTCCATTCCACGAGTTAGCGCCTCTTCTTCTTTGAGACCGTGCGACGCCGCGTACTCGCGCACGTCCTGGGTGATCTTCATTGAGCAGAAGTGTGGGCCGCACATCGAACAAAAATGCGCGAGCTTGGCGCCTTCCTGTGGCAGGGTTTCGTCGTGGTATTCGCGCGCGACTTCCGGATCGAGCGAGAGGTTGAATTGATCTTCCCAGCGAAATTCAAAGCGCGATTTCGACAAAGCGTTGTCGCGATACTGCGCGCCGGGATGGCCTTTGGCGAGATCGGCAGCGTGCGCGGCGATCTTATAAGCGATGACGCCGTCCTTCACGTCTTTCTTGTTCGGCAGGCCGAGGTGTTCTTTCGGCGTGACGTAACAAAGCATCGCCGTGCCGTACCAGCCGATCATCGCCGCGCCGATTGCCGAAGTGATGTGATCGTAACCGGGCGCGATGTCGGTCGTCAGTGGACCGAGCGTGTAGAACGGCGCTTCCTGACAGGTCTCGAGCTGGCGGTCCATGTTCTCTTTGATCAAGTGCATGGGCACATGACCCGGCCCTTCGATCATCACCTGGCAGTCGTACTCCCAGGCGATCTTTGTGAGTTCGCCGAGCGTTTCCAGTTCGGCAAACTGCGCTTCATCGTTCGCGTCAGCGATCGAGCCGGGGCGTAGGCCGTCGCCTAAACTAAACGAAACGTCATAAACCGTCATGATCTCGCAGATGTCGCGAAAGCGCGTGTAGAGAAAACTCTCCTCGTGATGAGCCAGACACCACTTTGCCATGATTGAACCGCCGCGACTCACGATCCCCGTCGTGCGTTTGGCCGTCATTGGAATGTAAGGCAGACGCACGCCCGCGTGGATCGTGAAATAGTCGACGCCCTGCTCGGCTTGTTCAATCAAAGTGTCGCGAAAGATCTCCCAGGTTAATTCTTCGGCCTTGCCGCCGACTTTTTCCAAAGCCTGATAGATCGGCACGGTGCCGATGGGCACGGGCGAGTTGCGTATGATCCATTCGCGGGTGGCATGGATGTTCTTACCAGTTGAAAGATCCATGACCGTATCCGAACCACACTTAATGCTCCAACGCATCTTTTCGACTTCGTCGTCAATCGATGACAACACGGCCGAGTTGCCGATGTTGGCGTTGATCTTTACCAGGAAGTTGCGGCCGATGATCATCGGTTCGGATTCGGCGTGATTGATGTTCGCGGGAATGATGGCGCGGCCGCGCGCAACTTCGTCGCGAACGAACTCGGGCGTGACGTATTCGGGGATTGAAGCGCCGAAGGACTGGCCGCGGTGTTGGTGGTTAAGTGAATCGCGGGAGTTCGACAAACTGAAGTTTGTCGGACACGAGCGGCCGAGGTTCTCTCGGATGGCGATGAATTCCATCTCAGGCGTGATGATGCCCTTCCGCGCGTAATGCATCTGGGTCACGCACGAACCACGCTTCGCGCGCAGCGGCGTGCGGCTCAATGCCGGGAAATCCTCTAGACGCCCTTTCTCTTTTTGGCGCGCCTGGTTGGCGGCGTCAAATGTCAGATAGCCATCGTCGATCGGTTTCAATCCGCGGCCTTCGTATTCCTCGACATCACCACGACCAAGAATCCAATCGCGTCGCAGCGCCGACAAACCATCACGTACATCGCAATCCATAGAAGGGTCGCCCCAAGGGCCGCTGGAATCATAGACGCGCACCGGCGGATTATCTTCGAGCGTATTGTCGAAGTTACGCGTCGGATTCTGATCGATCTCGCGAAAGGGAACGCGGACACCCGCCTGTTTGCCGTCGATGTAAATGCGGCGCGAGTTGGGAAGTTGAGTTTGTTCAGTCTTGAGTTGTGCGTTTGACCCGGTCGCTACCGCTCCCGGTTCTGACTTTGTTGGTTTGATTGCGGCACTCATGTGGACTCCTTCCTCTGTGCTTCTCTGTGACCTCTGTGGTGATGAAAAGACTGATTAACCGCAGAGGACACTGAGGAACACAGAGACAAAAACAAAAAAATCGCTCCACCTAACAGAAGGACGGAACGGTCAACGGATGGCTGTTTCTCCCTTCGACGGTGTTAACCGTATCAGGTTCAAGGGGTCTCCGAGCATTGCCGATTTGCGATTGTCGATTGCCGATTGAATTCACCTGCTTAAATCGGCAATCGGAAATTGGCAATCGCCAATGCCCAGACTCTCAGCCGCCACTGCGGCTCCCCCGAAACGTATTTGATTTTCAATGCGAGTTGAATTCTAGAACCCTTCGCCCTGCGGCGCAACTAATCGGCATCCAGAAATGCCCTTGCTTACGCGCGGGCTTCTGACACAATCGCGCGATTGCGTGTCAGAAGCCCGACTCCGGGGTCCCCGGCCGGGCAGCCCGGCTGGGGTGGGGCGGTGAGGGAGGGCCTGCCAACGAAAAGCGCCCGTGACGCAGGTCTTGCTGAGCAAGTATAATCCCGCTGCTTTATCACCCCCGAACTTTCCGGAGACCAACTCAATGTTAAAGCCGCGCAATATTGCTCTGTGCTTGATTGTCTCGCTGTCGAGTGTCCCGCTGCTGGCGCAGTCAGCCGCCGACAAGGATCTGCTTGAACGCATTCGCAAAGAAGAAGTCGCCAATTCGCAAATCATGAAGACCGAGCACATGCTCACGGACGTTTACGGTCCGCGACTGACCGGCTCGCCGAATCACAAAGGCGCGGCGGAGTGGGCGATCAAGCAGATGACCGCCTGGGGACTTCAGAATGCGCACCTCGAGCCGTGGGATTTTGGCCATGTTGGCTGGCTCAACGAAAGACTAACGGCGCACATGATCTCGCCCATTAAAGACGTGCTCACTTGCGAAGTGCTGGCCTGGACACCGAGCACGCGCGGGGCCGTGCGCGCGAAAGCTTATCAAATGATTCTGCCGGAGCGACCATCCCAGGAGCAGTTAACCGCGTTCTTTGAAAAAGAGAAGACGAAGGTGCGCGGACGCATCGTGCTCGTCGGCAAGCACACGATCGTTCCAGTGAATCTGAATCCGCCGCCAAAGCGCATCACCGACGAACAAGCCGAGCAGCGCTTCGGTCCAAACGCGCGGCCGTTTGCTTTTCCCACGCCGACTCCGACACCGACGCCCGATCCGAATGCACCCAAGCCGCTAACGAACCCGCAGCTCGCGGAACAACTCGACCAGTTCTTGAAAGACAATGGCGCCCTCGTGCGGGCCAACGATGCCGGCCGCGAATTCCGGCAGATTCGCGCTTTCAACAACCGCACGTTTGACGTGAACAAGACCGTGCCGACCGTGGTGATAAGCAACGAAGACTACGGTCGCATCACGCGCATCCTCGCCGACGGAACGGACGTGACGCTGGAGTTCGACGTCGTCAATCGCGTCTATCCCGAAGGCAAAACTTCCTACAACACCGTCGCCGAAATTCCCGGCACGGACAAGGCCGATGAAGTGATCATGCTGGGCGGCCACTTGGATTCATGGCACGCGGCGACGGGCGCGACCGACAACGCGATTGGCTGCGCGATCATGATGGAAGCCGCGCGCATCTTGAAAACACTTGGGGTGAAGCCTCGACGCACAATTCGCGTTGCGCTGTGGAGTGGCGAAGAAGAAGGTTTGTTGGGATCGCAGGCTTATGTGAAAGAGCACTTCGGAGCTTTTGAGAATCCCAAAGCCGGATATGAAAAGTTCGGCGGCTATTTCAACATCGATTCCGGAACGGGCCGCGTGCGCGGCGCGGGTGTGTTCGGTCCGCCCGAAGCCGCCAACATCCTGCGCCAGATTCTGGAACCATTCAAAGACGACGGCGTAGTCGGCGCAGTCGCCTCGCGCAGTCGCGGTCTCGGCGGTTCAGACAATACGTCTTTCAATCAAGCCGGCTTGCCGGGCATCGGCATGGGCCAGGATCCGATCGAGTATCAGACGCACACCTGGCACACCAACCTCGACACCTACGAGCGCATTCTGGAAGACGATGTGAAGAAAGACGCGGTCGAGGTTGCCTGGTGCATTTATCAACTCGCGATGCGCGATGATCGGCTGCCGCGCTTTGCGAAGGGAGCGATGCCGCCGCGACCGCCGGAGAACCCCGCCACAACTCCGGCACCGGCCAAGCCCGCGCCGAAACCAAAACCCCGTAAGCGCGGGAGAAGAACCTAACTTCGCCGGGGTTGAAGGGCTAGGCGATTTCAGCGTCCGGTTCGCGGACTCAGATGAAAGGAAAACAAACATGGCAGTAGAAGTTGGCAAAGCATTTCAGGAATTCAGTTTGTTGAATCAGGACGGCGCGATGGTTACGCTCGGTGACTTCGTGGGCAAGTGGCTGGTCGTTTACGTCTATCCAAAAGACGACACGCCCGGTTGCACGGTCCAGGGAAAGTCATTCACCGCGACGAAGCAGGAATTTGACGGCGCGAACATCGACGTCGTCGGCGTGAGTGAAGACGGCGTGGAATCGCACAAAGCGTTCTGTGACAAGTTTTCGTTCACCATCGACCTGCTGGCCGATCCAGATCACGAATTGCTGGACGCCGCCGGCGTCGGCCAGAGCGAGTACAAAGGCACGATGTACTGGAACCGCACTTCGTTTGTGATCGATCCGACGGGCACGCTCCGAAAGATTTACGAGAAAGTAAATCCGGAAGGACATGAGCGCGTTCTGTTAGATGACATAAAGGCGATGCAAGCAACCGCCTAGACGCTGCCGGTCGAGCAAATCTTGACGCTGGATTAACGATCAAGTATCACTTATCACCTTAAGAAGGAGACCCTCAATGAAATCAAGAAGCATAATCACAGTCTTGTCCGCCGCGTTGTTCCTGGTGTTGCTGACCCACGGCAGCGCTTCGACTGCGCCGCCTGTTCTGCCCAATCCGGTACTCTATCTTATGAGTACGGAGGCTTTTTCAACCGGCGGCAAGCAATACATCCGCTACAAATACGACGTGCTGAACAAAGCGGATTATCCCGCGGCAATGTTCGCCGCGGCGCCCGACCTGCCGCCCTGCGGCGCCAACACCAAATCCTCGCGGACGTGGGTGGACATCTTCGATCAGCGCGGGAAGCGGCTTTACGGATTTTGCGCTCTCGGCAAACCGGCCGATCTTGGCTCGATATGGTTCGCGCTCGAGGTAGGCGTAGTTCCGCCCAGTTACGTTTATATCGAGATGAACGATCGCCAGACCAACACCAAATACAAGTCGAACCTGGCAGAAACGACGCCATAGTCCGAAAGTCGGAGAGGTTGGCGAGCTATCCGCCGATGAAGCTCATCGAGCGCGAGGGCGCGACGAAGGTGGGCTCGTTGATGAAGTGCCGCGGCTCTTTCTTCATGACGACGCCGGCGATGAAGTCGATGATTTCCGCGCGCGATGCGCCGTCGCGAACGACGTCGCGCAGCGAATGTTCGACGGTTGAGAAGAGACAAGTGCGAATCTGACCGTCGGCAGTCAGGCGTATGCGCGAGCACGCCCCGCAGAAAGCTTCGGTGACGGGAGCGATGATGCCAATCTCTCCGGGCGCGCCGTCGGCGAAGCGATAGCGCGACGCGGTCTCCGATCCGCGCTGCACATCGAGGGGCACGAGCGGAAATCGCTCGCTGATCGAAGCGCGAATCTCACGGCCCGAAACCACATCGTCACGCGACCAATCATGCCCGGCGTCCAGCGGCATGAATTCAATGAAGCGCATCTTGACGTCATGTTCACGCGCGAATGCGGCAAAGTCGGCCACTTCATCTTCGTTGTGACCGCGCACGATCACGGCGTTGATTTTGATCGGTTGCAAGCCGGCTTTCTTTGCAGATTCGATTCCGGCCAGCACGCGATCCAGAACATCGACGCCGGTCATTTGCTTGAACACCTCGCGCTTCAAGCTGTCCAGACTGATCGTGATGCGATCGAGTCCGGCATCTTTCAAACCCTGCGCGCGGTCCGGAAGATAATAACCGTTAGTCGTCAGCGCGAGATCCTTTAGTCCGACAAACTTTAGTTTGTCGTTGTTCTGCGCCGAGTCATCGACAAACTGAAGTTTGTCGGACATTACCGGACGCGGCGCTTTCAGTTTCGCCAACTTGCGAATCATTATCTCGATATCCTGGCGCATCATCGGCTCACCGCCGGTCAGGCGGATCTTTTCAATGCCCAACTCAACAAAGATGTCGCAGACGTATTCGATCTCCTCGTAAGAGAGCATCTGTTCTTTCGGAGCGATGGGCGGCTCGCCGTGTGGCAGACAATAAAAACAGCGAAAATTGCAGCGATCAGTAAGCGACACGCGCAGATCACGGATCGGGCGGTTGTATGAATCTTTGAGAACGGCGGACATCGTGCTTTCCAAGTTTCGTTTGATGGTAATGATACGCTGCCGACCTCGAGCGTTCCAAACCTCTTCGGAATTTGAACGCTACGCGCCCTTTTCGGCCGATTCGATCTCTTTGAGGAACGCCACCGGATCGAGAATCTTTAGCTCTCGAAATCGGGATTGAAAATTGCGACCTTCTTCCGTGTCCCAACTCATCAAGTCAAGCAGATCGCGATCGCGAGTGACGAGGAATTGGGCGCCTGCTTCGATCGCAAGATTAAGGTATGGCTCGTCGTCAGGGTCTCTCGGAAGTTCGAACCGCTTTGGCACGCTGCGAAAAAGTCTGCCTTTCAACAGGAGCAACCCGATCAACCGTTCTGTCTTTTCCTCAGAAAGAAGTGGAAAACTTTGCCGTAGGCTAGAGCGAGAAAGAACATCGTGCAATTCGGACAGAACTTCCGGACTGATGGCGAGCGAGATCCGACCTTGCTCAAAGCGCTCAATACAGGTAACTGCGGGTCCCGATTCTTTGATGAGGCCTTGGAGAAAGACTACGCAATCGAAAACAACGAGCGGCTCAGGCACGGGGCTGCTTTCTGACCTCGTTTACGGCGGATTCGACTACAGCATCCAGTTCTTCTTCCGGTAGGTGGCTGGCTTGTATCTGTTCACGCACATCAGCGAACAACTCGCGCACTGAAGGAGTCTCCGCCGCTCGCTCCAGAGCTTCAAGAGCGAACTGTTCGACCTCCTTGCCTTCGGTGGCGGCGCGCTCAGCAATCTTCTCTTCCAAATCTGTGGGAATCGTGATCGTAGTGCTCATAGTTAATTACCTAGCCTTAATTGAGAATGCTTCCGCGTTCATGCATTTCTTCGCGCGAAGGTCTTACGCCCACGCCAAAGTTACTGGTCGCCTGGAATAGATCTGCCATGTGATCTCGGGCAGCAAGAATGCCATCATCGTCGCCATTGATGCCTTCGAGATACTCAGTTACATGTTGATTGACCTCGGCTTCGAGATCCCCAACCTTCCGCGAGGCACGACGGTAAAGCTCGTCATCGATTTTGATGGAGATTTCTTTCATTGGTTAGAAAGTAGCTTTGAAATCCTACGCACGTCAAGAGTGTAGGTGGAAGCGCTAGTTTTACCTGCCGCGCCGGCGATGTGATGGAGAAGACACATCCGGTCACGCTCCGGTCGATTCTTTCTTCGTCACCTGTCCCGCGCCGCTTACGTGTTTGTTCACCTTCGGATTGCCGCTGTAAATAACACGCCCAGCGCCCGAAACCGAAACGTCCAGTTCATCGCTGGCGTTGACGTCAACCCCGGCGGCGCCCGTGACCGTGACATCCGCTTTCTGGGCGCGAAGATCGTGCGCGTCGATCTTGCCGGCGCCGGTTGATCTGATCTTCACCGCTTTGCTCTGCCCGGAAGCAGTCACGGTCGCCGCTCCGATCGAGTCAATTTCGAAATTGTCATTCTTAACGTCGGAAACGTGAAACTTGCCCGCGCCGGTGCTCCTGACGCTGGCGAGATTGGGTACGTTTATGCGCACCAGGATGCCGCCAGTCGCCGAATAGTGCTTGGTGGTGGCGATGTGCAGAACGCCATCGCGCACTTCCGTTTTGACGAGCGGCAGGATGTTGTCGTCGGCTTCAATCTCAAAACTGGCGGGTTTTTGACAGGTAACTTCTACTTCAAAAGCGCCGGTGGTTTCGATGGCCGTGAAAGGCGTCAGCTCTCGCTTCTCCGTTTTGCGAACGCCTGAACCTCTGACTCCGCCGATGCACGCGGAGAGGACGAACACACAGCCGAGTGCGAGCGTCAAAAGAATTGCGGTTTTTTTCATGGGCGTTGACTCCTCCATTTCGAGCGTGACGAATAATACTGTGAGCCGAATGTGCGGCAAAGCGAAATCCGGCTGGGGTAGTGATGCAGTTTGAATGTGGCACGCGCATCCTGCGCGTGATTCACGGGCGGGACGCCCATGCCCCAACTAATTACTCGAATTGCTTCTTGAACTCATCAAACTGCCGGCGCAGGCCTTCGACCTCGGCAGCGAGAGTCTCAACCCGGTGTTCAAGACTAACGACTTTCTCGGCTTCAGCAGATTTGCGCGTCTGTTTGCTGACCGGTGCCGCGCCGTCGGTCTCTTCGAGCTTCACTTCACCCGCCAGGAGCTGCGCAAAGCGCGCCTCCTTCTGCCCGGCCTGGCGCGGCAGCTTAATCACCAGAGGCTCGGGGTCCTTCGTGCTCAGCGATTGAAGAGTCTGTTCGATTTCTTCCAGCCCGGCAGCCTCGTACAGCCGGTATGCGCGCCCGCGAATCTCACCTGAGGTTTGCGGCCCGCTAAGCATCAGCACGCACATCACCGCGATCTCGGGCGGGCTCAATTGCAGGTTTTCGGCAACGTGTTTGAATTTAGGAACGCGGCTGGTGCTGCCAAAGAAAACGTAGGCCAGATTCTTCTCGCGCAAACTGTCGAGCGCCTGTTCGACTTCGGCTTCCGTAAGCGCAGTGACCGGATTGCGATTGTTCTTCTGATTGCAAGCGAGCGTCAAAGAGTTGAGCGTCAGTGGATAGTACTCAGGCGTCGTGATCTGCTTTTCTATCAGCGAACCAAGGACGCGGACTTCGTTATGGTTTAGTATTGGCACAATTCATTATAACTGGTTCTCTGTATTCCTCCGTGGTGAATGACTCCTCACCACAGAGGTCACAGAGGTTCACCGAGGACGAACGAAAATCGCTTTCGGAATCATCGCGTGCACGCCTTTGTTGCCGTCGACGAGTTGGGTGATGTCCAGATCGGCAGCCACGCTCGACAATTGATAAGCATCGTCGCGCGTCATGTGCTTCACCGTTACCAGAAAATCGATCATCTCGCGCAGCGCTGCTTTCGTCGCTTCGTTCAAATCTTCATGCAAGCCCATCGTGATGTAATGCGTCGGCGTTTCGGCGCGCGGCCAGCGCAGATGCATGTCTTTGCGCACGACCAGCTGAAAGGTTCCGATCAGCGAAGTCTCCATCGCGGTGATATCGACTTCGCCATTGCCCTGTCCCGCGTGTCCGTCACCGGCGAGAAACAACGCGCCTTTTGTGTGAATCGGAATGAAGAGCGTCGTGCCGGCGACCAGTTCTTTGTTGTCGAGATTGCCGGCATGAATCCATGGTGGCGCGCTGCTTATGCGGCCGGAAACGTCCGGCGGCGCCACGCCGATGCTGCCAAAGAATGGATGCAGCGGAATCTCAATCCCGTCAGCAAAGTGCGCCACCATCCGTTTTTCGTCGAGCGGAATGATGCGCATCTTCGCGTAGGGAAAATCTTCCGGCAAGAAGCCGCGGCCCGGACTGAACGCGTTGTAAGCGTAGGGAATCGCAAGCCGAATCGATTTGATTCTGACTTCCAGCACGTCGCCCGGTTCCGCGCCTTCGATAAAGATCGGCCCGGTAAGAATGTGCCCGCCCGGTCCTTTGTTCGTGACCTCTTTGTAGATGTCGCGCAACGACTGCTCGACATCTGCCGGCTTCACGCCCGCGCCTTCTAATCTTGTCGGACTCGAAGTGATCAAAGTCTGCACTTCAACCGTATCACCCGATTTGATCCGCAACACCGGCGGCGTGCTGGCATCGTAATAACCCCACGCGACGGTCTTGGGTGTGGGCTTGAGTTGATAGGTCGCGGCGTCAGGTTGCTGGGCTTGCGTCGCGAGAGCAAACAACAACATGACGGACAGTATGGATGTGCGCTTCATCGGGTCTCCCTTTTCAAAGAGATCGGGGTTAGAGTGCCGCTCATTGTAGCCGTTGGTTGAGTGCTGACAAAGTACTCTAAAAACAGCCACACAAGTGGTGAACCTCAAGGTCAGGAAGGGGGCTTGCCCCCGCTTCTTTCGTTGAGAGTCTACCATCCTTGAATCAACATTCCAGAGAGTCTCTTACTCAAGTTGAGCGGGGGCAAGCCCCCTTCCCGACCTTGAGGTTATTGAACTTGAGTTATTGATCCTTCAATAGAAGGCTGATTTAGCTCCATAAATCTCCAAGGCTCACTTCAACGCCTGATCCAGCGACGATCGATCGTCCAGCAGAATCCACTCAACGATTGACAGCGGCAGGCTACCGTTCTTGATCAGGTCGTCGTGAAATTGGCCGAGGCGGAAGTCTTTGCCCTTCTGGTCACGATACTTGCCGAGCAGGCGCATGATCTGCCACTTGCCGGTCATGTAATAAATCTTTTGCGTGGGACTGGCGGCGGCGCCGGCGGCTTCACCTTCCGCGGCTTCGCGATCCAGGCCGCCGGCTTCCATGAAATATTTCACTGCCTGCTCGAACGTCCACCGGCCGGTGTGCAGATTCACGTCCACACCAATTCGGGCCGCGCGATAGCGCGCCAACCGCAACACCTGTCCCTGCGACGCAGAGTTCAACGGATAAAGCCCCGTGCGCATCAGCATCTCTTCCGTGTAAAGCGCCCAGCCTTCGACGAAGATGCCGTCGGAGTGCTGGCGGCGAATCTCGTCGTGCAGATGATTCGCGATCGAGAGTTGCAGAAAGTGTCCGGGAATTCCTTCGTGACCAAGAATCGGGCGTGGGTCTTCGATCGCCGCGCGAATATAAAAGTTACTGCTCTTGGGATTGTACGTGGGAATGAAATAGAAGCCGCTATCGTCTTTATCATAGACGCCGGGAGGGTTCATGAAACCGCCGGGACTGGTGGGCTTGAACGCTTCGGGCAGTTGGCGAATTTCAAAGCGACCGAGATAAGCAGGCAGCGTGACCAGATGATTCTCTTTCAGGAAACCAATCATTTCAGCTTCGCGGCTTTCATATGCTTTCAAAAAATCGTCCTGATCTTTGGGGATGACTTTGGCGCGGGACGGATCGGGATTGGCGAGCGAAGGATCGGGCAGCATCGATTCGAGACCGCGGTAACGCGCGAGTTCGGCCTGGCCGAGCATCTCGACCTGCTTGGCATCGAGCGGCAAAAGGTAAACGTGCTTGAGCAGATAGTTGTAGTTCGCCTCGCCCATTGGCGCGAACGCCGGCATCGTGGCCGCACGCTTTTCCAGCCAGTCAGCGTAAGCGTGAATGGATTTGATCGCCGCGTCGCTGGCAGCTACGAGGTTGTTCATTTCTGCCGGCGAAAGACCCTTCGCCAGCGCGGTCATCATGCTGTCCTTGAAAAGACTGTCGATGGAACGCGCGGAATCGATCGCCAGTTGCGCGTAAAGCTTTACCGGCTTCGTCAGGTTTCGCTTGCCCTGCTCGATCATCGCCGGCATCGCTCTTAGTCTTGCGGTTGCCGATAACGCACGATTGCGCGGCGAGTCGTATTCTTTCTTCAGCAGCGAAAAAATCGCGTTCGAACATTCGTTGACGTAGGTCTGCGGGTCGGCGTGTTCGAAGTCCATCACCCGATCGAAGAAAGCCACGCCTTCCAGTTGAGAGCGAAACAGCAGCCAGTCAATGCGGTCGTCCTTCTGCCAATTCGTAGTCGGCATCGCGTTAACCTGCGCGAGCAGACCGCGCACGTGCTGTCTTCGCGTTGCGATCGCCGCCGGCGAATAATCCGTCAACTTGCTGTCCCACGTGTGCAGTCCGGCGTCGCTGCTGGCGACGGGGTAATTCCGGTTTCGCCAGTCGTAATAATCGACCGCGATGCGGCGGGGCGTGGCCGGTGATGTTTGCGCTTGGCCGGTGTTTGGGGAAACGATCAGCACTGCGCAGGCAGTCAGAAAGATTATCAGCAGTTTCATGTCGGTGTGCCTCGAATAATGTCTGTTGCCAGGTTCGCGCATGACGATAGATCAGGTCTGGGTTGATGACAAGGCGCTAACGCAGAGGGGTAGTGGGTCAGTTTGCAAGAGTGGCACGGGCGTCCCGCCCGTGAATTACGCGCAAGATGCGCGTGCCACAAGCAAAAAGTTTGCGCTGCCCGGAGATTCGGATTAAGCTTACGCCCGCTCACACTCTTTGAACTTTGGCAGGCCCATCGCTCACGGGTGTTGACTCTCAAGAACACTTGCTCCCAGGAGCAATCCGAAAAAGGAGAAGGATTATGTCAATCAATGTCGTAGTAGACATCTCGCACCACAACGGCAACATCGACCTGGGGAAGGCGCAGGCGGCCGGCATCGTCGGCGTCATTCACAAGGCGACACAGGGCACATCGATGGTCGACAACATGTATGACCAGAACCGGCAGAAGGCTGTGGCCGCCGGGCTGCTTTGGGGCGCTTATCACTTTGGCACGCAAGCTGACGGCGCGGCGCAGGCAGATTTCTTTCTGAGCAAAGCGAACGCCGACGATCAGACGCTGCTCGTTCTGGATTACGAGCCAAACGGAAATTCAACGATGACTCTGGATCAGGCGCGGGCTTTCGTGTCGCGCATCAAAGACGTCACGGGCAGGTTTCCCGGTTTCTATTCAGGCTCGCTCATCAAACAACAACTCGGCGGCAAACCCGCGGACCCCGTGCTCTTGCAGTGCTTTCTCTGGCTCGCACAATACGGCCCCGCGCCCAAAGACATTCCGGCGACCTGGCCGACCTGGACCATGTGGCAATACACCGACGGCAACGTTGGTCCGCAGCCGCATTCAGTGGACGGCATCGGCAACTGCGATCGCGATCAGTTCAATGGCACCATCGAGCAGTTGCAGCAACTCTGGGGCGTAGCCACTGACGTGGTAGGTGGAGCAGCAGGCGCGAACGAGTAGCGGCGTTCGTTAACGCGAGCGGTCCTGAAGCGCTCGCGCGTTGCGCTGTAATCCGGGAAGCTTGGCGCGCTTCATCGCGCTGTGGCGAAAACGCGCGGCGTAAGCGTCGGAGTTCAATTTCAGCACGTCGGACAGACTTGCGTTGACGTTTCCTTCGCGCGGCTCGAAGCGCGGTTCCGTGGTTGCCGGCGTCATTTGGTTCCACGGACAGACGTCCTGACAGATGTCACAGCCGTAGAGCCAGCCTTCGAGATGCGCGGCTAAGTCTTCGCGCATTTCGGGCGCGCGCGATTCAATCGTCGCGTGTGAGATGCACCGGTTTGAATCAAGCACGTAAGGTTCGACGATCGCGCTCGTGGGACAGGCATCGATGCAGAGGACGCATGAACCGCACTGATCCGCGACTTGATCGTGATCGTAATCCAGGTCCAGGCTTAGCAATAGTTCGCCGATGAAAACCCATGAGCCATACTCCTCTGTGATCAGGTTCGTGTGCTTGCCGATCCAACCGAGCCCGGCGCGTTGCGCCCACGCCTTATCCATAACCGGTTGAATGTCCACGCAGACTTTGCCTTCAACTTCCGGCCATTCCGCTTTGATCCATTTCAGGAGCGCGCGCAGCTTGTCGCCGACGATTTCGTGATAATCATCACCCCAGGCGTAGCGCGAAACTTTTCCGGTGTCCGGATGATCTGAATGCGCAGGTGGCGTGTAGTAATTCGAGGCTACCACGATGACAGATCGCGCGTCAGGAAAAAGCTTTTGCGGATCGGCGCGCTGCTCCGGGTCGCGCGCCATCCAATTCATCTCGCCGTGATAGCCCTGCCGTAGCCATTCTTTCAGACGACCACGCGCTGCCGATAGTTGTTCCGCCCGCACAATCCCAACTTTGGAAAAGCCCAGTTGTCGCGCCTGTCGTTTTATTTCCGCCGCAGGGCTCGTGTTATCCAGCTGATTACCGTTCACTTCGGCACTTTGCTATTCTTAATGTCCGCCGCGAAAGCTATGGAAACAGAAATATCACTTGCGCCTGAGATAATGTCCAGCGTCGAACGCGCACTCGCCGAAGATATAGGCCAGGGTGACGTCACAACCAACAGCATTGCCCCGGCGTATGTCGGCTTTGAAGCCAAGATCATTTCCCGCAAACCAGGGGTCGTCGCGGGACTCCTGATTGCGCAAGTTGCTTTTCAGTTGCGTGATCAGTCCGTCAAGTTCACTTCCTGCAAAAGAGATGGAGACCGAGTTGAACCGGGGCAGGTGCTGGCCGAAGTGAAAGGCCCCGCTCGCGCGATCTTGAGCGGCGAACGCACGGCTTTGAATTTTCTCGGACGCATGTCAGGCATCGCTACGTTGACACGGCAATTCGTCGACGCAGTTCGCGGCACCCGCGCCAAAATCCTCGACACTCGCAAAACCGCCCCCAATTTGCGCGCTTGCGACAAGATGGCGGTCCGGCTTGGTGGAGGCGAAAATCACCGCCATGGCCTATACGACATGATCCTGATCAAGGACAATCACATAGATCTCGCCGGTTCGATCACAGAAGCAGTCAGACGCGCGCGGACACATCGCGACGATTTCGAAATTGAAGTTGAAGTGAGAACGTTAGCAGAAGTTGCTCAGGCACTCGACCTTGGGGTGCGTCGCCTGCTACTGGATAACATGTCTCTTGATGACATGTGCCGCGCGGTCAACCTAAACCAGGGACGCGCCGAGTTGGAGGCCTCTGGAAATGTCACGCTGGCGAACGTCAGAAGCATCGCAGAGACTGGCGTCGATTACATTTCTGTCGGTGCGTTAACGCATTCGGCAAGAGCTCTCGACGTCAGCTTGGTGGTGAGCCAAAGCAAACCACGGGACTAATCGATTTCGATAAACAAGTCACTGCACAATCGACTCTTCTTCGGTTAAGTTGCAAATCAGCCCGTTGTTTGAATAATAAGAGTCATGCAAGTCACCAGCGGGAAAAGCCCAGGTTTCGATCATCCGTCCGACCAATTGCTCGACTACACTGCCGAAGTTGCTCGGACCACAGCACCAATATATACGAGACTTCGGGGTGTGATTCCCGAGATTGAGTGGCCGGTGCACGCACCTTACGTGGTGGCGATTAACGAACTCAAGCGTGTGCGCAACGCGGTCATCCTCGCCCACAATTACCAGACTCCGGAAATCTTTCATGGCGTCGCCGACATCACAGGCGATTCGTTGGCGCTGGCACGCCAGGCGGCCTGCACGACTGCGGACGTGATCGTCCTGTGCGGCGTTCACTTTATGGCCGAGACTGCGAAGCTGCTTTCCCCTGAAAAGACCGTTCTGATCCCGGACCTTGAAGCCGGCTGTTCACTTGCATCGTCAATCACCGCAAACGATGTGCGCCTCTTGCGGCAACGTTATCCTGGAGTTCCGGTGGTGACCTACGTGAATACGTCCGCCGCGGTTAAGGCCGAATCCGACATTTGCTGTACTTCCGCAAACGCAGTTGAGGTGGTTGAGTCACTCGGCGTCAATCGCGTGATTTTTCTGCCGGACGAATTTCTCGGTCGCTACGTCGCCAGCCAAACGCCCGTCGAAATAATTCTGTGGAAAGGCCACTGTGAAGTGCATGAGCGGTTCACGGCCGCTGACGTCCGTCACTACAAGGAGCATTATTCGGATATTGAAGTCCTGGCACATCCGGAATGCCCGCCAGAGGTTCTGGCCGAAGTGGACTTCGTCGGCTCGACCGCCGGCATGATCAAGCATCTAAATGACAGCAATAGTCGAAGAGTGGTGATGATCACCGAATGCTCGATGTCCGACAATGTAGCAGTCGAGTTTCCTCAGATCGAGTTCATACGACCGTGCAATCTCTGTCCTCACATGAAGCGCATTACGCTGCCCAAGATCCTTCGCTCGCTTCAAAGAATGGAGTTCAAGATCGAGATTGAACCAGCGATTGCGGAAAGAGCGCGGCGAGCCGTGCAGCGAATGGTTGAGATAGGTCGTAATCCGAGCGACTAGTTTTGCTCTCCAAGGCAGCGTAAAAAGTAAAGGGGCGACCGCGAAGGCCGCCCCTTTTCCAACCAGAGTCTAATCCAGTCACGCTTGTGCGTTCCGGTATTAGAAGTTGAATCGTACCGCGATCTGTACTTGGCGCTCGCGGAAGACCGAGTTGCCGGTCGCGGAGTCTGTGCCGAAGGTTGCATCTGGGACCAGGTTCACACCAGGTCCACCGGACACCGCACTCACCAGCTTGAATGCGGTTGCGTTTACGGAAGTTATTTGAGTTCGATTGAAGAGATTGAAGGCTTCGACCAGAACCTCGAGATTGGCGTTTTCAGTAAACTTGAAGCGCCGCGAAAGGCGGGCATCAACGTTAAAGATCTTCGGCTGGCGGAAGCTGTTGCGCCGCAACGGAATAAAGTAGCTGTCACCGCCCGACCCCGTAATACTGCTGTTAAGCGCATTGACGAGCGGTCTGTTTGTGACAGAGACTCCCGGCGAATACGGTCTACCGGACTGTAGGGTAACGATCGGTGAGAACGTCCAGCCGTTGAGAAACACATTGTCGCCTTTCTTAGGAGACCAAATAGCGCTAGCTACGAACCGGTGCGGGATGTCGGAGCTGGTGCGACCTCGATCCAAACTGGTGTTGTAAGGATCGGTTGGAGTATTTGTCGACGTAAAGGTCACAGACGTCTGTCCGTTGTCGCGCGCGATCGACCTGGTGTAGCTGGCCTGAAACTGCAAACCGTTTGTCATGCGACGGTTGGCTTGCAATACCAACCCGTGATACGCCGAGTCGATCGCACCCCGAACTTCGGTGATATTGAAGAAGTTCGGATCAAGACGCGCTGTGTAGACCGGAACAGTAACAGTCTGACCTGCGAACTGACCGCTGGTTACCGTCAAGGTCTGAGTCGCAGTCGTCGGAGCGATGTTCTTGTTTATGAAGGTCGGCAGGTTGCGTCCACGGCTTGCTATATAGGACGCCGAAATCACCGTGTTGCGCGCGATCTGCCGCTCGACGATGATGTCGCCCTCAATAATCGTCGGCAGATGTATACCTGGCTCCAGCACGACAATGCTAGATCCGGGGATATGCGCGCCGGTTGGATTTGCAATTGCAGCCGGCGGTGCAACGACGTTCGGAAAGACTGGCGCGTCCGGAGCTGTGGCCGCGCTCAGGGACACTTGCAATTGGGCCCGATCAATTCCGGTGTTCGTAATCGCGTTAGAGATCGTGGAATTGATAAGCCGGCCGTAATAAACGCCAATCCCACCACGAACCGACGTCTTGCCGTCGCCTTTCACATCGTAGGCGAATCCGCCCCGCGGTCCAAAATTGTTCTTGTCAGTAGGCAACACGCTGGTCTGCGGGAAAATTGGGTTTGGGAGCTGCGCTTTGGGTAGAACTTCGACCTCGTACCGCAGGCCGAGGTTAACGGTCAAGCGCGGTGACCAGCGCCAATCGTCCTGAACGTAAAAAGCCCAGTCATTAGTGTCAAACTGGGCGCCATGAATACCAAAACCTTGCGCGTAGTTGCTGGTGTAACACTGGCCGGCTCGCCTGGTAGAGGTGGAGCAGCGGCCCAATGGATTCGTGGTAGGGGTGCTGGCGCTTAGCGCGCGCAGCGCACCGGTACTGGTGAAGTTCACGTAATCAACGATGAAATCGGGAAGGTTGTTAAAGGCATAGACGCCGCCTTCTTGGAAGAGGTTGTCCAGAAGGTCTCTGGTGCGGAGGTAGTCGACGCCAAATTTGAATGAGTGATTGCCTCGAACGACCGAGATGTTATCTACAATCTGAAGGGTCTTCTCGAGTGGATTGTGCAAACGTTCCAGGAAGTTAGGTTTCCCGAACGTGAGACCATTGGTGATTGCCACCGAAGGAGAGCGTCCGTTGAGACCCGTGGTTGGCTCGCCAGGCAACCCAGGCTGGCTGAATTGGAAAAGGTCTTCCTTCCCGATCTTGACGCGCGCCTCGTTGAGGACTTTGGGGGTAATCGTCGAGTTCAGCCGGAAGATGCCGTAATCAAGGTTTACGAAATCGTTGCCGAAACTGGCTTTGCCACGCGCAACAGTCGGTGCCGTCTGAATGCCGTTGGGCGACACGAAGCGAAGCCGGTTGTAAGTAAATGTGAAGGTGTTCGAGCTGTTAATATTCCAATCAATCTTTGGCAAAATCAGTCGCTGATCCCCCCTCCGGGGCACTTCACCAGTCAGACTGAGAAGAAAAGCACTGGTCGCATCGATCTGGGCCTGTGTCACGCCGCGGGCGGTCAAATTCGTGAGCGTGGTCGCCGAGGTTAGGGTGGTTAGAAACGAAGCAGTATCAAATTGGGCAATTGCGGGGAATTCGCGCTTTTGCTGATCGTAGGTGAAAAAGAAAAACGCTTTGTCTTTCACAATCGGACCGCCGATGGCCCCACCAAATTGATGACGTTTGTCCACTGGCTTGAGCGCCGCTCCGGTCAAGGCGTTGAAGCCGCGGGGATTACGCGCACCCCATTTATTGTCGCGCAGGTAGTAGAACAACTGGCCGTGGAAATTGTTTGTACCGGACTTAGTGACGGTATTAATAACGCCGCCAGCCGCGCGACCGTATTCAGCCGAGTAGTTTGAAGTGTTGACCTGGAACTCGCGTACAGCCGCCTGGCTGATTGAGGAAGCGGCGCGATCACGCCCCGCTTCCTCGGAGAAGAACATATTGTTGTTGTTGCCACCATCGACGGTGTTGTTGTTGAGAAGCCCGGAGATGCCGCGGAAACTGAGCAACAAGAAGTTACCATCAGAGACGACACCGGGCGTCAGCAGCACGAAGCTAGACGCGCGACGACCGTTTATCGGAAGCTCATTGATCGAAGTCTGGTTCACATTGGTCGCGAAGTCCTGCTGGGAAGTATTAATCACCGGCGCCTCAGCCGTCACCTGAACCGTACTGGTTACGCCCTGAAGGCTCAACCCCACCTCCAGTGAGGTGGCACGTCCAACCTCAACGACCACAGCCTCATTCGTGAACGGAGCAAAGCCCGAGGCATTTATGGTCACGGTATAAGTACCCGGTTCCAAGTTGACTATCTTGAAGCCACCGTTATCGTCTGCGGTCGTCGTCGATTCTTTGTTAGTGCCTTTGTTCTTGACGGTGACCGTAGCACCCGTCACGACCTCTTTGTTAGGGTTCGTGACGGTGCCGCTTATCGCACCCGTCGTAGTTGACTGCGCCATTGCGCTCAGCGCGCACATCGTGACGATCAAAAGGGAGGCAAAACAGAAGCGTAGAGATTTACACATATCAGGAGAACTCCTTTAAAGAATTAGTAACGTTGAGATCATTTTCGTAGTCCGACAAACTTTAGTTTGTCGAGTTTCTTCCGCGCGGCTCGACAAACTGAAGTTTGTCGGACTGTTCCGCAGGAATAACAGCGAACAAGTGCAGAAGGCGGTTTCTATCATGACGGATGGCGAAAGCGCAAGCAAAAAACCTTCAGTAATCAGGCTAAATCTTGTGACCACTCGCACTAACCAACTCAAAAGACGGAAATTCAACTTCCAGCGGTCGCGACTTTTTTCGCAAGTATTGTGCCTGACATCAATTGTGATCGGGTGGCGGCATAAAAACTCTGTTTGCCGCAATTAGTTCCCGCTACGACCCACGAATCGCGATCAGCTTGCACAATAATTTGGATTTTCTATGAAAATCTAAAGGTGTACGACAAACTTTAGTTTGTCGGGAGATTTCAAAAAGGACCGTTCTCAGCAGAAGCGACAAACTGAAGTTTGTCGGACTAATCTCGCTCACAAATAATCGCGATGCCTTGTCCGCCGCCGATGCACGCCGTGGCCTTTGCGTCCTTTGCGTTTAGGATTTGCAGGAAGCTAATCAGTAAACCGGTGCCGCTCGCGATACCGGTGCAGTAGTTCTTCGAGAAAACCTTCGTAGGTAAACTCCGCCAGATCGTATTGCGGGCGCAACTTGAAAAGAATCGGCATGGCGACGCGCCAGGCCATCCATTGACGCGGATAATCTTTCAAATCCCAGCGCCGCCGCAGAAAACTTTCCACAACTGAGATTTCCTGCTCAGTCAGTTGGTTTACGTCCGCGGTGAATTGAACCGGCGGGAACGAACGTCGCAGCGCGGGATCGGAAATCGGCGAAGCAAAAACTTCGGTGAAGGCCGGAGCTTCCGCCTGGCGCTCGCGCACGACGACCGTGCCGGCGACGAGATCGCCCACGCGCTGATCTCGGTCCGTAGCGAACACAGAAACCAGCCCGACCGAATAGAACACGACCGGCTGGATATCAACGAGCCGCAGGAGGTTTCGCACCATGGCTTCAAAGAAACTAATCGGACGACCGTCTTCGCGAATCACGCGCAGTTTCAGCCAACGCTTTCCCGGCGTCTGGCCGCGCCACAACCACTCAAACAACACGAAGTAACCGTCCCAAACAACGAACGCGATGATAACTAGCAGCGCTCTGACCCACTTTGGCATACTCGAAAACTGGTTTCCGAAATCAGAAACGTCCGAAATGATTGCGAAAAACATAACGAGCACGATCAGCGCGACGATCTGAATCGTGTGATCGATCGCGCAGGCAATGAAGCGATTGCCGATCGACGCCAAGGCGAAATGCAGCGGCACGCGCTCAGGCGTTTCGATTACCAAGGTTTCATCGGTGGTAATGACGGCTGACATCGATCAGTAGCGCTTATCAAAGAAATATTAAGGTGTTAATCATGTCCTTTGCAGGTTTCGTATCTGCGAGCCTGAGTAACAACCGCAACTGCTCACCGGTCGAATATCGTTGTCTGTAGACGACGACGATCCCTGCGTGAGGGTTTCCGTCCGCGAGGTATTCTTTATGCAATCTGCAAAAGTCGCTCACATTGAACGAGTAGAGCACACGTTTCGTTTGCCAGGCGTATTCGAGTTGCGCTCGATCGCTATCGCCGCCCCTTCCTTCGTCAAGAACGGTCGTGGCGTCAATCCCGCGAGAACGAAGGCCTCGAAGCAAAGCGCGCGACATGGCGTCCTCATCGATGTACAGGCTTATCTGCATCAGACTGGGAGTGCTGGCCTCGATGTTCGCGCTCCAGCTTTTCAGCGTCCTCTTTCTCCGTCGCTAAGCCGGCTTCGATCTCTACTTGGTTTGTGTGATAGTGGAGCAGCGCTGCATAAACTTGCGCCATGGTGAGATGTGGATATTGATCCGCAATTTCCTCGGCATCGTGACCTTGCTTATACAAGGTAACTATTTGACTAACTGTGATCCGAGTCCCTTCAATCCGCAGCCGACCGCCGCAGACATCCGGTGAGCTAACAAGTAGTGTGGCTATTTCCGTACTCATAATCGGTAACCATGAATCACAAGGCGTTCCTCCGTAGACGGAAGGCTTCCCGTTGGAGTTTTGGGAATAACTCCTCTGGAGACTTTTCCGTTAACTTGAGATAGAGCGAATCAGCACACAACTCAATCTCATCGTTCCACTTGATTTCGCGATGGTCGCCAAGATGAACCCGCTCGAAGAACTTGTAGTCTTTCCACACCTCAAATACACCCTTACCAGCCAGGTCCGATAGATCTACTTCACCCTTAGTTCCATCAGAAAATTCAACGTAGATACGATAGTTCGGTAGTGCCTGAACTAGAGTAGGTCTGATCATCTCATTCATCTTATGAACCAGTATCAGACTCGGGCTTGACGTGAGTCAAGACCGGCATGCGGCTGCAACTTCTTGATTATGCATTGGCCGGTAGTCCAAGTCTTTCCAGCGCCATTGCCGCTGCCTCCGGATAAAGCTTGTGCTCTTCAACCAGGATGCGCGCTGATAAACTCTCAACCGTATCGTCGTCACAAACAGGCACGACGCGTTGTGCAATTATCGGCCCGCCGTCCAGTGTTTCGTCAACAAAATGCACCGTGCATCCGCTCTCTTTGACGCCGTCGTCGAGCGCTTGTCGTTGCGCGTCGAGTCCGGGAAAGGCCGGCAGCAGACTCGGATGAATATTCAAAATACGACCGCGATACGCGGCGATGAACTCGGACGAAAGCATCCGCATGTAACCCGCCAGACAAACGAGTTCGACGCTTTTCGCGTTCAATGCGGCGACGATTTCACGATCGTGAACCTCGCGCTGGCGCCCGCGGCGCTCAATGACTAGCGTCTCGATTCCGCGTTCCTTCGCTTTGGCCAGGCCGGTGGCGTTCGGTTTGTCGCTAATCACGATCGCGATCTCAGCGTTCGGAATTCGCTCATCACGCACCGCATCGGCCAGCGCGACCATGTTCGAACCACGCCCCGAGATTAGGATACCGAGGCGTGACGTCCGCGATCCTTGCTTTGCGTCTTTGCGCCTTTGCGTGAAATCACTACTCACGCGATCAGGACCTCGCGATTGCCACGAACAACGCTTCCGATCCGATACCAAGCAAGCCCTCGCGCATCAAAGTGCTGTTCGATTTCCATAGCCGAACTTGGAGCGCAGACGATTACCATCCCCACGCCCATGTTAAAGGTGCGGAACATCTCTGTTTCGGCGACATTGCCAATCTCTTGCATCACTTCGAAGATTGGCAGCACCGGCCACGAGCCGGGTTGGATCTCAACATTCGTTCCTTCCGGCAGGATGCGCGGAATGTTTTCAGTCAAACCGCCGCCGGTGATGTGCGCCAGTCCTTTTATTAGTCCGCCCTCGAGCAGGCCTTCAAGCGCGCGCAGATAGCTCACGTGCGGACGCAGCAGCGCCTCGCCGATCGTGGCGTTGAGCGCGCCCAGATAAATATCCGGCGCGCATTTGGCGATTTCAAAGAAGAGTTTGCGCGCCAGCGAGTATCCGTTTGTGTGCAGACCAACTGAAGGCAGGCCAAGCACGACGTCGCCTGGCGCGATCGTGCGCCCGTCGATAATCTTTTCCCGATCGACTATACCAACGATGAATCCCGCGATGTCGTATTCGCCGTCAGCATAAAAGCCGGGCATCTCGGCCGTCTCGCCGCCAAGCAACACGCAACCATTTTCGCGACACCCATTCGCGACACCTTCGACAATGCCGGCGACCGTTTCCGGTGCGAGTTTTCCCGTCGCGATATAGTCGAGGAAGAAAAGCGGCCGCGCGCCCTGCACCAGAATGTCGTTCGTGCAATGGTTCACCAGATCGCGTCCGACGGTGTGGTGCGTGTTGGTCGCGAACGCGATCTTGAGTTTTGTGCCGACGCCATCAGCGGACGCGACCAGCACGGGGGCGCGCAGCTGCGGAAACGCGCCGTCGAACATGCCGCCAAAGCTGCCAATCTCAGACAACGTGCGCGCGTTGAACGTCGCTCGCGCCAGTTCTTTGATTTTTTCGGTCGCGCGGTTGGCGGCGTCGATGTTCACGCCGGCGTCGCGATAAGTTGTTGGTTTGGTCATAGTTCAGAGTTCAACCTTCAGGTTGCTCCTTTTCCCCAGGCAAGCTAAAGCTTGAACTCTGAACTTTCACCTACTTCTTCGCCTTCGTTTTCGGGGGCGGCCCGAAATCACCGTACGCGATAAAACCTGATCGCGACGAATCATCTTTCTGCGCTTCGCGTCCGACCCAGATGTCTTCCTTTGTTTCTTTAGCAGTCTTTATCTCGTACAGCTTTCCCGAATCCAGTTTGCCTTTCGACGTGATGGTGACCTCGCCCTGCAAATCCGTGCGATAGAGTTTCGCATTCGCCGCTTTCAAGCGATCCAGCACGACCTGCGCCGGATGTCCGTAGCGATTCCACGCGCCGTCAGAAATGATCGCGGCCTCGGGTTGCACGCGCTTCATGAAAGTTTCCGTAGTCGCATACTTCGATCCATGATGCGCAATCTTGATCACGTTTGCTTTCAGATTCAGATCTTTGCCGATCAGCCGCTCTTCGGTTTGCGCTTCAGCATCGCCCATAAACAGCATCGAAAACTCGCCGTAATCCAGTCGCAGCACAATCGAGTTGGCGTTCGTTTCATTGCCGCCGGCTTTCACATGATCTTTCGTGAAGAAGGGCTCCGTGGGCCCGAGTACAGTCAGAATCGCGCCGCCGCCGAGATCGTATTTCTTTCCCGGTTGCGCGTTTTCATACTGCGCGCCGTTTTGTTTCAGCGCGGCTGCGTATTCATCGAAGAAGCTATTAATCGTCTTCGCTTTGCTCTTTTTCGGAGGAGGCGGTGGCGGAGTAGCCTTTGCCTTTGACCCTTTGCCGCTCGGCGTCGCTTCCGGCACGGGCGTGGAAAGATCGACGCCGTTGTCGATCACAGTTCCGACTTTGATGGCGCTGAGCACTTCATCCGCGCCGCCGATATGATCGGGATGTGGATGCGTGGCGATGAAATAATCCAGGCGCTCGACTTTGTAACGCTTCAACGCCTCGAGCACGACTTTGCCTTTGCCGGCATCGCCCGCGTCGATCAGAATGGATTTGCCGCCGGGAGCGATGATTAGAATCGAATCACCTTCGATTGGTCCGACGTCGAGCACGTGAACCTGCAACTCTCCCGTGGGCTTCGGCGCGCGTGAACGCCACCACGGCAATCCAAACTTCCAGAACCCAATCGCGCCTGCGCCGAACAGCAGCACGAGCACCGCAATCGCACATCCGCATCCGCGTGTACTTCGCTTCACCTTAGGACTCAGTTCTTAACCACAGAGGACACAGAGAAAACAAACTGAAAGACATTGGAACAACGCCTCAGGTTCTTGTGATTCTCATTCTTCTTTGTGTCCGCTGTGGTAAGTGATCAGCTATCCAGGACGCTTCGCAGCTCTCGCAGCGCTGTTTCAATATCAGCTCGCGAAACATCGTAGTGCGTGACCATGCGTATGGCCGAGCCGAACCCTGATCCCAGCACGCCGCGCTCTCGCAGTTGCGCGCAGATCGCGTCGGCCGCCATTCCGGTTTCAGCCACGTCGAAGATCACGATGTTCGTAACAACCTTCTCCGGATCGATCTTCACGCCGGGCAGCGCCGCCAAACCCTCAGCCAGCAGGCGTGCGTTGGCATGGTCTTCGTGCAGGCGCTTTGGCGATTCTTCGAGCGCGATCAAACCGGCCGCAGCGAGCACGCCGGCCTGGCGCATGCCGCCGCCCAGCATCTTGCGGACGACGCGCGCTTCATCGATGAAGGCGCGCGTGCCGAGCAAAATCGATCCCACAGGCGCGCCCAGACCCTTCGACAGACAGAACATCACTGAATCCGCGGGGCGCGCGAGAGCGGCGACCGTTTCGCCGAGCGCGACTGCGGCGTTGAAGATGCGCGCACCGTCCAGATGCACCGGCAAATTCATTTCGTGAGCGCGCACACAAATGTCTTCCGTGCGTTCGCGCGTCAAAACCGAGCCGCCCGCGAGGTTGTGAGAATTCTCGAGCGCAATCAAACCAGTTGGCGCGACGTAGTAAGCGGTGTTCTTATGAATTGCTCCGGCAATTTCGTCCCAAGTGAGAATGCCGCTGCCGTCCTGGCTATGAACTGGACGGGCGAGCGCGCCTGAGAATGCCGACATGGTCGCCATCTCGAAATTAAAGATGTGGCCGCGTTCTTCGATGACGACTTCTGCCCCCGGCCGCGTGTGCAGCTTGACTGCGGTCTGATTACCCATTGAGCCGGTGGGCACAAAGATCGCCGCTTCCTTCTCAAAGATTTCCGCCGCGCGTTCCTGCAGATGATTGACCGTAGGATCTTCGCCGTAAACGTCGTCGCCGACTTCGGCTTCGGCCATCGCGCGGCGCATCGCGGGCGTGGGTTTCGTAACAGTGTCGCTGCGTAGATCGATCATGTTTTGGATGGGAGACTCTATCACAGAATCGCGGATGGAATAACGGGTCGAGCTGAGGCGAATCGGGCGGGCAGAGTCAACGACCGGCAGCGAGGGCGATCGCCTCTGTTTCTTCCTGCTGGCCCGGTTTTGACCGGGTCCTTCGCGACGACCGTTTTGAACTTGTCGCGTCATCAACAGACGATCGCGCAATCTGTTCGCCGTCAGTTTGTCGGGGTGGCGGAAGAAAGTGGCATTGTCCTTCGAACATAGCTCCCGGTTGAATTGCGAGCGCGGGCGTTTCGATGTTTCCGATCACGCGCGCCTTGCTGCCGAGTTCCACGCGCTCAGTAGCGCGAATATCGCCTCGCACTAAACCGTCGACGATCGCCGTGGCCACGAAAATGTTCGCTTGTAGTTCCGCTGTCTCGCTTACGATCAGCGTGCCCGTCTGCGAACGCACCACTCCCGTGACGTAGCAATCGAGGCGCAACGTGCCTTCGAAGTTGAATTGAGAAGCCGGCGCCGGATTATCGGCGGTTTTCGAAGAAGGCCTCAGGCTGTCGAGCCAGGCTTCGAAGTAGGGACTAGTGGCGGGCAGAGAATCCGCGAACTCGCCGCGGGAAGAGTCGTTCAGAAAAGACTCTCTGGTAGAAACTGTTGATGATTCGGGAGCAGGCACTTCGTCCCCTCGTTCGATCTATCCTTACTTGTCGCCGTCTTCCGCTGGCAGCATCCGGCAATCACCATCAAAGACGGCGCCCGGCTTCAGTGATAGCAACCGCGTAGAAATGTTGCCGCGGATTATCGCTCCCGGGCCGACCTCGACGCGCTCACGACCGATTACGTCCCCGTTGACTGTGCCGCTGATCACCGCCACGGCCACGTCAATGCACGCGTCCAATTTCGCCGAGGCATCGACGATGAGCGTGCCTTTCTCTGAGAAGACTCGGCCGGCGATGTGACCATTGATGCGGAGCATGTCTTTGAAACTAATCTCTCCGTCAAGTTCCGGTACCGATTCAATCGCACCATGTTTCGGACGCTGCTTGATGGTCAGGCTGTTGCTGCTCACGCCTAACTGTCCCGAGATTATTCCGTCCACCGGCAGCGAGCCCCGATAAGTTGCTTCGCCCTGAAGCACCGGAACGCGCGGCTGAAAAACAAAAGCATTCTGCCGGCTTGATGGCGACAGCGGTTGGGCCGCGATTGGTCGCTTTTGCGTTTCAGCTCCAGCCAACGCGTTGGGAAGACGACGAGGAACCTCGGCCGGTAGAGCAGTTGATGCGCTACGAGTCGGATTTTCGGTTCCTAACTCGGTCTTCGCTCTAGGCTCGCGTTTAAGAGCCGGCTTCGCGCCTGGGGGCATCGTCGTTCTCCACGGAAACTGTTACGCACAGCTTCGAAGTGAGTTCGAAAATTCTAGTGGGAAGAACTCGCCTCAAACTACGGCGAGTCTTTCGAAGAGCAAACCGCCTTGAGTGGCGCGCACAATATCACAGGCGAGCGGCAGGGTTCAAGAAATTTTCGCTCTGAAGCGAACCCGAGCTACCACTCGGTTGACGGGGCTTAGCGCGATCCAGTGAACCCTACTTCGAATTCTGAATACTCAACGCCAGGATGTCGTCCAGCGCGCAGATGGCGGCGCGTTTCGCGACGGTCGGAAACTTCACGTTTTTCAGCTCGACTGAAGAGTTCCCAGTGATCGTGGCCGCGCCGATTCTGACAAAACCTTTGCCAAAGTCGACGTAGACGGGCACCAGCATTTTGAATTTGTCGGAAACACCCGATTGCGCAACCTGGCCGGAAAAGCTCAGCCCGTCGGCAGCAAGTTGATACTCAAAGCGATAACGCGGCATTTCAATACCGTAAACCCACTCGTTGAAAAACCAGTCCATCCGGCTGTTCCCGTCCAGATCCATCTGCTTCGTCATGTGTTTCTCGACCGTTTTCTTCAAGTCTTCAGTGGAAACGTCCTCGTTGTAATGCGACTTGATAAAGTCCTGCATCATGGCCATGAAACGCTTGTCGCCGCCGTTGCGCGGATCAGACATCATCATTCGCAGCATGTGCAGGATGTAAGCGCCTTTCGGATAAACCAGAAACTGGTAAGCCGCGCCGGTCTTGCCGCTCCTCAATCTGGAGCCCTGGGTGACGGGTCCGACCGTGTAGGGCTTGAGGTCATGGGTGCGCGGACTTGACTGAGTGATTCGATCTCGCTGCTTGTTCCAGAAGTCGAGGTAGCGGTGCTCATCGCGCAGGACTTGTTGGACGTAGAGCGAGGCTGAAAACTCAGCGAAGCCTTCGCTCATCCACTGGTCGTGATAAGTCTTCCAACCGACCATGTGTCCCCACCACTGGTGCGCAATCTCATGCGGCGCCACATACTCGAAAAAGTCGTCGGTCGCCGCGCGGATGTTGCCTCCGGTTGCCAGGTAACGTTGCGTCTGATCCATAAACGCGGTGAACGGCATGTAAACCAGGGTCGGCCATGCCTGACCGAAATTCGCGGCGGGCTGTTGCGTCAAAGCCAAACGATTGAACGGAAGCTTGCCAAAGTAAACATCATAAAGACGAGTAGCGTTCTGGGCATCCGCCAACATTGACCCGGCCATCCCCAGCGTGTTCATTGAGCCAACCTCTTCGGCATTACTCATGAAACTGGGAGTGGATTCGTTGGCAAAGAACTCAATGTTGTAGCCAGTGGTCGGATCGAGCACTTCCTTTTTCTTAAAGTCTCCGTAGTTAAAGGCGTCCACCGCCACGGCAATTTCGCCAGTGGACCATTTCGCCAACATGCCATTGCCATTTTCCTCGGGCGCCGCCGCCGCCGTCACCGTTCCCGTGCCGATGAGTATCTTGTTTTTGGGATAATGGTACGTCGTGTCAAACGTGGCCCGGTCGCCGAAAGCCGTTCCTTCATTATTGGGATACCAGGTGGATCGAGGTATCAGAAAAAAGTTGCCGTTGCCGATATCAATCAGTGCATCACTTCCCGCATATTCGATGTTGAGCTTGAAAGTCTTTCCCGCTTCCAACGGCTCCGGCAGAATAACTCCAAAGTCCGCATCGTCGTTCTTGTTCTCCTGCACAAAATCCAGATCGCGGCCCTGCTCATCGCGCACATGGGAAACTCGGAGCGTTGGAAACAGACTGAAAGGAAGCACGCGCGCCCCGGCATCGAGCCCGCGGATGGTGATGGTGTCGCTACAGGTAAGCTTCGCGCCGCGGATTACTGTATCAACATTGTGATGGGTGATGTCGTAGATCCGATGATCTTCGTCGCTCGAAACCGTACCCTTCGCGTATTCGTCGGCCCGATGAAACGCGGTCCAGCGTCCGAAGTCAGTCTCGCCGTAACTCTGGAGCAGAACCTCCTCAGGAGAAACGCTCGGGATTCCCAGCGGGTCATACTGAAAGATTAGTTTGTTATAACGCTTGCCATTGATGAAGACGGTGAAGAAGCCGGGACGCTGAGGATTATAGAGGTCGACGAGGGTTCGCAATTCAACATTACGACGAAGGGTCTTGCGCAGCAGTACCTGATTGTCGCGATAGGCGTCCTGCGCGCGGCCGGCCTGCGGCCCATTCGTACCCATTCGGGCCTGAGCTGACGATTTGATTTCGTCGAACGTCTTGTCGGTAAAACGAAAAACCAGTTTATCAAAAGACTCGCCGATCGTCGGCTGATCGGTGAAGAGTTCCAGGCTCCGCTTCTCAATATCAGTTGGCGGGGTCAGGGTCAGTTCGCCTTCGCCAAAGAAGACTGCACCCACCATGCGCTCGTTGACTACAGGCGCAAAGTAGATTTCGCCGCTGCGTAAAGTAAAAGTCGCGGCTTCTCGCTTCAGAACCAGATTGTTGACGGTCGCAAACGGCCCAGCGAAATCACCCGCGCTCTTCGCCTGAAGCCGCAACTGCTTATACACAGGATCAGCATTTGCCCTTTGGCTAATCACCGTAACCGCGGCTTCGATGGGCGCGATCTCCAGCTTCAGGTCCACTATCGCGAGCGCTCCGTCCTGGACCTTCACGTCGTCGCGGCGCGCGTCGCTGAAACCCTTGGCAGATACCGTGAGTGAATAGGATCCAGCCGGCAGCCCCGCGACCGTGTAATGGCCTTGCTGATCGGTTACCGCGGTGAATGTTTGGTTAGTGATCGGGTCAGTTACGGACACCGTAGCGCCAACGATGACCGCGCCTTTCGGATCGGTAATTCTTCCTTCGATGCGTCCGCCCGCACCGTGCACGATCACCAGTGGTGTTGCCAAGAGCGCCAGCGAGAGTATTAGCAGCGCCTTCTTGAACCCCTCTTGTTTCATCGAAACAACCTCGGAAGCAGATCAGGAAATGCGAGGACTAAGGCCCTAGCGTGTTGTGACGCCGCGCATTATTGGCCTTCACTGTCAGTCAGTCAAGCATTATCCGTTGTTGTCAGCACCCGCAGTCGCGTGGCATCCTCTTCGGCAATCGATGTCCGTCCAGAGCAAGACCAAAACCAGACTGCTGCGCCGCATGGGCGAGGCCGTCGCCGACTTCCAAATGATCGAAGACGGCGATCGCGTGATGGTGTGCGTGTCGGGCGGAAAAGACAGCCACACGCTGCTCGACTTGTTGCTTGACGTGCAGCAGCGCGCGCCGGTCAGGTTCTATCTACTGGCCGTGAATCTCGATCAAAAGCAGCCTGGCTTTCCCGCGGAAGTTCTGCCGAACTATCTGCGAGATCGCGGCGTTCCGTTTCGCATCGTCGAGCGCGACACTTACTCGATCGTGAAGCGTTTGGTTCCGGAAGGAAAAACGACGTGCGCGGTTTGCTCGCGGCTACGGCGCGGCATCCTTTACAACGTGGCCGTCGAAGAAGGCTGCACAAAGGTTGCGCTCGGTCATCACGCCGACGACATCATTGAGACGTTTCTGCTGAATCTTTTTTTCGTCGGCACTCTGAAAGCGATGCCGCCCGTGCTGCGTTCGAACGACGGACGCAACACGGTGATTCGGCCGCTGGCTTACTGTCGCGAAGTCGACGTTGGGGAATTCGCGCGCAGCGCGCAGTTCCCGATTATTCCCTGCGACCTGTGCGGCTCGCAGCCAAACCTGAAACGCGCGCGCATCAAGCGGCTAATCGAAGATCTCGAAAAAGAAATTCCGCACGTGCGCGCGTCGATGCTGAGTGCGCTCTCGAAAGTTGTGCCGTCGCACCTGATCGATCCGAAGCTGTTCGATTTCACGAAACTACAAAGCGGCGTTGGCGATGTCGAAACCGAACTCGATCTCGCGTTAGGTCACACCGACAGCGAGCCGGCGCTGGTCGCGATCGCCTGAAGACTTTTCACCACTAAGACACAAAGAGCACAAAGCCATTTATTATTGGGATTCTGTTTCGTGTCTTCGTGTCTTTGTGGTAAAACCGCCGGCATGGCGCCAACGAAACAGCGCGAGCTTGATCTAACCGAGTTTCCGCCCGGGACGGTCACTGAATACACGACGCTCGTTTGTCTCGCCTGCATCTTCGACATCTTCACGAAACAACTTAATCTCGCGGCGCGCACCGCTTTTTCGGAAATCAAACGCCACACGCCGACGATTGCAGAACTGACCAGCCGCGGCGCGATGCGTCCTTACTTCGACAGTGAAGAGAAGCATCCGCATTGCCCTTACTGTGGATCTGCGAAGCGTTGGCTGGCGCGCTTTGATACTTACTGCATTGAAGGCGGCAAGACGACCGATGCCGCCCGCCGCGCGCTGCTCCGGAAACTGCCGAAGGCCGAAGATCAGTTCGTGGTCTCTGAAAAGAAATCCGATTCCGGCGCCGTCTTCTTTGAGTGGCTCGACACTTTGGGCCGCAGTCTTGATCTCAATGACGAAACCTGGCTCATCGACGCCAGCCGCATGTATCTGGAACGACGCGAGCCAAAAACAAATTGGGACGAAGTGTTCGACGAATTGCGAGCCGTGCGCCGCTCAAGCCGTTTGAGCGAAGGCTGGGAGCGCGACGGCGCGCGCTTGTTTCTGGCGCCCAGCCTCTATAGCGAAGCGCTGCTGATTCAATATCTGGTCAGCCGTTCGCACGCGCACGGCGGATTGACGCTCGAAGGCCGTTTGACGCTGATGGAACTGACGCGGCGCCTGCGTTACAGCGGCTATCTGGAACAGTTGGGAATCAGTGAACGTGATCCGGGCGAGGTATTCGAGAAACTGGTCAATCACTTGGCGGCGACGCACGAATGGTCGAGTGAGCGGGTAAGCCGATCAGTCAGTACCGGGAGCGGTAGCGACCGGGTAAGCGGTGCGAAGAGAACGAAGAAAGGGAAGGCGACAAAAAAGGCCGCCAAAAAGTCCAGCAAGAAAAAGCCCGCACCGCCCGAACCCGAAGTGATCGTTACGGAACCCGTCAAGCTGCATTATCTGATCGACCGCCGTGATTTTCTCGAGAAGGTGAAGAGTGTTTACGCTAGTTATGCAGGATGAACTGCAGTTTCACCACAAAGGCACAAAGCCACAAAACCAAAATCCCTATGACCAATAAATGACTTAGTGTCTTTGTGTCTTGGTGGTGAAGAGATTTAGGCCTGACGATCGCGAATAAAATCAGCGATTGAGCGCAACAGTTGCGTCGGTCGTTCCAGCCGCTCGAGCGCCTCGCATGTCGTTCGATGCACTGCGGCCAACGTTTTCCGGGTAACATCAACGCCATAGAGCGCGGGGTAAGTTGCTTTGCGCGAACGCGCGTCCTTTCCCGGAGTCTTACCGAGATTCTCCGCCGTCGAGGTCACGTCCAACAAATCATCTGTAATTTGAAACAACAAACCGAGATGCGTGGCGTATTCAGTTAGCGCAGCGAGTTCGTTCTGATCCGCGTCCGCGATGATGGCGCCACAGCGCGCGGCCACCCGAATCAGCGCGCCGGTCTTTGCCTGGTGAATGCGGTCAAGTTCGTCTGCCGTCACATCGCGCGATTCGGCGGCGAGATCAAGCGCCTGTCCGGCAACCATGCCGTCAGGTGTTCCGGCCGCGCGGGCAATTTCCGCGATCAATTTCACTCGAAGTGCCGGAGCTAGCGGCTTATCCTCGGCTAGGGTCTGAAAGGCGAGTGTCTGCAACGCGTCGCCGGCGAGAATCGCGGTCGCTTCGCCAAACTTCACGTGACAAGTCGGTCGTCCGCGCCGCAGATCGTCGTCATCCATCGACGGCAGGTCGTCGTGAATCAGGGAATAGGTGTGAATCATTTCCAACGCGCACGCCGTTCGCATCAAATCCTCGACTGGCGCGCCGAAGGTTTGTCCAGTCGCCAGCAATAAAGCGGGACGAAAGCGCTTGCCGCCGGCGAACAAGCTCCAGCGAATCGCTTTGTGAACTTGCGTGGGTTCGTCGGTTTCTTTCGGGAGCAGGCGATCGAGTTCCGCATCAATCAACGCGCGGCATGACGCGAGGAATTCGTGGGCGTCAGTTGTTGCGACAGAAATATTCACCACAGAGGTCACAGAGGAATCACGGAGGTCAAGCAACCTCATCGTCGCCGGCGCTCGATTCGTCTTCCGAATCGAACTCGCTGACGGTGGCGCGGCCCTGACTGTCGCGCGTCAAAATCTCGATGCGGCGCTCGGCTTCGTTCAGACGCTCCTGGCACGCGCGCGACAGTTTCACGCCCTGCTCGAACAGCTCCAGACTTTTTTCCAGAGGCAGATCGCCGCGCTCAAGCTCGCGCACGATTCGTTCCAGTTCTTCCAGAGAGGTTTCGAAATTTTGCGGTTTGCTATTTTTCATGGTGTTGTAGCTGTAGAAACGGCCGCTGTTGTGTACTTCGGCAGTCCCGTAGGGACGAAATATTTATAGAACCCTGCTCCATGAATTGTTCCTAGCCCATTTATGGGCGGGCGATGTCGCTCCTAAAGGAGCTGCGAAATTAACACTCGTTCGCGGTGCTATAAATATTTCATCCCTACGGGATTTTGACAAACCGTTCTACGGCTCTCGCTGACCGGGCATTTTCCACTCAATCAAGACTTCCTAAGGTCTATGTTACTTTTAAGGCGTCGGCAGACTCAGCCCCTTCAGTTGTTTCTCCAGTGCATCCTGCCATTGTGATGGCGATTTGGGTAAATTCTTTTTCACGCTGTCAGCGATCATCTCCGCCAACTTGTCATCCTGGATGGCCACCGTCTGCCAGCGGCCGGTCGCGTCCGCCTGCATCGTCAGCTTAATCTGTTCGTCCTGAAGTTTCATTTCGGCGCTCGCGGCGTTCCCATTCTGTTTGATGTCGACGAAATAAGGGACGGCCAGAGCGACCAGCGGGAACGGCTTTCCCGCAGCGCGCTCAGTCAAACGCTGAATCTCTTTGATGAGTTCGTCGCGCACGGTTGGTTTCAATTTCGGAGTCAGAGTCTGCTCAACCTGCGCCTGCAAGAGTGACGTTCCCGGCACGCGCGCCTTTATCTGCGCCACGAAATCGTTGGTGATCTTATCCAGGTCGAGCTGTCGATCGATTTCCGCGACGTCGTTTCTTTGCGCCGCGTCCACCAAAAGCGCGAGCGAATAAGCCGGCTGCGATTGGTAATGCCGCCACCAAAAATACCCGCCTGCTGCGGCGCCAATGATCACGACGACCAACACGATCGCGATGAATCCCAGGACGCGGCCCACGCGACCTGAGCGCTGCGCGCGCGCGCGACCTTGTTCGTCAGCGCGAGCTTTGTCGAGATCGATCACGATGCGGTTTCGTCTGAGTTTCATGTTTCTGAACTGCTACTTCCCGTCTGAATAATTTAAGCGGCCTAACGCTCACGTTGGCCGTGCGGGGAGATTATGAACAACGTGAGATGCAGAGAACAAGTAAAAGAAGTCGCTCCCGCACTTTGGTCGAACGCCGTGTTATGCCGCCCTCAGATAGACAAGGTGATCTGACCCGTTATTCCGTTATAGAACAGCGTGCAATGCTGTAGATAGTCACGACCGATAAGAGCTACGATTCCTTGAGGCGTCAGGTTTGCTCCAATAGCGCGAGGCACGTTGACCTTGATCGGAGACCCGACAATTTCCATCTGGATCGGATACACATTTGCTTGAGTGCCAGCGTGCGAAGCAGAAGTCATTTGCACGACATCAGTAACAGGCAACCCAAGGCCCTGAGCCAATGCGTCATCAATGCAAGTTGTGGATGCACCAGTATCAACTAACGCCATGCCAGCGACAGGCTGAGGAACGGATTGCCCTTGTTGGACAAGCTGCTCGGCAAAACTTTGAGCCAAGCCAATTATCACTTGAACACAAGGGCCGTTTTGCAGAAGCGCAATGCTTGGCGGGACTTGAACTGTTTTGCCGTCGGGAGCTTGGCCCTTGGCATCATATTGGACGTGAAGAATCGGCACGAAGTATCCCCAACGTGAGAGCTGGTATGTTTATTTCCTTTTCCTCGGCTACGGTAACCTGGCGCACAAGAAATGGCGTTAAGCCAAAACGTCTCGCTCCCTCGGCAAGAGCCTCTTCTATAGTATTAAAAGCTCCGACAAGTTCATCGTCCTTTATGACAACAAACTGCCCCAAATGCTGAGAAATTAACTCGCCAAGATGTTCGGAGAAATATTGTCGTTCTCTTTCCAGCATAAATCCTATCAAATGCTTATCAAAGGTTCTTTCAACGGCTTTCGCGAAGCATAAGAAGTATGTGTTCTTGCTTCTCGCGTGTCAATGATCCCGCGTTCTCGTCTGCTCCCTCAACGCGGCCTGCTCGACCCGAGCGCACGCGACCCTGCTGATCAGCACGAGCATTATCGAGATCGATCACGATGCGGTTGCGTTTGAGTTTCATGTTGCCGACGTGCCAATCCGAGTTTCGTCACCTCAATCTGTTGTGCACCAATCCAAAACAAGTTACTCGTGCGTCAGCGGAATTTTGGGATGTCCTTTGCCGGAACACCCTTTAGCTTGCGACTAAAGAAATTAATGGAGCTTGCGAGCGCAGTTCCCGGCAAGTCGTGCTTCGCGTTTGGAAATAATTCAATCTCGAAATCCTTCCTTAGCTTGATTAGACGATCCCGTAAAAGGATTGCCTAGCTGACGGGCACATTCTCGTCTTTTTCACCATGAAGGATCAGCACGGGACAATTGAGTTTCTGCATTTGCAGAATCGAGGATCGCTGCTTGATTGCTTCGTGCGTCATTCCCGTCTCAGCTAACATGTTCTCGCGGATGCCTTCAATCTTGATCTCATCGTAAGCCTTTTTGAACTCGTATATGCCTGCCGCGAAAACTGCCGCCTTGACGTCTTTCAGCCGCACGGCCATCAACGATGCGGCCATCGCGCCGCGCGAGCCTCCGAAAATTCCCATCTTGTTTTTGTCGACATAAGGCTCACGCTGTAACTTCCTAAAACCTTTGATCAGAGCCTTAATGGTGTGTGGACCGACAAAATCAGGTTTGCCTTGTGACTTGCCAAAGCCGGGCTGAGCGACAGACAGACTAGCGAATCCCTGGCGAGCGAGAACTATTGCTAGGGGCATAAGAGTCATTGAGGTTCCTTCGAAACCTGGAATAAGGAGCAGTCCGGGAAATGGCCCTTTGTCGAGCGGCTGAAAGGAGACGGCTTCGACCGTATTTCCCTCTGATGAATAGTCGTACTTACAAATCTTAACTTTGCTCTGTTCTAAGGTGACACAACCATCCTTCTCCAGCGATTCGCTAATCTTCTCGCGGCTAAGTTGTTGTGCCGTCGCCAAGGGCAACAGAGACAGTAGTGACGCCATTAAGAATGGCAAGCGGATTATTAAGTGCTCACCTTTCATCGAATCACTTAACTGACAAGAGACTTTGATGAATTTTCAAGCGGGTCACAGCAGTTAAGCCGCAGAACGTCTGAGTTGACGCGGCGGGAAACAACTGTGCTACGGACAAGTTGTCGATAAGAGATGCGCTGATTCCGCTCGCGTCCAACGATTTGTTATAGCGCCGCCCCGCCACCCAAGTTCATCAGCGCCAAGTCTCGCGCTAAAAGCGAAAGCTTTCAAGCTGCGACTCAATGAGCCAGTCTTACCTTTTGATCTCGGCGCGATAACATATCTTATACCGCAGAAATGCACTCTAGAGTCCTCGTCCCTTCGTTCAACGCGACAACCCAACGTCTCTTCCACAGCCTTAGTCGCAACGCAACGCCAATCGAAACCGTTTTCACCTTCGCGCACACGCCGCCGCGCGCGTGGCTATGCGGCGATGTCGATGTATGAGGAATAAGTGGTTGGCTCGGGCACTTCATAGCCTTCTTGCCGTAAGCCTTCAAGATGAAATTCAATCGCCTCTTGAATGTTGCGCTCAACTTCGTCTTTCGTCTTTCCGGTGGAGCCACATCCCGGCACATCCGGTGAAAATGCCGAATAGCCAGTCTCTGTTTTTTCGACAATAATTAGATACTTCTTCATGTTCCCGATAATTCTCTCACCCTGCCAGGGCGCGCAAGGCAAGGGCCTGCGCCTTCGCGATTGCTTCATCAGAAGTTTGCCCATAGGCAAGCACGCCGGGAAGTTCAAGCACCTCAGCCAGCCAGCGGCCATCATCCTCACGCTCAAATTCGACGGTGAATGTCATACGGTATTACCTCGGAACAATCGTAGCATGAGATAATCATTCCTCGCCTCAGAATTCCAGGAACTCCTCAGGGTAATGTGTCAGGTCAAGTTTCTCTTCGGCGGGATTAAGTCTGATTCCCCATTGCTGCATGGCCAGCGCGCCAAATAAGATTTCGATAGGATTGCCATCTTCGTCTTTACCGATCTCTTGGATCACGAGGGCGTGAGTTGAGAACGAGTGGCCCTCGATTTCACCTTCGAGAAGAGCCGCTTGATTGGTCTCTTTGACTGTCCCACCGAGCGACGTGCGAATGGTCCGCGGAGTGGCTGACGTTTTCAGCACCTCAGCCACCGATGGAATCACATAAGTATTGCGCGCGCCTGAATCGAAGAGCGTCCAACACTTTCGCCCGTCAACAGCAATCATTTGCCTGATTCTTCCCATTGAGACCAACTTTAGAGATGTCGAGAGTAGAGAGTCAAGGGATCATGCGCGAGGCGCTCGCGCACTTTGGCGTTGACAGGTTCTCTTTGCGTGCCTTTGCGTTCCCTTTGCGAACTTTGCGGTTTCTCTAATTGGTTTCACCGCAAAGAACGCAAAGAACTCGCAAAGGGCCGCAGAGTAAACCACACGAGTGCCTAACTCTCGTCTGTTCCCTCAACGCGACAATCAAGCGTTCCTTTCCACAGACGCAGTCGCAGAGCGTCGCCGGCGGAAACCGTTTTCGCTTCACGAACTATGCCGCCGTTTGCATCCTGCGCAATCGCGTAGCCGCGCTCCAGAACTTTCAAAGGTGACATCGCATCGAGCGCGGCCGCGGCCAGACTGAACTGCTGCGCGGCGCGTTCCATGCGCCCGGTTAACGCAGCGTCGCGCGCGTGGCAAAGCGCGTCGAATCGCGCGCGCCCCGTTGCCACGCGCTCACGCAAGTGACTCGGCGTCAGTGCATGCGCCGCGGCATCAAGTCGCCGCAGCGCTGACTGCACCCGCGCGGCGATCGAAGTTTGCAAACGGTGCTCGGCGTCGTCAGTCGCAGTCATCGCGGTGCGCAGTCGCCCGCGCACTTCGTCAAAGCCGCGCGAGTACGCGAGCTGCTGGACACGCGAGCGCTCTGCGCCGACGCGAAAGCGAATCGATCGCGCCAGATTTCCGGTCAGACTTTCGAGCCTCGAGCAAAGCTGCTCTTCGTGCGCGGCGACCAACTCGGCGGCGGCCGAAGGTGTGGGCGCGCGCAAGTCCGCGGCAAAGTCGGCGATCGTAAAATCAGTTTCATGGCCGACGGCGGAGATTACCGGAATCGCCGAGTTGCGGATCGCGCGCGCCACGGCTTCTTCGTTGAAAGCCCAAAGGTCTTCGATGGATCCGCCACCGCGCCCTACGATGATTACATCGATCCCGCTGTCGTGACTTCCGCGCGCGTGATGTTCGTTAAGGAACTTGATCGCGCGGACGATCTCAGACGCGGCGCCTTCGCCCTGCACCCGGGCCGGCGCGAACAAAACATGAACACTGCGCGTGCGTCGCGAAATTACATTGATAATGTCGCGAATGGCGGCGCCGCTGGGCGAAGTTACGACGCCAACGCGCCTTGGGAAAAACGGAATCGCGCGCTTCAATTCCGCCGCGAACAAACCTTCAGCCTGCAAACGCGCCTTCGTTTGTTCGAACGCGAGTTGTAGGGCGCCGGCCCCGACCGGCTCGAGCGCTTCGACAATTAATTGGTACTCGCCCTTTGGCTCGTACACGCTCACGCGGCCGCGGGCGCGCACTTGCAGGCCGTCTTCGGGACGAAAACGTATGCGCTGGTTACTGCTGCGATAGCAGGCCGCGCGCATCTGCGCGAACTCATCTTTCAGAGTGAAGTACCAATGCCCGGAATTGGGCGCGTGGAAATTCGAAATCTCGCCTTCGACCCAGACGGATGCAAAGCGCTTTTCCAGCTCGCCGCGGATCGACGCGGTCAGCTCCGACACCGTCACCGGCCGGCGTTCAGTTTCGTCAAAGAGAGATGCGAGCAGAGGTTGCATTTGAGCCCGGAAAGTCACACTGGAATCGGGCAATGCTAACATCGCTTGAGGAGTAAGGCCACAATAGGGGAAAGATTAACCGCAGAGGGGCGCAGAGGTTTCCGCAGAGGAGCGCAAAGCCCTTTGTTCTCAGCGGCCTCAGCGCAATCCTCGGCGTCCTCTGCGGTTTCGACTTGCTTTCCCATCAGCAACGCCCAAGAGCTATACAATTAACCAAAGAACTCTGTTAAGATATGCCCCTCGTAAAGCGACTTTTGCAGGCGCCTTCGCGCGAATGGCGCGATCGTTTTATCGAAGGCCTCGCGGAAAAGCCAGAGAACAGGCAAATGGCGATCTACCAGAACAGTGAAAAGGAATCCATCGGTACTCCCAAAGAGAGCCGCTTAGTCAGTCTTGCGACTGGCAGCGGCAACTACTGGTTCAGCTTTGTCAGCGATCCCCTGACGGTGGTGTTCTTCCTCTTCTGGGAGGCAGTCATCCTGCGCAGCAACATCCTGGTTTTGGGCCTGAGCTTCGGCGCTGGCCTCCTGAGCTTTAGCCTGGCCGAATATTCCTTTCATCGATGGGTCTATCACAAAGGGCGGACCCCGGCCCACGTCGGTCACAAGAAACATCACGAGTCGCCAAAAGCGCTGATCGCGATGCCGTGGTTCATCGTTACCGCCGTCATGGCGAGCGTGTGGTTTGTCTTCGCTTATATATTGCAGTTCCACTTCATCCTGGGTTTCCTGGCGGGCTTGCTGGCGGGTTTCGTTTTCTACGGCATCTTTCATCACGTGCATCATCACTTCCATTTCAAGAATCGACAGTATCGAAAATTGAGGGCCCACCACTTCATTCATCATCAGTACCCGGACACAAACTTCGGAGTCACCAGTCGTCTTTGGGATCATGTTTTCGGTACGATGTATCGGAAGGAACTCAAGAAGACGGCGCCCGCCAACGGCACGAGTTTGATGGCTGAAGAAAACAAGCTGCGCTGAACCCTCCCCATCTGAGGATTAAGGAATGTTGAGACGAACCTTTGATGTGGCGGCCCGCGTTTCCCCAAAATTCCGCCGCCTCATGATGAAGAGTTGGTATGAAACTCTCGTCGTTTTGGATCGCGAACGCGATATTACCTTCATGAATTACGGCTATTCCGGTCTTGATTCATCGGCAAATGAAATCTCGCTCAACGATGGAGAGCAAGCGAACCGTTATTGCATACAGTTGTATCACCACGTGGCCGCGGCTATCGACTTGAGCGGAAAGGACGTGGTCGAAGTAGGCTCCGGCCGCGGCGGCGGCGCATCTTACATCGCTCGTTATCTAAAACCGCGATCGATGAAGGGGATCGACTTTTCTAAAAAAGCGATTGAGTTTTGCCGCAAGTACTATGCGGTCGACGGCCTCTCATTTGCGCCGGGAGACGCCGAGAATCTTCCGCTTGCCGATAGCAGTGTCGACGTGATTATCAATTTGGAATCCTCGCATTGCTATGGTTCAATGACGAAATTCCTCAGCGAAGTTTATCGCGTGCTTCGTCCCGACGGGCACTTCCTGTTTTCAGATCATCGAGATCACGACAAAGTAAGTCTGTTGCATGAACAGCTCAAAGATTCCGGTCTGAGTCTCGTGAAAGAAACGGACATAACCCAGAATGTGGTGGCGGCCCTGGATTTAGATAATGACCGCAAACAAAGGATGATTGCGCAAAAATGCCCTCGCGTTTTAAGGCGAGAGGCGGAAGAATTCGCTGCGATGAAAGGCACCCGGGCCTATGAAACATTTAAGTCCGGACATTCGCGATACCTCAGTTTTGTTTTGCATAAAAGTCAGCCGGCGCTAACATAGCGGAAGGCTTTTTCGGTTTGAGACAGTAAGGCGAAGAGAGTTCGGAAGACGCCGGTCAAACTCACGCGCTGATCCGGCGATCGTCACACGCTGGATTCACCAAATGCCCCCATCGATCTCGTTTCCCGTCGCTCCGTCCGTGTCGCCACGCAAGCGTGTTCTGGTAGTCAACTGCTACATCGATTACTCGCGCGAACCCATCAGGCGTCCAACAAAATTTCCGCAGGTCGTGGGTCCGATCTTTCTCGCGGGCGCTTTCTCGCGCGAGTCGTGTGAAGTGCGCTGTTACGACGAATTGGCAAGCGGCCCGCTGGAAGACGAGTTGACTATGACTCTTAGCGGACCGCTTCGCATAGAGGCTGTGAGGTTCGTAGACCCCGAGGCTTTTCAGATCGATTCATATCATCGGCCACGACTGAAGTAGTGTTTCCGCCGTTGAAATGAGTATTTATGGTTTCCTTGTCGGCATCGGACAGTTGCGCAAAGTGATCTCGTAGAGAGAGATGCCGGAATTCATAACTGCCACCGACTTCTCGAAGAAAAGCAAGGCGCGTTGAGTGCGCAAGAAAGGTCGCAAAGCGAAGCGTGGGAAATCCATCCAACAAAAGAAGGAACCGAAGAACGAAGTGATAAATAGTCGTGCCTGATCAAGTGAAAACTTAAAGGTAAATACTGAGCGACAGGATGAAAGAAGGGGAGTAGAATTTGCAAGCTTTGTGAATTCAAGTGAAGAAAGCTTGCAAAACATGAGACCT
>Ga0080064_1000675_pt1 | contig 83926 bp, 80 predicted proteins | sample Subgrocontami54m_FD_69260 | JGI IMG/M metagenome (GOLD analysis project Ga0080064, IMG submission 69260) | Subsurface groundwater microbial communities from S. Glens Falls, New York, USA - GMW46 contaminated, 5.4 m (SPADES assembly) (version 2) ... | reverse complement strand
TACGTCTTTTGGGTCACATTGAGCCTGTTGTACGGCCTAGTGAGCATTATAGCAGTCTCAGCAATCGAGAGAAGTGGCGACGTAGCGCCCTCAGCGCCCATGTAGTTCTGAGACTGGCTCTGCGTGTCTGCCCTGGGCTGAAGATGACCGATCCAGAAGCCAACACCATCCATCATGGCAACTGCATAGAGATAATGAAAGGGTGGCATCCAGAGGCTTTCGACCACTGCATCGCCGACCCACCTTTCAACATCTCAAAAAAGCGCGGGCTAGGATGGGCTTTCTCGTCTCATATCACCATGAATGAGACTTGGGACAGGTTCACGGGTGACGAATTCTTCCAGTTCAACTTGGCCTGGCTAACAGAGGTGTGCCGACTGGTAAGGCCCAACGGCAATATCCTCGTCTTCGGCACCTATCATAATATCTACCAGTTAGGATTTATTCTTCAGCATCTGCTCAACCGCCGCATCCTTAACTCCATCATATGGTTCAAGCCAAATGCCCAGCCAAACATAACCGCCCGTACGCTTACAGAGAGCACTGAACAGATAATCTGGGCAGTAAATGGAACACCTGAAAAGGCTAAGAAATGGACCTTCAACTATCAAATAGCCAAAGCGCTGGCAGGCGGCAAACAAATGCGTACTGTATGGTCATTCCCTACCGACAAGTCTAGTATCTTCGATGAAAGTACCGGAGAGGGACGGCATAACCTCTGGGAGATACCATATACCCCAGCCTCAGAAAAAAAGCATGGAAAGCACCCTTCCCAGAAGCCAGAGGCATTGCTGGACAGATTAATTCAGATAGGGACCAATGAAGGAGATACGATTTTAGACCCCTTTGGAGGCGCCGGCACAACTGCTATATCAGCCCTGAAGCTGCACCGCAAGTATGTGCTGATAGAGTCCGTACCGGAATACGTAGAGCTGATTCAGCGAAGGATCGCAGCGGTGGGTGAAACTATCTGAGATAGGCTCTATGGGTGCGCCCTGGATAGCGTGACAACTTAATCGCGTATGAGGACGGTGCCCCAGGCTCAAGCCTGGGGCATGAGAAACCCTAACGATGCCACAGGTTTCAACCTGTGGTGCAGTCTATCTCACACTGAGCGATTAAGTTGTTAGAATTCATTAGCCTGGGGCATTGCACGTTGTCATGTGGAAACGTGGATAGGCGGTTAAACGATAACATTCTCCTCCATTAACTGGAGTACATCGTCCCTGCTCAAGCCCAGAAGCTCCTCGAACACATATTCATTGTGCTCCCCTATCAGCGGCGCACTCTCGTACTTTGGCCTTGGCACGTTGCTCAGCTTCAACGGCAGTGCAGGCATCAGTTTTGGCCCTACTTCAGGATGCACTATCTCCACAAACTGCTCTCTTGCTCTAAGGTGCTCATCGTATACAACTGTGTCGGCCTTCTCAACCGGTCCTGCCGCTATCCCCGCGCTCTGAAGCAGACTTGCAACCTCCTGAGCCGTCTTATCCTTTGTCCACTCCTCTATCAACCGGTCCAGCTCACCGCTGTTCTTCTGCCTGCCATATAGGTCCCCATACTTCTCTTCCCTTAGCCAGTCCTCATGGCCGCTCGCCCTGCAAAACTCTCTCCATTCCTCATCGCTGCCTACTGCTATAGCCACCCACTTGTCATCTCCACTGCACTTGTATATCCCGTGTGGGGCCATCATCTCGTCCCTATTACTCCGGGGTGTGGTCACTCTGCCATTCAGAGTGTAATCCATCACTGCCTCGGGTATCATTGTGATGACTCCCTCACACATAGAGTAGTCTATGTGCATGCCCTGTCCCGTCTTCTTCCTGTGGTAGAGAGCAGATAATATGGTAAATGGACTATAAGTGCCTATAGTATAGTCAGGCCAGGTACCTCCCAACATTCTTGGTATTCCGTCTGCTTCATAGCCGGTTATGGCGGCCAGTCCAGCATAGGATATAACCGCGGTGTGCCCCAGCCAAAAAGGTGCCTCTCTCTACCGAAGGCTCCCATTGCGCTCTTGGAAAATACTACGAGGTCAGGCTTCATCTTCTTCAAGTTCTCATAGCCCAGTTCATAGCGCTCCATCACGCCGTAGGCAAAGCTGTCTGAGACCATGTCACTCTTCATCATGAGCTGCTTTGCCAGCTCGATGCCCTTCTCAGAATGCAGGTTGATGGTGCAGCTTTTCTTGGCATAGTTAAGGCAGTTGTATCCGGCAGCCTGGTTTAGACCAGCCTCTACCCCTGTTGTAACAAATGGATTAGTACGAAGTCCATCGGGTTTCAAGGCGCTTTCGATGCGGATAACCTCTGCGCCCATAACAGAGAGCCACTCCAGTGAGTATGGCCCCGACAGCGCCCAGGTAAAGTCCGCTACTCTAATATCCTCCAGTGGAAGCCTGTCCATCTATCCAACCTCCTTTTATTCATCGCTAGGCGTCGCTAACTAAGACATCAGATTTTCAACAACAAGGCCCAGTCCTTGTTTTAGCTTATTTATTACATGGCACACCCGCTACACTAATTTTGGCTATATTAACAGCAGGGGCGTGGGTCAACATGCGCTTGTAAGGGGACCAAGACACAATTATTCGCTTACAGCTTATTTGAAATTGTCCTTTAGGCAGGTATAATAACCTTGTTATCTCTTGGAGCATCAGCTTAGGAAGCAGGTCCCCTCGCACATGAAAGATTTACCATCCATCTCATTAACTGAGTTGATTAGGACTATGATAGGCACTACGGTTGTAGGCGCTGTAATGCTTGTGTTTGCCATAGGATTGTCCGCTTTTGCCGGGGGGACTAGCGACGCCTCTGAAGATGCTTTGGGACAAGATTTAGCTACGGCTGGCCCTGGAGCCGTTACCTTAGAAGAGGGTTGGGCCTGGTATGAGAACTCTAAAGAAAACTACACTATAGCTTTACCTTCTGTCTGGAAGAGAATAGATTTAGAGCCACAGGCAATCGACGCCAGTATAAAGGAAGTCGCTCAAGAAAACTCGCAGCTAGTGGGGCTACTAACCCCATTAACACGGCAGATAGCCTCCTCTGGAGTTGGTTTCTTAGCTATAGACTCATCAGAAGATAGTACCGATACGAGATATATCACTAACGTAAGCATCCTTAAACGACCTCTAGAGCCCGCTGCGGGCGACCTAGAAAGCTTTGCTCAGGCAAATCTTAAGCGTTTAGAGGGAATGGAGACCATTGTAAAGCCTGTTGAACATTCTCAGACCAGGGTCTTGACTGATGATGCCGAGGTGTTTGAGTATGGGATAAAGCCTAACTCCAAAAATGAGACCGCTGACCAGGTTGTGATTCAGTATGCCGTGATTGCTGAGAATAATAGCTATCTCATAACCTTTACAACACCCTTCAGCCTAGGCGAGAAGTATGCGCCTATCTTCCATAAGTCTGCTGCAAGCTTTCATTTGATTGGAAGCGTACAGTTAGACCCGGCTACCGGTGCAGTCGTATCTACCGGCCCTGGAGCATCTACATCGGGTACATCGGGCAATACCGGAGCGTCTGGAAACAGTACTACCAGGGATTCCAGCCCGTCCGGTGTCGTGCAGGGTCAGGTTACTGATGCCACTACAGGAAGACCAATTGCGGGCGCTGTAGTACGTATTAAAGGCTCTTCAATATCAGCTAAAACCGATGGCGGCGGTAGCTATCAGCTAATGAAAGTGCCCGTAGGCGAGCGTAGGGTTGTGGCCTCCTCCGACAGATATATCTCCCTGGAAGAAGATATTCAGGTGGACAATAATCTCGCTACTCCAATGGTCTTTACGCTGTCACCTAAGCTGAAAACCGGCGAGGTGCGAATTGTGTTGACTTGGGGCAGTTCTCCACAGGACCTTGACGCGCATTTGTGGCTGCCAAACGAAAATCAGAGCCATATATATTATATTAGCGAGCGCCGGGGAAGTCTTGAGTTTTTTCCCTTCTCAAAGATTGATGTGGATGCAAAAGAGGGCAATGGTCCAGAAACGATAACCATAGGCAAGTTGTATGAGGGCAGCTATAGTTATTCTGTAAATCAGTTTAGCTCAGATTCTAAACTTGGTGATTCAGGAGCAGTAGTTAGGGTGTATAGTGGAGATTCACTGATACACACCTTCGAAGCGCCGAAAGGTGAGGGACGATGGTGGCGCGTATTCACTATAGACGGCGCTACACGCACTGTAAAACCCGAGAACGTATTGGCCAAGGATAATCCTGCTCCGTATCCGGGATAAACCAATTTCCCTTTTAGACGTTTTATACTGTGCTGCATTTGCTTGTTTTCATGAGTTTTTCAACGAGTGCTCTCACTATTGTGCTTGTCACTAGACTTCTTTAAAGTACGTCGAATAAGCACAATGACAGGTTGGTCAGCTATTAGGTTATATCCGTTGACATAAATATGAAGATGTGACATAGAACATAGGAATATTGTCTAGTTCGTGGTATAAATCCCTTGTCAACGAGCCTTCGTAAACCAGCCCAGTGCTTGTAAGAGTTCAGACTTGGGGGGGAAATTGAGAATGGTACAGCGCCGTAGCCCATCGCAAGGCTCTATATCTTGTGGTGCTTACTGGATAGCAACTGGATGTAGCCTCTGAACCTAATGGAATACTGGCCATACCTAAATTGGTCCCCTCAACTCTGAACAGTTACCAGTGCTTACACTAGTTGATCCAAAAAGCTGTAGACTTTATAGTATTCTTATGCACCTGAAATCTTAGGTTTATTTGTGGAACTTGGACCAACTTTAAGAAAAGCAAGAGAAGAGCAGGGCCGGACTCTTGAAGAAGTTCAAGAGTATACTAAGATTCGCAAAGAATTTTTGAATGCTCTTGAAAATGAAAACTTTGGCTCTCTGCCTCCTCGGGTATATACTATTGGCTTCATCAAGAAGTATGCCAGTTATCTGAGTATAGACCCTGCTCCGTTGATCTCACTTCTTCCTGATAATAGGGACACTGAGCCAACTCTGGAGCCTCTAGCTACTGTTGGTGAGGCGCCGCGCCCCTGGGCCACGTGGATAGTAACCGGGGTTATAGTATTTGTTCTTGTAGCTATCCTGGCTGTTAGAATCTCCCAGGGGATTGACTCTTCAAGCGCCTCTCAGGGAATAGTAGTAGCCCAGATCCCAACCGCAGAGCGCGCGCAGTCTGGCGATTCTTCTAGCCCAGATGTCGCTGCCGGCCAGCCTATTCCCACGTCTACACCGGCGGCTCGTACACCGACGCCTGCCGCGAGGCCCTCTTTAACTCCCCAGCCTACGTCAGATCCCAAGCTCACAGTGCCGGCTTTGACTGGCGCGCAGATGGAGTTAGCTAGAAGTCGCCTCCAGTCTCTAGGTCTTACTATGAATGTGGAAGAGGTATGGAGTGACAGCGCTCCAGTCGGGGTCCTCCTCGACCAAAAGCCGCCTGCCGGACAGCAGGTATCGAGGGGAGAGTTTGTGTTAGTCTTGGTGAGTAAAGGACCTAATGACAAAATTACGGTGCCTAACGTAATAGGCATGCCGGAGCAACAAGCCCAAGCTGTGCTGACACAGGCTAGACTCGCGAACTCGCCCTGGGTCAACTACCAGGGCCAGGAGCAGGTGCCGCAAAGCGTTCTAAGCTCTGTTTGCGGGGGATGTGTCCTCAGTACCACTCCGGCCCCAGGGCAAGTTGTAGAGAGAGGCGCCATCATCAGCATGGCAGTCCGCCGCGAATAGGACCGGACCATACTTACATGTTAAAGAGTAGCATAAGGCTAGGTATGCTGAGGGCGTTGCCAAAGCTTGGCTTTATCCTGTCGCTCGGAAGCCAAGGCCACTCTATAAGACCACCTCAGTCCTCCCCACGAAGGATACTCCTTATCCGCCCCGATCATCTGGGAGACCTGCTTTTTACATCTCCAGCCTTAAGGCTCTTCAAAAAGTGTTTTCCTGAATCGGAGGTCACAATGCTGGTGGGTCCGTGGTCCTTAGAGGTAGCTCAGCATATCCCAGGGGTAGACCATGTTATCGCCTGTCCCTTTACATGGTTTGACAGAAAGCCGAAAGGAAGCCCAGTCCAGCCGTACCGCCTTCTTATTGAGGAGAGCAAAAGAATAAGAGCTCTAGGATTTGACTTAGCCATCAATATGCGGTTTGATTTCTGGTGGGGGGCGCTGCTGGCATACCTGGCTGATATACCTGTAAGGCTGGGATATGGTGTTCCTGAATGCCGCCCCTTCCTGACCCAAGCCCTCCCCTATGAGTCAGGACGCCATGAGGCGCTTCAGGACCTGTCATTGATAGAGGCCATATCTGATTGTGCAGAGGATAATTTAAGCCTTGAGTTTAGGACCACAGATGATGAGGAGCGCTTTGCCGATGAGTGGCTGGCCTCCATAGATGCCCCTGGACATTTGATGGCCATCCATCCAGGGGCCGGCGCCGCTGTTAAGCTATGGCCGTCCGAGAGATATGTTCAGGTTGTAGATAAGCTCCTAAATGACTATGGCGCAACGGTTATACTTACTGGCTCTAAAGAGGAACGCTCCCTCATTGAAGAAATATCAGGCAAGTCTCGACATCCACTTAAAATCTTGATCGGGGCTTCTTTAGGTGAGCTGGCTGCCGTGCTAAAAAGATGCTCTCTTGCTATAGGGTCTGATTCCGGGGTGCTGCATTTGGGGGTAGCGGTTGGCACACCAACCCTTCACCTTTATGGCCCTGTGAGCGCCGATACCTTTGGCCCCTGGGGAAACGAAGCGAGACATAGGGTAATAACAAGTCCTTATCCCTGTGTTCCTTGCAATGTGTTAGACTATTCTCCTACCGAGCTGGCTGCCCATCGCTGTATGGCCGCTATCAAGACAGAATCGGTGTTGGATGAGGTGACGCAAATGTTAAAGGAGACCAAAGTTGCGCATAGGAATTGACGCCAGCCGAATCCCCACGGCGCAGAGGACTGGCACTGAAAACTACTCCTTTGAGATGATAAAGGCCCTCTGCGCTATCGCTCAACTGTCCGCTAATGCAGGCAAGGACCGGGAATTTGTCCTATATTTTAACAGTCCACCGCCGCAGGAGATGCTGGAGGGTTTTGAGGGCTGCGAGATAAAGAATATTCCTTTTCCCAGGCTATGGACTCATATCAGGCTTTCTATGGAGATGGCTCTTAAGCGGCCTGATGTATTATTTGTGCCGGCCCACGTTATACCGCTGGTACATCCCAAGCGCAGCGTCGTTACTATACATGACATGGGACATCTATACTATCCGGAGACCTATCCTAAGAGCACGCTTCGTTATCTTAAATGGGCTACGAGGCATAACATAAGCTCCTCATCAAGTATCATCGCTGACTCCGAGTCTACAAAGAGGGATATAATAAAGCATTACCCGCAGGCTGCGGAGAAGACCTTTGTAGTATATCCTGGGGTATCGCCTGATTTCAGGCCCGTGTCAGATGAGGGCACTATACAGCGGGTACGCCAAAATTATGGAATACCGGGAGAATACTTTCTATACGTAGGGACTATACATCCTAGAAAGAATTTAGAGCGGTTGTTGCGCGCCTATAGCAGCTTCGTTAGCAAGGTTACGGGACCAAGACCGCGTTTGGTGCTGGTAGGGAAGAAGGGATGGCTCCCTGAAGGTATAATGCGCCAATTGGATGAAATTGATGCAGAGGTAACAATGGCCGGTTTTGTGCCGCAGGAGGACCTGCCAGCCCTTTATAGCGGCGCAATAGCCCTGCTTCTGTCATCATTGTTTGAGGGGTTCGGTCTGCCGGTTGTCGAGGCGATGGCCTGTGGTACGCCGGTGATGGCCGCTAACAGCTCATCTTTGCCCGAGATAGTCTGTGATGCTGGTCTTTTGACTGACCCTATGGATATAGAAGAGATGGCAGAGGCAATGCACTGGCTGTGGGGAAAGCCGGCTCTAAGGCAGGAGCTTAGCGAGCGAGGACTGAAGCGGGCTGCTGATTTCACCTGGCAGGGAGCGGCTGAAACGACCCTGCGTGTTCTGGAAAGACGAGACCATAAGTGAAAATTCTTGTGGTCAAGCTGGCCGACATCGGAGACGTCCTCACGGCTACGCCAGCCTTAAGGTCTCTTAGAGAGTCTTTGCCGGAGGCCAGGATAGACGTACTTGCGCCGCCTCATAGTAAAGCGGTCCTAGACGGCTCTCCCCTGATAGACAACATCCTGCCTTTTAGAAAAGACCTTTTTGATAGAGTCAGCGGGGCTTTTTCTCCTAAGTCTTTGGTAGAAGCTTTAGCTTTTTTTCTGAAGCTGCGCGGGTCTGGCTATGACTCTGTGGCTATCATGCACCACCTGACGACTACCTGGGGGTCATATAAGTATGCAGCTCTCGCTTTAGGCAGTGGGGCGGGGGTACGGGCCGGGCTTGACAATGGCAAAGGCTGGTTTCTGACGCACAAGGCTAGGGACGATGGTTTTGGCGCGCTGCACGAAGTAGAATACTGTTTAGAAGTAGCCAAGCTTTTGGGAGCAGAGGGACGGCCAGGCCCTATCGAGATGCCCGTTGGCGAGGGCGACCTAGCCTTTGCAAAAACGCTGCTGCCTGATAACAGGCCCATCGTAGCTATACATCCCGGGAGCGGGTCATATAGCGCCGCTCGCCGGTGGCCGCTTCAGAGCTTTGCCGATCTGGCGGGACTTCTGTCCAGAGACGGCGCGTATATACTGGTGGTAGGTGGGCCAGATGAGGCCGTGTTGGCTGACTATATATGTGAGAATATACCAGGGCCATATTCGAATATGGCCGGCAAGACGAGCATCAAGCAGTTAGCTGCGCTACTGGGCAGATGCGATGCCTTTGTAGGCAGCGACAGTGGTGTCATGCATATTGCAACCGCTGTGGAGACTCCGGTTGTAGCTATTTTCGGCCCCTCGAACTATAAAGCGTGGGGTCCCTGGACCTGTAACGGCGCAGAGAACAATTCGATAGTTATAAGAAGCGATATTCCATGCAGTCCTTGTTTCTATGTCGGCCTATGGTTAGGTTCTCCTCAAGGATGCCCAGCCCTGACCTGTCTGCATGATATATCACCGGAAACTGTGGCCCAGGCTACCTGGAAGATGATAGGCGTTCGAGAGGAACGAAATGTTAATTCTTGGAGTCCGCGTAGATAATCTAAGCCGGGAAGAGGCTTTAGACCGAATAGAGATCCTAATATCGGGTAAAACGGGCGGCCACGTAGTAACGGTTAATCCTGAGTTTGTGGTCCAGGCCCGCAGCGACTCAAAGTTCATGGACGTGCTTAACAGAGCTGACCTTGCCTTAGCGGACGGCGTGGGCATAACTTATGCTGCCAAGCTAGCGGGGGAGACTCTGAAGGCCAGAATGCCGGGAGTAGATCTGCTTCAGGAGCTAGCACGAGTGGCAGCCCAGCGCGGTTACTCTATATTCCTGCTGGGTGGAGCTCCCGGCGTTGCCGAAGAGGTCGCTAATGTCCTGGTATCATCCTACGAAAATCTTCAAGTTGCAGGCACTTATGCCGGCTCGCCGGACCAGGCAGAAGAGGATATTATAGTCAGCATGATAAGAAGGGCATCTCCGGACTTGCTTTTTGTGGCCTATGGCGCTCCAAACCAGGACTTTTGGGTCCATCGTAACCTGGACCGCCTCAAGCCTGTTGTAGCTATGGGAGTGGGAGGAAGTTTTGACTACATTAGCGGTAGGGCAAAGCGGGCTCCGTCCTGGATGATACAGCTAGGGCTGGAATGGCTCTTTAGACTCGTACGAGAGCCGTGGCGCTGGAGGCGGATGCTGAGACTGCCGGTCTTTGCCTACCTTGTAATTATTGACGCACTACGAAGACGCTCAACTAGTTCGAGAACCTCTCCGCGAAAGCGGAGTCCGATAAGTCGGACACTGCAAGATTGGTACAGAGATGAAAGCTGAAGAACCGTTTGATCGGGGCGAGGCGAGCTCGCCCCTACAGGATAGGCCCTTCGACCAGGCCCTTCGAGAGCCTCAGGACAACGCTCAGGACGAGCGAAGCCTGGTGACCTTTTGCGCTACTCATCCCGAGGTTGAGACAGCCCTCAGGTGCGGTAGGTGTGACAAACCGATTTGTCCCAGGTGCATAGTTCAAACCCCAGTGGGAGGGAGATGCAAAGAATGCGCCAATATGAAAAGGCTCCCTATCTTTGAGGTCAGCGCACAGAACTACGCTAAAGCAGTAGTCCTTGCTTTTCTCGCCTCTCTTGTTCTGGGCTTTATCTGGGCATCCTTACCATTTAGGGGTTATTTCTCTTTCATAGTATCAGCAGGAGTCGGTTATGCTCTGGGTGAGTTAGTAAGCTACGCTGCCAGCCGTAAGAGCAGCGTGGGACTTAAGATTATAGCTGGCGCCTCTGTTGTCCTATGTTATCTTAGCTCGGTGACAACCCCAATCTTGGCCACTCTGGTCAGCCTAAATGTCTTTAAAACTGCTGCATTCCTGAATTTGTTTATTTCTGGTGTCGTTGGCCTGCTATCAAATCCTTTTGCCTGGCTTATAGTGGGCATAGGTGTTTTTGTGGCTGTAACCCGGTTGAGGTGATGGATTGGAAGAGCTTTTATCTCTACTGAATGGATTCTATCAAAAGCGCATCCTGGTAGTAGGGGATATATGCCTGGATGAGTATCTTATTGGAAAACCGCAACGCCTGAGTCGCGAGGCTCCGGTCCCTATCCTTGAGTTTCAGCAGCGCTTTACCCTGCCTGGTGCTGCAGCCAACCCCGCGCTAAACATACAGGCTCTTGGCGGCCAGGCTATTATGATGGGCGTTATTGGCGAGGACGAGGCCGGTCGGGACGTGCAGAAGAGGCTTCAGGAACATGGTATAGACATCTCCGGTGTAATAGTAGACCCGCGCCGCCAGACCACGGTAAAGACGAGAGTAATGGCGGAGGTAAGCCTTAGATTTCCTCAGCAGCTTGTAAGGCTGGACCGCCAGGAGCGGGGCCCTTTAAACGGAAATATCAGCGATAGATTAGGGTCTGCCATAGAGTCCGTCATCGGCTCGGTACATGCGGTACTGATATCAGACTATAAAAGTGGGGTTGTATCCAATGAGCTGGTACAGCATATAGGGTCTCTGGCCTATTCAAGTCCTTCCAGCCTTGGACGGACTCTGGTGACTGTGGACAGTCAGGGGAACTTAGATAAGTTCAAAAAACTGGGGATCGTTAAATGCAATCACATGGAGGCTGAGGCGGCGCTGCGATGTACCCTGTCAACCGAGAAGGACTTTGAGGATGCCACTGCCCAGTTGAAGGCGGAGTTGGAGGTAGGAGGTGTTGTGATAACCAGAGGAGGCGATGGCATCGCTCTAATGGACGTTGAAGGAAGCTATTACCATATACCTTCCGCCAATAGGAGCGAGGTGTACGATGTCACCGGCGCTGGTGACACCGTTATAGCAGTGATTACGTTGGCCCTTACCGCGGGCGGGTCTCTAGCCCATGCCTGCCAGTTAGCCAACTACGCAGCCGGCATTGTGGTTAAGCGGCTGGGTAATGCTACACCTACTGTAGAAGAGCTAAGGGAGGCTGCTAAAAGCGCCGCTGGTTAACAAGGGCTAAATTTAGGTATTAGAGCAGTTCCCGTAGTTCCCGTCATTCGATTGACTTGAGTGGAACTTACTGGCAATATAGGTACATCCTAACTAAGACGTATAGTAAAGGATGGTCAGCGAGAACAGCTGATGACAGTTGAGTTGGATAACCCCTTGCAGGCGCTTCTAAAACGACTCGATGATCTCGAACTGAAGCTCCAAAATATTCAAGCCGAGATTAAAATGGTCAAGAAAGAGTTATACGCAATGCTTCATGCTGGACCATACAAATATGGAGTGCCAGCATTCGATGATCTCCGGGAGAGCACCGAACAGGTGTTTACTTCTCTATCTAACCGTTGGCATGAAGAAACAGACGATCTTTCCTCCCCATCCAGGATTACAAGCAATGAGTCATACTTGAGGATCATCTCTTTAGGTAAAGAAGTCATACCTCTAATCTTAAGAGACCTTCAGGATCGTGGCGGAGATTGGTACTTGGCGTTAAGAATACTGGCTGATGACAATCCGGTTCCTCCAGAACACGAAGGATATTCGCCCCTAATGGACGAGGATTGGCTAACCTGGGGTCGTGAACACCATCAGATTGGATTGCGATGAATGCGTTCTCCTCCTCCTTACTTTATCGATCGTCCTAATGACTGGCCGAACCTTACGCATGATAATCACAGAGTAGAGAGTTGGCCTACTCGAGTATATAATTGCATCGCGTGGGCGTATGAGGTCAATGACAGAAGACTATGGCCAGGCGCGGTTGGATATTTTTGGCCAGCTAATATAACAGGAGCAGATGATCTCCAAACCTTAAAAAACCTATTCATTGATGCTGGGTATGAGGAATGTAGCGATGGACTACTGGAGGAAGGGTACAAGAAGGTGGCAATTTATGTAAATAACGAAGGCCCACAGCACGCGGCGCTCCAATTAGAGTCCGGCCATTGGACTAGCAAACTAGGTAGCCTTGAAGACATAGAACATCATACCCTGGAGGCCCTAGAGGGTGATTTCTATGGGAAGGCGACTGTTTTTTTGAAGAAGCCACGTGGGTAGCCAGAACAAACGAAACGCGGCAGCAACAAAAGAAGTAGTAATTCGTTTCTATGCCCAATTAAGTAATTATATTAATAAGCAGTAGGGGCAGACTTACATATCTGCCCCTACAACGTTTAATCGATTTATGCTTACTTATATCGGAGACGGAAGCTCCTCTTCTATCATGAGCTCCTCAGGCTCCGGTATTTTGAGGGTGTCGTCCACAGGAAGCGGCATTATTCCACGGGCTGGAATAAGCCTTCCGATGATCACGTTCTCCTTCAGGCCCACCAGTCGGTCTACAGCGCCATTAATGGCTGCCTCTGTGAGCACTCTTGTGGTCTCCTGGAACGAGGCCGCGGCCAGGAAGCTGTCCGTGCTGAGGGAAGCCTTGGTTATACCCAGTAGAACGGTCTCAGCGGTGGCAGGCTCGCCGCCTTCCGCCAGCACTCTGGCGTTCTCCTCCTCATACTTGAAGCGGTCCACAAGCTCGCTAGACAAGAAGTGAGTGTCACCGGGGGAGTCCACTCTGACCTTTCTTAGCATCTGACGCACAATAACCTCAATATGCTTGTCGTTGATGGTAACTCCTTGAGAGCGGTACACCTTCTGTATATCGTCTGCCAGGTAGCGCTGCACTGCTTCTCTGCCCAAGATGCGGAGTATGTCTTGTGGATTTATGGGGCCTTCGGTCAACTGGTCTCCAGCCCTTACCCTATCTCCGGTCTCCACTTTTATGTGGGCTGCTGCCGGTATAGTGTACTCCCGTTCTTCCCGCTCCTCGTAGGCGATGACCAGGGTACTGCCCTCGATGACTACCTGCCCGCTCATTCTGGCGGTTAGAGAGTTAGGACGGAAAAGAGCCATACCGTCAGAGTCTTCGACCGTATCAGTATTCTCTACAGCCAGAGGAGCGCCAGCTTCCACGTGCTGACCGGTCTCTACCAAAAGCTCTACATTGGGCGGCAGGCTATACTCATCCCGGTAGACCTCGCTGCTTACCACTTTTATCTTTCTTATATTATCGTCTCTGGAGACATCTACGACGCCATCTATCTCAGATATTATGGCCTGGCCCTTTGGCACTCTGGCCTCAAACAGCTCTTCCACTCTAGGAAGACCGCTCGTAATATCGATACCAGCTACGCCTCCAGTGTGGAAGGTACGCATGGTAAGCTGAGTCCCCGGCTCTCCAATGCTCTGAGCGGCGATTATGCCAACTGCCTCACCTTTGGACACCATTTTGCCGTAGCCCAGGCTCCAGCCGTAGCACATGCGGCATACGCTTCTCCGAGCCTGGCAGGTAAGAGGTGAGCGCACGAGGACGTTCTCTACGCCAGCTTCCGCTATCCTGGTAGCCATAATCAAGTCGATAGACTCATCACGGTCAACCAGTATCTCGCCGGTCTTAGGGTCAACAACCGGGCTGGCGGCCACTCTTCCTATTACTCTTTCAGCTATGGACTCAGGTATGCCTCGCTCACTGGTAGAGGTGGCCCAGATACCTGATGTAGTACCACAGTCGTCATCGTATATGACCACGTCCTGGACCACGTCCACCAGCCTTCTGGTCAGATATCCGCTGTCAGAAGTCCTGAGCGCAGTGTCTGCCAGTCCTTTTCTGGCGCCGTGAGTAGAGATGAAGTATTCCAGCACCGAGAGTCCCTCTCTGAAGCTGGACTTGATAGGCAGCTCGATGATACGTCCCGACGGGTCGCTCATAAGTCCTCGCATCCCGGACATCTGCCTAATCTGGGCGATGTTACCCTTTGCCCCAGAGGTGGACATCATATACAAGGAGTTCAGAGGGTCCAGGTTGGCTGAAAGGGCCTCGGATACCTTGTCGGTAGCCTCCTGCCAGATCTCCACGGCGCTGTTGTACCTCTCCTCATCTGTGATTAGACCTCTGCGGTACTGGGTCTCTATCTCTTCGATATTTTTCTCTGCCTCTCGCAGGATCTCCGCCTTTGGTATTGGGACATCCAGGTCTGTAGCAGCGATAGTGATGCCGGACCTGGTGGCAAACCGGAATCCAAGTCTCTTGATGTCGTCGGCAACCCTTGCGGTTATTTCATTGCCAAAGGCTACATAGCACTGAGCAATTATGTCCTTCAGCGCCTTCTTGTCCATTACCTCATTTCGAAAGTCCATTTCCTTGGGAAGGATCTCGTTGAAGATTATGCGACCAGTAGTCGTCTCCAAGAGCTTATGCTCATGGTCCTTGTCTCTTACTTTAATTTTGGCATGTAGACCAACAAGACCTAGATCATAAGCTAGCTTGGCCTCATCATCGCTGCTGAAGACCATACCTTCGCCTTTTTCACCAGGCTTGTTGATGGTCAGGTAATAGCAGCCTAAGACCATGTCCAGGGTTGGAGCAACTATAGGCTCCCCGGAGCTAGGCGAAAGCAGGTTATTGGTGCTCAGCATCAGCTTTTTGGCCTCTTCCACTGCCTGGCGGGAGAGAGGCACGTGGACCGCCATCTGGTCGCCATCGAAGTCGGCGTTGAAGGCAGTACAGACCAGGGGGTGTATCTGGATGGCGCTTCCTTCGATGAGCACCGGCTGAAAGGCCTGGATACCTAATCTGTGAAGGGTAGGCGCTCGGTTCAGGAGTACCGGTCGGTCTTTAATGGCCTCTTCCAGGACGTCCCAGACCTCCGGCCTTACTCTTTCAACTATGCGTTTTGCGCTCTTTATGTTGTGGGCAAGGCCGTGCTCTACAAGCTTGCGCATCACGAAAGGCTTGAACAGCTCAAGGGCCATGCGCTTGGGAAGCCCGCATTCATGCAGCTTTAGCTCCGGGCCAACCACGATAACGGAACGACCGCTGTAGTCCACTCTTTTACCCAGCAGGTTCTGACGGAACCGTCCCTGCTTGCCCTTCAACAGGTCTGAGAGCGACTTGAGCCGGTGGCTGCTGCTGTTAGCGACCGCGCGGCCGCGCCGTCCGTTGTCTATCAGGGAGTCAACAGCCTCCTGGAGCATCCTTTTTTCGTTTCTTATAATTATCTCAGGAGCGCCCAGTTCCATTAGGCGCTTCAGACGGTTGTTGCGGCTGATTACCCGCCGGTACAGGTCATTGAGATCGCTGGTGGCGAACCTTCCGCCGTCCAACTGCACCATTGGCCTCAAGTCAGGAGGCAGCACCGGAAGGACCGTGAGTACCATCCACTCAGGCTTGTTGTTGCTCTTGCGGAAAGCCTCGACGACGCGCAGTCTCTTGGTAGCCTTCTTTCTTCTTTGTCCCGAGGTAGAGATGATCTCCACCTGGAGCTTTTCTCTTAGCTCTGCCATGTCCATGTTCTTGAGGATCTCTAAGACGGCCTCGGCTCCCATTCCCGCTGAGAAGAAGATGCCGTACTTATCCCTAAGCTCCCGGTATTTGACCTCGGTCAGGAGCATGCCAGGACGGACGGTCTCTATATCATCTAGAGTCTCATCAAGCTCGGCTTGCAGTCGTGATATCTGCTGTCCTATTTCCTTATGGATGCTATCCGTCTCTTTGACGGCCTCTTCTCTCTTGTGGTCTCTCTTGGCCTCATCAGAGGCAATACTTGCATTTATAGTGTCCGAAAGCTTAGATTCCAGCCCAGCCTTTACCGTCTCATATACCTCAGGCAGGCGAGAGATATGGTCTTCTGTTATGGTCTCTCCCTTGCTCACGGCGGTGGCCCCTGAAAGTGAGATTTCCTTCCTGGCCTTGTTTCCCAGGGACTTTCTTAGGGTACTTTCAAGTGCAGCAACCTCTTGTTCGAGGGACTCAAGGGCGGTGTCATGCTTTTGCTGCAAGGCAGCCAGCGCCTGATCACTTTCCCCTGGAGCTCCTTCCTCTATCTCTTGGAGCCGGCTCTTTACTTCCGCAATCCTGCTCTGAAGAGTCTCGTCCAGCTTGACCTTGTTTACATTAAATTCTTCCTTTATTCTGTCGATAATGCTGCCTTTAGACCCGTCATCGACATTGGTTATGATGAATTGGGCAAAGTAAATTACTCTTTCCAAGCTTCTAGGAGATATATCGAGCAGAATGCTCAGGCGGCTGGGCGTGCCCTTCACAAACCATATATGGCCGACCGGAGAGGCAAGCTCTATATGGCCCATGCGCTCTCTTCGCACCTTGGAGCGTGTGACCTCAACGCCGCACTTGTCGCAGGTAATTCCCTTATAGCGCACTCTCTTGTACTTACCGCAGTAGCACTCAAAGTCTTTGGTCGGCCCAAATATCTTCTCGCAGAACAGGCCGTCCTTCTCCGGCTTTAAAGTCCTGTAGTTGATAGTCTCCGGCTTGGTTACCTCGCCGTATGACCAGCTCCTGATCTGCTCCGGAGAGGCTAAGGATATACGTATTGCTGTAAAATCATTTACGTCTAACAATGTTAAAACTCCCCTTTCTCCATACCTGTAAGGTCAATACCAAGCTCAGGTATATCTATACCGGTATCTTCTATCATGGGGACGCTCTCTTCGTCGTCATTTAGCGCCTCTATGGTTAGTCCCAGGCTTTGCAGCTCTTTGACCAACACTTTGAAAGATTCTGGTACCCCTGGCTCCAGTATATCCTCTCCTTTCACTACCGCTTCGTACGTCTTTACTCTACCCAGCACGTCGTCAGACTTAACGGTTAGCAATTCCTGGAGTATATGGGCTGCGCCATAAGCCTCCAGCGCCCATACCTCCATCTCGCCGAAGCGCTGACCACCGAACTGGGCCTTTCCGCCCAAGGGCTGCTGGGTTATTAGAGAGTACGGTCCGGTTGACCTGGCGTGGATCTTGTCCTCCACCAGATGGACGAGCTTGAGCATGTATTTTCGTCCTACCGTGGTAGGCTGATCAAATGGCTCGCCGGTCCTGCCGTCGTACAATATTGTTTTGCCGTATGTCGGTGGCGCGATATTCTTCTCTCGGTGTAGCTCGTAAGCGAGCTTACTTATCTCCTCACGGGCTGCGCCGTTGACCTCCACGCCGTTTTCTTTTAACCAGATATGTAGGGCGGTCTCTTTAGCAGCTCCTACATTCCCTTCCAGGAAGGCGTCGGTCCCATTATATCCACCCTGGTTCAGCAACATCGTAGTATGTTCAATCTTTTGCTCAACAGACATTCTATCCAGCTCGTTGCCTGGTAAGCTCATGCAGCTTTGATCTATTAGCCAGCTCTTTGCCAGAGCATCCTGGATATCGTCCTCTGTTGCCCCGTCAAACACTGGAGATAATACCCTGAATCCCAAGGCTTGCGCGGCAAGTCCCAGATGCGCTTCCAGGACCTGGCCCACATTCATTCTGGAGGGAACGCCGATGGGGTTCAGCACGATATCTACAGGAGTGCCATCGGCCATTCTGGGCATGTCCTCTACCGGCAGTATACGGGCTATTACACCCTTGTTTCCGTGCCGGCCCGCCATCTTGTCGCCCTCTGAGAGCTTCCTCATCTGGGCTATGCTTACTCTGACTAACTTATTTACCCCTGGTGGCAGCTCGTCATTGGCATCTCGAGAGAACACCCTGACGTCAATTACTTTGCCTCTTTCTCCGTGAGGCACTCTAAGAGAGGTATCTTTTACCTCTCTGGCTTTTTCGCCGAAGATCGCTCGCAGCAGCTTTTCCTCTGCTGTTAGCTCGGTCTCTCCCTTGGGAGTGATCTTGCCTACAAGGATGTCTCCAGGACCAACCTCAGCGCCGGTCCTGATAATTCCATACTCGTCCAGGTCTCTTAGGCTTTCCTCGCCTACATTAGGTATATCCCTGGTGATCTCTTCAGGACCGAGCTTGGTATCCCTGGCGTCTACCTCGTGCTTCTCAATGTGTATAGAGGTAAATTTATCGTCTCTGACCATTGCCTCGCTGATCACGATGGCATCCTCAAAGTTGCAGCCCTCCCAGCTCATGAAGGCGCAGAGCACATTCTGGCCCAGAGCGATGTCGCCCTGGTCTGTGGATGCGCTGTCGGCTATAGGATCGCCCTTCTTAACTACGTCACCCTCTCTTACGATAGCTCGCTGGGTCAAGCAGGTGCCTTGATTGCTGCGCAGAAATTTCATAAGAGGATGGCTGTAGCTCTTCCCATTGCCATCTATTATTTCGATCTCCGATGAACTGACTTTGGTGACAACGCCCTCCACCGGGGAGAACATAGCCTGGCCGCTGTCCATAGCGGCACGCCGCTCCATACCTGTGCCTACCAGAGGCACTTCTGGTCTTACCAGGGGCACCGCCTGCCTCTGCATGTTGGCGCCCATAAGGGCGCGGTTGGCGTCGTCATGCTCCAGGAAGGGGATAAGGGCGGTCGCGACGCTTACGATCTGCTTGGGCGACACGTCCATATAGTTCAGGTTGTCAGGAGTCTCTTCCAGGAATCGCTTACCGTGGCGCGCCTCGAGTCTCAGGTCTACGAACTGGCCGCGCTCGTTCAGCATGGAGTTGGCCTGAGCGATTATATAGTTTTCCTCTTTGTCTGCGGACAGGTACTCTATCTCTTTTGACACAAAGGGTACGACCTTGATCCTTGTCGGTTTGAGCGCAGACAGTTGTTTAAAAATCTCTGCTGTTATATCATGGCCGGCTTCGGCGATGGCCTTTCCTTTATCGTCTGTTACAGCATCCACAAGGGTCTGTCCGATAAGACCTGAATCTGTGTTGGCCAGGGAGTTAAGTACCTTTCTGTAAGGCGTCTCTATAAAGCCGAACTCGTTGATCCGCCCATAGGTGGCAAGTGATCCGATTAGGCCGATGTTTGGGCCTTCAGGCGTCTCGATGGGGCAGATACGGCCGTAGTGTGAATGGTGTACGTCTCTAACGTCGAACCCGGCCCTTTCTCGTGATAGTCCTCCTGGGCCTAGCGCAGAGAGCCTTCTCTTATGGGTAAGCTCTGCCAGAGGGTTCGTCTGGTCCATGAACTGAGACAACTGTGAGCCACCAAAGAACTCCTTCATAGCAGCAACTACCGGCCTGATGTTGATCAAGGCGCTCGGTGTGGCCTGTTGCGGGTCTGTTATGGTCATGCGCTCTCTTATCACGCGCTCCATTCTCAATAAGCCAACCCTAAACTGGTTCTGAATAAGCTCGCCTACGGCTCTCACTCGCCGGTTCCCCAAATGGTCAATGTCATCGGGTGTTCCGTGGTTCTGGTTGATCAGAATAAGGTATCTCACTATCCTCGCCATATCGTCCTTGGTGAGGATGTGTGAGGAAAGTCGATTTACAGACTCGTTCAGGTATTCCTGAGCGCTGTCGTCTGAAACCAGATTACGTATTTTCTTGATTACATCCAATACCGACTCGTCGTTCCGGTTAACAGCTTCGTCGAGCCTGTTTAGAAGCTCGCGCGCCTCGTCAGGCAGGTTAATAGTCCTGAGGTATGTTGCGGTATCCCTACCTATATCTCTATATACGTTGAGCCTCTTGTTGACCTTATATCGGCCCACATTGCCCAGATCGTAGCGACGCGGCGTAAAGAACAGGGCGTTGACAAGGCTCTGAGCGTTTTCCTGCGTTGGGGGGTCTCCTGGCCTCAAGCGCTTGTACAGCTCGACCAGAGCATCCTCACGAGTCTTACAGGGGTCCTTGTCAAGAGTAGGGAGAAGATATGCCTCTCCGCCGTCCATATCGTGGAGCAGGCCCAGCAGGTCTTCGTTGCTGCTATAGCCCAAAGCCCTCAGCAGAGTCGTCAGAAGTATTTTGCGTTTGCGGTCTACTTTGACAGATAAAATATTTTTGTTGCTGGTCTCGAACTCCAGCCAGGTGCCCCGGCTTGGTATAAGCTTTGCAAAGCCAAGAGCGCGGCCGGAGGTCGGCTCCTCCTCTACCGTGAAATACACGCCCGGAGAGCGGACCAGCTGGCTCACTACCACTCTTTCAGCGCCGTTGATTATAAAGGTGCCTTTGTCAGTCATGAGGGGGAAGTCCCCCATAAAGATCGGCTGGTCTATCTTCTCACCGGTTTCCTTTATGGTGAGTCTTACAGTGACAAAGAGTGGAGCTGAATATGTGGTATCTCTTTCTCGGCACTCCGCTTCTGAATACTTGGACGCTCGGAACTCATGGTCCAGGAAGCTCATCTCCATGCGGTTTCCCGTGAAGTCCTGAATAGGAGATATCTCATCCAGAAGGTCTCGCAGTCCTTCCTCTTTGAACCAGCGAAAAGACTGAAGCTGGACCTGCACCAAATTTGGCAGCTCCAATACGTCCGGTATCTTCGCGTAGGACTTTATATAGGAAGGGTGGGTATATCTTCTATTGCCATTAATACTTTGGACTTGAGCCATACTTCAACTCCTTATAAAACTAACGAGAGGACCTAGTAAGAGAAATTAAGGGCGCGTTGACAGGAGGTTGGGATCGAAAAAGAAGTGGATAAAGTGGGAGTAATCATAAGTGAGACCCTCATTATAAACTGTGCATATACAAATGTCAATGGCTTCGCCAATTTTGTTATTGACATGTACAGTCTTTATTGATATAGTTTCACTTACACTATTTCATTATAAGCTATGAACAGGAATAGTAAATACCAAAGCGAGCTTCAGAGAGTCGGGTAAGGTGTGAGCCGATAGCTGCGCAGGAATTGAATGGGCCTGGGAGCTGCAAACCGAAAAGGATACAAGCACCAAGTCACAAGTTGCAAGGAAGACGCCTTGAGACTTGGTGCTTGTAACTTGTCCCTAGTAGTCTTTGCCGGAACGGCGCCGTTATCAGAGCCGAGGGTATCGAGGCAGGCTATGCCCTCTGTACCCTTAAAGAGATGATCACTTGACTTAGTGGTCAAAAAGGGTGGCACCGCGAAAGACCTTCGTCCCTTGGACGTAGGTCTTTATTATTCTGAGAGGCTATCTTAAACTATGTAGGGGCAGTCCTTCCAGGTAAGGATGAATCTCCACAGGGGAACACAAACAGGACAAAATCTTAGGAGGGACCGTAATGGAACGATTGGATCTATCCAAGAGGCTGCACGACTCAATTGAGGAGAAGAGCCTGCTTAAGCACCCCTTTTATCAGGCATGGAATGCAGGGACTCTTCCTGTAGAATCGCTGCGAGAATATGCAAAACAGTACTACCACTTTGAGTACGCCTTCCCTACTTTTCTAAGCGCGGTGCACTCACGCTGTCCTTACATGCCGGTGCGTCAGCACATTCTGCAAAACATCTGGGATGAGGAGTACGGCGATGATAACCACACTGCGCTCTGGCTGCGCTTCGCCAATGCGCTGGGTGTCACCAAAGAAGAGGTAGAGAACGCAGAGCTTAGGCCAGCTACGAGGGAATTGATCGATACATATAGGGATATTTGCAACACCGGTTCCTTTCAGGATGGCATGGCTGCACTTTATGCCTACGAGGCGCAGGTGCCGGCAGTGGCTGAGCAGAAGATAGCCGGACTTAAGAAGTATTACGGAATAGACAGCCCCAAGGACATCTCCTTCTTCACAGTACACATGGAGGCAGACGTATCTCATTCCGCCACAGAAGAGGCGATAGTAGTGGACAACTGTCGCACCGATGAAGAGGCTAACTCAGCCCTTCAGTCCGCGGACGTGGCGCTGGACTGTCTTTGGCGTTTCCTCGATGGCGTATACTCGATGGAGTCTGTCGCCAAGTAGTCAGACTCCCCAAAAACATCCTAATAGCTCGCATCTTGGCGAAGGAGCAATCTGATGTTGCATCCTGAACTTAGCAGAGATGCCAAGCTGATCTTTGCCTCGCGCGCTATCAGGATGTTCTGCTATAGCTATCTCAGCGTCATGCTCGGCATTTACCTGAAAGAGGTCGGCTTAGAGGTCTTCTTCATTGGCGTTATCATAACCGCCATCATCGCGAGCGGTTCTGTAGCCACGTTAATCGGAAGTCTCTATGCCGACCGGATAGGCAGGCGTAGATTTCTTGCAATTTGCGCTGCACTATTAGCTTTATCCGGCATACTCTTTGCTATTACTACTAACCCCCTGCTGTTGCTGCTTGCCGCTCTTACCGGCTCTCTCAGCGCTAGTGGCGGAGAGGCTGGCCCCTTCTTAAGTATTGAGCAAGCTATATTGCCTCAAACGGCCCCCGATAGGTTCAGAAACCAGATTTTCGGCATTTACAATACGATTGGCACGATGTCTGCGGCTGCCGGAGCTATGTTTAGCGGGCTGCCAGACTTTCTAACAGCCGCATTTGAGGTTGATAGACTCGCTTCGTATAGACTTATGTATGCCGTGCTTGCCTTAGCAGGTCTTATCGTTATGTTCTTGTCACTAAGACTATCTGCCTCTACGGAGATATCTGTAACTCATATAACCAGGCACACTATAACCCCACGGACCCGTGGCATCATCACTAAACTATCGCTGCTTTTTGGCTTAGATGCTCTTGCAGGAGGCTTTGTCATTGGTAGCCTCTTGTCCTTGTGGTTCAACCTCAAATTTGGAGTGCCCCTTGGATTTCTCGCCCCACTGTTTTTCCTGGGTAATATTTTATCTGCCCTATCATTTATGGCAGCAGTAAAGCTTGCTGATAGGTTCGGTCTTATCAATACTATGGTCTTTACCCACATACCGTCTAATATAATATTGATGTGTATACCTCTCGCGCCCACCCTCTGGTTAGGTGTAGTCCTGTTTATGGCCAGGCAGTTGCTATCTCAGATGGACGTGCCTACGCGGCAGTCATATACGATGGCGGTGGTAGCCGCAGAGGAACGTACCGCCGCTGCCGGTATAACAACAATGTCTCGTTCTATTGCTCAGGCTTTCAGTCCTATGGTTTCCGGATATTCCCTTCAGTACGTGTCTTTAGCGCTGCCTTTTTTCATTGGCGGCGGGCTAAAGATAATCTATGATCTCTCTTTATTTCTTATGTTCAGGAGGATTAAGCCAGAAGATGAATTAGAGAGAGCCCTTCGAGAGCCTCAGGACAGGCAAGGAGTAGAGAGGAAGGGCTGATCTAGCCTTTCTGGCGATTATGCAAGCTATGCGCATCGTTACTTTGTCTCCCAATGACGAACCATATATCCAGCAAATAGCAGTTATGCTCGTGGAGGGTTTTAACCACCACTGGCCCGATGCCTGGCCGGATATCGACTCTGCTTTAAAGGAGGTAAGAGAATCTTTTGCAGAAGGTAGAATCTCCAGAGTAGCCATCGATGATGACGGCATGGCTTTGGGCTGGATCGGCGGTATCAGCGGCTACGACGGCAACGTGTGGGAGCTCCATCCAATAGTGGTAAGGCAGGAATACCAGGGGATGGGAATAGGACGCGCTCTGGTGATCGATCTGGAAGAGCAGGTTAGAGCACGGGGCGGCCTCACCATCTGGGTTGGCACCGATGACGAGGACAATCAGACGACCCTTTCCGGAGTAGACCTTTATCCAGACCCTCTGGAGCATCTTGCCAAAATAAGAAATCTAAACAGGCATCCCTACGAGTTTTATCAGAAACTGGGATTTGTCATTGCCGGAGTAGTGCCCGATGCCAACGGGCTGGGAAAGCCGGATATTTTAATGGCTAAGCATGTCCTGATCCCCGTCGAAGGGTCTGTATTGACAGAGGCGAGAAGCGAGAAGCCAGAGGCCAGAAAATAGCATTACAGTAGGCGGCAATCTGCTATGTAATTGGAAGACGTAGGGGCGTGGGCTTGTCCCCGACAGAGGCGAGAAGCGAGAAGCCAGAGGCCAGAAAATAGCATTACAGTAGGCGACAGCTCTGCTATGTAATATGGGAAACGTAGGGGCGTGGGCTTGCCTGTCCTGAGCCTAGTCGAAGGGTCCCCGCCTGTGACGTCCCCTGCCCGCACACACCAGCATCAAATAAGGAGATAGACAAGATGAAATGGGTCACGAGACAAGGAGCTAAAGTAGATCGAGTAGCCTGTCCCTGGCTTATAAGCAGGTTCATAGACCAGGAGCCGGAGTTCATTTTTGTCCCGAGGGAGGAGGTACTGAGCACAGCTAGAGAACAAGGGGCCAGGTCTTTCGATGCCGAGGGTGCAGACTACACGCACATAGGCAACAAATGCACCTTTGAGGTGATGCTGGATGCCTTCAATCTTACCGACCCTGCGCTCCATAAGCTCGCTGCAATAGTACACGGAGCGGACATCGCTGGGGAAGAGGCCAGTAATCCGTATTCGTCAGGACTAAAGGCCATAGCCGAAGGCTTTAGCCTCATACACGAAAGCGACCATCTCATACTGGATGAGGAGTTTCCCGTATACGACGCCCTCTACCGCTGGTGTGAGGAGCAGGAGGAGAAAAGTTAATCTATGTTAGGACAAACAAAGTTCTACAGTTTTGTCAGAGAAGAACGGCTTTTCTGTGCAACATTCGCGCATTTACTTATGCAGAAAGGACCTAATCTGGCAACGTTCTTGAACTTACTTAATAACCGTCTGACCACTGATTTACGAATCTCTACTAACCAATTGGAAGAAGCCGAAATCTATCCTGAATTTACTTTTCTTCGTGACCATTGGAATGATCTAAAAGATAACGAGAAAAAACGAAGTCGAATTTTTGAGCTTCTTTCAAGAGTGGAAGGGCTACGAGGATATAAGAGCGAGCACTTCACGGAGATTATCAGTGAGTTCAATGGATCCTTCATGGGAGACCGTGGCAGACGGATCTTGAATGATATTGTGTATCCGGGACAATGGAATGTTGGAAGCCTTCAGGACACGTTCATAAACAAGCTTGGAGCGACACCTCAAGTATTTAGGGACTTCTGTAAGTTCAAATGGGCCTTTAACATCAAACCAGATTTGGTTATGTTAATCCCTGGCTCTCGTCCTGTGTGTATTGAGGCCAAGCTAGAGAGTAGAGAGGGATGGTATCCTACCGCTAACCTCGAGCGTAGGATCTTTGATCGGTTGTTTGGCACTTGGAAGGGGCGTGTCCGCCAAATAGAGTTACAGCGATTCATGTTCGAGGTGCTCCTTGATGATCCATGCATCTCTGTATTTATAGGACGCGCGCCAGAATCAGGAAATGATCCGTTTTTGTCCTGGGATGATATATTCACTGCTCTAGATCTAGATTCTTCTATCCCTTACATTCGTCGACTTGTAGAGCAGAACATTCATCTGAAGCCATTTAATCCAGCTCAAGGGGCTGGGAACTAAAGTGGTTAGATGCAGCAACAATCATTTCCTTATGAATAATACGAGGCTAATAAACTTTCTTTGTAGACGTTCGGAGGCACGATAATTTATGAACAAAAAACGTATCCTTACCGGCATTCGTCCTACCGGGGCCTTGCATCTGGGGCATTACGTGGGCGCGCTTGAAAACTGGGTACGCTTGCAGGAAGAGTATGAATGCTTCTTCCTTATAGCCGACTACCAGGCCCTGGGCGATCACATGGACGATATAGAGGGCATACGTAACTCTGTCCTGGAAGTAACTTTGGACTGGCTGGCTGTTGGGCTGGACCCTGAGAAAAGCACCTTTGAGGTGCAGAGCTATGTGCCTGAGCATGCAGAGCTCCACATGCTCCTCAGCATGGTACTGCCCTTATCGTGGCTCCAGCGCAACCCAACCCTGAAGGCCGAAATGGAGAGCCTGGAATCTGAGCACAAGACCCTGTCTCTGGGCTTCTTCAATTATCCGGCGAGCCAGGTGGCCGACATCCTGCTGCCAAAGGCGAATCTTGTGCCGGTAGGCGATGACCAGCTTCCACACATCGAGATGACCAGAGAGATAGTCCGTCGCTTCAACCGGCTGTTTGCTCCGGTGTTCCCGGAGCCGGACGCGCTGGTTGGCAGAGTGCCCAGGCTGGTGGGAATAGACGGCCAGGCCAAGATGAGCAAGAGCCTGGGCAACTGCATCTACTTAAAAGATGACGAGGCCACGGTAACCGAGAAGGTACGCCGGATGTACACCGATCCCACTCGCATCCGTGCCACAGACCCCGGCCACGTGGAAGGCAACCCGGTCTTCATTTATCACGATGCCTTCAACAAAGATGTGGACGAGGTAAACGAGCTAAAGGAGCGGTATCGCGCCGGAACCGTTGGAGACGTAGAGGTAAAGCGCCGCCTGGCTAGGTCGTTGAATGAGTTCTTGCAACCGATTAGAGAGCGTAGGGCCAAGTACGAGGCCAACATGGACGATGTTAAGGATATTTTACGTGAAGGGTCGGCTCAAGCCCGCGCTGTAGCCGAGCAGACGATGGAAGAAGTGCGGGATGCTATGCGGCTGAGGTATACGGAGTAATCAGTCTGCTCCTTGAGGCTCTCGAAGGGAACAGACGGTTCCTAGGAGAACGTTGAATATGCAGAGATGGCAATATAAAAGATTGTTTGTTTGGACGTTAGTTAGAAACCTTGGAGTCCTTCTCCAAGGTCCAGTCGGATGGTATTTGGAATGTGGTAATAACATTCCAGATGATCCACTAAGGGGACTACTCCACGACTACTTCTACGCTGGTGGTTCTAGCCCTACTAGATTGCTACTGAATCCAGCACGTGATTGGAAGACTAGCCGATATGAAAGGCTTGCCTGGGATGAAGATGCAGGATGGGCAGATTTAGCTATAGATATAATGGCTAAACTCGGAGTAGATGGCTGGGAACTAGTGGGAACTGATCCGATCTCTGAAGAATTTAGTAGTGTTTTTCATATTTTCAAAAGACCTTTGGAGTAGGGGTTCTCTATCTTGCAAGCAGAAGAGGCGTTAGCCGTTGCCTCAAGGAACGGGCTGAAGTGGGGGTCAAACGCGGGTACTAATATGGCTTGGATGTATATACTGAAATGCTCTGACGGCACTTACTATGTAGGCTCAGCTACTGAGCTAGCTTTCCGTATAAGAGAACACGAAGATGGTATGGGCAGTAGATATACTGCTCGTAGGAGACCTGTGGAGCTTGTGTATTCATGTGAATTCGCAAGCATAGTTCAAGCGTACGAGGCAGAAAATCAGGTCAAGGGCTGGAGTCGAGCTAAGAAGGAAGCGCTCATGAGAGAAGATTGGGATTTACTTCCAAAGCTTTCAGAACGGAGAGTTAAGAATCGTTAAGTCTGGTGGTTTTTTAGATGCAAGTGTGCGTAAGACCCGTTGCCTTCGAGAGCCTCAGGCAACTAAGCTTCGTTTCTTGAGGCGCTGTCCTGAACTGGGTCGAAGGGCTCTCGAAAGGAACGTTGGTAAACAGCAGAGGACACAAGATGAAATTCCATTACTACATAGACACTGATTCCTTATACATAGAACTCTCTCATAAACCCAGTTCTGACTCGCAAGAGGTAGCTCCAGGAGTGGTCCTGGACTTCGATGAACAAGGGCACTTGGTGGGAATTGATGTGGACAATGCGAGCAAAACTGTAGACCTGTCCCGACTTGAGGCTGAGGGTCTGCCGCGAACTATCTATTGGCGTAGTTACTAAGCAATTTTAGGCATGTAATATTACTTAACTTATATATTAAGCGCCTTTAGAAGGAAAAATAAACATTATGTACTACCCATCCTTAGATGAAGTTAAAAAGTTAGCATCCAAAGGTAACCTGATACCTATATATAGAGAGGTCCCCGCAGACCTTGAGACTCCTGTCTCAGCTTACATAAAGACAGCGCAGGGTAAATACTCCTTCTTGCTGGAGAGCGTGGAGGGAGGCGCGCACTGGGGGCGCTACAGCTTCATGGGCACTGAACCGTACAAGGTGTTCAAGTCTCCTAGTCACGAGGAGCAAGGGGTGAAAGAGGACCCTTTGCTGGCTATAGAGAAAGAGATAAGAAAGTACCGGCTCGTGCCAATAGAGGGCCTACCCAGGTTTCACGGTGGCGCGGTAGGATATCTTGCCTGGGAGGCGGCCCGTTATTTTGAGGAGCTGCCTTCTCCGGATAAAGATGTCCTGAAGCTGCCTGAGGCTATATTTATGCTCGTAGATACAGTGCTAGTCTTCGACCATCTCAGGCATAAGATCAAGATTGTTAGCCACGTCTATGCTGGGGATGACCCTTCGAGAGCCTCTCGCTACGGCGAGTCGCCTTCGGAGACAGGACAAAGCATCGAAACGGAGTACCAGAAGGCCGTAGAGAAAATAGAGGCTGTCGTCGCCAGACTGTCGATGCCGCTGAGCCCTGAATATCTGTCGAGGGAGGACAAGGAGAGGTGCGTGGGAGGCGACCTTAGCTTTAATATGAATAAGGAAGAGTATGGCTCTATGCTGCTGCGGGCGAAGGAGTATATCTACTCTGGAGACATCATCCAGGTGGTCCTCTCCCAGCGGCTGTCGAGGCCGACTACCGCTGACTCGTTGTCGATATACCGGGCCTTGCGTACCATCAATCCGTCTCCATATATGTACTATCTGCACCTTGACGATTTTCACATTATAGGCAGCTCTCCTGAATTGCTGGTGCGCGTCGAGGATGGAGAGATAGACTATCATCCTATCGCCGGCACCAGGAGGCGTGGCGCGACCGAAGAAGATGACCTCGCCCTGGAACGAGAGCTGCGAGAGGATGAGAAGGAGCGAGCCGAGCATATAATGCTGCTCGATCTAGGCCGCAACGACGTTGGACGAGTCAGCAAGCCCGGGACGGTTCAGGTCACCGAGCTTATGGAGGTGGAGCGCTACTCTCACGTCATGCATCTGGTGTCCCACGTGCGGGGTAAGCTCAGAGATGACCTGACAGCCTTCGATGCGCTGCGGGCTTGCTTCCCCGCCGGTACAGTCTCAGGAGCGCCCAAGATCAGGGCGATGGAGATCATCGCAGAGCTGGAGCCGGACAAGCGTGGGCCGTATGCCGGCAGCGTTGGATATATAAGCTTCTCCGGCAACCTCGATACCGCCATAACTATCCGCACCGTCACCCTTAAGGACGGTGTAGCCCACGTGCAGGCCGGTGGTGGAATAGTAGCAGACAGTACTGTTGAAGGCGAGTACCAGGAGACGATCAACAAAGCTCAGGCCCTTATGCGGGCGATACAAGAGGCGGAAGAGACTTACTGATGTACCCAACGATGGCTGTTAATCGAAACATCTTCAGAGGTTACTGGCTGATGTTAGGCCAGGGTTTTGTCATGGCAGCCAGTCTCTTATTGGCAGTGCTGCTCCCAGGAGTGTTGTACGAGCGCAATGGCTTAATGAGAGACCTCTTGTCCGGCGTATGTATACTGGTCGGCGCTCTGAGCGCGGTGCCATTCTCGGTGCTTATAGCAAACAACATTCCCAGAAAGGGACTGGTGCTACTGGTCCTGGCAATGGTCATCTTTCTTATACCAATGCTGTTGGCTACTGCTCTAGTCATTTTCGATGGGGTATTTATTGGCGTGGTCTACCTACCGCTTTGTGCCCTTCTTGGATTCGGCCTGCCGGCTACGCTCGCGTGGATAACTCGGCGCAGCGAGTGGTCGGACAGACTGGTCGGGGCTCTGGTCTTTCAGGAGGTAGTCATTGGACTTTATCTTCTGGCTGCCTCATTAGCTTATTGGACTTTAGTTAACTAGATAGGAAATAGGGTTATGCTTCTACTTATAGACAACTACGACAGCTTTACATACAACCTTTATCAGTACCTGTGCGAGCTTGGCGAGGACGTGAAGGTGGTGCGCAACGATAAGCTCACACTGGAGGATGTGGCTGAGATGGCCCCGGAGCGCATAATCATCTCGCCAGGTCCCTGCACCCCTAAAGAGGCGGGGATATCAAACGATGTTATTCTCCGCTTTGGAGAGAAAACACCTATACTCGGTGTCTGTCTGGGCCATCAGTGCATCGGCGATGCTTACGGAGGCGTCGTAGACCGTGCCGGCGAGATCAGGCATGGCAAGACCTCTCTGATCAAGCACGACGGCAAAGGCGTTTTCGAAGGTCTACCAAACCCCTTCGAGGCCATCCGCTACCACTCCTTAGCAATCATGCCGGACACAGTGCCGGACTGCCTGGAGGTTACTGCCTGGAGCGAGAGTGGTATCATCATGGGGGTGCGCCACAAGCAATTTCCCGTCGAGGGAGTCCAGTTCCATCCGGAGTCGATAATGACTAAAGTGGGTAAGGACTTGCTGCGGAATTTCTTGGCTAAAGGTGTAAAATAACCATAAAACCAGATTGATAATTCTATGCTAATCTCTTAGCCATTGGGAATGGAGGTAATGAGTTATGGTGACCAAAGGGACCAAAATTACTGTTGACCTAGGCAATGAAGCCCTGTATAAGGCTGTCAGAATAATTGCTACTGAGCGAGGCTTAAGTCTGCAAGAGGCAGTGGTGGAGGCGTTAAAAGACTGGCTTGAGAAATGTGAAGAGGAAGAGGACTTAGCAGCAATAAGAGCAGTCGAAGGCGAGCCAACACGACCATTTCGAGAGTTCTTGGCTGAGCTAGAAGGACAGAGTGAGCTACGAGGTTAGTATCACTCATAGGGTGGAGAGAGAAATAGCTAGGCTCCATCCCCGCATTCGCCGTCAGATCACCGGCAAGATCATAGCGCTAGAAGACAATCCTAGACCTCAGGACATAAAAGCGATAAAAGGTAGAGAGAATACTTATAGAGTCGACAGTGGTGAGTACAGGATTCTGTTCCAGCTTGATGATCAAGCTAAGCTGGTAACCATTTTCCGAGTGGGTCATCGCAAGGATGTGTATAGAGGACTGTAAACTCTTTGGATAAAATAAAACAGTTGAAATTTGCGGTTGTACTACATGAAGCAGAGGACGGCGGGTTCTGGGTTGAGTGCCCAGTCTTCCTGGATGCGTTTCACAAGGGAAAATGTTGAAGAAGCCCTAATCAACATCAAGGAGGCAATTGAGTTGCATCTTGAGGGGTTCTTGGAAGATGGACAGGACCTGCCACAAGAAAAGGAACTAGGCTTTACAATTACTGCTCAGGTGCCAGTACCCGAGCGTCAGTAGGAGGTAAGGACTCAAATGAAGAATTACCAAGTAGAAATAGTAATAAGCCCTTGGGATGAAGGAGGCTATCTAGCGGAGGCGCCAGCTCTGCAGGGGTGCTGGGTAGTGGCGCCTACTGTTACTCAAGCTATGGAGGAGATTGTTGAGGTGGTACAGATGCATATAGATATTATGCTTGAGCATGGTGAGGCTCTTCCCAAAGAGGTAATTGAGGCTAAAAAGGGCGCTGTCAAGGCCAAGGTGGCCGTGTCTGTGCCGTGAAAATTAACGAGCTTACGCGGAGACTCCGCCGCATAGGAATGAGAAGACTGCGGCATGGTGGGCAACATGACATTTGGATAAATCCTGATAACAGGAACCGCGCGAGCATCCCGAGGCACCAGAACCAGGAAATCTCAGAACGATTAGTCATGAAGATCTTGAGGGATTTAGGCTTAAGAAGAGAAGACTTAAACAAGTGACCACGTTAAAAAGATGTTATACATGGGCACGTCACGCCGACTCCTTATGCACCGGAAGAGGCAGTATCTTGGCTGGCTCTCCCTTGGCCGGATCAGCCTCCCGCATATGTTCTTCTACTTGATCCGGCTTCACTTTCCAATGTTTATGGCCCGCGAGAGGTAAAATTAGGTGGGGGAATAGAATACATTCTGAAATCAGGGTTTCCACGAAATGCCATTGTTAATCTCTCACCAGATTACCCTTCTCGCTGGGCAATCATGGTAACATAAGAAGCAGAACAAGGAGGCTGGCAATGCCGTTGAATGATGTAATCAACTGGATAACAGGTCTTGTCAAAAAGCACGGATTTATTCCCATGGACGACGGTGGAGCGGAGCGGCATGGGGCATGGGAATGGACATGGCTCAAAGCTAGACATTCTGGGCACGCCTATATAACACTTGCTGCTCTTGAATGTGAACCGGGCACGTATCGAGTTCAAATATGGGCAGGCACTGACGATAGCAACCATTTCGCTCGCCATCTGGTTCGAGAACTTTCCTCTCTTCGGGAGGTCACTTTATTTACTGATACGGATTTCAAAATTCGGAAAGCTATAATAGAAAGCATTGATGAAGCTGCTATTTATTCAATGACTGTGCCAGCTAGCAGTCTTACTGGCTCCTATCTAATTACGGATTGAGACTTCTCTGAACAGTCACACTATACTAACTATCCTAAATAAGGGTAGGCTTCATAGGTCTCCTTATCCCACTTTCTCCACTCCAAATACCAATACCAGAGCGAAAATGACTTAATCATGAACACTTACCAAGTATAGGTAGTAATAAGCACATGGGAAGAGGGAGGCTACCTTGCTGAGGCGCCAGCCCTCCAGGAATGCTGGTGTGTGAGCGATACCATCGAGGCAGCGATCGATGACATACAAGAAGTGATAGCGCTCGCTATCCAGGCCCGCCGTGACTTGGGTAAACCATTACCATCTGAAAGTAGAGAGTTGGAAGTAGGAGAAAAACCAGCGAAGCTCGTGCTTGGCGTGGCCGTGCCGTGACCTATGATGAACTTCCAAATCCTAACTCCAATATCCTTCGCCTCTGACGAGCGGGGATGGTCCATCGATCCCGTAATGAGAGGGGACTTTCCTGATGGCGATGTCAAGAATCTACACCTTGTGAGCATCCTGCCGGGTCACGTCAGAGGCAACCACTACCATGAGACACTCACCGAGTACGCGCTCTTCATTGCAGGTGATGGTCTTCTCGCGGTGCTAGACCGGCAGACTGGAGAGAGGCAAGAAATACTCATCTCGACATCCGATGGGCCGGCGCTGGTGAAGCTTCCAGCCGGTATCGTACACGCTATAAAAAATACTGGCGTTGATACGCTATATGTTTTAAACTATTCAAACGCTGATCATCCCTCCGAGGGCCTTGACCAGGTACGCGAAGTAATATTCGAATAGTCTCAAAAAGGAGCAGACCGAGTGGCTACAGACGGTGGCTATGCACATCCCGAGATGCTGGTGGACACAGACTGGCTTGCGCAGCACCTGGACGATCCTACGGTGCGGATAGTAGACTGCGACATTCTGGATGCTTACCGCCGCGCCCATATCCCTGGGGCGGTTGCTATCTCCGGCGCGGTGGCGACTGGCGATAACTACTGGAAAAATCCCGATGATAGGGTACACGTGATGACGCCGGAGCAGTTCGCCGAGCGTATGTCTGGTCTGGGCATAGGCGATGATACCTTTGTTGTGGCTTATGACGCCTCCCGCTCTCACTATGCAGCGAGGCTCTGGTGGGCGCTGACCTACTATGGCCATGATAAGGTGGCCGTTCTCAATGGTGGCTGGGACAAGTGGGTGGCCGAGGGACGACCTGTATCCCTCAAAGAGCCTCAGCACCCCAAAGCTGCTTTTACGCCACAGGTCCGCCCAGAAGCGCTGGCAACTATAGATGACATGAAGAATGCCATAGATAAGCCGGAGGTGGTAATTTGGGACGTGCGGTCGCAGGGCGAATACGAAGGCTCTAACCCTCGCTTCAACAGGCGAGCAGGCCATATTCCTGGGGCAGTCCACATGGAGTGGCTGAATACAATTACCAATGATGAGTTGCGCACCTTCAAACCCGCGGACGAGCTTATAGAGACCTTCAAAAACATGGGATTAACTCCGGAAAAGGAAGTGCTTACACACTGACAGGGTGGTATCCGTGCGGCGCACGGCATGTTCACTCTAAGATTGCTGGGTTTTGACAAGGTACGTAATTATGACGCCTCTTGGGGCGAATGGGGAAACCGGGAAGATACAGTTATTGAGAAGTAAGGAGGAGGAATTATGAAGGCTGTACGTATTCATGAGACAGGTGATCCCAGTGTTCTCAAGTATGAGGATGCTCCAGACCCTGAACCAAAGCCCGGAGAGGTGCTGATAAAGGTCGAGGCAATATCTATGAACTACGCCGACGTTGGCCGTCGCTCCGGTAGATATGCGGGAGCCGCGCCTAACTTTCCCATAGCCCTGGGATTGGACGGCGCGGGCACTATCACCGCCCTTGGTGAGGGCGTAACGGACCGCTCAGTGGGCCAGAGGGTGGCTTTCTTCGGGCCGAGCTATGCTGAATACACCACAGTCCCCTGGGGATCTACCGCCAAAGTGGCGGATGGCGTTCCTATAGAGGCTGCCGCCTGTGTGCCCGTGGTCTTTGGCACTGCCTGGTACTGCTTCAAGGATGTGACCGAGCTAAAGAGCACCGAGGACGTGCTGGTGCAGGCTGGCGGGAGCGGCGTAGGCACTGCGGCAATCCAGATAGCCAAGTATATAGCCAAGGATGGTGGAAAGATCATCACTACGGCGGGTTCTGACGAGAAGGTCCAGAAAGCTAGGGACCTGGGCGCGGACGTTGCAATCAACTACAACAGCCAAAACTTCGTGGAAGAGGCCAAGAATGCCACCGGCGGCAAGGGCGTGGACGTGGTGTTGGAGTCGGTGGGCGGCGATGTCTACAAGCAGAGCCTGGAGGCTATGGCGCCTGGCGGACGATTGGTATCCATTGGCCGCACCGGCGGCGAGGTCCCAAAAGTGGACGAGGAGTATTTGAAACAGCGAGACATCACAGCGGTCCAATTTGGATTTGGCGCTATGAGAAATGAAAGAATGTCCGAGGTGGTAGGGACTATAGAGATGCTTATGATGCTGATAAAGATGGGCCTTTTTAAGGTAGTGATCGACAGCACCTACCCTCTCAGCGAAGCTGCCGCCGCTCATCGCCATCTTGAAGGCAGAAAGGCCTTCGGCAAGGTGGTGCTGATACCATAGCCTGGAAACAAACTAAATCTATGTGAGAGCGTTCATTGTGAACTGGTCTGCCCTTTTATTTATAAGAGGGCAGACCAGTTCACAATGGACAAAGGAGCGCCAACTTCCTTGATTTTTCTAAAAACTTGCTCCTTCTACCCTACCTACCCCTAAGCTTCGGGTCTAGCACGTCCCTGAGCGCGTCGCCGAACATATTGATCCCCAGGACTGCCATACTTATGGCTACGCCAGGCCAGATTGCCAGCCAGGGCGCTATCTCCATGTAGAACCTCCCCTCAGAGCTGAGCATCCTGCCCCAGGACGGCGTAGGTGGTTGGGTGCCTAGCCCAAGGAAGCTTAGACTGGCCTCCACCAGTATGGAATTGCCCAGAGTTATCGAGGCCAGGATCAGTATAGGCGCGGTAACGTTGGGAAATATGTAGCGGGTCAGGATCCGGACATGCGACGCGCCGAGAGCCCGGGCGGCATCCACGTATTGGTTCTCGTTGATTGCCATTGTCGCGCCACGGATCACTCTGGCGGCGTTGCTAGCGTTCAGGAAGGCGATGGCTATTATTGCGTTCTCCAGACTTGGCCCCAGCATTGCGACGATGGCAAGGGCCAGAATGAGAGAGGGAAAGGCCTGGATGGCATCGATCAGCCGCTGGACCAGCAGATCAAATGTGCCCCTGAAGTATCCGGAGATCTGGCCTAGTACGGACCCTATCCCGGTCCCTATTAACACCGTCATAAGTCCTACATACATCGAGACTTTAGCCCCGGCAATAACGCGGCTGAGAACGTCCCGGCCCAGATAGTCGGTGCCCATGAGATACATAGAGTCAGGCGGTATGAGCTTGTCCCGAGGATGCAAAGCCAGGGGATCGTATGGGACGATGAAATCGGCAAAAATGGCGAGGGACCACATACCGATGAGAATGAACCCACCCATCGCCCCTAGAGGCTTCTTCCTGATAAAGGTTAAGGTGCTATTCACGAAGTTTCGCTTGGGACGCAACCTCAGCCCTTGAAGCTGTGTTATCTGTTCTGTAGTCGTATTCATCTTACACTCCTCTTACCCAGCAAGATCCTACTTAGTTATACCTTATCCTAGGGTCCAGCCAGCCATAGGTCAAGTCAACGATCAGATTCATAAAGATCACGATGGTGGCGAATAGCATTACAGTGCCCTGGACCACTGTGTAGTCCCTGAGCAAAATGGCGTCCACCACCAGCTTGCCGGTGCCCGGCAGACCAAATACGGTCTCGACGATGACAGAGGACCCCATGGTGAAGGCAAGCTGTGTCCCCATGATCGTTACTACCGGAATAGAAGCATTCTTCAGGGCGTGACGCATGACTACCACCCTCTCCTTGAGGCCTTTAGCCCTTGCCGTGCGTATATAGTCATCACGCAGCACCTCCAGCATGGTAGAGCGCAGCATTCGGATATTGGTGGCGCTTAGCCTGTAGCCCAAGATAAAGGCAGGTAACAAGAACTGGTACAGATGCGCGGTGGGGTTTTTGAAGAAGCTAGTAGGCTCCAGCGGCGGCGAAAGCCCCCACCAGATCGACGGAAAGAGGATTGCGAGGGTAGCCAGCCAGAACAAGGGCAGCGAAAGCCCTGCAATCGCGAATAGCCGAGAGCCATAGTCCAGCAGTCCGTCCTGCCTTAGCGCTGAGATTATCCCCAGAGGTATTGAGATTATGATGGCCACGATCATGGCCAGGATGGCCAACTCGAAGGTTATGGGAAAGCGTAGCATGATGTGCTCCGTTACCGGACGTCCATCAAACAGAGAGTTGCCCAGGTCCAGACGCACGAATCCTGAAAGCCAGTCCCAGTACTGTAAAGGTAGCGGCTTGTCCAGCCCCAACTCTCTCCTCGCCCGTGCCAGCTCTTCCGGTGTCAGTCTTCCACCCTCACCTAGAAGGGAGAGGATCACGTCTCCGGGGATGAGCCGGTTTATGGTGAATATAACGACCGATACCAGAAGCAGCGTTGGAATCGCAAGAAGCAGGCGTCTCAATATATACTGTTGCATATCTAATCCCCCTTAATATGGTCCGAGTCTGTGGCCTCCGCTAGCAGGCCCCAAGCCAGCAGTTGTTTGCCTGGCCCAGCGGCCCAAGATCAAGCCTACTTCCGCCAGCTATCATCAATCCAGGCCACTGCCAGGCTGTGATCGTATATAGAGTTCCACCCATTGCTGGAGGGCTGGAAGTTGCGTACCCAGGGCTGCCACAAGAACCAGCTCGGCCCCTGGCCCCGAGGGATTGTATACACCTGGTCCAGCCACTTGCGCCTGATCTTCTTGAGGAGGTCCATGCGCTCCGTTTCATTTTCAGAGGCCCAGAACTTCTCAACCCAGGCGTTTATCTCGGAGTCGTTCACAGAGCCCTGGTTCTTGTTCCCCAGACCGCCGTAGTAAACGTAGTTAAGAACGTTGTCGATGTCATCGTAAGTTGGGAAAGTTATGGTGCGGATCATCTCGTCCCAGGTCCCGCGGTCGCTGTTGTTGCGAAACACCGTGTAGTCCATGCTCTTTATCTCAACGTCAACGCCGATCTTGGCCCAGTAGTCCTTGTACATCTCGTAGTGCTCCAGGTCTTGCTGAGCGTACTGGAAGAACTGATAGTCGGTCTTGAAGCCATTACCATAGCCGGCCTCTGCCAGGAGCTTCTTGGCCCGCTCAGGATTGTACTGGTACCATTCTCCCAGGGTCTCTACGTCGTCTTTTTCACCCGCCCAAAAGCCCCTGAGGGTGGCCTGCATGTTGGCCTTGGGCACGCCGTAGACGGTCCGGGCTATCTCATCATTGTCAATGGCGAGACTCATGGCGCGGCGCACCCGGACGTCGTTCCAGGGCGCTTTGTCCAGGCGGAACGCTGTCACGTTGGCCCCTACCGAGTCTGTCTCCTGGGCCAGGACCTTTGGATTGGTCTTCATGAACGCTTCTATCTCCGCAGCAGTCCTGAAGACGCCGGACCCTAGGTCAAGCTTCCCCGTCCTGAAGGCTGCGATTCTCGCGGCGTTGTCGGGTATGACACGGAAGCTCCAGCCGTCAATATACGGAAGCTGGTTGCCGCGTTCATCTTTTCTCCAATGGTCTGTGTTGCGTTTGAAATCGATCCCTATCTTTGGCTGATAGCCCTCATCATTATAGAAGGGACCGGTTCCGATCATAACCGACTTCAAGTCGCCATCCCTTTGGACCACCTCTTTAGGCACCATGAACCCCACGTAAGGACCGCCTATGGTATTCAAAAAGGCCCTGTCTCGCTGTTTGAGCCGGTAGACCACCGTGTACTTGTCCGGGGTCTCGATGCCGGCTACCTTTGCGAAACCGTCTTTGACCAGGCTCCCCTCCCTGGTGAAGTATTCGTAGGAGAATTTTACATCGTCAGCGGTGAACTCACGCCCATTCAAGGGCGGCACCGGAGCCCACTTGACCCCTTTCCTTAGCTTGAAGGTGTAGGCCAGACCATCTTTTGAGATCTCCCATGACTCCGCGAGGCCCGGTACCCACTTTACCTGGTATGGGTCGTTGCCGGGACCGACATTCCATTCCACCAGTTTGTCATACACCGGCCCACCCACTATGCTTCGAAGATAGCTCGTGGTGTGAGATGGGTCAAGGCTCGGCACGTCGCCTGGATATACGGTGGTGAGCTTGCCACCATACTTCGGCTGTCCCGGGTCTTTGGGGAGTATGGTGGGCCACAACACGTTCTGGTCGGGCACGATGAGCTTCAGTCCGGCCACCTCCATTGTCCGCCCTGTAGCACGCTCTTTCTCACCTGTACCCTCACCCGTTGGCCGGGCCGCCGGAGTGCAGGCCACTGCAAACAAAACAAGCAGTGTCAGCAACCCCAGCAGCCCTAGACTTCTGTTTTTCACGAACATCTTCCTCCTCCAATCTCAGATATTAGCGCAACTAACTGTTATATCTTTGCTCCCTACTTCCGCCAGCTATCATCAATCCATGCTACTGACAGGGTATGATCGCATATATAGTTCCACCCGTTAGACTGGAGCTGGAAGTTGCCTAGCCAGGGTTGCCATGCGTTAAAGCCGGGCGCACTAGCGCGGGGTATTATATACACCTGGTCCGGCCACCGGCGGCGTATGTTCACGCCGATCTTAGCCCAGCAGTCCTTGTACATCTCCGATCGAGCTTACACTATCGCCCCAGCCTCCTCTTTGACGGTTCTGCCTATGCCCATCCTGCGGGCCATGACGACCCTCTGGACATCCTGGGTACCGCCAGGGTGCACGGCGGTGATGGCGGCGCGCGAAAATAGCTCCACCCACTGGTCTACGGCAGCCCATTGCGGGTCTCTCGTTAGAGTAAAATAACCGAGTACCTGCTGCATATTGTGGGCTAACTTCAGTCCTGACATCTTCCTGAAATAGGAGGACTGAGACCCCTCGTAGGTGCCCGGCTTCCTTGCGTGACGCTGCCAGAAGTTCCTCATCCCAAAGAGACGGTTAATGTCCCAGTCTATTATCATGTCGGCCAGAATGTCTCTGGCGTCCGGATCGTCGCCGATGAGTTGGCCGTTGAATTTGGCCGTGCTGCAATACTTGAGGAACCGCTCCATCAAACGGTTCTTGCGCACAGTCCCAGCTCCTCCGTGCTCCAGCTCCAGGTGGGTGCTGGCCACTTTCCAGCCGTTGTTCTCTCCGCCAATGAGGTTAAAGGCGGGCACACGAACGTCCTCGAAGAACACGGAGTTGTTGTGATGGCTCATAAAAGACGACTCCGGGCTGCCATGGCTCAGCAGATCGAGGGGTTGGACGGTAATGCCAGGAAGATTGGATGGCACTACTATCCAGCTCAGATTCTGATGCCTGGGCCCCTTTGGGTCGGTAAGCACTATTGCCCAATACTGGTCCACCGGACGATCGGCCCCCACAAAGGTCTTGGTGCCGTTTAAAACGTACTCGTCGCCATCCCGAATGGCAGTGGTCTTGGCGCTGGCGAGGTCTGAGCCTCCGTGGGGCTCAGTCAGAAGCATCCAGGTTACTGCCTGCCCGGTGTACATAGGCGTTAGAAACGTCTTCTTCTGTTCCTCGTTGCCCCAGACCTGAATGCTGGGACCAGCCAGGGCGCCGGCGTCGTTGTAAGGAGGAGACTCCAGCTCGCGCTCGTCCAGCTCCTCGGCGATGACAATGGCATGCTCCATAGTTAGATTGCCGCCACCGTACTCTCGGGGCATCGTAGGATATAGCCATCCTTTCGTGCCTAGCCGTCGGGCTATCTCCCGCCGCATCTCATACTGCTCGTCTGTGTTCTTGCTCATGTCAGCGGTGACGACCAGTTCTTTCGGAATGATCTCGTTAAGATAGCTCCGCACCTCGTTGCGAAACGCAGCCATCTCTGTGGTATCTCTAGACTCGAAGTCCATTGCTTTTCCTCCCTGTTAATATAAACTTTCTATTTTGGCCCAATTAGTTGACCACGACACTAGCGATTAAACCTATCCTCTGCGAACGACCACCTCCTTCACGATACAGCGACTCTTTGCTAGTCTATTTCCTCCAGCCATCGTCGATCCAGGCGTAGGCTATTGGGCGGTAGTCCTGGGCCCCGAAGGCGTTGTTGTTCGGGGTAAGGTTTCGCACCCAGGGCTGGATCATCTGAAGACCGGGCGTAATAGGATTTGGGATGTAGAAGACCTGGTCCAGGGAGCGCTCCCTGATTTGTCTCAGGAGCTTTATCCTCTCACCTTCGTCCTTGGAAGCCCAGAAGGCCAATACCCATTCGTCGATCTTGGGGTCGTTGATCCCGCCCTGGGTCTTGATCCCCAGCCCCTTGGAGTAGAGGAAGTTGAGCTGGGAGTCCACGTCCATACGGTTGGGGAAGGAGAAGGCGTGGCTTATGTTTTCCCACCCCGCCGAGTCCACGTTGGCCCGGAAGACCGTATAGTCCATACTCTTTAGCTCTGCCTCTACCCCAATCTTCGCCCAGAAATCTCTCAGCAGCTCTACGTTCTCCTCGTTGGACTGGGCGTACTTGAAATATTCCAACGTGGTCTTGAAGCCGTTGGGATAACCGGCCTCTGCCAGGAGGCGCTTGGCCTTCTCGGGATCGTGCTGGAACCACTCCCCCAGTCCTTCGGGAGCGTCAGACAAGTTTCGGTCCTTGAACCAGGTGGTGCGCGGCTCGATGGCCAAAGCACTCGCCTTGGACAGCGAGTACACTAATTGGGCCCACTGATTGTAGTCGATGGCAAGATTCATGGCGCGTCTCACCCGGACATCGTTCCAGGGAGTCTTGTCCAGGCGGAACATATATCCGGCGCCGCCGCGGGGTGAATAGGTCTCCTGGCCGTAGATGTTGGGGTTGGTGCGCAGCAAGGCCTGGGTCTGGTCGATAGTGCCGTAGCTGCCCCAGTCCAGCTTGCCGGTGCGAAAGCCAGCCTGGCGAGCCGCAGCGTCCGGGACCACCACAAACTCCCAGCCCTCAACGAAGGGGAGCTGACGCCCCTGGTCGTCCTTACCCCAGTAATTGGGGCTGCGCTTGTATTTGATTCCCTGCTTCGGCTGGTACCCATCGTCATTATAGAAGGGGCCGGTGCCCAGGACCACACGTTTAAGGTTGCCGTCCTGTTCCGCCACCTCCATGGGAACAATGTACCCAATCCCCGTGGAGCTGAGCTCAAAGATGAACCCCGGTTCCCTCTCTTTAAGGCGGTAGATCGCGGTGAAGTCATCGGGTGTCGAAACGGCGGAGACGTTTGCAAAGCCCTCCTTCATGATGCTCTCTTTCCGAGTGTAATACTCGTAGGAGAAACGGACGTCAGCGGCGCTGAACTCCCGGCCGTTCAAAGGGGGGACATTCACCCACTTCACTCCCTTTCGCAGCTTGAAAGTATAGGTCAAGCCGTCTTCGGAGACCTTCCACGACTCGGCCAGGCCAGGGATTAACTTTATATCATAGGGATCGGCGTCTGCCGAGGCAGGCCAGTGGACCAGCCGTTCGTAGACCGAGGAGGTTATATACCCCCTGAGATAGCTGCTGGTGAGGGTCGGGTCTATGGATGGGGGGTCGCCAGGATAGGGCACCTTGATCACCCCTCCGTACTTCGGCTCTCTGGGGTCAACTGGCACTCTGGCAGGCCAAAGCAAGTAGTCGTCAGGCACCTCCAGCTTTAGGCCGGCCACCTCCACGGTTCTTGCCACTTTCGCAGGGACCTCTACATCCCTGTCTTGCCGGGAGCTCGCCGGCGCGCACCCGGACAAAACCAGCGCTGCCAGTATCCCGCATACTATAGTCCGTGATATCCATCTGAGTGATCTCATTTGCTCTGCCTCCTCTTCCACTGACACACCTTATCTGACACTGTGGCACGTCTTTATTATGGAGCCGCCCGCCTAGAAAAACAACAGATTTCAGCAAATCCGTGCAGCAATATAATTATTTCCGCCAGCTATCGTCTATCCAGGCGTGCATCAGCACTCTATGCCCCTTGCCGGCGCTGAATGCATTGTTAATAGGTTGAAAGTTACGGACCCACGGTTGAATTACCTGAAAGGACGGGCCATTAGGGATTGCTATGTAAAACACCTGGTCGTTCAGATGGCTTCGAATCTTTTTCAACAAACCAGTCCGTTCAGCCTCGTCCGAAGAAGCCCAGAAGCCCTCGATCCATCGGTCCAGTTGAGGGTCATTGATGCCACCCTGGGTCTTGTTGCCCAACCCTTTGGAGTATGGGAACTGAAGAAGTGAGTCTATGTCCTGGCGCTGAGGGAAAGCAAAGGAGTAGCTAATGTTCTGCCAACCGGTGGAGTCCACATTAGCCCTGAACACCGTGTACTCCATGTTCTTCAGTTCGACATTGACCCCTATCTTGGACCAGTAGTCCTTGAGCATCTCTGCTCGGGCCACATCGGCCTTGCTATATTCGAAGAACTCGAGAGTTGTATTAAAGCCGTTAGGGAAACCAGCCTCAGCCAGAAGCCTTTTCGAGTGCTCGGGGTCAAATTTGTACCACTCCGGCAGAGCCTCTGTGGTATCATCCTCACCTATCCACCAGCCCCGCACCTCGGTGGACAAGGTTGCGCGGGGCACTTCGAGGACCACCTGGGCCATCTCGTTGTAGTTTACCGCCAGGCTGAGAGCACGGCGCACCTTCACGTCATTCCATGGCGCCTTGCCCAGGCTAAACATATAGCCGCTCCCACCAGTGGGAGCCAGATATTCCTGCCCGTAGACGTTGGGGTTGGTCTTAAGAAATAGTCTAAGCTGACTGGGTGTTGAAAACTCGGAACCCCAGTCCAGCTTTCCAGTGCGCATGGCCGCTTGCCGGGCCGACTGGTCGGCGATCACTCTGATGTTCCATCCGTCTAAATATGGAAGCTGCCTTCCCGCTTGGTCCTTGGCCCAGTAGTCAGGATTCCGCTTCAGGTCAATTCCCACCTTTGGTTGATACCCATCGACAGAATAAAAAGGTCCGGTACCTATGAGGAGTTTTCTCAGGTCACCATCCTGTTCCACGACTTCGCGTGGTACGATAAGGCCCACACCCTCTCCTGCGATCTCATAGATGAATCCAGCCTGGCGCTCCTTCAAGTGGTACACCACCGTGTACTTGTCGGGGGTCTCCAGCCGGACCACGTTCTCGAATCCGCTGGCCACAACGCTGTCTTTCCTGGTGTAGTAGTCGTAGCTGAAACGTACGTCGTCCGAGGTGAACGCCCTTCCATTAACTGGCGGCGCGTTAGCCCACTTGACCCCTTGCCTTAGTTTGAAACTATAGCTAAGGCCGTCCTTGGATGTCTCCCACGACTCAGCAAGGCCAGGCACTAGTTTCACCTTAATTGGGTCTGCGCCCGGCTCGGTGGCCCATTCAATCAGCCTCTCGTAAGTGGAGGTAACGATCCGGCTGCGGAGGTAGCTGGTGGTACGAGCCGGGTCAATAGCCGGGGGGTCGGCTGGGTTGGCAAAGGTAAGGATGCCACCGTATCTAGGCTCACGTGAGTCCGCCGGAGTAGTTGGCGCCCAGAACTCGTTGCCTTCAGGCACCTCTATTTTCAAACCGGCCACCTCGACCACCTTGGCCTTCTTTTCTGCCTGTCCTATGTCTGCTTTGTTTTCGCCGGTTGTCCGGGCAGCGGGCGCGCACGCTGTCACAGACAATACAGCTACCGCGAATAGCGCCAGCATTGCGAGGGTCCTATTTTTCACCGACATTCTTCCTCCGACCTCAAATCTTAGTCCGACCAACTGCTATATCTTTTGCTGTTGTTGATCAAGCCCACTTACTTTCTCCAGCTATCATCAATCCAGGCTACGGCATAGCCGTGGTCATAAATAGAGTTCCAGCCGTTACTGGAGAACTGAAAGTTGCGCAGCCAGGGCTGCCAGGCAACAAAGGAAGGCGCGACCGGAGTCGACGCCAGCGTGTACACCTGGTCCAGCCACCGCCCGCGAATCTTCTTCAGAAGGTCCCTGCGCTCGGCGTCGCTCTCGGAAGCCCAGAAGGTCTCCACCCAGCGGTTTATATCGGGGTCGTTTACCGAGCCCTGGTTCTTGTTACCCAGGCCGCCATAATAGACGAAGTTGAGCACGTTGTCGATGTCATCGTAAGTGGGGAAGCTGATAGTGCGTATCATCTCGTCCCAGGTGCCCCGGTCGGTGTTGTTACGATACACCGTGTAGTCCGTGCTCTTTAGCTCCGCATCTACCCCTATCGCTGCCCAGTAGCTCTTGCGCATCTCCGCCTCCGAGACCTGGGTCTTGGTGTACTCAAAGAATTCGAAGCTGGTCTTAAACCCGTTGGCGTATCCGGCCTCAGCCAGCAGCTTCTTCGCCTTCTCAGGGTCATACTGGTACCACTCACCCAAGGATCCCGGGTCGTCCTTCTCGCCAAGCCAGAGTCCCCTGATGGTTGGCGCCATCGACAACGCCTTAGGAAGGTCGTGGATCGTTTGGGCTATCTCGTCGCGGTTAATCGCCAGGCTGACGGCGCGGCGCACCTTGACGTCGTTCCAGGGAGCTTTGTCCAAGCGAAACGCATCAACACTCACACTCACCGACTGGAACTCCTGGAACAGCATATTTGGATGGGTCTTCATGATGCTCTGCACCTCCGTCCGGGTGCTGAACACGCCAGTGCCGATGTCCAGCTTACCCGTACGGAACGCTGCTACGCGGGCCGCCTGGTCGGGGATAACTCGGAACTTCCACCCGTCTAGATACGGCAAATTGTTCCCACGCTCATCCTTCCGCCAGTGATTGGGGTTACGCTTGAAATCAATACCAGTCTTGGGCTGATACCCCTCATCGTTATAAAAGGGGCCGGTGCCGATCATCACCTTCTTGAGGTCTCCGTCCCTCTCGATCACTTCTTTCGCCACGATGAAACCCACGTAGGGCCCGCCTACAGTGTTGAGGAACGCCCGGTCCCGCTGCTTGAGTTTGTATATAACCGTGTACTTGTCCGGCGTCTCGATCGCGTCCACCTTGGCAAAGCCACTCTTGATCAGACTGCCGTCTCTGGTGAAGTATTCGTAAGAGAAGCGCACATCGTCAGAAGTGAACTCTCTCCCGCTCAGCGGAGGCACATCAGGCCACTTTACTCCCTTTCTGAGTTTGAAGGTGTAGGTGAGGGCGTCTTTGGAGACCTCCCACGACTCGGCCAGGGCCGGTTCCCACGTTATCATATACGGATTTGCGCCCGGCCCTACTTTCCAGGTGAGCAGCTTATCGTATGTGGGGCCTCCCACTATGCTTCTCAGGTAGCTGGTGGTGTGGGATGGGTCGAGGCTGGGGATATCTCCTGGATAGACCGTGGTGGCCGTCCCACCATACTTTGGTTGCCCCGGGTCCTTGGGGTAAATTGTGGGCCACAATATGTTGTCTTCCGGCACTTCCAGCTTTAGACCAGCCACTTCCATGGTCCTAGCTGTTCCCTTTCCTCCCGTGTCTCCTCTGCTCTCCCCAGCAGGACGGCTCGCCGGTCCACACGCCGACAAGGCCCCGACCGCAGCAATCAGCAAGACCAGCGCTATGCTTCTAATCATCTTCCGCCTCCCATCAACTTATAACTATGTAGAGATTCTACCATCTCAAGCCTTTTGGCACACCAGAGAGACTTGTTTATTATCTACTTCCGCCAGCTATCGTCTATCCAGGCTAGCGCAAGGGCATGGTCGTATACGCTCATGTTGAAATTGCTGTTGGGCTGATAGTTGCGGACCCAGGGCTGGAACGGGAAAAAGCCGGTCCCAACAACGTGGGGTATTGTATACACCTGGTCCAGCCACCGACGGCGTATGTTCTTATAAAGGTCCGCTCTCTCCGCATCGCTCTCCGACGCCCAGAACTGCTCTACCCAGCGGTTTATCTCCGGGTCGTTCACGGCGCCATTGTTGAGGTTTCCCAGACTACCGTGATGGACGAAATTGAGCGCGTTGTCTACGTCATCATAGGTGGGGAAGCTGATCGTGGCGATCATCTCGTCCCAGCCGGCGCGATCGGTGTTGGACCGATACACGGTGTAGTCCATGCTCTTGATCTCCACGTCCACCCCGATTGCCGCCCAGTAGGATTTGTACATCTCCGCCATAGTCACATTGTATTTGCCGTACTCAAAGAACTGGTAGTTGGTCTTGAAGCCGTTAGGATAGCCGGCCTCTGCCAGGAGCTTCTTGGCCCGCTCAGGATCGTACTGGAACCACTCACCAAGAGAAGCCGGGTCGTCCTTCTCGCCAAACCAGAGCCCCCTGACTGGGTTGGCTGTGTTCAGGGCCTTCGGGAGCTCGTACACAGTCTGGGCCATCTCATCATAGTTTATGGCAAGGGCCATGGCCCGGCGCACCGCGCATCCTTGAAGGGCAGGTCGTTGCGGTCGTGGCGGAAGGCAATGCCGCTGTAAGAAACCGACTTTGTCTCCTGGAAGAAGACGTTGGGATTAAGCTTCATCATATTCTGCACCTCGCTGGGTGTGCTGAAGGTGCTGGGGCCGAGATCCAGCTTCCCGGTGCGGAACGCGGCTACCCGGGCGGCCTGGTCCGTGATAACTCGGAACTTCCAGCCATCCAGATACGGCAACTTATTCCCACCCTCATCCTTCCTCCAGTAGTTGGGGTTGCGCTTGAAATCGATCCCAACCTTTGGCTGGTAGCCCTCGTCATTATAGAACGGGCCGAGCCCTATCATCACCTTTTTCAGGTCGCCGTCTCGCTCTACCACCTCTTTGGGCACTATGAATCCATTATAGGGACCGCCTACGGTGTTGATAAAGGCCCGGTCCCGCTCCTTCAGCCGGTACACCACGGTGTACTTGTCCGGCGTCTCTAGCTTGTCGACCTTGGCGAAGCCGCTCTTGATAAGGCTGTCATCCCTGGTGAAATAGTCATAAGAGAAGCGCACGTCGTCGGATGTAAACTCCCTTCCGTTCAGCGGTGGGACATCCGGCCATTTCACTCCTTTTCTCAATTTGAACGTGTAGCTCAAATTGTCTTTGGAGACCTCCCATGACTCCGCCAGAGAGGGGACCCATTTTATGCTCTCGGGGTCTACGCCACGCCCAAACTCCCACGTCACTAATTTGTCGTAGGTGGGGGCCCCAACAATGCTCCGGAGGTAGCTAGTAGTACGGGATGGATCGAGGCTGGGCGGATCACCGGGATAGGTGGTGGTGACCGTCCCTCCATACTTCGGTTGCCCCGGGTCCTTCGGATATATGGTGGGCCAGAGGACGTTGGCTTCCGGCACCTCCAGCTTTAAGCCGGCGACTTCCATGGTCCTAACCTCTCTCTTTGGGGCCTCCGCATCCCTGTCTTGCCGGGTGGCTGCTGGCCCGCACCCGGACAAAACAAGCGCTGCCAGTAGTCCCCATATTGCTAGATTTCTATTTTTCACGAAATATCTTCCTCCTCGAAGCTCGGATCTTAACGCAACCAACTAAAATATCCTTTTGCCAAAACGGCCATCAAGCTAATTACTTTCTCCAGCCATCATCTATCCAGGCGTGGACGATATTTCGCCGGTCCTTGCCAGGGAAGAAGGCGTTTATCTCCGGCTGGAAGTCCCGCAGCCACGGCTGGATGTTGTTGAAACTTGGGCCAGCGTACAAGGGAATGATAGACACCTGGTCCAGGGTGTAATGGCGGATCTTCTTCAGCAGGCCCATCCGCTCCTCTTCACTGCTGGAGGCCCAGAACTTCTCCACCAACTGATCAACCTGCGGATCACCATATTTGCCCTGAGTGCCTATGCCCAGCCCCTTGCTATAGACGAAGTTGAGGACGGAGTCCACGTCCATCCTGTTAGGGAAGGGGAAGGTATAGCCAAGTTCCTGCCACCCGGCACTGTCCACGTTGGCGCGGAACACCGTGTACTCCATGCTCTTCAGCTCTGCATCGATACCCACCTTCTTCCAGTAGTCCTGGAGCATCTCCGCCTGTTCCACGCTACTCTTGCTGTACTCGAAGAACTCTATGGCCGTCTTGAAGCCGTTAGGGTAACCGGCCTCCGTCAGGAGCTTCTTGGCCCGCTCCGGGTCGTAGCTGTACCACGGCGCTATCTTGTTCAAGTTGTCCACGGTATCTGGACCCTCTTTGGTCCAGAAGCCTCTGATGGACACGTGCAGCTCAGGATCGGGCACCTCGCTGATGGTCTGGGCCATCTCCTTATAGTTGATTGCAAGGCTCATAGCCTGGCGCACTTTGGGGTTATTAAAGGGCAATTCCTTACGGTCGTGGCGGAAGGCCCACCCCTGGCCTCCGTAACCCGTTATGCTCTCTTGACCATAGATGTTCGGGTTAGTGCTGCGAAGCGCCCGCTGCTGAGTGGGAGTAGCGAACTCAGCGCCCCAATCCAGCTTGCCGGTACGTATCGCAGCTTGGCGAGCTGACTGGTCGGCCACTACGTGGAGGGTCATTCCATCCAGGTAAGGCAACTTGTTTCCCCGCTCGTCCTTCATCCAGTAATCCGGGTTGCGCTTAAAGTCCAGCCCAACCTTTGGCTTATAGCCGTCGATAGCGTAAAAAGGCCCGGTGCCAACGGCCACTTTCTTTAGGTCACCGTCGCGCTCTATCACCTCTCGAGGAACAATCAGGCCCACCACGGGCGAGCTTATCTCCGGGAGGAAATCCTTCATCGGGTTTTGGAGATGGAAGACCACGGTATACTTGTCCGGAGCCTCAATTTTCTGCACAGTCTCCCAAAGTCCGGCCTTTATGATGCTCTGGGGTCGCGTGTAATACTTGTGGGTGAATATCACGTCGTCAGCAGTGAACTCACGGCCGTTGGTAGGCTCTACGTTGGCCCATTTTACGCCCTTGCGGAGTTTGAACGTGTAGCTCAGACCATCCTTGGATGACTCCCACGACTCCGCGAGGCCGGGTACCAGCTTCGCATCGTAGGGGTCTACCCCGGGCTCTGTCGGCCAGTGGAGAAGACGCTCGTAGGCGTAAGTTGTGATGCGGCTCTGCAGATAGCTGGTCGTGAGGCTTGGGTCCATCGATGGCGGGTCGGCAGGATGCACAAAGCTAACAGTGCCCCCATACTTTGGTTCCCTATTGTCCTTCGACATCTTTGTAGGCCAGAGTACATTGCTTTCAGGGACTCGCAGCTCGAGACCAGCCACTTTAACTATCTGGACCGCCTCTGGTTGGGACTGGTCCCCTTTAGCCAGCCTTTCGGAGGTAGCGCCTCCCTCGACTTCGCGGCGGGAGCTGCCTCCGGGAGCGCATGCCGCTCCAAGAACCGCCACGGCCATTACCAAGACGAAACAAGGCCCCAATTTCGAAATCCTCATCTATGCCCTCCTTAGCGACTTAGGCGAAAAAAAGCTTTCTCATCTGGGTAGCGCGTCTTTTGAGCGGGACCGCAGATGAGGTAGAATTACGTTTAAATGAAGCAAATTGCTGAGGGGAAAGCAAAAAGGGCAGAGCAAGCTAAGGTCATTAATCCTCTACTTGCTCCAGCCCTTCCATATGTTAGACAAACGGCCCTCCACCACAACTCTTGCCTAGCGCAGCAGCGCTCTTCTCAGTCAACTACCCCTAATTGATATTAACATAAAATACTTTATTCACTCACCCTTGTCAAGTTTAAGATTGCCGCCACTTTGCCACTTTATTATGATTGAACTATAGGCCATAAGATAGTATAATGATTGCAGTGTAAGCGAGTTTACGAAAGTGGGTTGCTCCCACTTTTTTGTTTACTTAAGGCAATTTAAAAATAGAAGGTACGAGAGGGATCTTTGGAGGCGCTAGGCTAATGAAAAACGAATTCCTCATTGCTATAACTCAACTCTCCGCGGAGAAGAACCTGCGTAGGGACGTGGTCTTAGGCGCAGTAGAGGCCGCTCTGGTGTCCGCGTTCAAGAAGGACAGCGAGATCGTAGGCCAGGACTTCTACGTCAAGATCAACCCCAACACTGGAGATGTTAAGGTCTTCTCGAAAAAGAATGTCGTAGAAAAGGTGGAGGACGCAAGGTCTGATATATCCCTGGATGAGGCTAAGGGTTTTAATGCCAAAGCCGTGATAGGGGATGTGATAGATATTGAGACTACTCCTCGTAATGCCGGGCGTATAGCAGCGCAAACGGCCAAGCAAGTTGTTATGCAGCGCCTAAGAGAGGCTGAGCGTGAGGTCGTATTTGAAGAGTACTCTGATAAGTCCGGAGACATAGTCAGTGGTATCGTCCAGAGGGTTGAGCCGAGGCAGATAATACTCGACGTAGGTAAGACTGAGGCTGTTCTACCCGCGCCGGAACAGGTAAAAGCTGAGCACTATAGGATCGGGCAAAGACTAAAGGTCTATGTTCTGGAGGTGTTTAGAGCCAACAAGGGACCACAGGTTGTGGTCTCGCGCACTCATAAGAACCTGCTGCGCCGGCTGTTTGAGCTGGAGGTGCCTGAGATATTTAATGGCACGGTAGAGTTGAAGGCTATAGCCAGGGAGCCTGGTTATAGAAGCAAAGTAGCAGTAGCAGCACGGCAGGAAGGCGTCGATCCGGTAGGTTCTTGTGTAGGTATAAGAGGAATTCGGATCCAGAACATCATTAACGAGCTGAACGGCGAGAAGATAGATGTCATCCAGTGGTCTGCGGACACCAGGACATTTATAGCAAATGCTCTTAGTCCGTCTCAGGCATTGAATGTAGAGATAAGAGAAGAGGAAAAGACCGCCACAGTGGTGGTTCCTGATAAGCAGCTCTCCCTAGCTATTGGCAAAGAGGGACAAAACGCCCGTCTTGCCGCCAAGTTGACAGGATGGAGAATAGACATCAGAAGCGCCAGCGCAGCGCAGGCGGAGGCTGAGCGCATCGTCCAGGCGGCAGCGGAACAGGCAGCCCTTGAGCCGGTGGCGGTGTTCGAAGAAGAGCCGGAGATCGCAGCTATTACTTCGGATGTCTCCACTGGAATAACTGAGACTGTGGAGGCTGCGATAAAAGAAGCTGCTGCGTTGACCGAGGTTATCGACGTGACGGAGGACGCTACAGAGGGCGATGTCGTACAAGAGGCGCTGCCAGTAGGGCAGATTGAGTCAGACATAGCTGAGGCCATAGAACGAGCAGAAGGGGAAAGTGTCGAGGCCGATAAGCCTCAGGACTTACTAACAGGCGAGCTGCTCCCCCCCACTGCATCCTCTGCTCCAGTTGTGGAAAGGCCACGGCTCCGCTTTGCGGAGGATATCTTTACCGCAGCTCCAGCAGCTAAGGTAGGCACCAAAGAGAAAAAGGGTAAGAATAAGCGCAAGGGCGATGAAGAGCCTGCGGGTAATAAGTTTGCCAAGGCCAAGAAGGGCGGCGGTGGTGGCCGAAGACCGTTTATTGAAGAGGACGAGCTAGACGATCTTTCGGGATATAAGGGTATTTAGAAATACTTTAATACCTTATGATTATTAACAACGTAATTAGGTAATAGCTTTCTCCTCCCTCTAACTCCTTCCCGCCAGGGGATGGAGACATGATCCCCTCTCCTTTTGGGAGAGGGCTAGGGTGAGCCAGTTTACCTACCTGATAGGTTATCTTTTAATGAGTTAAAGATCATAAGATATTTAATAGGTGAACAATATGAAGGCAAAGCATGTGCCTCTAAGAACATGCGTGGGCTGTAGACAAGTAAGACCAAAGCGCGAGCTGGTACGAATTGTACAGGGCCCAGACGGCCAGATAGCCCTTGATGGCACCGGCAAACAGGCCGGTAGAGGAGCATATGTTTGTTCGGACCCCGTGTGTTGGGAGATGGCCTTTAAGCGGGAGCGCTTGGACAAGGCTCTGCATACCAAAATTCCAAAAGAGGAACATACAGTCTTACTAAAGAGACTAGAAGCTTTGTAAAATCAGCCCAGAGCCTGTCCTGAGCCATGGGCCCAAGGGCCTTAGTCGAAGGCGGGAAGGAGTGTAATAATTGAATCGAAGGACCCAAGGATCAGCTACCACAAATTATGGTGGCGCTGGTGTAGCATCTAAAAGAGTTGAGGTTGAGCATAGAGATATAGAGCTGCCTCAGAGTATAACAGTACGCGAGCTGGCCGATGAAATGAGGGTCAGCGCTATTGATGTAATTAAAGAGCTTCTTAAGAATGGGATAGTCACCAACATAAATCAGGTTATTGATTACAAAACAGCCGCTGCGGTAGCAGAGGCCCTGGGCCACCAGGTTAAGGAGAGGCCGAGGGCTAATGTCCAAGCGTCTGCTATGGGGATGGCTAGGCTACGGGAGATCAGAGACGGCGAGGGTTCTCTTCAGCCGAGGTCCCCGGTAGTCACTATCTTAGGCCATGTAGACCACGGCAAGACGAGTCTACTGGATGTCATCAGACAGAGCAACGTAGTTGGCGGAGAGGCTGGTGGTATAACACAGCATATCGGAGCCTATCAGGTTGAGGTAGGTGACAAGAAAATAACCTTTCTTGATACCCCGGGCCACGAAGCCTTTACCGCGATGAGGGCTAGAGGCGCTCTGGTCACGGACGTAGCTATTCTGGTTGTGGCTGCTGATGATGGTGTTATGCCTCAAACTGTGGAGGCTATAAACCACGCCAAGGCGGCCAATGTGCCTGTAATTGTGGCGATCAACAAGATCGATAGAGATGACGCCAATCTTGACAGAGTAAAAAGGCAGGTTGGTGAGAACGGACTGATCATTGAAGAGTGGGGCGGCGATGTAATATGCGTGCCGGTCTCAGCCAGAACAAAGGAAGGGATCAGCGAGCTGCTAGAGAACATTCTCCTCCTGGCCGAGGTCATGGAGTTGAAGGCAGACCCCCACGGCCGCTGCCTGGGCGTAGTTGTGGAGGGAGAGCTAGACAACACTAGAGGCCCGATGGCTACCATACTTGTGCAGTCAGGCACTCTGCGAGTAGGTGATGTCGTAATCGTCGGCGATACCTGGGGCAAGATAAAGGCCATATTCAACGACCAGGGAAAACACGTGAGAAAGGCTGAGCCTTCTACCCCGGTTGAGATATTAGGTCTTAACACAGTGCCTCGGCCTGGTGACATCTTAGCTGCTATAGTAGATGAAAAGACGGCCCGTTCTATTCTACAGGCAAGGCAGAAAGAACGAGACCGGGCTGAAGCATCCAGGACGCTCACTTTAGAGGATCTATACAGCCGTATCCAGTCAGGACAGGCTAAAGAGCTTAACGTAGTCTTAAAAACAGATGTTCAAGGAAGCATCGATGCGATACGCGCCTCTCTTGAAAAGCTCACCAACGAGAAGGTAAGAGTCAACGTGATACACGGAGGCGCCGGAAGCGTCACTGAATCAGACGTGATGCTGGCGCTGGCCTCCAATGGTATAGTAGTTAACTTCAACAGCCGGGTGGAGCCAGGGGCCAAAAATTTGGCTGAAGCCGAAGGCGTGGAGCTTAGGCACTATACCATAATCTACGAGCTTATCGACGATGTGGAAAAGGCTATGTCCGGTCTCCTGGAGCCTGAGTACGTGGACGTTATTGACGGCCACGCAGAGGTACGCCAGAGCTTCAAGGTAAGCAAGGTAGGTATAATTGCTGGAGTTGCGATACAGGACGGCAGAGCGACGCGCAACGCTATGGTTAGAGTCATACGCAATGGGCGTGTGCTCCACGAGTCGAAAGTAGATAGCCTTAAGCACTTTAAAGATGATGTTAGAGAGCTAACGGTTGGTTTTGAAGGAGGCGTTGGAGTCGAAGGATTTGAAGACTTCCAACCGGGCGATAGGATGGAGTTCTATCACCGAGAGCAATCAGCTAAGAGTCCAGCTAGACTATCCACTAGGTAATTTAGAGGGATACCGCGCGGTAAGTCCGTGGTATCCCAAAGCATTTGGGATGTGTAGTCTTGCCTCCCTATTTCTTTAAGGAGGTGTCGAAGTGAGTAGTGTACGAATAGAAAAAATAAATGAGCTGCTTCAGCAGGAGATCAGTGACCTGTTGCTTAGATACGTAAAAGATCCCAGGCTCGAAGCCTTCATTACGGTTACCGAAGTAAAGACTGCTTCAGACCTAAAGAACTCTCAGGTCTATGTAAGCATTCTTGAAGATGAGGCAGCGAGGAAAGAGGCTTTAAGGGGGCTGGAGTCTGCTAAAGGCTTCATCAGGCGTGAGCTTGCAACCAGATTAAATCTACGCTATGTGCCGCAGCTAACCTTCCATTTGGATACCTCGATGGAGCGGGCAGCTCGATTGATTGACATAATGAACAAGAAGGAGTTCTAGGTAAGACAGCGAACCCCGCTCATGGTGAGCCAGCCTGCCCTGAGCTATGCCGAAGGGAACCATTATGGATGGTATCCTCAACTTAAACAAGCCCTCTGGCGTGACCTCATTCTATGCCATCGCTCTCGTACGCAGACTCAGCGGTGAACGTAGGGTAGGTCACGCTGGCACTTTAGACCCTCTCGCATCGGGAGTCCAAATCATTGGAGCAGGAAAAGGCGCTAGAGCGTTAGAGTTTATCTCCGGCACAAAGGTATACCGTGCTTCTATTGAGCTAGGGGTTACGACAGATACCTACGACGCAGAAGGCAGGGTCACCGGCACAAAGGACCCTTCCGGAGTAATTCTGGAAGACATAAGGATTGCTCTCAAGAAGTTTGAGGGTGAGGTCCAGCAAGTCCCCCCAGCTTACAGCGCCATAAAGCAGGGAGGACGACGGTTGTACGAGCTTGCCAGAGCCGGTACGCCGGTAATAGCGCCTCCCAGACCGGTGGTCATCCATAGAATAGAGGTTGTCTGCTGGGACCCGCCAGTGTTGGATATAGAGGTAGAGTGCGGTCGCGGCACCTATATTCGCTCCATAGCCCATGACCTCGGTCAAGACCTAGGCTGCGGCGCGCACCTCAGAGCGCTACAGCGTGTAAAAGATGGCCCTTTCTGCCTTGCCAAGGCCATATCACTGGAAGAGTTGCCGGACAAGATCGAGCGAGAGGGCTGGCATGATATCCTTCTACCCATAGATGCCGCAATGGGATCACTTCGTTCTGTAGTAGTTGATGACGAATATATAAAGACTGTAGCTAACGGCGTAGCGTTGCCAGTCGAGCTTTTGTCCTTAGAATTATCCCCTAAGGATAGTGAATTGTTCAGGATATACTCCAATCAGGGCGTCTTGCTGGCGGTAACTCAGTATAACTCCGCTGAGCTTGCCCTCAAGCCCCGTAAAGTCTTCGCGCAAAGGGCAGACACGTAGAGCCTGCCCTGAGGCCCTCGAAGGGTCTGCCCCTACCGGTAGCCGATTTCTTGTAGGGGCGCATCTATGTGTGCGCCCTTTTCGTCTTCAATTTCTTAAGCAAAGACCTTGGATTATCCACCAGCACTATCTTCAGCTCTTCCTCCGATATCCCCGCGCCTCTAGCCACCATCCTGGCAAACTCGCGGGTCAATAGGTCTTCAGGCTCATGGGCGTCGGAGTTAAGCACCAGGCTGGCTCCTACGGACGCCGCCACCTTCACCACGTGCCCGTTGGCCAGAGAATGTCCTTTTCTGGCCGATACCTCTATAAATATCCCGCTACTCGCTGCCGCCTCAGCCTCTTCAACTGTCAAAAAGCCGGGATGGGCTATGATGTCCACCTCTTTGCAGCGCGCCGCCGCCAGGTTCGTGCCCGGCTCCACCGGCTCTACAATCGTCTCTCCATGTACGATCACGATCTCCGCGCCTAGGTCGCGCGCCTTTTTTACGGTATCGGCAATAGCCCTGGCCGGCACGTGGGTCAGCTCGACACCCGGGAGAGCAGTTATATCCCAGTGCTCGCTCGCTAAGGCGCAGTCCTTCTTAAGCTCAGCCAGCACTCTCTCCAGAGTGCCCACTCCAGCATGATCGGTGATAGCCATCGCCGTATAGCCATTGACCGATGCCCTGCGCATCAGCTCGACAGGGGACAGCGAGCCGTCGCTCAGAAAGGTATGGGTGTGAAAGTCGTATAAGGGAGAACTGTGGATGTTAGTCATAATACAGGCAATATTCTACTATACCTGGCAGTGCTATTGCGAAACTATTACTTTGCACTGAAGTTTCATATCTAAGCATGACTTTTTGGCTACTATCCTGCTTCTATTCGGTACCATTATGGAAGACATGGATCAGGCGAGAGTTTGTTACAATATACACGGGAGGCACAAGACTTTTTCGAAGCAAATAAGGGACTGGCTCAGCCTCACCAACTACGCACTGGAGGTTATGGTCTTAGGATTATGACGGAGTCCCATATAGATCAAACGATTGATGATCGTCTCGAGCGAGCTTGTCTTAATCCATATGCCGATCAAACGGTACTCCAGCGTTTTCTAAAGTATCGTGGAAAGATGCTGGAACTCGCCAAAGCATTAGAACGAGCAAGCGGGACCCCTATCCGGTTTAAATCAACATTGAAATATAACTGATACGCCTCTAGAAGCAAAGGATGTGGTATTTTTAATTAAGGGACTGTATTTCACAATCCCCTAATCGCCAGGTCAAGGCGCTTACAAGAATCCTTAATGAAGAGGCGGTAAACATCTATGCCTGATTTAAAACTAGCTCAGCTTCTCGAAGCCACCCATCCCAAGAACTTTACTCCGATCTTGGAGCAAAAACTCGGCTCTGTAGATGGGAAGATCAGAGCAGAAGACACCCATTTAGAGCCGCCCTTTAATTATTGGATCGTATACAGGATCGGAGCTGCCAGGGTAACTCTTAAGAGTTTCTTTTCTTCAGAGGACTACGAAAGAGACAAAGCTAAGCTTATAGAGTCCAATCCGGAGCAGATTGACGACCTGCATCATCCTAGAGGTGGTATAGCGTTTGTGCCGGAGGTCAATGGAGTCCTTTGGTCTTTTCCCTTCGATCCCTCTATGCTGGGTCTGAGCAGCTCTATGGATGGGGCCTGGATCGCGGAGGTCTTAAAGAGAAAGTCGTCAGACCCACTTATACCAGATGTAAAGGCCTACCGTCCGGAGATAAGCGCTGTAGTAGCTTATCGTGAACCCAATCGCCGTAGGGTAATCGCGTACGGCAAATACTCTCCCTCTGATAACAGCGGCCGTATCTACGTTGTCATGTCCCGCCTTTGGAATGTATTGACTGACCAGCCGGGAGGCATTCGTCTGGCGCGCCCTCTGGCTTTCAGGCCTGAGGCAGGGCTGCTTCTGCAATCACCGGTGCCTGGTAGCACCCTGGGAAGCGAGCGGAACAATAAGCTGTTTCTGGATCTCGCCAGATGTGCGGGTGGTGTGCTGCCCAGCATACATAATTCTAATGCTCCCTTTGGAGCTAAGCGCAGCATAAAAAATTATATCAGGCGGCTTGAGGATGGCCTGAAAGACCTCTCTATTACCTCTCCTCCCTTGTACTTCACCCTGTCCAAGCTGCTGGAGCGGATAATATTACGGGATAAAAATACAACACCGGAGGATGCTGGTCCCAGTCACGGCGACTATAAGTGGGACCAGTTCCTGGAGCACAGAGGCAAGTTCTCTTTGATTGACTTTGAATTTTTCTGCCAGGCTGAGCCAGCCTTTGATCTTGGCTATTTCTGCGCTTATCTTCCACCGTCAAGACCTATCGACTGGCGTGACAGCGCCGCCGCGGAGATGCTCCGGGGTGAGTTTTTACGGTCATATGAGGACGCTTCTGACATGGAGCTAGACCTGGACCGTGTGGCTATGTACGAGGCTGCTATCCTGAGTATCAGAGCCTTGTCTCACGCCTGGATGCAGCGCTCCGGCTGGCAAATGCGAGCATCGCAGCTTCTTGACCTGGCCTATGAGCGGCTGGTAAACCCGGAGCCGAAGGCACTTGAGATGGCGGATGCTTTAAGCGCTTCCAGCTAAAGCAGCATGGATAGCACAAGAGGCCTGAGTTTCAAGACTCAGGCCCTATTTTTTGATCTCAATTCATATATTAGCCTTTAGTACTAAAGTACGTTTCCTAATTAATTGGGTTTATGCTCATATGGGCTTTAGTATGTATATGTAACGCTACTCCCAGTATTGTTTATGTGAACGTTGTGTATTTAATGGTCTAATGAAGAGGAAGAAAACTCGAAACTCAGGAGGTTATTCCCATGTCAAAGGCTAGAAAAAGGCGATCTCAAGGACAGGTGATTATACCTGACGTACTTATCGACCAAGGTAACACATCCGACAAGAGTCGTAAGTGGATATATATGGGTGGTATTTCCATAGGAGCGGCCCTCGCAATAGGACCGATTGCAGGTGTCACCCACGTCAATGCGGCTGATTATTCCGGAGATTTATTATTAGGCTTGGATGGGTATGGGGCGGACAATGCGCTTATACCAATTGATGAATGGCAACTGCCTGTACAGGACACTGGTGGCGAAGGTAGCGTCGGTGCCGGAGTCAAGGATGACGACGATAAAGACGATGGGTCAGTAAATGACAAAGACGATAAAGGCGTTGATGACAAAGACGACAAAGATGACGACGACAAAGACGACAAAGATGATGATGACTCTGACAAAGGCAAAGCAGGCGACGTTAATGTAGTCCTTGACGTTGTCGAGCGTAACGTTGGAGGACAGACCGGTACGAACCTTCAGGGTGGTACAGCCGGCGGCAATACAGGTGGCCAGGGTTCAACAACAACTACAACCCATCTGTCTTCCCAGCATGCTGACATCATAGCTAACGTTATAGGCGGAGGCATGGCCTCCAAGGATATCAACGGCATGACCGAGGCCGAGCTGCTGGCCTCAGCAAGGGCAGGTGGTCTGTCCGAGGGAGCAGTGGCAGGAATCAAGAATATTCTCAGCGGTGGCGCTCTATTCCAGCCTCTTCCAGGCGAGGTTATAGGTGGCGGCTCAGCGCCTATGCAGCAGCCCGCCGAGAGCTTAGGTGGAGTAGGCGGAGTAGGCGGACAAGCTCTACAGACATCACCAGACATAACAATGACATCTCCGCAACCCGTGGAAGCCATGGTCGGTGGCAGTATCACACCAGCACAACAATCTATTGAAGGTGGCGTTGGTGGTGTATCCGGAGCGGCTCCAACAGCGCTGCCTAGAGCAGGAGGCATGCCGCTGCCTGCCGAGGCCCTGTTGGGACTAGGCACGCTGATAGCAGGAGCAGGAGCCATGTTGAGAAGGTCCTTCAGACTATAAAGGTACTCCCCTTCTCTTACGACCGCCCAACAATACAGCCCGGTCCTGACCCGCAAGGACCGGGCTGTATACTTTATGTTCAGATATCCAATCCCTCCTTTGCTTAGCATATGTAATCAAAATGATAGGCTGTAAGAATGCTTTGCTAGCTATCTTTAACTTCTTCATGTGTTTTTAAGCGTTTTACTTAATAAGAGAAGAAATTACAAATTTCTGGAGGGAAACGCAATGGCAAGGTCGAAGCGAACTAGCGAAGAACTTCTAATAGCTGATGAACATATAGATCAACCAGCGAAATATTCTATACGATGGGCCAAAATAGCTGCTATTGCAGGCGGCGCTGCACTGGCTCTTAGTCCTGTAGGTGGCGCTATCGTTCATGCTGCCAACTCATCTGCGGGGTTTGGCGACCTGTATGACGACGACATTGCTGTAAACAAAGCCGATTTTCCTATGGATGACTGGTGGTACGTAGCATACGACGATAAGGGCGGCTCTGATAAGGGTGACAAGGACAAAAAGAAAAAGGGCGACAGAGATGATGATAAGTCTCCCGGCGGAGGTAATAACGGCCATAATCAAGGCGTAAGCAACCAGGTTGGCGAAGATGATGATAGCGCTAAGGCTTCAGGTGAAGGCAACAATGGCCACAATAAGAATAATGGAAACGTTCAAGGTGGGCAGCAGGTAAAAGACAATGACGAAGATCGTAAGATCGGCATCTGCCACGCTACTGGTTCTGCCAGCAACCCCTTTGTATTTATCGTGGTAGACAAGCACGCTGTTAAGGCTCACGAGAACCATCAAGAAGGGCGCGATATCATTGGCGCTAACTCCTCGGACGACTGCCCAACTGGCAGTGTTGGTGGCACTGTACAAGATAATGACAAGGACGCCGATAGTGTAAGTATCAGCGGGTCGGTAAGTGGCGGCGGGAGCGCTTCGGCGTCAGGCTCCGCAGGAAGCCAGGGCAGCATCACAGGCGGAGATCAGCCACTACAGCAGAATACCGGAAATGACGGCGGGCAGCAGGTCAATATTGTCCAGCCACAACAGCCCGGCGGCGTTGGTGGTGTTATAGGTTTTGCTCCTCTAGAGCAGCCCCTACAGCCGCAGCAAGCGGAACAGATAGCCAATGTCATAGGAGGCGGTCTTACATCTCAGGATATTCTGGTTATGACTCCAGGTGAAGTAGCCGGAGCGCTTGAGGCACGTGGCTTCGATCCAATAGACTTCGGAGTAGGCGGAGTAGTTGGATTTGCAGACCAGTGGCCAATTATGGGCGTAGACGGAGTAGTTGGATTTGCAGACCAGGGCCCGGCTATGGGCGCAGCGCCATTGGCTCTACCGGCCGCTGGTGGTCTACCGATACCAGCATCAGAGGTGATAGGCTTGGGAGCTCTGCTTGCCGGCGCTGGAGCTCTTCTTAGGAGGTCGCTCTGGAGGTAATCGGATAGCCTAAAACTTAAATTCAATATAATTTCGATGGTGGAGCGCCTCTCATACGTACTGGCGCTCCACCATCGAAGTTTCTATTACTAAGTCTCACTTAAAACTCCCCTTGCTAATAGCTTTTAACTAAGCAATCGGGCATGTGGGTTGCGACCCACACTCACGAAGGATGAAAATGATCCAACGTAGCCCGTTCCTTGAGGTTCTCAAATCATCGTAATGTAGGGTCAGACCCTTCGACTAGGCTCAGGATAGGCTCTGGGTGTCTGCCCTGGTCTAACCTAAATATGACAAGCTTTATAGACACATTTACCGTCTTAGGTGGTTAGATGGCGGTGATTAGGGCGCACACATAGGTGCGCCCCTACCACATATCACATCTTAATGTGCATCAAGCATCACCAGGAGAGGGAGGACTGGTTCCCCTTCTCCATCTGGGAGAGGCTAGGCGCCGTCCTGAGGCTCTCGAAGGGGTGAGGGTAAATCCTGGCTTACCTGCCAGAGACATTGCCTTTTTGGCAAGTTATATCATTAATACCCTAACACTTATATCTACCATTGTTATATTTTCGCGAGCGCAAGCAAACAGCGCTTTATTAGGGTGAAACGTTGTCTATCTTAAACTATAAGCAGGAACGGTGGTAAAAGAAATGAACAGGAAGTTAGTATTATCCATGGAATGCGCTTGCTGTGGCGGCGATATCCAAAAGGAAGAGAGACTTAGAGAAATCAACTACTTATGCCCTCGCTGCGGTTATCGTCAATCACATATTGTCCAGCGAGACAAAAATATTAGAGAGCAGGTGTTGAGTAGCTAACTAGCTATTCTTCCATAGGAAACAAAGGAGGAAAAAATGAATAAGGACCAAGTCGAAGGCAAATGGCGGGAATTCAGCGGCAAAATAAAGGAAAAGTGGGGCCAGTTGACCGACGACGAGCTGACGGAAGTTGAAGGCAACATAGACCAGCTCGCTGGCAAGATCCAGCAGAGGTACGGCGGGACCAGGGAAGATATCCGCCGAGAACTGGATAAAATGGACTACCATAAGCATTAGCCTACAGACATTTTAGAGGAAAGGGGTAATCTTGATATGGTCTCCCTTTTGTGGATGATAACAGTCGTGCTAGTAGTCCTATGGGCACTAGGATTTGCAGTGAACATAGGAGGATGGGTACACTTTTTGCTGGTTGTGGCCGCGATCATGCTGATATTCAACGTAATATCTTCAGCATCTCACGGCACGCACTCACATTAATAGAGTCTTTAACCATTCCCGCCGGCTAGCTCCGTGCTGGTCAGCGGGAATGGTATTTGTATAACGTATGTCACTGTTTGTAAGCCAGTCACTGATAATTCATTGTAAGAAGACATAAGGCCCTTAGCCAGGAGGTATTGCACCATGCATGAGCGACGCGACGAACGACATGAACATGTAGAGACCACGCCCCGCCATTCTACCGAAGGCGAATATGTAGAGGAGGTCAACTATGACCCCTATGCTGAGCGCAGGCTTATTATCCATAAGGTAACTCAGTGGATTTACTTGATGTTCGGCATGATTGAAGTGCTGCTTGCGCTGCGTTTTGTGTTAAGGCTGTTTGGCGCTAATCCTGCTGCTCCCTTTGGGGCCTTTGTCTACGGAGTTACCGCGCCCTTCCTGGCGCCTTTTGTAGGACTGTTCGATATACCGCAGTTCAACGGCAGCGTCGTAGAAATTCACTCTCTGGTGGCTATAGCAGTATATGCTTTAATATCCTGGGCCTTGGTCAAGCTGGTATGGATACTTTTTGGCGAGACCCGGCATGGACATAGCTCCAGCAAGCGGGTGGATACCTATGTGCGCAGAGAAGACCGGGAAAACGTGTCTAACGTCCATACCGACAGCATTAAGAAGACAGTCATATAGGGAGCGGGGACCATGGCACAAACACACGGATCGATCCGGTCTTTTCCTCTACAAAGGCCAAAATATCATAGAGTTCTTAAGTGGTGGACTCTGGCTTGTGCTTGCTTCCTGGCGCTTCTTCTGGGGCTTGCGGCGTCCACTTTAGAAGGCAAAAGCCACAAGGAGATTGACGTAGCGTTGGTGCAGTCCCAGGTAATTTCTTTTGCTGACTCCTGGGACACAAGCAAGGACCCGCTCGTTGAGATAGATAGAGGTCTGATGGTGAAACGCAGCAATGTTGAAGGCGTCATAGTAGAAGGAATCAGGTATTACTACAGCATGACGAATGCTCCTAGCTTTGATCCGGCGTCCCTTGGAAAGGCCAAAGACTATGAGATTGTGTCAACAATCGATCAAGGCACACCTTGGGAGCTAGTTATCTACCGGTTGCAGAATTAGTTACATGTAGAGGCGAGGCGACCTCGCCCCTACGAGAGCGTTCTGATACACCAATGAAACTCCTAAAATAGACTACGTTATTCGTATGTGATGTATTAGCAGTTACACTTGAGTTAGTGTAAAGAAAGGAAGGAGGGATATGACATGAGCTTACATCATGACCATTATCCAGACCGCACAGGGGACTCAGCAGCGGCAGCAGGAATTGGAGGAGCAGTAATAGGGCTGTTCTTAGCCGCAATGCTGGTCATCGGACTACTGCTTGCTCTGTTTATGTGGAGTCCTTGGAACACCGGAGCCGGACCAGGCGTAACGCCACAGCCCGGTGCAGGTGATACCGATATAAACATAAGAGGCGACATACGAGTGGTGCCACAGGCCCCCTCTGGTTGATGCCGGATCAGGCAATACCGGTGGTGGACAGTAGTATCTAATTATCAAGGAAGGTGGTGTATCTTATGATTACATTACTTATCTTAGCGCTCCTGGTGCTTATGCTATTTGGCGGACTAGGTTATCTGGTAAGTCCTCTGTCCTTCGTTGCTCTACTGTTCGTACTCCTCTTTGGTTTAGGTGGAGGGTACTACGGGCATAGACACGGTAGTTGGTAACAATTAAATAAAAGTAATAAATAAGAGGACCTTCGTATTAATGCGAAGGTCCTCTTATTTAGCTTGCTTCTTTGAGACTACTATCTACTTATACGGCGAGATGGGCGGGGACAAGCCACCGCCCCTACAACGTCCGGTCACACCCATTCTATTGATTAGGTATATTTACACTGGTTGATTGCTTTCTGCCTCTACTGCCTTTGTCTCTTCCTCTTCTGCGCTCATCATGTAGCCTATGCCCTGCGCAGTCTTTATTATCTTCGGCTCCGCAGGGTCTTCTTCCAGTTTATGGCGTAGGCGGGATACCCAGACCCGCAGGTATTGAACATCGTCACGATATTCAGGGCCCCATACTTTGCTTAGAAGCTCAGCGTTAAGCATTACCTTGCCGGAGTTTATAGCTAACTGCTGTAATAATAACCATTCGTTCCTGGTCAAGCTTACAATCTCGTTGTTACGCTTTACCAGACGCTTGTCCAGGTCAACTTCTATTTTCCCTACGTGTATGACGCGGTTTGCCACGTGAGCGCCTTCGCTTCTCCTTAGCACCGCCCGTATCCTGGCTGCAAGCTCGTCAGGGCTGAAGGGCTTGACTATATAGTCATCTGCTCCCAGCTCAAGACCGGCGACCTTGTCTATTTCTTTATCCTTTGCTGTTACCAGGATTATAGGTATACTGGAATGCTCCCGAAGAGCCTTCATTACCTCCATACCGGTCATGTCAGGCATTCGCACGTCCAGAAGCATTATATCGGGCCTCTGTTCGTCAGCCAGCTTGATAGCCTCTTCACCGTTAGAGGCTGTAATGACCCGGAACCCCTGCGCCATCAGCTCGAGTCTGATCAGCTTTAGAATTCCTACCTCATCGTCTACCGCAAGTACCAGAGCTTCCGAAGCCTTATTCGTCATATATACCCCCTTCATAGAACGGTAAAGTAAAGCATATCTCAAGGCCGCCGCCTACCCTGGGCTGCGCCCAGATTCTACCAGCCTGTGCCTCAATCAGCCTCTTGCACACAGTTAGGCCAATTCCCATACCCTTGGTCTTTCCGGAAGTGCGCTCGGACCTGTAGAACCTTTCAAAGATTAGCTCTGCCTCCTCCGGCTCTATACCAGAGCCGCGGTCTAACACGGATATCGTTGCCTGGCCGTTGCCAGAGATTTTGATGTCTATGGGTTCCGCATTAGGGCTATACTTGTCTGCATTGCTAAGCAGATTATACAGTATTTGCTCTAGATATGTAGTCTCGCCCGCTATTGGCTTTAATCCGTCATCTATATTAACGTTAACATGGCGCCGGGGTTTACGACGCAAGAAATTAGTGACCACCCTTTCAACTACATGATTTGCCATTATAGGCTCAGTTTCAACAGTCTGTCCCAGCTCCACCCTGGACAGCGTAAGCAAGTCGGCTATTAGATGGTGCAGTCTCTCCGACTCCTGCTCTATGTCTGCGATGATGCCGTTCTTGCTCTCTTCATCCAGCCTATCAGCTCTGGTACGAAGGATGCGAGCGCCGCCATAGATGCTGGTTATGGGGGTGCGCAGCTCGTGTGACACCATACCCAGGAATTCATCTTTGGCCTCGTTGGCCAGCCGCAACTGATAGTACAATTTGGCGTTGTCTATAGACAAGGCTGCGTGTCTGGCAAGCTCTTTAGCTGTGTCCAGGTCTGCTTCTGTGTACTTGCGCCCGGACTCCGCAGATACCACCGAGATGGCGCCTATTATCTTGCCCCGTGCGGTCAATGGCGCCGATATAGAACCGGTAAGCTTTAGCGTATCCACAATTTCTCTTAGTTGAGGGTCTGGATTTCTTTCTAAGGCTGCCTCAATCATAGCGGATGGGGTCTCCGGTAAAAACTCTGCCTCCCCCGTGAGCATTACTCTGGCTGCTCCGGTAGGGCTGTTCATATCTATAGGGAAATCCTTTTGAAGCTTCTTGAGCCACTGTACTTTATCCGGATCGCTGTGCGCAACCGCGATGCGGTCCACTTCAAAACTATCTTCTTTAAGCAGATATATAACGCACCAGTCACCAAGGTAAGGCACAGTAAGATTGGCAAGGCTGTCAATGGTCTGCTCGTAGTCCAGAGAGGAGGACAATATTGCACTGGCCTCCGCCATAAAGGCTGATTCCTGCTCTGCGGCCTCTGCCTGGGCCCTCATTAGCTTTTGCTCTTCATATAACTCACTTTGCTCTATTGTAGAAGCGCCTACATTAGCCAGCATAGCCGCTACCTGCAAGTCTATATCCCTAAACTTGCTGGGATGACGGTAATAAAAGACCAAAGTCCCAGATATCTGCCCTCTGACCTTTAATGTAAGAACAATCAGGGAGCTTATTCTCTCTTTACGGTACTGTATCTTGCGTTCTACGAAGCGCTCGTCGTTAACGTCCTCTATATTCTCTATTAGTATGACTTCCTCTTGGGGTGCAGCCATGCCCATCTCTGTCCCAACCTTTAGGAACTCATCTGACAGCCCAAGAGACTTAACAATTTCCCACTTTCTTGTCGATGGGTCTGTAATCCGCCATATTGCGTAAGCATCTGCATCTATGAGCTGTCTGGCGTAAGCAAGGATATTATGGAGGGTCTCTTCCATACCCATAGAGCTGATAAGCACGCTGGATGCTTCTACAAGCATGCTCAGGCGCTCTCCTAGAGCCCTATGCAACTGAAGGGCCGACTCCCGGGCCTCTAGCGCCTGCTCAGCCCTGGAGCGCGCCTCTTGCTCACGGGCGATAAGCCTTACCTGAGCATCCTCTAATTGCTTACGGTCCGTCATATCTCGGAAGAACCAGACTCTGCCGTAGTGGGCTGAGTCAAGACCCCTTACCGGTGTGCTGTAGCAGTCAAGAACGCGGTCGCTTTTTAGCCTGATCTCATCCCGGTTCTCTTCCTCCGGATGTAACTGTAGATACTTTACCCAGGTCTGGAATTCCTGGGGATTGGCGGCCTTATCCTCCAATTTGCTCAGGAGGATATCCGCTATGCCGCCAATCTCTGCACCTTCCTGTAGGTTCCATATCTCCATAAAGCGTCTATTGGAGGAGAGTATTCTGTTATCCGGTCCCACCACCAAAATGCCATCGATAGAGGCCTCGGTCTGTGCCTCCAGAAGGTTATTCTCAAAACTGAGAGCAGCTTCCATCTGCCTGCGCTCTATGGTGTTTGATAGAGAATCGGCAGCCATTTCTACCAGCTGAATATCATGATCGTTAGGGCTTCTTGGCTCTTTATGGTATACGGCTAAAGTGCCCAGGACTTTGTTTCCGGAGGATATAGGGGCAGACCAGCAGGCCTGGAGGCCATGGTTCAAAGCTATGTCACGGTAGTCAGTCCACAATGGGTCGGTAGCTATGTTAGACGCTATAACTGTTTGGCCAAGGTAGGCTGCGGCGCCGCAAGAGCCGGCATTTGAGCCAATAGCTGCGCCATCAATAGCTTTTATATAACTTTCCGGCAGACTTGGGGCAGCGGCGTGCCACAGGCGGCCATCCTCACCCACCAAGGCTATCGAGCAGATCATATCCGGGTCATGCTCTTCTATGAGTCTGGCCTGTAACTCCAGCACCTCTTGAAGCGACAGTCCGGTAGCAAAAGCTTCCAGCACTTTGGCACGCAAGGATGCCAGCACCTCTACCTGTTTAATATCGGTTATATCAGTTACTACGCCTCGTATACCCTTGGGGACGCCGTGTTCATCGGTAGTGACCACTGACCGGATCTCCGCCCAAAGCACGTTGCCATCCTTGCCGATTAGCTTGCACCTTGTTGGCCCGACATTCTCTCCCCTATAAAGCCTTTCTGCATCTTGTAGCACGTTATTTAGGTCAGCGGGATGAAATATCTTTCGCCAGAAATCCGGCGACTCTAGGCATTCCTGGACAGAATAGCCCAGCATGTCCTGTATGTAGTCGCTGACGAAGGTTAGCTTATGGTCAGGCTTACCTGGCTCACCCGCGGCCTCCCATACAACTCCGGGGACTGTGGCAATCAAGTTATCGAGACGCTGTCTTTGGGCCTGGACTTCTGCAAAGAGCCTCTCCCGCGCCTCTTCAGCATGTTTTCGCTCGGTAATATCTACGCTTGCCCCAGTAATGTATATTGCTTTACCGCTATCGTCATAGATCACCCTTCCCTGGTCGTCCAGCCAGCGGAGCGCGCCATCGGGCCTTATTATCCTGAACTCCGCGATATATGGTCCACGTCTATTAACGGCCCCTTCTATGGCGGCCTCTACTTTCGGACGGTCTTCGGGATAGATGCGGGTGAGGAAATTGGCAAAAGGCTGAGTAGACTCCACAGGCTCCAGTCCCAGAATCCGGTTTATGCCAGAGTCACGGGTATCCAAAGATGTGCGCAGGTCTACGCGCCAGGTGCCTACTTCAGCGGCGGCCAAGGCCATGCGCAGCCGCTCCTCTTTCTCCTGAAGAGCATTCTCAATGCGCCTACGCTCGGTTATATCTCGAAAATACCATACCCTGCCGTAATCAGCGCCATCTGCGCCTTTAATAGGCGCGCTCTGGCGGTCGAAGACCCTGCCGTCTTTCAGGCGTATTTCCTCTCTGCTATCCTCTTCATTATGCTCGTATAGATAGGAGACCCGGGCCAAAAACTCATCTGGGTCTGTGAGCTTGTCACGCACGAAGTCCAGCGCAGCCTGGTCCGACCGCATCTCCAAGACATCCTGGGGGATACCCCACATCTCTGCAAAACGGCTATTGTAAGACAGTATCCCACCATCTTTAGAGACCACCAGGATACCGTTGATAGACGCCTCGTTCTGGGCTTTTAAGAGACTGTTGTGAAAGCGAAGGGTGTCCTCGGCCCTCTTTAGCTCTGTAATATCTACCATAAAGCCGCGGACTAGTTTTAGGTCTCTCTCCTTATCCTGGTCTCGGACCACGTATGCTTTGTCTCGCAGCCATACCGTATGTCCATCAGCGGCTATCATTCTGTATTCGATAGCCTGGTCATCGGAGGTGGCCTGCTTATGCGAGCTGATTACGCGCTCTCTATCACCCTCGTGTATGTGGTTAAGCCAGAAGTCTGATTGACTAAGCCATTGCTCTGGTGGGTAGCCCAGGACTTTAGTGGCGCCTTTGCTGACAAAGGTAAACTGAAAGTTGGATGGATCGGCTTCCCATACTATTGTGTCCGTGAGCCCATCCATTAGCTCACGAAAGCTCTCATCTGAACCTGTATTGTTGTTACTATTTATTATTTGCATTGCCGTACTACCCTGGGGCCGAATGTCCCGGTCCGACAAGTCTTGGCGGTCATTGCCTGAGTCAGACATTCCAGAGGCCCCTCCATTTAGCTCTACCACGAAAAACGGGTCAAGGTAGGTTGTGCCACCGTTAGGTGGCACAACTCTTTATCACATGTCTCATAGTTTATTGAATTTAGAGTAATATTATTTAATCCTAAATGTTATTGTAATGGGAAGCCATTAGACCTTACAACGATAATATGTTGTTGTTATGCTTTTGCAATATTTCCAACATAAAGTTTATACATTTATATAAAGCGGTATTTTAATATTATGAATGCTGTGAATCCCCTGCCAGTAGGGACGCTTTGACAGATCACGTTGTTCTTGTTGTAGATGATGAAGCTACGATCCTGCGGGTTGTTACTTATGTGCTTCAATATTTGGGATGTCAGACTCATACCGCCCTTGATGCAGAGACGGCTCTAGAGCAGCTTAAGACCTTAAAGCCAGATCTGATTATTACGGATGTTAAGCTGCCGGGGATGGATGGCGTGGGCTGGCCGAACGTATCAAAAAAGACCCAGGGCTTTCATCTGTACCCGTACTCCTGATTAGCGCATATGGTGAGCCCCCCAGAAATCCTGGCGACGCTTTCTTATCAAAGCCTTTCGATATAGATGAGCTGGAGACTGTTGTAAACAAGTTTCTCCACTTGAACTAATCACGATTGGCTTGAACATATAATATTCCAGCCGGGAGGGCGTTGCCTGAGGTTCTCGAAGCATGTCCTGAGGCTTCTCGAAGGAGCGCCGCCCGTGTCCTAGTTCGAGAAACCTCACTACAGGTTTCGAGGGCCTCAAGGAACGGGCTACGCTCTATTTTCATCCTTCGTGGGCACCACTACAAGTCGGGCACTGCCGATTATTCTAAAAACGGACTAAATGTTTTAGGAATCATGATTACTACTAACGGACAAATGCAATATTGGAGCGTGTGGTACCCGGAAGCGGCCGCTACAGGCGTCCTTCTGGCTAGAGGTCGCATAGAGGCAGTAGACACTCTGCTTGTTCATGCTGCTCCGAACATCATTACTGTAGAAGTGTTCGATGAGGAAGGAAAGAGAGTAGCTTACGGTAAGGACCTGAAGCAAGAGGCGCGCGCTCCTATATCACGGCTGCGACATGAAGGCGACCGTATTCTTCGTGAGGTGTGCTGGCCGACTGAAAAAGACATCGGCTCTATAGTTCTGTTGATGGGAGGCGAGGCAGGCATCCTAAAGTCCTGGTGGAACTCTGAGGATAAGAAGGAATGGCGGTGGCAGGTGGAGTTTTATAATAGCATGCGCTAAGAATAATCAAGGCCTGGGAACATCAGTCTTTGCTCAGGCTTTTGGTTCCTCGTCTTGCCCGCGCTTGAAGAAATCTTCCAGGTCCTGCATTATATCCTCCGAGCTGAGGATATTTTCTTGTTCATCTTGAGACTCGGCCATCTCAGCTTCGTCGCTGTCTATGCCTAGTCGCTCATCCTCCTCAAGCTGCTTGACATAAGCAGCTACCTCAGGATTGCCGTCCACGAGTTCGGAGACCTTGCGATCAAACTTTGTTGCCAGGGACATAGGCTCTCGCAGATCTAAGTTGAGGGAGAGTACATTGTTTAATCGCTCAAGCACGGCCGATGCTACTCTAAGGTTAGGCGCTGCTTGCAGGTAGTGTGGCACATTGCCCCAAATGCTGGCAGTGGTTATGCTCTCCTTGTTGCAGGTGGAATTTATCACTCCCAGAATTCCGGTAGGACCTTGATAACCGGATGGTCTGGGCCTGTTCTCCGCAGTCTTAAACCTGGGATCGGTGGCTGTGCCTGATATCCTGGGTGGGGTTGAATGGGGCACCGCGGCCAGCAGACTTCCCAGGGTGATGACGCAGCTTACCTTCAGTTGCTTTATCAGCTCAGTAAGCTCTTCTACAAAGGTCTGCCACTTCAACTGTGGCTCAACTCCTACAAGGACTACATAGTCGTTTCCATCTTTGGTGTTTTTGTAATAGTAAAGCTCATTTGAAGGCCACTCTATAGATCTCATGGATGGCCCTACGATCTTCACCGTAGGCCTGGTCTCGGTAAATACGTAGTATTCCTCTGGCTCAATCTCGGCGAACTTCACCGCTTTCCACTTTCGGACTAAAAAGCGAGCAGACCAAGTAGCTACCTCCGAGGCGTCGTTCCAACCGGAAAAAGCTGCGATTAGGACCGGATCTTTGAGAGAGGGAATATCTTGCAGGAGCCTTATATTTTTCATTACCTGGTACTCCAATCAATTATGTAAGCAGGATTACAAAGAAGGGAGAGTACAAAGTTATCGTAACCCCAAACAGTGAATATGTCTAGCATTTCAAAGTACGTAGCTGTCTACGGGTCAACCAAGACAAGCGTAAGAGTGTTCCAATAAAAATGGATTTCACTGAATTGGGCGAAGAAATCAAGGCCTAGAACCATATCAAAACCAAAGCGTGTAATAGCGGGTAGCACACCGACTTTGATCTCTGGTAGAAGGCGGCCGTCAAGTGTTCGCAAATCTGGCAGAACGAATTGCGGCTGGTTCATAGGGGGAAGCAACTCCTTTTGTATAAGGTCATCTCTAAGATAGTGCGCAATCGCTGACCGAAGGAAATTAGGACCGAGAAGCGCTCTAACTATAAGCGCGTACTCTCCGATGTACAACTCAACGACAAGTCCGCGATTCGACCTTTTGAGGTGAAGTACAAAATCCTCCTCTCCTGGCATTGCAGGTCTAGGTAGAGGGGTTTGCGAGGGCCAGTCTCAGCTCCTCTCCAGAACGTGAAAAAGGTTCTGCCTTGAAAATATAAAAAGGGTTGTTAGGAGGTCTCTTTGCGATTGGATATTTCTCCAACTGCTTAGAGATGGCCCTGCGGGTAGCACAACATGCTAAGATTTCCCCGAGGAGTGGGTTATGTTCTTCATCGAATTCTGTAACTTTCATTAGGAACCACTTTCCAGGGAAACTGGCGGTTACTTCTACGACAGAAGCCGTGGTACCGACAATGTCTCGCCTGTTTAGGTTGTGATGTTCCGTCCGCTCTTTCATAGCTACTCTCCACGGTTACTTGAATGTACCTGTGAAAATAAGTTACTTACAGGCGTCAGTATGCCGCCTATGTGTTGGTCTGTCAAGATGGCTATTCGAGTCGAGTACAGCTTTGTAAGGGAAAGCTAAGTTTCCAAAGCATATGTTTAAATCATCCCATGATGTACCTGTGATAAAATTACTAGCATATTAATAGATATGTATAGGCAAAATTGTCATGGGCTTACGTATTTCGCCAGATGTATCGCGAGCGATTGGACGTCTTGTCTCTGCATTAATTCTATTTTTTGTTAAATTGGTCTTTGCTACGGCGATGGTGTTGACTGACTTATGGTTGACTTATCTGGCTTCATTTGCAATTGCCCCTGGGAGTAAATCTGAGATAATATTGAAAATGGTTTTAAATATATTATTCTTGGGCACAGCGGTTATAATTGCCGGGGCAGGTGCATTGATAGTTGCTGTTGAAGTCATGCGATCTACCAAGTCATTCTTGAAGGATGATCAATCGGATGCTTGAAAAGGCTAGTAGTCTTATCTCATTAAAGTCAGTTCTCAATCCGCCGGGAATTTTTCATTTAGGAGTTGCATTGGCGTTTGGGCTAATGATAGGAATCCTAAATATCTTTCCTGACGTATCTACATCGTCTTTGGATATAGCGACCGCAAAAGGTTTGGCATGGGCCGTAAGTGTTGGACTAGGTTCATGGCTTGGGATTAGGATTCTATATGCTATTGATCTAGTATATCTTAAGGTGTTGGAAGCGATAGATGAAGCACTTCATAACTCAGCAAATGTTATAGATTCGCCGATAGTTGTGAAGGCTGAGGATGTGCCAAAGCGACGGAACACGTTCCAATGGATCACTCTTGTCTGTATCTTTGGCTATCACATTGGAATAGGGGGTAGCATGACCTTTGGCTTGATTCTATCATGTTATGCTGTGGGTGGATTCGATATAAATACTGTAAGCGCAGCATACTTTGCTTGTTTAGCTTTAGCCATTTTCTGCTTATTGCAGGTTATTTTAGCAACCTTTTATCTTATGTGGCAAACCATAGTCATAGTCCAATTGCTTCAGCAGAGAAATAAGCCAATAGAACCAAACAACTTTATGAGAGTTACTGGAACGATCTTAGCATTGCTGAAGAATATAAGTATTCTTACATCGCCTACGTCTGTTGAGAATAAGTTTACACAAATAATTAAAGCGTGGTAGAATACTCTTATAAAAGGAGAGTAGGACATAGGGAACACGGTACTTCCTCTAGAGATCCTCACTTAATCCACATACGATTGGGAAAAGATGTTAACGAAGGAAGAGAAAGGGCCGCTTGTAAAAGACTTCGAGACCCACGAAGGAGACACCGGCTCTCCAGAAGTACAGGTAGCCGTCCTTACAAGAAGGATACAGCAGTTGACCGCGCATCTTAGGGCACACCGCCATGATTTTGCATCCCAGCGCGGGCTATTAAAGCTTGTATCCAAAAGACGTCGCCAGCTATTTTACCTCAGCAAAGAGGACCCCGAGCGTTATAAGAGACTTATTTCCCGACTAGGGCTGCGACGCTAGAGAAATTATTATACCTCAGTCTGTAATAATAAATGTTATAGATTAGTCCGTACCGACAGGTCGAGTGCCGATAGATCGAGCATCTTCGGTATCTGCGATGTTCCTCCAGAGACTAATCTAGCCTTTTGGTTTATCTGTAATTTGTTAGAAACTGCTTTCGTAAGCAACTTTTTAAGTAAAAGCGTTCAGAAACGCCCCCATTTTTTCTCTTTGTTTAGAACGGAGGTTCGTAAGTCATGTTGTACACATTTCAACGCACTATAGCCGGTAGAGTGCTATCTATTGAGACCGGCAAGCTGGCACAGCAAGCCGGTGGAGCAGTGACAGTAAGGTATGGAGATACGGTTGTCCTGGTTACCGCTTGTGCCAGCCCAGGACCGAGAGAGGGAGTAGATTTCTTCCCTCTGACAGTAGACTATGAGGAAAAGATGTATGCCGCTGGGAAGATTCCAGGCGGCTTTTTACGTAGAGAAGGACGGCCAACACAGCAAGCAACGCTGTCCGCTCGCCTCACCGATAGGTGCATAAGACCCCTGTTTCCAAAAGGGTTCCACAACGATGTCCAAGTCATGGTCACTGTGCTTTCTGTAGACCAGGAGAACGATCCCGATATACTGGCTATTATCGGAGCTTCTGCGGCCCTTTCTATCTCAGATCTCCCTTTCACTGGTCCCATTAGCGGCGTGCGGGTAGGCTACAAAGATGGTGAGTACGTCGTAAATCCCACCTATAACGAGCTTGACGACTGCGCATTGGACTTGGTGGTAGCTAGCACCAGCGATGCAGTGGTCATGATCGAGGCTGGCGCAAGCGAGGTAACGGAAGAGATGGTAATTGGAGCCATTAACCTTGGGCAGGAGATCAACAGGGAGATAATCGCGCTGCAAGAGGAGATGATCCAGGTCTGTGGCAAACCCAAGATGTCCTTTGAGCATTACGAGATGCCTGCTGAGCACACTAAGAGCATAGGAGATCGTATAAATGACATTGTCAAGGAGATGGCCAGTGTAGTCACAAAGTCTGATCGAGAAGATCAGTCAAGCGGCCGCAGGGATGAGCTTATCGAGCGTATTGGCGATGAATTCTCTGAAGCGGATGTAATGGCCGTTTTCCAGTCCCAGCTTAAGAAAGAGATAAGAAGAAAGATACTGGATGATGGTGTAAGGCCCGACGGCAGAAGTCCCAAGGAGATCAGGCAGATAACATGTGAAGTAGGAATACTTCCCAGGACCCACGGTTCCGGACTCTTTACCAGAGGTCAAACTCAGGTCCTGACCATAACCACCCTGGGCACTCCGGGCGAAGAGCAGAGACTGGACAGTCTAAGCCCCGAAGCCACCAAAAGGTTCATGCACCACTACAACTTCCCTCCCTTCAGCACAGGTGAGACCGGCCGCGCTGGCAACCCGGGACGCAGGGAGATCGGGCACGGCGCCCTGGCCGAGAGAGCGCTTCTTCCGATAATACCTAGTGAGACTGAGTTTCCGTACACAATACGTTTGGTATCTGAGGTACTTAGCTCTAACGGCAGCACCTCAATGGGCAGCGTTTGCGGCAGCATCCTTTCCTTAATGGATGCCGGTGTCCCTATCAAGGCGCCCGTTGCCGGGGCTGCGATGGGCTTGATAATGGGAGAGAATGGAAAGTACGTTATATTGTCCGACATAGCCGGGCTGGAAGACGCCATGGGCGACATGGACTTCAAAGTCGCAGGCACGGCCGAAGGTATAACGGCTATTCAGATGGACATTAAGGTTGGTGGCATATCCGGGGAGGTTATGGCCGATGCCTTGTCAGATGCCAAGGAGGCGAGGCTTTTTATTCTGGACAAGATGCTTCAGGCCATAAGCCATAGCAGGCCAGAGGTAAGCAAGTATGCTCCCAGGCTTATTAAGATACATGTAGATCCTGACAAGATCCGGTTTGTTATTGGACCGGGCGGTAAGACCATTCGGTCTATACAAGAACAGACTAAAGTGAGTATAGACGTTGAGGACGACGGCACCGTAATTATCGGCTCCACCAGCGAAGAGATGGCCCAGAAGGCTATAGCGATGATCGATACCTTTACCCGGGATGTTGAGGTGGGAGGAATTTACACCGGCAAAGTCAGCAAGATCACCAACTTTGGAGCTTTTGTCCAGATACTACCGGGCAAAGAGGGAATGGTGCATATCAGCGAGTTAGCCGATTATAGAGTGGCAAGCGTAGAAGACGTGGTGCACGAGGGTGATGAGATCACGGTTATGGTAACGGAGATAGACCGTATGGGCAGAATAAACCTGTCTAGAAAGGCCGTGCTTCAGGGACAGACTGAGCCTCCGGCAAGCAGTCAGCAAACTAACAGTGGTGGATGGGGTGGAGGTGGACGTCCTTTCCCTGCCCATCAAGAACAGAATAGCCCTCCTAGGCGGCCTGAGCAGCAGCGCCCAGCCTCAGGTGGCCCGCCTAGAGGAGGTTATAACCGCCCATACTCAGGCGGCAATGGGGGGCGCTCTCCCGGTGGGGGTGGAGGCCCAGACAGACGCCCTGGTGGTGGCGGGCCAGACAGGCGTCCTAGTCCTCGCAGGGACAGTCCCCGCACGGACATACCATTCGACAGACGCGGTAGCCCTAGCTAATATATAATCTTAAAAAATACCGCTAAAAGCTGCGAGGAATGTCATGGGCGTGATTAAGGTGGCAGTTACTGGAGCCTCTGGAAAAATGAGCAAGGAAGTGATAGCTGCCCTATGTCGAGAGGATGGGCTCGATCCGGTGGGGGCTGTGTCCACCAAAGCCACAGAGGACTATCTATCATTACCGGATGGCTCTGGCCTCATACCTTTATCCTCTGATCTGGAGGCTATCCTGGCTCGTACTAAGCCGGATGTCCTTGTGGACTTCACGAATGCAGAGTATTCGTTTTCGGCGGCGATATTAGCAGTAAAATATGGGACGCGACCTGTAATAGGCACGTCCGGTATCTCACAAGAACGAGTAGCGGAGCTATCTAAGCTGTGCCGGGAGAAAAGCCTGGGTGCGGTGATAGCTCCGAATTTTGCTTTAGGGGCCGTGGTTATGATGCATCTGGCCAAAGTTGCTGCTCCGTTTTTTGACTACGCCGAAGTCATTGAGATGCACCATGAGGCTAAAGCCGACGCACCCTCAGGGACAGCTATTGCTACCGCTAGAGATATGGCAGCGGCAAGAGAAAAGCCCTTCTCCTATTCCCAGACCCTAAAGGAGACCTTGCCTGGCTCACGAGGCAGCACTGTAGATGGCATAGCTATACATAGTCTGCGTCTTCCTGGGATGGTAGCCCATCAAGAGATAGTTATGGGCAGCCTTGGTCAGACTCTTAGAATACGTCACGATACTATCAGCCGTGAATGTTATATGCCTGGGGTCGTGCTGGCTGTAAAAGAGGTGCTCAATAGGGAAGAGCTAGTATATGGTCTGGACAAGCTTATAGGGCTTTAAGAAAGAATACACTGTGAAAGTCTTATCCGCTCGTGGTGAGCCCTTCGATCCTGCTCAGGAGAACCCCTGTCGAACCATCTTCGACGCCTGTCCTGAGGTTCTCGAAGGACTCAGGGCGAGCGGTTGTTATTTATGACCAGGGAGAAAAATATCGTGAAAGAATACAATGTAGCTATAGTAGGCGCTACTGGCCTCGTAGGAAAAGAATTCATAAAAGTACTTTATCAGCGCAAGTTCCCTATCAAGTCTTTGCATCTTTTGGCATCTGATAGGTCCGCTGGCCGTCAGGTCGAGGTCAACGGTGATACTCTGGAGGTAAAGGACACCGCGGACTTTGATTTCTCCGGTATCGATTTTGCCCTTTTCTCAGCCGGTACTGATGTCAGCCTAACTTATGCTCCCATAGCGGTAAGGGCTGGTGCTGTGGTAATCGACAACAGCGCGGCTTTCAGGATGGACCCAGAGGTCCCTCTGGTAGTCCCTGAGGTCAATTCGGAGGATATTAGGAAGCACAAAGGCATAATCGCTAATCCTAACTGTTCGACTATACAGATGGTTGTAGCCCTCTATCCGTTACATAAAGTCAATCCTATCAAGCGCATTATAGTAGACACCTATCAATCGGTATCAGGCACCGGCTCTGCTGCTATGGATGAGCTCGACCAGCAGACAAGAGACCTTATGGATGGGCAAGAGACCGCGCCTAGGGTCTACCCACATCAGATAGGGTTCAATGTGTTACCTGAGATCGACGTCTTTTTGGACAACGATTATACCAAGGAAGAGTGGAAGATGGTACAGGAGACGCATAAGATCATGCACGCTCCTGAGGTCGCGATATCCGCGACCTGTGTTCGTGTTCCGGTGTTCATCAGCCACAGCGAGGCGGTGCATGCAGAGTTTTCTACTCCCCTCACTCCTGACGAGGCCAAGAAGGTGTTGTCCAGCGCCCCTGGAGTAAAGGTAATAGACGACCCCCGGTCACACGGCTACCCCCACGCAGTAATGGCCGCAGGCAAGGACGAGGTGTTCGTGGGCCGCATCCGCCAGGATGCCTCTCATCCCAACGGGTTGGCGATGTGGATAGTATCCGATAATCTGCGTAAGGGCGCAGCATTGAACGCGGTGCAGATAGCAGAGGTTATGGTGCAGGAAGGATTGATGTAAACATGGTCAAGAAGCGCTTGAGTACACGATCAACGCAGCTAGAAGACGTAGCGCTGCATTTAGATAAGGAGTTGGGCCTAGACACGCTTGGCGTTGAATACCATATTGATGACTCTATTAGACCTCTGGTCAACAAGCACGTTCTAAAAGCAGGAAAACTTGTAGTTGAAGAGATTCGAAAAGAAATATCAGGTGGTCTTCCAGTTAGTGACATCACTTTAACCAGGCTGGATGACTATGATGCCGGTCAGTGGTCTATGGTTGTATTTTTGATCAAAGTTGCGTTAGATACGCAGGCTGCGAACGACGCTTGGGATAGAATATTATATAGAATAAGCGAACTAGAGGAGTCATATAAAGACCAATCAGTCAGGAAGGTACTCAACGAAGAGATTAGTATACAGTTCACTTGGCATTAGATTTAGATGTTTAATCCGAAAAGAAGCGTTGAAGAGGCTTTAGGATACGCTGATTATATTCTTGGTGTCTTCGACCTAATTTTATTCAAGGACTCAACCTTATTCAGAGATCAATCTTAAACATGTTATGAAAATGGGACTGGTGTAGCGATGCAAGCACGTGATATAGAACTGACCCTGTATAAGCAATTGGGGCTGGATAAGCTTGGAGTAGACTACAAAAATTGACAATTCCATTATGCCCCTGCTTACTAAGGATGTTCTGGAAGCAGGCAAGATTGTAGTTAACGAAATCCGAAAAGAGATATCGAATGGCCTGCCGGTTCGTGATGTGACTTTGACGAGACTGGATGATTATGACGCGGGCCAGTGGTCGGAACTTGTATTTCAAATTAAAGTTTCACTAGATACCGAGGCTGCGAACGAGGCTTGGGACAGAATATTGGATAAGATTGACAAGATCACTGAATCCAAGATGGTAGATAAATCAACCAGGGCGGCTTTGGCGGAAAAAATCGGCGTATCATTGTGGTGGCATTAATTTAGTGTTCAACCCTAGAACATTCTTGGAATTTGCCAGGCAGTTGAGTCTTCCGAACCTAGGTGAAGTAGAATATAGTACCGCCATAGGCCGGGCATATTACTCAGTTTTCTTAGTGGCAAGAGAGGAATTGAACGCCCGCGGGGGCGAAGTTAAGCAGCAAAGCCCTATTTATGCGAATTTAGAACACTCTAAGGTCCGAGAAAGATTCAGGACCGGGCGCTTTAAGCACAGTGGAGTGGCCTCACGTCTTCGTGACCTATACTTATTAAAGGTACGGGCTGATTATGAAATTGCCGGCAATGCCATTACAAAAGAACACGTTGACCAAGCTTTAGAGTACGCGGACTATATTTTTCGTGTTTTTGACAGACTCTTATTTAGAGGCTCAACCGTGTTTCAGGATCAGCCTTAGATAGCCTCCTTTCAAGCTTTTCTTAATGGAGATCATTAGACCTTCATTTTTAGTTGAATTGGGCTTCCCTTTGGCTACCTCTCTGTGCTATAGTCCTTCCTATAAATGAAGCAACCAGTGGTGCACAGGGAGGACTTTTATGACAGAAATCGGTCGTCTTATTACTGCTATGGTTACTCCTTTCGATGCTGAGGGAAAGGTGGACTATGCTCAGGCCAAAAATCTGGCTACAGCGCTTTTGGATTCCGGCTCAGACGGACTTGTGGTTACCGGGACTACCGGTGAATCGCCAACCCTTTCCCATGAGGAGAAGCTGCATCTGTATGCCGAGGTTAAGGCTGCAATAGGGGATAGGGGCGCGGTTGTTGCCGGCACCGGCAGCTACAATACTGCCGAGAGTGTAGAATTGACCCAGGCAGCAGAGAAGGTGGGCGCTGACGCAGTCCTACTCGTGGTGCCTTATTACAACAATCCTCCTCAGGAGGGGCTGTACGAGCACTTTAAAAAGATAGCAGAGTCTACCTCTCTGCCGTGCATTCTGTATAACGTGCCCACCAGGACCGTTCGAAACCTTAATCCGGAGACTACAATAAAGCTCAGCCACGTGCCCAACATAATCGGTATAAAGGAGGCCAGCGCCAACTTCGACCAGATCGGCAAGATTATAGAAGGGGCCAGCGATGGCTTCCGAGTGTGGAGCGGCAACGACGGCGATACTCTGGCTATAATGGCTATGGGAGGCTACGGAGTGGTAAGTGTGGCATCGCACCTTGTTGGGACGCAGATCAAAGAAATGATGGAGAGCCTGCTTTCCGGCAAGGTCAAAGAGGCTGGCGATATCCACCGGCGGTTGATGCCGCTTGTGAACTCTCTCTTCGTGGTGGCTAATCCAATACCGGTCAAGCATTGTCTCAACCGTATCGGATTCAAAGTAGGCTCTACTAGGCTACCGCTGGTAGACGCGGATGAAAAGACCGCAGCGCAAATAGACGCTGTCCTAGCCGGATACAAGATCGATCTGCCGGTGGGTGTTACAAGCTAGCTTTGTATATCGAGGATAAACAGTAAGGCCCCAACTGTAAGTTGGGGCCAGTTCATTAAGACTCAGGATATGTCTTTAGATTATAGGCTTTACTATCACAGTCTCATCTCTATCTGGGCCAACGGATACCAGGTCTATCGGGCAGCCGGTTAGCTCCTCGATGCGCTTTACGTACTTGTATGCGTTCTTTGGCAGGTCTTCCATGCGGCGGACGCGATTGGTAGGCGCTTGCCAGCCGGGCATCTCCTCGTAAACCGGCTCGCATTGCTCTAGCACTCTGATATTGTCCGGGAAGTGAGTGTAGGTATCCCCGTTTACCTTATAGCCGACGCATATCTTGATAGAGCTTAACTCATCCAGAACGTCCAGCCTCATCAGGGCGACGCTGTCGAAACCGTTCAGCCTGACGCTATGTTTGGCGGCAACCGCGTCGAACCATCCGCAGCGCCTTGCTCTGCCTGTGGTAGCGCCAAACTCCTGGGCTCTTTGCCTGATGTACTCTCCCATCTCATCCAATAACTCTGTGGGAAGCGGCCCGGTGCCGACACGAGTTGTATAGGCCTTGAATACACCCAGTATGCGATCTACTCTGGTTGGTGGGATACCAGCCCCCGCAGGCCCACCGCCGGAAGTTGGGTTTGAGCTGGTAACGTATGGATATGTACCATAGTCTATGTCCAGCATCGTACCCTGGGACCCTTCCAGTATAACCAGCCCGTTGTTTCCTAGAGTTTTATCTATCATTAGCTCGGTATCTGTGATAAAAGGCTTCAAGAGTTCACCGTACTCAAGGTACTGCTGGGCTATATCATCAAAGTCGAGGGGCGCTTTGTCATAGATTTTTACAAAGAGCTTGTTCTTATAGTCCAGTGCGTATTGCAAACGCTCGAGGAAAAGCTCTTCATCCAGCAAATCGCCTACTCTAATGCCGGTCCTTGAGTATTTATCTGCATAAGCTGGGCCTACCCCTCTTTTTGTTGTGCCAAGAGCGCTCTGGCCCTTGATCTCTTCGTCCAGTCCATCAAGGACTATATGATATGGCATAATCAAATGAGCGCGATTGCTGACAAAAAGTCTCCCGTCCAGCGATAGACCGGCGTCTGTGATCATCCTGACTTCATCCAGGAGTACGGCAGGATCGACTACCACGCCGCTAGCGATAACACAGGCTGGATTGGGATGGAAGATACCACAGGGGATAAGATGCATCTTGAACTCCCCAAGATGGTTAATTACGGTATGCCCAGCGTTGTTCCCACCCGCGTATCTGACCACCATAGCGGCCTTTTCCGCCAGAAGGTCTACTACTTTTCCTTTCCCTTCGTCTCCCCACTGAGCTCCTATCACTGCTACGACCGGCATCATTTCCCCCTTTATGGTTAAACACACAAAAAAACCCCGCGTTGGAGGCATTTGCTAGTATATCAGACAAACCAATTATATGGAATACTTTTACGGAGTTTGATAGCTGCTTGGCTCTAGCTGATGGCTAGTAGCTACTACAGGCTGAGGGCCTGCCCCTAACCACTAGCGCCAGGGGTAGGCGGTTCTATTATATCATTTGTAGGTACAGATACTGCAATCTTAGATGGCAATCTTGACTTTATTACTATAAAGAACTAGCGTGTTGCTCTAGGTAGTTGCAGAAGCTTGACCTCGGGCATTGGATAATCTCTTGTGTTGCCGGTGATTACAGTGGCCAAATGCCCGTAAGCGGTGGCCGCTATGATGGCATCGGTAGTTGAAATCGTTAAGCCTCTGCGGGCATAGGTATATCGCCATTCTCCCGCTTGTCTTGCCATCTCCTCAAGGGTCGGAAGGAAGTGGTAAGACTGAAGTATCCGGGCAGTCCGTTCTTGGTCTTGTGGACGGACCCCTGTATATACCTCGGCAATAACTATATCGCAGACACAAAGGATGCCGCCCCTTCTGTGAATGTCATTAATAAGGTCTACAGAGGAGGCAATACCTTTTAGATAATCTATAACAGCATCACTATCCAGGAGGTAGCGGTCCATTAACTAGATTCATCACCAGTTTTTTGTTCAAGCCCCGGCCGTCGGAGGGCGCGCACCCAGGCAGATGTTTTCTCAGGCGTCTCCCACTCTGGATAATCTGCCGGGTTAAGTATACCTGCTCCTTTCAATATGCCTGCTTGTTTCTTCCAAATGGTGTCTAAGTCGTCACGAGCTAGCTTTTCACGAATTGCCTCTTCGATAAAACGGCTGCGCTTTCGCTTACCGGCTACTCGGTCTACGTCCTTAATAAGCTCTTCTGCGATTATGATGTGAGTCCTCATATTAGCCTGCCCAGTTTATTAACGCTTAATCCAACTATAAGTCCCATTAATTGTATAACTATAACCAATCTTCCATCAAATATGCCTTTAAGATTCACCCCAGCCGCCTCCACTAGGTGTGAGTATAGTCAGCTCATCGCCATCTGACACCTCAAGGGTAATCTTGGGGGACAAAGTTTTTTCCTCACCTTTTCTTATCAGCAGATTTATACCCAGGCCGCCATCGTCGCCGCCATTAAGACCATAAGGAGGAGTCAAACGGCGCTCTGATATCACAGTAACTGTTGCGGGCGCAATAAACTTGAATGTCCTAATTATTCCGTCTCCCCCCGTGTGCAGCCCTCTTCCACCGGAGTCCCGGCGGACCGAATACTCTTTTATCATGAAAGGGTAAGTGTATTCCAGGGCCTCGACCGGGGTGTTCATAGTGTTGGTCATATGGCTGTGGGTCGCAGATAGACCATCTCCTGATGGGCCGGCCCCCATGCCGCCCGCAATAGTCTCATAGTAAGCGAAAGGACGCTCTCTCACCGGGTCCCAGC